>Ga0068714_10000941_pt1 | contig 47270 bp, 36 predicted proteins | sample MTBNYHSulfiMetaG_FD_62988 | JGI IMG/M metagenome (GOLD analysis project Ga0068714, IMG submission 62988) | Enrichment culture microbial communities from rom New York Harbor, USA that are MTBE-degrading - MTBE-NYH (New York Harbor Sulfidogenic)... | ecosystem: Environmental > Aquatic > Marine >... | reverse complement strand
GATGCAGAGAGCTTTTGAACCATAACACGAGCGGAATCCTGAAGAAAAGAGAGATAGGGAGCAAGGATGCAATCATCTTCTGTCTGGACAATTCCCATCAGGTAGCCTGAACCGGCGAGACTGTCAGCGACCAGTCGTTTCCCGGTTGCACCCCACAGCTTTGTACCATCCTCGCTGAAGTGCTGAACCCGGGCGTCCCAACCCGTACTGCCCGGCCGTGTCCAGCCAACATAAAACTCACCGGGTGTCTCTGCATTCATCAAGGTGGAGTACAACGCCCAACTACCCAAATCGATACGGACCCCTTCTGCGGACCACCGGGCCAGCAGGTCTTTTGGACAAGCAACGAAAAGAAGGCCAAGTAGAAAGAGGAGCTGCAGTACTCGAGGAACCTGAACGAAGCTGTCTTTTAGAGGGACACGGAAGCAGGCTGAGTCATACGTAAACGATTTGAATCCTTTGTCTGCAGCCTCACCTGAATAGCGGCAGGCACCAGATGCGTCGCTTATATCCGTGGATGGAGAGCCGTACATTGTTCACTCAATCAAGTGTGCTGATCATAATAATCCAAACTGAATCCGGCGGAGAGATGGAGTCAAGGAGTAGTTGGCTGAAACTCGAAATCCCGCTTACGGATGACTCTCGATTGTACAGGAAGGCAGGCAATATCTAAATACGCTAAACAACCGAAAATCGCAGAATTGCTAAGAGGCTGATTAGCTGACAGTTAACCTTTCAGTCTGATTCAAGCAGGCCCCGATGTTAGTCTCCCACAGAGCCCCCCTCAATTCAAACCCGCCAGCCTCCCCCCTTGTCGTTGCAACTGCAATTTCGGTACACTACCAGACAGCACTGTCCTCACTGCCAGATCACCCCACACCGACTGAAATGGTCCATCCATGAACGATCTTCAGCAGTTGTTCGATCAACTGTTCCCGGTTGTGCGACAAACTCTCCTTCGGGCAGGTGAAGAAGAGTTGTCTGACCTGCGGGAGTCGCTGCAAGCTTTTCGCGATTGTCTTCTCGGTTTTCGCAGCCGGGAGGATCGATCCGGAAGCGAAGAGAAATTGATTCGCGACCTGCTCGTCTGGGTACATGCATCCATCGAACGGCGCAAGCAGGTACAGTTCGAAAACGATCCTGATGGCTGGCTCAAGGGGCTTGATTCCTTCCTTGAAACACTACCGGATCAAATCTCACTACCACTTACACTCGCCGATCTTGAACCAATCCCTGAGAGCTCGGTCCGGCTTTCCATCTGGCAGCGCTGGATGCGAATATCCTGGCAGACCTCAAATGGATGGCGCAACCTTCTCAATCATTTCAGACGTTGGGCGAAAAAGGAAGCACTGCCCCATTCTACTCGGGTTCGGACATTCCTGCTGCGACCCTTCACCGCCGCGCACAGTGAACCGATTGTGGGGCGGGCATTACTCGCTCTGTGGGAAAAACGTCAGCTGCTCTACGATGACACCTTTACGATTTTGCTGAACGCCGCAATTGAAGGGAGTGAAAGCGAATCGGTTCAGGAAGCTGTCGACTTCTTCCCCATCGAGAGACTCGCGAAGGGAATCGATCTCGCTGAAAAAGCGATTGATGCCTATCGGTCGACGCTGGAAAAAGCTGAGCAGGAGGTCATCGAGAGTCTTGAACAGGAGTTTGACCGTGCCTGGAAATACGCTGGTACCTGGGTATATCCTCCTTCTCGATTCAGTGAAGCGGTACGTTTCACTTACCGTGAGAAAGCGGCAAGAAATGCAACGCGGCTGAGCGATGATTGGAATGACTTCTTCGTCTTCGAGCGTGACAATGCCGTCAAAGATCTCGAATTGCTCTTACTGCGGTTACGTGCCCTCGAAAAAGCATCTGCCGTCAGAAACTCCCTGCAGGAGCGAATCACGGGCTTGACTCAGCCCACAATCCGGGCAGCACTGGAGGCTGTCTCAGGTTCTCTTGAGCGGGTCAAAGCGGGCGATGCCGATGATGCAGCCTCCCTGACACGTCTACTCCAGCATGAGGGACACGACCTCCAGAACTTGCTGCGTAACCAGCATCTACCGGCGATGACAGACAGCGTGATTGCCGCAAGAGCAGATGCGCTGATACAGGAAGGTGTTTCCTTTATTCGGAGTTGCGTGGATGATCTTTCGCCGGTGCATCGGATCATCCTCGACAGGGAGGAGGGAACGAGGCCAAGGATTCGTGTCGAGGAGGTCGCACTCGGGAGCATTGTCGCACGAGAGCTTTTTCCGGAGCTTGTGCGCGGCAGGAAGACGATACTGGAGGAAGCGGACACTGCACTGCAGGATATTCTCCAGCAGATATCCGAGGTGGACCAGGTTGTTGAGTTCAACCTTGAAGCGGCACTGAACCTGATGCAGGGCAGTCAGGAAGAGGATGTTTCCGAAGAGGCGCACCGTGCTGCGATTGAGGGGATGGAACGTGCCGAGGCGCAGTTGGAGTCGCTTGTCTCAGCCGTTCGGGAATATGCCGATCAACTGGGTGACTCTTTCTCCAAAGAAGTGCGCGAGTTCGGCGATCAGTTAATCACACTTGCCGACAATCGAAAAATCGCCGATCTGAAATTGCGTCTCGCCCGAGCTGCAGCGCGGGATCACCTGCGCATCGCGCTGCGCAAGTGGACCCGCCGAATTTTACGTCTGCTTCCCTCACTCGCGTCGATTGGTAAGCAGATCCTGGAGTGGTTTGCCCGCAGGTATTGGCGGATACGATCCATCTCGGGGTTGGTCGATGAAACGGGAACCCGCGAAACGGTTGAGCGATTTCTGCGTGAGACACAAGCCTCTATCGATGTTCTGCCCATTGTGTATCGACGACTTTTCCGTCTTGACCCACTGACAGACGAACGTTTCTTCGCGGGTCGCGACGAGGAGATCGAGCGGCTTGCCAACCAGGTGAACCTCTGGAAGAGCGGCTATGTGGGCAACACCGCTCTCGTGGGTGAGAAAGGCAGCGGGCGCACTTCGCTGCTGATCATGGTGCAACGAGAGCTGCTGGCAGAGCTGCCACACACGACCCTGCATCTTAGCCGTGAAACGAAAACGGAGAAAGCATTCTGTCGCCAGTTCAGCGAACATCTCAAGCTCACCCCCTGCGAAACCTTCGCGAGCCTTGGGAGCGCCCTTGAAACTCATCCCCCGACTGTCCTGATCCTCGAAGACCTGCAGAACCTATTCGTACGTCACATCCATGGATTTGACCTGATCGAGAGACTGTTGCTGCTGATGACCCATCTCGGTGGTCGTCACCTTTGGATGATCACCTGCAGCCAATACGCATGGAGCTACCTGGAACGGGTACTCAGTGTGGACCGTTATTTCAACCATGTGGTGCGTCTCACTGCATTTTCCCTCGAAACGCTGAGCGAAATCCTCTTCAAACGGCATCGTGTGAGTGGCTACCGCCTTCGTTTCGAGGTTCCGGACAGTGTCGCACAGAGCAAAAAGTTTATGAAGCTACTCGAAGAGGAGCAGCAGGAGTACCTGCAGGGACGATTCCTGGACCGCATCAATGCGATCGCCTCCGGGAATATCTCAGTTGCATTGCTCCTCTGGATGAGGGTGGTCAAGCCGGGCGATGGCAGCGAATTGCTTGTGGAAACCGGATTCGATTTTGACCCGGCATTTCTCAATCGGCTGCCTGTGGACGAGCTGTTCACGCTCGCCACGCTGATCCTGCATGAAGGACTTGGTGTGGAGGAGCACGCCCTGGTCTTCCACCAGGAAGAGGAGGCGAGTCGTATGATTCTGGGACGGATTGCCAATCGCGGGATGGTACAGCACGATCAAGGCATCTATCGAGTTCATCCGTTTCTCTACCGTCCAGTCGTCCATGTCTTGAGATCTCGAAACATGATCCTGTGAGGTCGATATGCTGAAGTACATCCGGCTGATTCTGTTCATAGTGTTTTTCCTCCACAGTGGATTTGCCGTACTCCTGGCCGAGGAAGCTGCGGTGGCGGATACTGCGATAGGCAGCCCGCAGGTTGATCAGACTGCAGCAGCAGTTGGTGAACCGGGCACCTCAAGTCCGCAAAGTGAATCCGGCGCCCGGGCCGATACGGACCCCGCCTCGCTACGTGGAGCGATTGGTGAATCGCGCCCGGAGATCCGGTGGTCGCTTTCCCTCGGAAGGATTTTCTGGGCAGTTGTCGTACTGGTTGTGGTCTGGTTCGGATTACGTTACACGACCAAACTTCTCGAGGCGGTTGCAGAGCGGCGTGTCCAGTGGCGACACGGGATCAAGGCAGCAATCCCGATCCTGCGCATCGGCGCCTGGACGGCAATTCTCTATTTCATCATCGCGAAGGTGTTTGCTCCACCGATCCAGACCCTGCTGGCCCTGACCGCCAGCGCGGGTATCGCGGTGGGTTTTGCCGCCCAGGACATCCTGAAGAACATTTTCGGCGGCATCACCATCCTCTTTGACCACCCCTTCCAGGTAGGCGACAAGATCCAGATCAGGGATCACTACGGCGAAGTGATCTCCATCGGATTACGCACGGTGCGGATTGTGACACAGGATGATTCGATCGTCTCCATCCCCAACAGCGAGCTGGTGAACCAATCGGTGAGCAACGCCAACTCGGGAGAAAACAACTGCCAGGCAGTTGCAGAATTCTTCTTTCCGCCGGACATCGACCTGGTGAAACTACGGACACTCGCCTCACGAGCTGCAGCGGTGTCACGGTTTGTCTACCTCGACAAACCGATCTCGATCACCTTCAGGAATGAGATTCACCAGGGACGCAGCCTGCTCAAAATGCGGTTGAAGGCTTACGTACTCGACATTCGATACGAGTTCCCGTTCATCACCGACATGACAGAACTCGTGCTGCAAACTGTGTTGAAAGAGGGCCTTGTGCGAACAGAGGACCTCGCCCTCCTGACCGGCAAGCCGGCGTGAGACCGACTATCCAGCGATTAATGAGGTCCTTGCGCACACCTCAGACGCACTTCGCCGGGAGGTCAATCTATCCGCATGATTTGTGTAGACTTGAGCGAACATCCACCCTCTTCTTGACACCCGGCAGGCTCTCCCTTAGCTTTGGCGGACAGTTCTGGACAGGGTAACTCCCCCATCCGAAGGAGAATACGGCATGGGTACACACTACTGCGGGTCCTCGGGGGAGACGGCCGCGCTGAACGCCTACATCAAATTCACGCGCGCCTTCGACACAGTCCATACCCGCCTCGCCCGCCATTTGGCAAGCCTCGGCTTGACCATGAGTCAGCTCGGTGTGCTGGAAGTGCTGCTCCACCTCGGCCCCATGTGCCAGCGCCAGGTCAGTGACAAACTGCTGATGAGCCGCGCGAACATTACCACCGTGGTCGACAACCTCGAGCGGAACGGTCATGTCAAACGTGAAGCCTTCGAGGGCGACCGACGAATGATTCGTCTCGTGCTGACTGAGAAGGGTGAAAACCTGATTCGCACTGTTTTTCCCCAGCATGTGGAAGAAATCGAACAGGCTCTCAGTCCCTTGAGCGAGGTAGAACTTGCTGAATTCGCTGCGCTATGCAAAAAGCTGGGTGTTGCCAGCGCAAGTGGGGATTCGCTCGCTCCACTCCTCGCAGAACCCGAGGCGCTGACCGACTCCTGATCGTTTGAATGAGGTCGAACGGACAGCGATACAACAGTTCGGTACTCCTTATCCCGCATTTTCCATGCGTATCCCCTTGCATGGATGACCTCCGCTGCCACAGATTCCCGCTCCTTTTGTATCGACCCGACGTGAGTGGCCCCACCCGTGACGCGTTCCATCCCCCCAATCGGGAGCGCGGGCGCGGGATTCTTCCGCCGGAAGAACAGGCATCACGTTCCCGCCATATCTCGACGGGAACCGTTTCCCGTGGAGACGCGCATGCGCCTTTCGGTACCATCTGTCAAACAGTTTGATCGCCTTCGATCCGCCGTGCCCTTCGCCTCCGGAATGCGCCAGGCTTTTGCCAACGGCTATTCGGTCAAGTCCTTCCGTGCCGACCTGCTGGCTGGTCTTGTCGTCGGTGTGGTTGCCCTGCCGCTCTCAATGGCCCTCGCCATCGCGGTAGGGGTGCCCCCGCAGCATGGGCTGTATACGGCCATTTTCGCGGGTTGTGCGGTGGCACTGACAGGCGGTTCAATACTCCAGGTCAGCGGACCGACCGCCGCTTTTGTCATCATCCTTGCCCCGATCGTCAGCAAGCATGGCTTGCCGGGCCTGCTCACCGCCGGGTTGATGGCGGGCGGGCTGCTGCTCGCGATGGGGCTGTTCCGTCTCGGACGACTGATCCGTTACATCCCCCACCCTGTCACAACTGGATTCACTGCAGGCATTGCGGTTGTGATCGCCACACTGCAAATCCGTGACGCGCTCGGCCTCACCATCGCACACATGCCAGAGACCTACCTGGGCAAGCTGGAAGCGCTTTTCCTGGCACGTGGAAGTGTGTCACCAGTCGAAACCGGCCTGACACTGCTCACCCTGATCATACTGATCGGGCTGCCGCGAGTGACACGACTCATCCCCTCACCGCTTGTGGCTATCACGGTTGCCGCGCTGGCTGGTCAAGCGATCCTGCAGCTTTTTCCGGGCACAGAGATCGCCACGATCGGCACAAGGTTCCAGTACGAATCCAATGGACTGCTGCTGCAGGGGATTCCTCGCATCCTGCCCCAGCCCGCCTGGCCCTGGAGCGGCGCTGCGCCATCCTGGGAGTTCTTCCGTGACCTGATACCGTCGGCATTTGCGATTGGCATGCTGGGCGCAATCGAATCGCTGCTCTCAGCAGTGGTGGCGGACAGCATGACTCGTACCCGCCATGATCCCAACTCCGAGCTGATCGGACAGGGTATCGGCAACCTGCTGGTTCCCTTCTTCGGTGGCATAGCGGCAACCGGCGCCCTCGCCCGCACCGCCACGAATATCCGTTCAGGGGCACGCACACCTGTTGCATCCATCGTGCATTCACTTGTAATCCTGCTCGCGATCCTGCTCCTGGCACCATTGATCGCTTACATCCCGATGGCGGCACTCGCCGGTCTGTTGTTGAAGGTGGCCTGGAACATGGCGGATCTGCGTCACTTTCGTCATACGCTGCTCTCTGCGCCAAAGAGCGACATCTTCGTGCTGCTGAGTTGCTTCGGGCTGACGGTGCTTTTCGACATGGTGGTGGCGGTATCGGTGGGTGTGGTTTTGGCTGCACTGCTTTTCATGCGGAGGATGGCGGACCTCACAGAGACCCATCTTGTCGAAATCGAGCCGGATATGCAGGAACCACGCTTCAAGCCCAATGGGGTGGCGTTGATCGAAATCGCCGGGCCGCTCTTCTTCGGCGCTGCGGAGAAAACGGTGGACACCCTCTCGCAGATTCACAGCGGAACACGAGCGGTGGTGTTCGACCTGGGCCAGGTACCCGTCATCGATGCGACCGGCCTGGTGGCGTTGGAATCGGCGATTGACAAGCTGTACGCGGAGAAAAGGATGGTGTTTCTGGCAGAGGTCATGCCGCAGCCTGCGAGGATCTTCAACAAGGCCGGCTTCCGCACCCAATATCCGGATCTGCAGATCCTGCCGACTGCGCAGGGTGCTCTCGAGGAGGCCAGTCGGAGAATCAACCAGCAGGAACAGGGTTAAGAGCAGACCCTGTTTCGACGTGAATGGGGATCTTGCCGGGGTGGCCGCAGCTTACTTGATCATCTGCACCCGACTCACGGTTGACCTCTCGTCCCCCTGCAACTTCAGAAGGTAGGTACCGCTGGGCAGCCCATCGGCATGCCAGGGGATGGTTTGGACTCCCGGCTGACGTATCCCGTCAAACAGTACCCCCACTTCACGTCCCAGAAGATCGAAAATCGAGAGACGGATACGTTCCGCCGCAGGCAGGTTAAATTGGATCATGGCGGTGGCATTGAAGGGGTTAGGGTAGCTTCTCAAAACGCCCCACTGCTCCGGCAGGGTGATGAGTGGTTGATCCACCGACAATGTCTGTGCCGGCACAAGCCCGGCGTACCAGGGCTGCAGTGGCCCCGCTTCGCTCCCGAATAAACTCCCCTGAACGACCAGTTTCCCTTCGACTGTCCAGACATGCTTCACAATGCCCGGCTGGATACCATCAAGACCGGTGAGCGGCAGCGCACATGATCTCATCCCTTCCCCTTCCGGGTCGACAATCCGGATATGAAGCGTGCTCGGCTGATAAAATCCCTCCGCATGGACATAGATCTGGTAGAGGGTGCCATCATCGCCCATCACATGGATTGCCTGCCCCTCCGGGTGGGAGTCGAACTGTGCCATCCAGAGGGGATTCAGCTCCAGGTCGAATGCGTAAACCATGAGCTGCCTCGGTACCGTTTGCGACCCACCACGTTGGAGATCGAGCATCACCAGGTATCTGCCGCCAACGGGAGTTGGCTGGAGGAAGAGATTCGCATCATGTACTTTCAGCATTCGATTCGACGTGAGTTCCACACTCTGGAGGGTTTCACCGAGGTAATCGAGCAGCTCAAGGTGAATCGCTGATGGGGTTCCAATGTCCCCCCTGTTCTCGTAAAGCAGGGCGAAGTGATCATTTACGACCTGAACACCGTGCAGGATGGTTGACCTGGGTTCATGGGTCCACGCACGTTCCCAATCCACATAGCCGCTGTTTTTCACACTGATCAAGCGCATGTCGCCTGGGGATTTGCTGTCACGGGCCGGGCTCACGGTCAGGAGGACGCCATCCTCAGTTGTCGAGTGGAGGCTCTTGGTCAGCATCTCGTCACCCTCGAATTCCAGCGACCATGAGTGCTGGGCCAGGACTCCGTTTAAACGGGAGCGGCGGAGGTAGTTTCCCTGGAATCCATCGCGGGACCGTCTGCCTGCGGAGTAGATGCTGGAATCGGGAGAATAAATCCAGTACTCTGCGAGTTCATATTCACCCTGCGGCGGCTCAATGAACGCGCGATGCGAATTTCTTGTACTACTTCGAATCCCAAGTGTCTGCTTCAGGGGAAGGGTATCGTTCAGGGAGTATTCCATCCGCTGATCGATCCACATGATGGTATCGCCGATGTGGATGGGTTGCAGGGGTTCGGAGACCCCCGGCCGCATCGAGTAGTTTGATGTGCGGAGAGGGATGCCGCTGTTCTGCAGCTCGATGTAACGGACCATCCAGCCGCCGCTGGTCATGTAAACCTGTCCCTGCAGGGCAAGGTGCCCTTCATTCTGCGGGGTCATGCTCACCGGCACCTTGTCCAGTATAAAGTCGTCCGTGAAAGTCCAGTCGAGCAGAAGTGTGTCGACCTCAGTTGTTGCACGAGGGGGAAGCGGCTTGCCCGATGTCGTTGCTGGTTGGACCGTCAGGAGAAGTAAGAGGCTTGCGAGGAAGGATCCCCTGCGAAGAGGCGAGGTGAATACAGTCATGCTGACCTCCGGAATTCGATAAAGTACACCCATTGATACAAATGTGCTGCATAGCTGAAGTCAAGTTCAGTCAAGAATTGAAATCTCGAAAAGTTTTTGCAGCAATGGCTACAATCGGAGTTTGACAGGTGGTTTTCGTTAAGTCACTAATTATCAATCGGTTGCAGAGGTATTAGCTACCAGCCGTATAAATTTGACTCTCGGAAACTGCCTGAAGAGGCAGAGGCCGCGAACGTTGTGGATCGCTACGATTCCCCCTGTTGCTCTTCATCACCCGGCGGCAGCACATCCGCGGGCGAACGCCCCTCGATGAGACCGTTGTAGAGCCTGCCAAGCCGATCGAACATCCGCTCAGCGCTGAAGGATTCGATCGCACGTATACGCCCCACCCGCCCGAGGGTGGCGCGGGAATCGCCGGATTGCAGCAACTGGTGAAGGTTATTGGCGGCGGCCTCCACATCTCCCGTGGGCACGATCAGGCCCGTCACCCCGTCCGCAACAACCTCCTTCACACCACCGCTGTCCATCGCCACGACCGGCAGAGACGATGCCATCGCCTCCACCAGCACACGACCTTGCCCTTCATTTCGACTCGTCAGCAGGAAAACATCCATCGCCCGCATCAGCGCGGGGATATCCTGCCGCCAGCCCAGCCAACGCACCTTCTCCGCGATGCCAAGTTCAACTGCCTGCCGTCTCAGCTCTTCCTCCATGCTCCCCGATCCGACCATAAGTAGCACCGCCTGTGGATCCGTGGCAACGAGCCGATTCATCACCTGCAGGGCGAAATCGGGTCCCTTCACCTCTTCAAACCGGCCAATAAATCCGACAACCTGTGCATCAGGGGGAAGCTCGAGCGCGGCACGTGCCGCGGAGATATCCATCTCATTGTTCAGAAATGCCCCCATCTCAACCCCTGAGGGAATCACACAGAATTGTTCAGGCCGTCCTGCACGGTGAAGGAGAAACTCACGAACTTCATCCACTGTGAGCCCGACAATGGCATCGGCTCGCGGTGCAAGCCATCTTTCGATCCGAGTGAAAATGGCGGATGCCGACTTGCCACCATACCCGGAAAAAACGTGACCATGTGGCGTGTAGACAACTTTGGCACGAGAACGGGCAAGCCGCGCTGCGAGCCTTCCGAGTGTTCCCGCCTTCGCGGAGTGAAGATGGAGGATGTCCGGGTCGAAGTGTTTCAGAAATCGGCTTATGCCATCCAAAGCCTGCAAATCGAGGAGGGGTTGGAGTTGACGCACGAGGTGACGTTCTATGTGGAGTCGGCTGCCGAGTCGCTGGGCTGCCAAGGGTGGTGGCCCCGCTCCGTGTAGACCCGGCCCGGTGATGAGGATGGAATCGAACCGCTCAGGATCCACGTACTCCACAGAGAGGATGGTATTCTCAGCCGACCCCCCCGGATCGAGACGTGTGATGATATGCAACACTCTGACTTGATTCGTGCTCACCCCATCCTCCAGTTGGCCCCCCGAAAACTACAGCACGCTTGCCATTTCTCCAATGCCATGCATCGCACAGGTTGACCTTCCCGGTCAGATATGCCTCTTCACTCCGAAGGCTTGGGGAAAGTGGATTGACAGTCCGAGCGTGAAGACAGTACTCTTCCAACATGATGCTATTTCCCATAATTTGAACGGCTGCCTTCACCTCGGCCAGAATTATTGAGTACTTTACGTGTTGCACTGGAGCTCTATCGCGCACGGCTTCGGTGAATCTCCTCATTGTTGCCTGACAAAAAGGCTCCTCCTAAGAATTTGTGCAGGAATCCAGCTGTCAAGTTCGCCGAGAGGCAAGCGTAGCGCGGTCTCTCGGCGCGACTTGACAGCTATGAAAGAGACATCTTGAACGAACCTTGTTTTCTTGTAAAGAAATTGGCTGCGCTTGTCGGGACGAAGACTGCGAGCGACCACACAACAGACATGTTGCCTGTCGTATAAGCATCTTTCTTTTCAAGAAAACAAGGACTTACTGCAAGGTGCTGCTGGTTGCGCTGTCAAGACACTCCTGGAGACCTGAGGCCTCCAGGCAATCTTGACAGCTTCATCAGCCGAGCTATGCTGCACAAATTCATGTGAAGACCTGACAAAAAACAGCGGAAGAGATGCCTGAGAACCATCCAATCCTGAATGTTTTGTTTCTGAGTGACCTGCATCTCCCCCTCGGGCCACGTGAACCGATTCGTCCCGAAATGAGACGGCTCTGGTGCAAGCTGGGTGTGTGTGGCGAGAAGTTCATGGATCGCTTTGAGGATTGGCTGCGTGACGAAGCGAATCATGTCCATCGTCTCGCGAGTCTCTGGATGGACCGTCACGCCAGGGGCTACGATCTGGTGATCAATGGTGGCGACAACGCCATGCCGCTTTCCCGTCACGAGGACCGAATCGAGACGACCCGCGAGGTGTGGATGGATCACCTCGATCGATTCGGCGAGGAGCACTACATCGCCCTTACCGGGAATCACGAGTTGGGGCACGGTTATCTCTCGGAGGCCTCCTGCTACCCGGACCTGCAGAGGTTACGGCGGGAACTTTTCAGCAGCGAGATCAACGTCAAGGGCTTCGGTGCGATTCACCGGGATGCCACAACACTCCTTTTCATTGACAGCGAGCTGATTTCAGTAGCCCAGATCGCCCCCTTTGACCCGTTGATCCGTTCGAACCTGCTCGATATGGCGAGGACGATCGAATCCGCTCTCCCAGCGGAGGGGCCGCTCGCCGTCATCACCCACAACACGGAGCGCACCCGCAAGTGGTTACGACGTGCGGGATTCTGGGCGGACCTGCTTCGCTCCGGACGCCGAGTCTATTTTATCGGCGGGCACTACCATGTGCCTCGCACTCACTACCGGGACGGAGTGGAGATCCACTGGTCAGGAGGCGCCTCCTATCCTGAGCCCTGGCTGCGTTACCTGATCCGTGTCCCCTTCACCGGCGTGCAACGCGGCGGACCTGGCGTTGTGGAGCTGATGATCTCCGGCGATCGGCTTCGTATCCGTCACCGACATTTCGGCGTACACCTCGGTCTGCTGAAATGGCGTCACGCCGCATGAAACGGACTCGCATCTCCATAGGCAAAAAATCCGAATTTTCCGAAAAACCGCTTGCCGAGAGAAGGGCTTCATCGATAGCTTTCACTCATTCGATTGCGGCGAAGTGGACTCACACGGCGCGATGATGCAACCAGAACTAACGATTCTTTCATGATTTACTCAGTCCACCAGCCACATTATCTCCCCTACCCCGGTTACCTGGCGAAGGTCGCCCTCTCAGATGCGTTTGTCTTCCTCGAAGGGGTGCAATTTGTCAGGCGTGAGTGGCAGAATCGTAACCGAATCAAAGGTCCTGCAGGTGAGAAGTGGCTGACTGTACCGGTCAAAGGCGTCTATGGGGCCAGCATCGACACCATCGAAATCGATGATTCCCAGGAGTGGCGGCGCAAGCATGTGGAAACTCTGAACCGTTTCTACGCACGCGCACCCTACCTGAACGAGTTGGACGGATTCGCGGAGGTGATCGGGCGGGGTTGGGGTAGCCTGGCGGAGCTGGCGATCGCAACAACAAGCCACCTGCTCGACCGTTTCGCCATCACCACCCCCCGTAGCCGGATGGCGGATTACGATAACCTGCCGGAGGAACCAAACCTGCGGATCATCGCGATCGGCAAAGCGATCGGTGCGGATGTTTACCTGGCTGGTTCAGGCGGCCGTCAGTATATGAACCTGGAGTTGTTCCAGGCAGCAGGGATCGAGGTACGTTTTTTTGATCCACCATCGGTCAGCTATCCGCAGCTGCATGGTGACTTCATTCCGAATCTCGGGGGGATCGACCTTTTGTTGAACACCGGACGGAGCGGGTTTGACACCCATATCCGTCCGCAGTTACGTGCATAGGAAGAAACTCATGTCCAAGGAATCACCACGCCGTGTGCTCGCCATCGGGGCGCATCCCGACGACCTTGAGATCGGGTGCTCCGGCACCCTGCTCAAACTGGCCGACCGGGGGGACGAGGTTTTTCTCTACATCGCGACACGAGGCGAGAGGGGCGGAGACCCTGAGACACGTGTCCTCGAAGCGGAGCGCTCGGCGAAGCGAATGGGAGCAAAGGATGTGATCTGGGGTGGTTTTGTCGATTGCGAGGTGCCGCATAACCTCAGCCTGATCCAGAACCTGGAACAAGCCGTCAAGCTGGTGAAACCAGACATCCTCTTCGTGCATGGTCCCGAAGATACCCATCAGGACCACCGAGGCCTTGCGGTTGCGGCCCAATCGGCAGCGAGACGTGTCCCCAATTTCTACTTCTTCGAATCGCCGACGACCCTCCATTTCATGCCATCCGTTTATTGTGACATCTCAAGCACGATCACTCGCAAAATTGAGCTGCTGGAAACCCATTTTTCACAAGTGGCGAGAACCAATATCGAGGGACTGCCTATCACAGATATTGCACGAGCCTCGGCGATCCGCCGGGGTATCGAGATTTTCTGCCGGTACGCAGAGGGTTTCATGCCAACACGGGCGATGCTCACTTGACCCGGCTCAGCGCAGGGCGATCCGATCACGGGGGCAAAGATGCAGGCGGTGTCCAGTCACAAGAGCGTTGAAAAGGCGTCAGCCAAATCACGCATCGTTACCATCTTCGCAGGGTTACTGCTGCTCGCGCTGCTGCTGCCTTCCGTGCGCCACTACCTCACGGAAACCAATCTGCTCTACCTGCGTATTTTTCTGTTTGCCTGGGCTCTCTCCTCCATTCTGACCCCCGTAGCCGTGCGACTCTCCTTCACCCTCGGGCTGTTGGACATCCCCCAGGGAAGGAAGGACCATGCCGGCGCGACCCCCCTGCTGGGGGGATTCGCGATTCTCGCTTCGTTCGGGATCGCGCTGCTGGTGAATTACCACTCTTCCCTGCAGATGAAGGGAGTCGGCCTGGCAGGATTGCTGATCTGGATTGTGGGAGTCGTCGACGACAAACGTGAACTGCCGGCTATCGTCAAACTGATTGCACAACTCCTTGCTGTGGGGATTCTGCTCTACTTCAAGGTTCATGTCACCTTCATGCCGAACACCTGGTGGGGGGATCTTCTCGAGTACTTCATCACCGCGCTTTGGGTGGTGGGTATTACGAATGCCGTCAACTTCCTCGACGGAATGGACGGCCTCGCGTCGGGGATGTCGGCGATTATCGCTTTCTTCCTGGCGATCGTGGCACTCCAGACAGGACAGTTTTATTTCTCCTTTGTCGCTCTCGCCCTGTTCGGTGCCTGTCTCGGGTTTCTTCCTCACAACTTTCGCTGGGGCAAAAACGCCAGGATTTTCCTCGGAGACAATGGCGCAACCTTCCTCGGTTTTATCCTCGCATCCGCTGTCATCATGGGCGACTGGGCGGAAGAGAACATCGGGGACATTGCGATCCCCTTCCTGCTACTGGCCGTACCGCTCTTCGACATGATCCTCACGACTGTCATTCGAATCGCCACGGGCAAAGTGCACACCTTTGGTGAATGGCTGGCCTATGCTGGACGCGACCATTTTCATCACCGTCTCGCATCGCTTGGCATCGGACGGTCCGCAGCTGTGCTTGTCATCTGGTTCATCACCTTCTTCCTCGGCCTGTCAGCGGTGGTGATGAAGGAGATGCACGGCATTTATGTGATTCTCCTGATGTTCCAGGCCGCACTCCTGTTCGGACTCATCACCTTTTTCATGATCTACGTGCGCGATCATCAGATTCAGCTTTTTGTGGAGACTGCGCGAGAGAATGGCGGTTTCAGCACGGATTCGCAGAAACTGGATCAGGCCCTGAACGCATCGGACAAGCCAAACAGCGACAAGTAATCCCTGGTCGCCGAAGGCTACTGTTCATCCTTTCGTTTGGACCCGGGATTCCGTTCTCATCAAGAAGCTATTCCTTTGAGGTGCCTCTGACTCTGTCCGACTTGCATTCAAACAGGGGCACTCACCCTCAGATGGATCGGGATGCTCTCGAGCCATCTATGAAGCTGCACCTTTAGCCAGCCACCCTGTCAACTACCCGCCCATCTCCCCTATATTTCCCGCAACTATTGGAGAAGGAGGGGGTATGTTGCTTAAAAGACTTTACCTGGTATTGTTCGCAGTCCTGTTGCTCACCCTTCCGGCGGTTGCCGGTCGAGTGCAGAGCAACGACCTTGTGTCGGTCGGAACCAGTGAAGCGGTAGCGGACAACCTGCTCGCCGTGGGCAAGACAACGGATATCCGTGGTTTGATCGCTGGCGACCTGCTCAGCGCCTGCCGTGACCTGTTCGTATCGGGGCAGGTGGAGCACAATGTCTACGCCGCTGCGCAGTCCATTCGTCTCACAGGATCGGTCGGCGGGGACGCACTCGTTTTCGCGCAACAGATCACTGTGAGCGACACGATTCGAAGCGATCTGCGCGGAGCCTGCCAGAACTTCACATTGACCGGGTGGGTAGGACAGGACCTGATTATGGCTGCCCAGGATGTGGTCCTCTCTCGTGAATCTGTGGTCTCCGGCGACCTTTTCGCAGCAGCCGAGAAGGTGACGATTGACGGTTTTGTGCAGGGCAAAGCGCTGGTCGGAGCAAAATCGCTGACGATTGGCGGCCTGGTAGCCGGTGATCTGGAAATCTGGGCAGAGACCTTACGCTTCACCGAAGAGGGGCGAATCACTGGCGACCTGATCTGGCACGCAGAATCCGCACCCACCGAAGCCTGGGCCGAGCATGTGGCCGGTTCGGTTTACCACAGACCGACCGAGGGCGACAAGAAGTGGTGCTGGTCGGATTCTTCAACTTCCAGGTGGCCAGGCCGAGTGTACACGCTGGTCGCTGCACTGGTAACCGCGCTTTTCCTGATCGGCTTTTTCCGTCCGGCACTCCGAGTAGCAACCAGCGCGCTGAGCAAGAAACCCTTTCTCCGTCTGGGAGTTGGCCTGCTGGGCGTGATCGTCATGCCCGTCACCGCAGCAATCCTGATCGTACTGACAATCACGCTTCCGGTTGGGCTTATCCTGCTGGGACTCTATCCGATGTTCCTCTACCTCGCCTGGCTGCTGACGGCAATCACCGGCGGCATCCTGCTGCACGGATGGCTACGTAAAAGTGAGGGCAATCCCTGGCTTGGTGGACTTCTGGGTATTGTGCTGCTCTGGCTGCTCGCCCTGATCCCGGCGGTTGGTGGGATTATCTGCCTTGTGGCGACGTCGTTCGGGTTCGGGCTGCTGCTGCATGGTCTGCACCGGCTCTTCTTCAGAAGTCAAGCGGCCATCTGAAGGCTAAACGATGATCCCGTCCCGCCCGGCCATCAAGGCCGGGCGGGCGGAACTACTCTGTAGTTCTTGAGGCGAATGATCAAACAGAGAAGGCTGTGAAGGATAGCAGCCACTTGTTCAATTAGAGCGGCAAGCCGATTAGGCTTTCCAATTCTCATGTCTTCACAAGAATGTATGCGGCTATCTCTGGCAAATCAGGTTGTCAAGATCACCTGGAAGCCGCAGGTCTCCGGGGGTGTCTTGACGACCAAATAGCATACACCTTGCGGTAAGCTCTTGTTTTATTGAAAACAAATGTTCTGAGACGATGATGACAATTGCGTCCGGGGAGATGTCAGCGGTTCCACTATTATCCAACGCAGCACATTGGTTTTCAATGAAACGAGGGTTGATTCAAGATATCAGTCTTGTGGCCGTTAAGTCGCGCCGAGTGCCAATGTTACGCTTGCCTCTCGGCGAACTTGACCGCTTGATACACGCACAAATTCTCAGGAGGTACCCGTTTCGAAATGCTGGGGAAAAGTATTGGTCAAGCCGCAGCCTGCAACTATCTTCCTCTGTGAATCGTTAACGAACCTTTTTCGGCACTGCGCCGCCCGGTTCAGGGAGCGCCAAATGAATCGAACGATTAAGCATCTCTTTCCCCTGTTGCTCCTGGCAACCCTTCATGTTCACATCGCATTCGGGATCGGCACTCACTTGCCAAGTCCATTCATCACGGTTGCCGCATTCGCTGCTGACTCCGCCGAACAAAGGATGATAGTCGGCCTTAGTTATGGTGGTTTCTGGTTAACCAATGATGGAGGAGAGAGTTGGGAGCCAATCAACGAACGAATCTGCTACTACCCCCTCAATCAAATCTATAACGTCATCGACATTGAGGCCTGGGACTCCGCCTGCGACACAATCCTTATTCGATACGACAGAAGACCCAACACGTATTTTCAGGAATCCCTGAGTACGGATGGGGGCGAAACCTGGGAGATCGTCCGCCCCGATCTCGTCAACCCTCCAGGGATTTCCGGTGGTTCGCATTTCACCATCCAGGATCAATCCAATCACAACCGGCTCTTTCATATTGATATGATCAACTTCAGCAAATCCGACGATTTCAATCAGACCTGGCAGTCGAGTGCTTACAACAACCATGGAATAACTCGATTCGGTTTCATTCAGGATCCTCAAAGAGATTCAACGCTTTTTATTTATGGGCCAGCGGGCTTATCCGAGACACAGCCTGAGGGGATATTGCGAAGCGACGATATGGGTCAAAACTGGAGTTCGATCATTGACATCACTGAACTCCTCGGTCAACATATGGTCTGGCTGTCCGACCTCGAAAGATTGAGTAACGGCGACCTTCTGATCAGTCTGGCTGATGGCTACTCTGATGCTCTTGGAGGAGAGAGAGTGTATTACGACCGACTCATGAGAAGTGAAGATGATGGCGCGACCTGGGTGATGGAACCCAATGCTCAATTCCCAGGAACCTTTCACCCGCTTAAAATGGAGGTTTTTCCACATCAGCCGGAACGGATGGTCATGATCGGCGGCCCTTCTTACCGCAGCATGGGAGCGTTGCTGAGTCTGGATAACGGTGCCACATTCCAACCATTGCTGAACGCCACCGATCCCCCGATGTTCAGCCTTTACAATGTCGGCGCCAATCCCTGGTCAGGCACCCTTTATCTCTGCAACTATGTCATGGGTGTGGCGAAAAGCAATGATGGGCCGGACTGGGTCATGATGGACAACCTGCCCGAAATGGGGACTTCTCTCTTTTTTGGTGTTCATGAAGAGGTCCTGGGAGGGTTGATTAACTTCGATCCTACAGTCGTCAGTTACTCCTTCGCCGATCAAACATGGCGGAGCTATACGCCAAGCGGTGCGAGTTTTGATTCCACCTTCATGCCCAGCGCAATCCTTCACGCCGACGAGGACTCCCTGCTGGTGCTCGTATCGATGACAGATCGTGCTCCGGCAGCACAACTTGTAACACAATTGTTCACAATCCATCGCTCAACGGGCGAATGGAATCCCCGGGGCGAACGCATCTCGCCAAACCTCCTCCACACCGGTGCTCGTATACTTCGCTGGGACCGAACGGACTCCCTGCACATCTTCGGTCTCCAGCAAACCGGGGCATCGAGTTTTGCAGTTGCCTCCACCATCGACACAGGCAGAACCTGGCAGAGCCACGAGGCGCCATGGGCAATACCCAGTAGTGCCGTGATTGCGTACTACCCGACACCAGATGGATTGATGTTGTCCGTACCACAAACCGGTGTCTTTTTTTCACCTGATCGTGGGGCAACCTGGCAGGATACGGGGTTTCCCGCTCCACACCTGATGACCGGCACTACGGTCATGACCTATAATGAAGATGGCGGGGAGTTCTATCTATCCACTTCACACTACACCTATCTCTACCTGGATGGCGAGTGGGAAACCAGGGGGAGTACCAACCTGAGAATCAAATACCTGGTCTGCGTCCCGAGCGACCCGCCGGTGCTGGTCGCATCCACAAGTAACCGCGCTGGCTCACTGCACCTCAGTTTTGACCGCGGCATGACGTGGGGACCGGATTTTCGGCAGGAGCTGCCTTACGCGAGCCAGTTCTTCGGGACAGATTTGATGAAGTATGACCGCTGGCGGCAAAGAATCTGGATAGATTCGCCGGTTGGCATCTTCTATCTTGACATGCATGAGCTGGCTGCACCCGAGTCGCGTGATGAAAGCCACCAGCCGCAGAAAACGGACCTGCTGCTGATTCATCCCAACCCAGCCAACGAGAGCACAACTGTCACACTGTCTCTCGTCACGACAGGAACAGCCCGGCTGGCTCTGTTCGACACGCAGGGCCGATTGGCGGAGACTGTTTTGAACAAACCGATGCAAGCGGGAACCCACCCGCTTAACCTGAATTTGTCCCACCTCGCATCCGGTACCTACTTTCTAAAACTCGAAACTCCCAACGGAACGACCGTGCGCCGCCTCACCCACCTTCGGTGACGCACGCAGCCCGACTGTTCCTCGACTGAGTCGTTCGGACGACGCATCCTTTCATTCGCGACCGAGTCCGGGCAATCCCCTGCTTGAGTTTCGGCAGGTGTTGTCCCTATTTTCACGAACCTGATGTTCATGCGGGCTGGTGCAGCATCCCGGCAGGGGATGCGATGCATTCAACATTCACCGTGGAGAGACCGTGGGGACTGGCGAAATCAAGCGTATCCTGGTGACAGGTGCGTTGGGGCAGATTGGTTCGGAACTGACGCTTGAGTTGCGCCGTCTGTATGGTTCGGAGAATGTGCTGGCTACGGATAAACGTGGCGACTTGCCCGCTGAACTGGCCGAAACCGGTGCATATGAGACCCTCGATGTGACCGATGGCCAGGCTTTGTATGATGTTGTGAAGCGTTACCGGATCGACTCGATCTACCATCTCGCCGCAATCCTGTCAGGGGTGGGAGAGCAGCAGCCCGACCTTGCTTTCCAGGTCAACATCAGCGGGCTGAAAAACGTGCTGGATGTGGCGAAGGATGCTGGGATGAAACGAGTAATGGTCCCCTCTTCCATCGCGGTCTTCGGTCCGACCACACCCCAGAACAACACTCCACAGGAAACCGTGCTGCGTCCCACCTCCATGTACGGAATCACCAAGGTCTCGGGTGAGCTGCTTTGCGATTATTACTTCAACAAGTTCGGGCTGGATGTGCGCGGAGTGCGTTATCCGGGGCTGATTTCCTGGAAAACGCCTCCCGGAGGGGGCACTACCGACTACGCTGTTGCGATTTACCATCATGCCATTCGTGACGGTCACTACACCTGTTTTGTGAAAGAATCGACCATTCTCCCAATGATGTACATGCCCGACGCTTTGCGTGCGATCATCGACCTGGCCGAGGCGGATGGCAGCCGTTTACGTTATCGCAATGCCTACAACATCGGCGCCCTCAGTTTTGATGTCGCAGAGCTTGCATCGTCGATCCGTGAACATCTCCCCCGTTTCACAGTGAGTTACGAGCCGGACTTCCGTCAACAGATCGCGGATGGTTGGCCGCACAGTGTGGATGACAGTGCTGCACGAGCGGATTGGGATTGGAAGCCGATGTTCGACCTCAGCGCGATGACCGCGGACATGCTTGCAAACCTGAAGCGTGAGCTTGAGGTGAGTGTCTGATTCCGGGTACCTTTCAGCGATCACAACAGACAACCTGTTCCTGAAATGCTGCACATTGTCAGCCACCCTGCATACCTGCGGGAGGCGACACGAGTTTTCCTCCGTTCCAATCGACCAGGGGTTCCCATGCTTACGCCCATGAAGTTCATCCGGACAGGAATGATCATCCTGGCTTTCCCATTGCTGGTATCGGCCCAGCCGGTGAGCGGATCGCAACCGCTTGAACTGAGCCTCGAGTCCAGTGTCAACATCAGCCAGAACGCCTATTCCACCAACTGGGACGGCACCGAGCAGGGGGGGTTCACCTGGGTGGCTCTTGTCAACGGACGCGCACAGCGGCAGGTGAGCGCCAGCTTCAACAGCCGGACGAATCTCAGGCTTGAGTATGGTCAGGCGCACATCCAGGATGGTGTCACAAGGCGATACAAATCGCCAACCACAGCCTCTGACCGGATCGACCTTGAGAGCATTCTGCGTGCAACAGTCGGGCTCCCGCTCGACCCCTACATCTCGGGCCGATTCCAATCCAACTTCCTTGATGTACGTGACCCCGCGAGTGACCATTATATCAATCCGTTGCGTTTCACCGAGTCGATCGGCCTTTCACGCGCGCTGGTGAAAACCGAGTCGAGCGAACTGTTGGCGCGCGCCGGTTTTGCGATGCGTGAAACCCTTGACCGTAACGCCCTGCTCGACCCTGTCACGAACAAACGAGGCAGCGACTGGACCCACGACGGCGGGCTTGAACTGATCGCCGATTACAAAACACCTTTGCTGGGGAAACGTGTCACATACAACGGCCGCCTCAGCCTCTACCAGGCACTTTTTTACTCGGAGGCAGACAAACTGGTGGGAACTCCGAGCGAAACCGATTGGCGGATGGTCGATGTGGAGCTTGAGAGTACCTTTTCTGCGACCATCGCCGGCGGGTTGAGTACGACCCTTGATCTCCGGTTGCTCTATGACCGCCAGGTTTCGAAGGGTGGGCGCCTCAAGCAGGGGCTTGCGCTGGGCTTCGGGTATACGTTCATCTGAGGCTACCAGGGCGGAGCGCCTCGGTTGACAGGATAGCAGGCATGACAGGCGGCTGAGAAGCCATAGCGGAGAGTTGATGAGATCCTTGCTCCAGCAGACAGTACATAACGAATTCCTCGCCTTTGAGTGGGTCGATCATGGCGGCGAGGTGACCATCGGCCCATTGCTCTTTCCGCCTGACATTCCAATCCCCCTCCCTGCCTCGTCGGATGGTTTCACGACCAGCGCCTGGTTGCATCTGCCTTACCCCGGGCGTCCGTTACAGTCAGCTTATGTAACGGAAGAAGCACCCGAAGGGTTCTCATCACAGGAGATCCTGCGTGCCCTGCTCGGCGGGCATTTGACTGTGGGTTCCCAGGACTACCAGCTTTTAAGCGATATGGTAGGACGATGCGTGCTGCTGCATGCGACATTCGGCATGAATACGCCATGGTACAAGGAGATGCGTGACCTGTTCGGTCTGATCAGGGAAGGCGCAGGATTGTATGATCTGCTAATCCACCGTGCGCATGCAATCCTCGAGGAGGCAGATCATTCCCTGCAGAGCCAGGACGGAAATCATGCTATCCGGCACTACCTGCTGGGGCGGGTGCTGCTGGAAGGAGCACACCTGCTGAGCCCGATGTCGACAGGCGTCCTTTATGAGATCGGGATGGTGCTCTACTTCATCGCTTGTAAACTCGATGTTGCGGACAAGGATATTGAGGTTCAGTGGCTGACGACATTTGGCGCGGACTGCAAGTATTACCTGGAACTCTCGCTGGCTGACCGTCAGATTCGCGACCAGACACTGGCAACCTACCATCTTGCGTTGATTCGCGAGAGGCTGGGTGAACTTGACGCGGCTGCGGACGCCTATCAACGGTTCCTGAAGAGCCCGGCGGCCAGTCAGTCGGAGGAATTCTCCCGATCCGCCCAAAAATCCCTGCATGAGATCATTGCTCGGGGTAATTGATGACCAAGGCATGTCAACTCTTGGTATATTTTGGATTTAGCCGCAAATTAGCGGAGCCAAACCCGGGGAAAATCCTCAAAGATTTAAATTGAGTCAAACCTCACACTTGACAGGAACATGGCACCTCTCTATCTTGGGCGTGCATGAATCCAGGGCGCCCGGCAAACGGGTGCCTTTGCTTCAGTGGAGATCAGGTTGATACGGAGGGACGAGGCTTTTTGAGCAGACGGTCGAAAAAGCGAATTCACCTCATGATCGAACGCGAGGGGAGCAGTGCCCTCGAACGTGTGGTCATTGGAGGTGGCACATTCCGCTTCGCCATCGCCTTCTCATTGCTGAGTGTGGCCGTACTGATCGTCCTCGGTGTCCTCGGATTGAGCGAATACCGTGTCCGTCAGAGGACCGGAAAGCTTATCGCAGAGAATCGCCTCCTCGGTTACCAACTCACTCAGGTGCAGGATCATCTCCACCGGGTAATTATCCAGGTCGACTCCCTCGCAACCGAAGAAGAAGCCATCCGGGTCCGTGTTGATCTGCCTCCCCTCGGAGAAGAGGTTCGTCAGGCAGGAACCGGTACGCTGTTGCCCCTCGAGGGACAGCTGATCGGTGACGAACGGATCGAAAACCTGCTGCGATCGCTTGACCAGGTGGAACGTGAGCTTGGTGTCCAGAAGCAATCCTACCGCGAGATTCGTCAGAAACTGCTCACCGATGAAGAACGGTTGAAGCATGTCCCTTCGATCATCCCGATCAACCAGGGCAGAATGACGGACAGTTTCGGTTATAGACGTGACCCCTTCACCCACCAGATTCGCTTCCATTACGGCACCGACTTCTCGGCGCCAACCGGCACGCCGGTCTTTTGCTCGGCTGATGGTAAAGTGATCAAAGCGCAACGTGTCCCAGGCTTCGGCAATGTGGTCGAAGTGGATCATGGCTACGGGTTTACAACCACTTACGGTCACCTCGAGGAATATACCGTGCGCCGTGGACAGACAGTACGACGTGGCGACCAGGTCGGGATGGTGGGCAACACGGGCCGTAGCACCGCTCCGCACCTTCATTACGAAGTACGAGTGAAAGGCCGTCCGGTTGATCCGCTCGATTACTTCTATGAGGGGTATCAGATCTGGGCTGGGAAGTAAACGGCTGGTAGGGTAAGTAATTTCGGCATGCCCGGATAGGATAATCCGGGCATGTCTGTCTCAGGACTGGTCAGTGATGCTGGGCCAGGGCAATCAGGTTGCCACAGGTATCATCGAAGATCGCTACGGTGACTCCACCCATCTCCTGGGGTGGCTGCAGGAACTCGACTCCCAGCGCCTGCAATCGTTTGTATTCCTCCTCGATGGATTCCACGGCGAAAGTTGTGAAGGGGATGCCATCCGCGACCAGCTTCTCCTTGAACGGTCCCACCGCAGGATGGCTCGATGGCTCAAGCAGCAGTTGTACACCATCGGGGTCCTCGGGTGAGACAACCGTCAACCACCGATCCTCGCCGAGGGGGACATCTTCCTTTTTAACGAAACCAAGCCTGGTCGTGTAGAACTGCAGTGCCTTCTCCTGGTCATCCACGAACACACTGGCCAGTACGATCCTCATGGCTCCTCACCTCCATCCCCCATCGATGTAACCCGGTCGATCCACGCGCCGACCACGTTGTGTAGCGGTGCCCGGTTGAACGAGTGCAGTTTCGTCTTCCCACGCCAGTGAGTCTCCAGGAGTCCTGTAGACTCGAGGAGCGCAAGGTGCTTCGAGACGCCCTGCCGTGTGATGGACAGTTGATACGTATCGATCAATCGAACTACCAACTGGAAAAGCGATTGGCTGTCACGCACGGCGAGTTCCTGCAGGATCAACCGCCGTGTCGGGTCCGCCAGCGCTTTGAAGACGAGATCATCATCCCGCATACCGCCAACCTACGAACCGGGAACTCGTCATGCAACCCTTTGGTTGCATGAAGTGCAAGATGCTGTTCGCAGTGCTCTCCGGTGTATCCCACTGTTGAAGATGTTGGAGGTCAATCCTGCACGCGTGCTTGCAACCTTTGGGTTCTGTCTGTAGTATACCTGTTGCAGGGTGTGCGGCTTGATGCACAACCCATGTGACGCATCGCATGCTTTCGGGGACGATTGGTTTCGACGGGGCGTGGCAGGCGTTACTCGCGCGTAGGGGGCGTTCGCAACCCCTTTACCCTTGTGAGCACACTTCAAATGCCGATGATTACGGCTATGCACTTGCTGCCTAAACAGTAGCGTGCACGTTCGCCTCCGGTAGCGTCCGTCCGTCCGGAGATGCGAGCGACGATCAGGATGGACTGCTCATTGCACCACGTTCGGGGGTGCAATGCTAAGCTTTCCGAACTGGGTGGCAGACGCCTGCGGACCGGCACACCCTGCCACCGAGACCCAATAGGCCCGCTACACGCGTAGAAGGTAACGTGCTCCCGTATCCGGACCCGGGTTCGACTCCCGGCGTCTCCACCACGTGACTAACCCAAACCGCCGGTCCAGTAAAACACACTGGATCGGCGGTTTGGTGTTTGGATGTGGAATGTGGATCGTAAGTGTTGGTGTAATGGGAGGTTGTGTCTTGGGATAGCGGGATCGTCATGAGCCGCTCTGTCGCGGTCCTCCTTCTCCATACCGATCGAGAGGTCCTCCCTCACCCCCTAATTTCATCTCCTTTCAGCCCATATTCTCCGTTTTCTGTCCTCAAGAATTAGACCGGGTCCAACACCACTATCTTATTCTCCAGCATGGATTTAACGCGGTTCGAGTAGATGAAAATTTTAGGTCTGCCTTCGAACACAGAACCGAATTCGAATCCCGGTCAACTGTTTTCAGGACCGAGGTTGAAGCGTTTCACTTGGTGGCTCAAGGATCTCCCAACTCGTTCGCATCGGTCAAGTGTCCGCCTTAGATTGGGCGGAAGGTATTTCAAGATTTTCGCGGGCCGTTGATAGACATTGCCGTAGTGGTACGAAGCCTGTCACGCAGAACGATAGCCTGTCCCAACGGCCCCATTTTACCATCTCGAGGAGTGACGCATGAATGTTCTGGTTACGGGTGGAGCTGGTTTCATTGGTTCTCATGTCGTAGATCGTCTTCTGGCTTCTGGACACCAAGTGTCCATTCTCGACAACCTGAGTACAGGTCGAGAAGCCAACCTCCTGCCCAATGTGCCCTTCTTCAAAATGGATATTCGCGACAAGGATGTACACGACCTTTGGAAAGACAAGAAGTTCGATGCCATGATGCATCTAGCCGCCCAGATGGACGTACGCAAAAGCGTAGAAGACCCGAGCTACGATGCGGACGTGAATCTTCGTGGCCTGTTGAACCTGTTGGAAGCTGGCCGGAAATCGGGGCTGAAGAAGGTCGTTTTCGCATCCTCTGGCGGGGCGGGATATGATGACAGTGTTCCCTTCCCCACACCTGAAACCGTTCCGGCCCGGCCCGTATCCCCGTACGGCATTGCAAAAATCGCTTCCGAACTCTACCTGAATTATTACCAGGTCCAATACGGCATTCCCTTCGTCGCCCTGCGCCTCGGGAATGTGTACGGCCCGCGTCAAAACCCCTTCGGGGAAGCTGGTGTCATCGCCATATTCTCAAATCGCTTGTTGAAAGGGGAACCGGCGAAGATCAACGGCGATGGATTGCAGACACGCGACTATGTCTTCTGCAAGGATGTAGCACGAGCGTTCGAGCTGGGCCTGAACTACGACAAAGTCGACACCTTCAACATCGGCACCGCTATCGAAACCGATGTCGTCACGCTCTTCAACCTTATTCGTGATGGAGCATCATCGCGGCAAGCACCTGAACATATCGAAGGCAAACCCGGCGAGGTTCGCCGAAGCTGCCTCGACCCGAAGAAGGCCAATGATGTCTTGGGTTGGGCACCACAAGTGGACATCCAATCCGGCATCCGCGAAACCGTCGATTTTTTCAAACGTCAGTTGATAGATACCTCAATCCGTTAGGAAAAGGCAGTAGACGTTGGACAGGAAATCCCGGCCTTTCGACCGAGATTTCCTGTGTTGAAACAGATGGATACTCCCAATTGGTGAGCACCATTTCTATTTGAGCGCATGAACCCAGTCACTCACCTTTTTCACCGCTTGCGAATCTTTCAATGAGCTGACGAGAATACCGTCCTCGTTGGCAATCACTGCAACGGAATCCAAACCGATCACTGCAAGTGGACGGCTGTCGTTTGATACGATGTAGCTATTGGTCGTTTTCTCGAGATAGACATGCCCCTGGGAGGAATTTCCGGCATCATTCTTCTCGCTTATTCTGTGTAACTCTTCATATCCACCGACATCACTCCACGCAAAGTCCGCTCTGACCATCCGTACTTTATCAGATTGTTCTAACACGCCATAATCAATCGAAATTGGTGACATGCTTTCGTAGAGCAAATCGGCGTGTGGGTCGTCGGACTCCAAAGAAGAGATATCAGCAAGAATCGAGTGATGTTGCGGAAGAAAGAGTTCCATCTGATTCAGAATGTAGTCGGCCTTCCAAACAAACATTCCGCTATTCCAAAAATAGTGACCGGCCTCAAGGAACTCTTGTGCCCGATCCAGTGTCGGTTTCTCCTTAAAGGCGACGACAGGATGAACATCCGGACGGATCTGATCCGAACCGGCATGAATGTAACCGTACCCCGTTTCTGGCCGTGTCGGAACTACCCCGAAGGTAACAATGGATGGTTCATTCGCTACGAAATCGGAGGCAGTCTTCACACATGAATGAAATCTGCTGATATCTGTGATGAGATGGTCTGCTGGAAGAACGAGCATGGTTGCATCAGGTTCTTTGGAACGTACCCTCACAGCAGCCAAACCTATGCAGGGTGCCGTGTTCCTGCCCACAGGCTCACAGATCACATTCTCATCCGGAAGATTTAGTCCGAGTGCTTTAACGTGTTCAGCCTGATCGGCTGTCGTGACGATCCACCGTTGCGCTGGCGGTACCAATCCTTCAAGGCGCTGAACAGTAAGCGCCAGCATGGTACTCGCACCAGTTAAATTGAGGTACTGTTTGGGACGTGCGGGCGTGGAAAGTGGCCATAGGCGGGTTCCACCGCCCCCGGCCATGATGACTGCATGCAGCATAATATCACCCTGCTATTAAAGGATATCTCGACACTGGGATTTACTTCACAAATCAAACAAAGTGGTCTGATGGTGTTATTCAACTGTAACTGATTTTGCGAGATTACGGGGTTTATCAACATCTAGCCCCAGCAGGTCTGCGGTGTAGTATGCCAGAAGCTGAAGCGGGATCGCAGTGAGCAGAGGCATCAGTGCCGGGTGGGTCTTCGGCACACGGATGATATAATTGGCAAGACGATCGATTTCACGATCCTCTTCCGACACGATCGCAATCACGACACCTTCTCGTGCACAGACTTCCTCAATGTTCGATATGATTTTCGCATGATGATGATCGTCGGGAGCGACCACAACCACCGGCATGAGACGATCAATCAGTGCGATGGGGCCGTGCTTCATCTCGGCTGCAGGATACCCTTCCGCATGGATATAGCTAATCTCTTTCAGTTTCAGAGCACCTTCAAGCGCTACGGGATAATTCACCCCACGCCCAAGATACAGGAAGTGCTTTGAGCGACTGAAGGTCTTGGCGATATCGATGATCTGCGTCTGATCTTTCAGGATCTGGTTTACCTGCTCTGGAATCTTCCTCAGCGCGGTGATTAATTCCTGGCTTCTCGCATCGCTCATACCACGTTGACGACCGAGCAGAATGGCTAACATCGCAAGCACAGTTACCTGGCTTGTAAACGCCTTCGTGGAGGCAACTCCGATTTCCGGACCGGCATGAAGATAAATACCACCTTCACTTTCACGTGCGATCGTGGATCCGACAGTGTTCACGATACCCAGCGACAATGCGCCGCATTTCTTCGCCTCACGCATCGCTTCCAATGTATCAATGGTTTCACCAGACTGGCTGATGGAGAAGGACACTGTTCCGGGATCGATAATTGGACGACGATAACGGAATTCTGAGGCGTACTCCACCTCCACCGGCATCCGGGCCAAATCCTCGATCAGGTATTCACCGACAAGCCCAGCATGGTAGGAAGTACCACAAGCGAGAAGTAAGATGCGGTTTGCCCCTGCGAGGCTTTCCAGGTGATCAGTCAAACCCCCAAGCCGAATGTTGCCATCCTCGATTGCCAAGCGGCCACGCATGCTGTCTTCGATCGTCAGCGGCTGCTCCATGATCTCCTTCAGCATGAAGTGCTTGTAGCCCCCCTTTTCAATCTGTTCGAGGCTGAAATCGATGTGAGTACTGGCACGTGAGATCGGTGATTCATCAAGCCGCAGATGGGTAAAACCCGTGCGAGAAATGCTTCCAACTTCCCCATCCTCGAGGAAAACCACCTCGCGTGTATGTTCAACCATCGCCGCCAGGTCGGAAGCGATCAAATACTCATCCTCACCAATCCCGACTACCAACGGACTGCCTTTCCGTGCGAAGACAATGCGGTCAGGATGATTCTCGTGGATCACTGCGATGCCATACGTGCCTTCGACTCGCCGAAGTGCGCGGATCACCGCCGACTGCAAATCGCCATCGTAGAATTCTTCGATCAGATTGGCAAGTACCTCGGAATCTGTATCGGAGCGGAAGGTGTATCCTTTATCGACAAGGGTCTTCTTAAGCTCGATGTAGTTCTCGATTATTCCATTGTGAATCAGCGCCAGCTTCCGACTGCCGCTCAGATGGGGATGGGCATTCGAGTCATTGGGAGCGCCATGAGTCGCCCACCGTGTATGGCCTATTCCAAGAGTGGCGTGATTTTCGATCCCCACGAGCGACTGCTCGAGCATCTCGATCTTGCCCTTTTTCTTCAGAACATCGATCCCATTCCCGTTTAACACAGCAATACCAGATGAGTCATACCCCCTGTATTCCAAACGCTTCAGTCCATTCAGCAATACAGGTGTAGTGTCCTTCTTACCAACGTAGCCAATGATACCGCACATAGGGTGATACCCCCTTTATACCAACACGACTGCAAGAATCTAGCTTTTGGATTTTTCCCTCGGCTTGGGAAAATAGGTTAGGATAACTGAAAGTCCAAGAGTGTGCGTTACAGCACAAAGCGCCTGGTGACTCGACCATTCCAGGGGCTTCTCTGGGAAAGGAAATCACCTGTGCGCGAGCCTATGTGGGAATAATCTGGCGCTGTGCGCCTCAAGACGTTTCCTGCCTACCAGACGAGAGATCACTTGTGGATCACATGAAGCATCTTGTCGCCGGAGACATCCCACGCCCAGGTGTAGCCCACAACAAAGCAGAGGAGTGCTGCGATAAGCATCAGGGCCAGGATGGTGATTTGCAGGGGAGCTTTTTCACGCTCGGCGGCTCGCTTTGTCAGGAAATTCCAGCCATACATGCCGAGCAGGATGCCGATGAAGTCCACCGCGAGATCTCCGACATCCTCGAGGGTGGGGTGACGGTGAAAGGCTTGCCAGGTTTCATCGAGGATGGGGATAATGAAGGGCAGCGCTTTAAGCCACCATTTCGCGACGAAGGCTTGGAATACCCCTGCCACAATGATCCCCAGCAAGGTGTAGAAGACAAAGTGGAATGCCTTGTCCACGTGCGGCAGGCCCAGAGCCGCCCTGATTGGCACACCAGGAACCTGAATCGAGGAAAGTGAGGAGAGGTAGAATGCGGTAAGAAACCAACCCACCAGAAGGATGGCCCAGGGCAATGCTGGAACTGGGTCCGAAGATGGTCCACGATTCAGACGATTCACGCGGGCTCCTGTCGTTTAATGCTCGGGGATCAGCCTGTACACTTCAAAATGCCAACAGATTTCCACAGCTCCCTCCCCCCTCCTTAATTCTCGAACGCTTCCATGCAATCAGCTTCAGCCTGAAGCTCCACAGGTTTGACATCTCATAGATCCACTGAAACCTATTCCTTTATTTCCCAAGAAAATAGTTACATCCATGCCTGCGGTCTCTCCTTGCGTTCGACAAAATTTCTCCATTCGCGTATGTCCGTAGTAAGCGCCTGTCGCGCATCACGCTTTCACTAACAGTACCGAGACAATCATGCAAAGCATCCCTCGAAGTCAATCCCTGGACCGTAACTATGTCACCATTTCCCCTGAAGTGGCCGATGCCAAAACGAATTCGGACCCGCAGGGCAGACTGCAGACGGTCGCTGCTCTTCTGGCGACAGCATTACTGCGTCGCTTTCTGCGCGAGCTTGATCCTGCTGAATCTCTGGCTTCTGAAGTCGACGAATAAACTGGACTTGACTTGTCGAGAGTTCCCTCGGTCATTAGGTCAAACCGTAACAACTCGGAGATCCGGATGCGTGGTAAAGAGAATACTGAACAGGGAGAACCAGACAGGGAACAGCATCTGGCTGTCCTTCTCCAGATCGCACAACTGCAGTCAATGAGCCTCGAACAGCTCCGTGACAAGTGGTACGATTTAAACGGACGACGTCCTCCGAAATACAAGAAACAATTTCTGATGCACAGGTTGGCCTTCCGCATCCAAGAGATCTATTTCGGTGGTTTGTCCAAGGAGGCGAAGGCGGTATTGGAGAAAGCGGCCAAGAAGGATCCTTTGGCAACGTTGAACACAACGATCCCTCGCCTACGAACCGATAAGAAGTCCGTAGAATCAGGCACTCGCTTTGTCCGTATCTGGAAAAACAAACGATGCGAGGTGATCGCTCTGGAAAAAGGATTTTCCTACAACAATCGCTATTACCGTTCCCTATCAGCGGTTGCCAAGGCGATAACAGGCAAAAAGTGGAACGGGAACGTCTTTTTCGGCTTAAGGAAATATCAAGGCTATGAAGAACATCACAATCGATAATCGTCATCTCGAATCTGGGCACAAGTTGGGGCTACGCTGCGCGATCTACACTCGCAAGAGTCACGAGGAAGGGCTCGAGCAGGAGTTCAACTCCCTGGATGCCCAGCGTGATGCGGGCGAAGCCTACATCGAGAGCCAGAAACACCAAGGCTGGATTCTTCTCCCCGACCACTATGACGATGGCGGATTTTCCGGCGGGACGATGGATCGTCCCGCCCTGACTCGACTCCTTGCCGACATCGAGGCTGGAAAGGTCGATATCGTCGTTGTTTACAAGCTGGATCGCCTTTCGCGTTCTCTCCTCGATTTTATCAAGATGATCGAGCGTTTCAATCAACAGGACGTCAGCTTCGTATCGGTAACACAGCAGATCAGCACGACCGATTCCACAGGCCGTATGATGCTGAACATCCTCATGACATTCGCTCAATATGAGCGCGAAGCGACAGCAGAACGTATCCGTGACAAAATTGCCGCGGCGAAAAAGCGCGGGAAGTACTGCGGCGGTATGCCCGTGTATGGCTATGATGTCGACAAAGAGAGCAAGAAACTGGTCGTCAATGAGGCAGAAGCAGCGGTCGTACGCTACATCTTTCGTCGCTATTGCGAGCATGGATCGGCTCGCAAACTCTGTTTCGAGTTGAACGAGCAAGGCTACCGTACGAAAGCGTGGACCACCCAGAAGGGTCAGCAACGAGGCGGCAACACGTGGTCAACATCGAGTATCTATCGAACCTTGAACAACCGTCTCTACCTGGGGAAGATTGTCTATGATGGCACCGACTACCCCGGCGAGCACGAGGCCCTGATCGATCAGCAGGCCTGGGACAAAGTGCATCGCATTTTCAAGGAGAGCAAATCGGACAAGGTGGGTGTAGCCCGGGCAAAATCCGTCGCCCCTTTGCGCGGGGTCATTCGTTGCGGACACTGCAAGGGGCCACTCTCCCCCACCTATACCCATCGCGGCAACAAAAGCTACTCCTATTACATCTGCCTGACCGATCGTGCCCGGGAGGTCAGCACATGTCCAATTTCACGCATTCCGGGCAACGAAATCGAGAATGCCGTCTTTGCTCAATTGGCACAGATTCTCCAGACTCCAACCTTGATCGCCAAGACCTTCTTCGCCCTCAAGGATATCCGCAGGGACGAACAGGAACGCCTCGCGCTGCAGAAAGAGCAACTCGAGATAAGGATCGAGCAGGCGATGCGTAATGTGGATTTGGTCAAGACTGAAGCAACCGCGCCCGATTCTGATCCTCAGGTCGTGGCAGTCTCAGACGATCTCGAGGTCCTCGAGAAAGAATTCCACCGGGTAAGTGCCCGGTTTGCCCTCCTTTCCAAGGTTGATGTCTCGGAAGCAGATGTGTCTTCTGCCTTCCGAAATATGGACAGCCTTTGGAACGATCTCTTTCCGGAAGAACGCAACCGTCTGGCTCGGCTGCTGGTGAAGAAAGTGGAGGTCTTCGATCATGCGATTGACTTGGTCCTAAAGACAAAAGGACTGACCGCATTGGCTGCGGAACTGGCCGGTTTGACCAGTGAATCCATGCAAAGGAAAGCACATCCATGAGTAAACAAGCGCCCACGTTCAACTACCTGCCCGATGGCAACCTGCACGTCCACATTCCCATGGTCATTCATCGCATCAGGGGACGCAAACGGATTTTCCCACCCCAGGCCCCCAGGGAGGAGAATGTTTTCCTCCAGCACAGCGCGATACTTCAGGGAGTGGCCCGTGCTTACGCCTGGATCGAACTGCTCGAGACCGGAAAAGTGAAATCGATCAGCAGCCTGGCGAAGCGGTTGGAAGTCGATGTGTCGTACGTCGTTCGACTGCTCAAGCTCGTGAACCTCGCCCCTGATGTCATCGAAGCCATTATCCGTGGCGAGGAACCGGAAGATCTATCCCTGACGAGCTTGAAAAAGAGCTTTCCGGATGAATGGGAAGCGCAGAAGGAGCTCTTTTTAAGCCCAATAGATCAGAGGTTCAAAGCAGAGAAGTGCGGTTGAAACAAATGGAGTTCCTGATGTCTGAAACCAACAGGCGGCTCGTGTCATTCATCTCTTGTCTTTGAGTTGGACAGGGCAGGAAAAATGCGGATCTTCTGCAGGGTTCGACGTCCACTTGTCTTTCGATCAGGAGTACTGCATGACCGACCTGCACTCCCAGCCAGAAATGGATGCCTTGTTGAAGCTCATCTCCCCGTTCACCAAACAATCCGAGCTTGCAACCCTGACATTTGAGAAATTAGACCTCAACACCTTTATCAATCTTGTAAATCGCCATCATGTTCATTGGCATGTCAATAACTCGCTCACGAAATACAGTATCCCAATCCCGGCTTCCCTTCGCGATACACTTTTCAACAAGTTGACAGCGAACATGAAGCAAGCGCTATCAAATATCAAAGAGTTAAAAAGACTTTCAGTATTGTTCGAAGAAGCTGGTATTGATTTCATGCCACTAAAAGGAGTTGTTCTTGGACAATTCCTTTATGGTGATCCGCTTAAGCGGCATGCTGGTGATCTGGATTTGTTCTTTTGCGAAAGTGATGTACAGCGTGTTTCTGATATATTAATTAAGAATGGATATATGCGTATTATTCCCGCATCAGAACCCAATAAAACTCAATGGCGACACATCTACCACTTTTGGAAACATCTCGTATTTCGCCATAAAGAGAGCGGACGGAGTCTCGAATTGCATTTCCGGTTCGTGAGTCAACCGCAGCGATTCGACTTCGACTGGAACAGCACTCCGACACAAACTGTTGAACTCGATGGCGTCAAATTCAAACTCTTGACCCCTGAGTACCTCTTCCTCTTCCTTGTCAAACATGGGGGATGGCACGGGTGGTCTTCACTGCATTGGCTTCTTGATGTTGCGATGATGCTGTCAGCGGAAAATAGCATTGTTTTGAAACCTGTCCTTGAAAAAGCAACTACGAGCGATGCGGATAAATGGGTACAATTTGCGCTTGCATTACTACAAGATCTATTTGATTACAAAACAGATAACGTCAGCACTATTTCCCATCATAACAGAACAACAATTAATCGATTAGCTAGATACTCGAATAATGCAATATTCAGCTTCACCAAGTACTCCTTTAGAACTAATATAAATCATGTAACTTACCATTTGTCATGCATAAACAAATTCAGCGAAATAAAGTACGTAATCGATGGCTATGTAATGGACACACAGGATTGGGACAGGATTAAACTTCCAAACTCTTTATTCTTTCTTTATTATGTACTGCGACCTTTTACTAGAATTCTTAGGTTGCTTAAAGTATTCCGCAATTATCACGAATGAGGGAAGCGAAGCCTTTCTCGCATTCGTTCCCCATTATACCCCTTATCTGTTCTGGATGGATCGGGCATCCCACTCTCCCAGACAGAAAACAGGCTGGATCATGGCTGTAAAAATGCACGCAGTCACCATTCGTCCATCCCTGTGAAACTCGAAAACCTGGAAAAACGATTACCGGGCGAGTAAAACGATTAAGAATTGGCTGTTTTCCGGAAAAATGATTACGTCCAAATCCTTCCCGGTCCTTACCTAGCTCCTGACAGTATCCCCTCTACTTGCAATCTCTGCTAAATATCCACAATTCCGTTGTGGATTACGCGCAGAATAAACAAGTCACACACCCCAGTTAGCGTCCCGTGCGACAAAAACCGACCCCTATGCGTATGTAATCCTTAGAAGCAAGATCCCACTTCTCACTCTTTACCCAGACTCCGTCACTCTGGAAGGTTTTCCGGTATGTATGAGTTAGGGGGAAGACTTGTAGGATTATTCCGCTCTTTTCGTAAGCAGTGTACAAACAAAGACTATCGCTTACAGCGATTTCGTTGTGAGACACGCGTTATACAAATTCAGCGCTTTTGGCATATAACACAGTAGGGACTTGTTGCATTTGCGGTGAGAATCGGCGCGGAGCTCGGCTTAAGCCGTTTTCGTCATTTCAGAGGGTTTTCGGGTAGGTATCAGGTGAGGGGGTACGAATGCTCATTCACCGGAAGCGGAGATCAAGGTGCTCGCAAACATGATGCACGAAAAGCCGAAGCAAATATCCAGCCCAGCTCCATCAGCATTCGACAAAACTCTTCTATTTGGCGTATGTGACAGAAGGGCTGATTTCGTTCGAACAAACGCTACGCGCAGAGATCGAGCGAGACACATTTTCGTCGGGTCAAAGGACGATCCGGTATGTATGAGTTACGGCCATATATGGTCTTTGAGCGGGATGGCATCGACACGAGGTGAAACGGTGAACGCATTCGGCGACAACACATCCGGAACAAACTCCAGTCCACAGGAAAGGAATAGACCATGACGTTTTCACAGCAATCGCTAGCAGTCCAGCGGCTTCTCAACGGTATGCGTGCCGTGGGATGGGGCGAGATCGAGAACCTTGAGATTCGCGATGGTGAGCCTGTGCTCGAGCCGCTGAAGTACATCGACAGGGTTCGTGCCCTGGACAAATCGTACGTCCCTAAACCCTATCAGCAACACGAGACCTTGAAGCCGCAGGTCGTGCTTCTGCTGACGGATTTTCGCGAAATGCAAGATGGGACCATCCCTGTCATTCTCATTCAGGATGGGCTGCCTTTCCGCGTACGTGACAAGGTAGCGATCTAAGAAAACTGATGCATCACATCCTGATTCATCACATCGACTGACCGACAAACGGAGGTCGTTGTGGGTGTCGCCAAACCGGCGAACTCACAGCACCTCCGTTTTTCGTGCTGGCAGTACCGGTTTGCCCCGACCCCCACCGGCCTCCTCGAAAGAGGAGCAGAACCATGGGTTCGAAGAACCGGTACGACGGCGTTTTAAGCAGCTATGCAATCAACCTGATTCGGTCTGTAGCCATGAGCATCACACGTCACAAAGGATTCAGCAGCAGCGACCAGGAAGACATCGAGCAGGAACTGGTCATGCAGCTTCTCGAACGGTTGCCGAAATACGATGCCTCGAAGGCATCGCTCGACACGTTCATCAACCGCGTCGTCTACCACATCGCAACCAGCCTTGTCCGGGCACGCCAGACCCAGAAACGGGGTGTGGATGTGACCGTCCACCTCGAAGACCCGGTTGGCCTCCCTGGCGAAAAAAACCAGATCCTTCTCGACATGATCGATCCGGAGGATTTGGGGTTGAAGAACGGCACCCTCCCCCGCTCTGCCGAAGATCAATACTTGCTGCGGATCGACACAGAAATGCTGCTCAACGCCCTCCCCCCAGATCTACGCGCACTCTGTTTCATGCTTGCCGAAGCCCCTGTCGCCGAGATCGCAAAGTCCCTGGGCCGTCACCGGACAACGATCTACAAGAACGTCCAGACGATCCAGAAAGACCTGGAGAAGAAGGGGCGCGATGACCCCCGGAAAGGATGATTTGCCCGTTTGTGCAGACGCAACTGGCAATTCCACGACATACAAACCAGCAGGGATAGCGAGCGAAGGCGATGAGTAGCAATTATGTAGATAATTCCGGAATCCCCACACAAACCTGGGACCGTAACAGCGACGAAGAGAAGTCGCCATTTCTGCGATTATCCGAGGATGGCGATGCGTTCGTCATCGCTCTTCTCGGCAAACCCCACCTCCACGAGGTCTTTTGGGACGGGGGCAGCTATCGCCCATATGACGATACCGCACGTGAAAACCATGTGCGGGGCCAGTTACGGATGGGTATCAATGTTGCTATTTGCCAGATTGAACGGGTGGATCAACGGCCTTCGATGAGCATTACTGAAGTCCGCATCTGGGAGTTTTCGAGGCATGTGTTTTTCCAGCTCCGATCGATCACCCCCCTGTTCACGCCTTCCGAATGGCTCTTCCTTGTCGAGCGCATTGGACAGCCCCGATCCAAAGATACTCGCTATGTCATCACGCCCATTTACAGCCTGGTCGAACGGGATATAGACGCCCTGCAGGACCTCGAGCTATATGACTTGTATGAGGTATTCGGTGCGGACACGACAGGGTGCACCCAAGCCCAACCGCCGAGCATCACCCCAGAGGAACGCCAGCGTCTGATCGATCGGATTGAGGAAGTAGAGGATGCCGATTTCGCCCACCAGCGCTTTTGCGACCGTTTTCGGATCAGCCGTGTTGAAGACCTACCCAAGGAGAAATTCGAGGCTGCCCTGACCTTCATCGACAACCTGGCAACCATACCGGTCAATCCCTTCGAATGAGCGGGCAACCGGAAGCCAGCAAGCCTGTTCATCCTACGCCTTCAGCAACTAACCCGCAGCTGGCACCTTCAGCGAGCAAGCCAATGACCAGCTTGACCGGTGGTGGCTTGCTCACCTCTAATCCAGAGCCCTTCGACGATCAATTCGTACAGCGCTACCTCGAGGTCTTCGTCCACGATTTCGACCGGCATGGGCTGCAGCGGATTCGAGACGGGAAAACCTGGTATCGCAACAACCTTCCCGGTGGGATCGGCTTGCGTGAAGTACGCGCCAGCCTGGAAGGTGAACGAACCTATGCCGGCTACCCGGTTGACCGGGAAGGGATGTCGAAGTGGACTGTGTTCGATCTCGATTTACCACATGCCATCCGTACCGAAATCGAAAACACGACCGATCCGGATTTCAAAGACAAACAGGAAGCCTATGCCTGGACGGTGATCTACGAGATGGGACGTCTGCTGAAAAACAAGATATCCCATCTGCTTGGAGAATCCCCAATTACGCTGAAGTCCGGATCGAAGGGATTGCATGTTTACGTGCTATGGGATAAACCCATCCCCGTAAAAAATGCTGCTGATTTTGGCGCCCTGCTGAAGTTCCTGTTGGACAAAGATCATCGCGACGAAGGCCTTGAGTTCCTGAGTGTTGAAACCTATCCCTGCGAATCAGATGTGTCTGCGGTGGGTACCGACCATCTCCCCCATCTGGTCAAGCTGCCATTAGCCCATCACCTGAAAACGGGAAACATCGCCTCGTTCACAAACCTGCGGACACAGGAGGATCTGCCCCCCGACGTCCTTTGGTTGATCACCCGTGTCAAGGGCGAGGACCTGGAAGCATTGCTAACCGACTATGCAGATGAGTTGAACGAAGCGCTTCGGACCGCCGGTGGTTCACCAGGATCACCGAATACACAAGCTGTTCACCATGCTGAGCCCTATGTCCGCTTGAACCGTCCTGGTGGACCCCAGGAGCTGTTGAGCCGCTGTGATGCCTTGGGGGGTCTTGTACGTCTCGCCGAAGAAAAGCACCACCTCGACCACCGACAGCGGTTCCAGCTCGCGTGTTCCCTATTGGCATTCGGTAAAGGCGCAGGGGAAGCGGCAGTCCATGAAATTCTAGAGATGTGCAGCGACTATTCATTCAACTACACCCAGAGCCAGCTCAACCATGCCCTCATGCGCGCCTATCGATCTCCCCTGTGCAAGACGTTGCAAAAGGATGGAATCTGTCCCTACAAAGAGGGGACCTGGTGCGAAGCAGTCGGGGATTTCAGAACACCACTGGGCGTCCTTCCCTGGCGGCGCGAGCCAGTCAATACTCTGACTCGTCAAAGATTGCGCAAGGTCAGAAACGATGAACTGTCCGCATCCGCAGCTGCGAACACAATACCAACCGCGACCATCGACCAGATTCGTGCGGAAATCCCTGAAGCGATTGATCGCTACCTCGAAGATCCGGAAGGGCGGATTTTTGTGTTGAAAATAGATCCGGGAGTCGGCAAGACAACGACTGTAGGACATCACTTGGCCAATCGTGGCCTGGGTGATAAACCCTTCCGCATCTTCTGGGCAGCACAACGTCATGACATGTTCGATTCGGTCTATCCGCTCTTCTTCAATATCCAGGCCATCCAGCCGAAAATTTCGGACAGAAAAGATTTGAAGACCAATGTACCCGTCCAACAATGTGTCAATCCCTATCTGAGCCCCTACCTCAAGATCATGCGGAAGAAGGCGTGGAGTCGCTATGAGTCGAAGCGCGTTTGCGCTCGATGTCTCTACATGAAAGGCCAGGATTGCCCCTACTTCGAGCAATGGAAATACCCGCATCACATTTTCGCGCCCCAGCAGCACCTGGTCTCTAAACGTCTGCAGGAAAACTCGCTTGGTGTGCAGGCCATTCTGATCGATGAATCGCCTGCGAATGTCTTCACCAACCAGCTCGAAGTCACAATCCCTATGGTCGACGCAATCATCTCCTTCATTGACGCTCGCCCCATTCACCGCGGCCACCTGATGATTTCCATTCTGGAAGCGGTGAAGCGTGTGATGAACTCGGCAGACGAGAATATCTGGGGGTACAGTTTCTTCATGCTGCTGGAACGCACCCTCTCTGAAATGGATCCATCAGGACAAATCCTCCAGGTTGATCTGGCGCAAGATTTCACTTCCCCACTTCTCCACAGCCTGATCAAAGAACTCGACCAATCGGATTTCTGGCAAGACTGGGATGATGCGTTTTTCAGGACCAGTATCGAGGAGATGCCGCATCGCTGGTTCAGCGTTTTTTTCTCACTGGTAGAGAAGGAGAAGTTGCTGTTCGGGACTCCCTATACCTCTCTCCTGTTTGTTCGCGTCACACCGGACGAGAAGGGCTATTACGAACCCACGCTGGTCATCACGGAAGCCCTGACGTTCAAAGATCAATCAACACCGATCATCGTCCTCGATGGCGCTCCGAACTTGCGCGAATACGAGCGGATTTTCGGGCGGGAGATTGTGCTGTTTGAACGACATCTGGCACTGGAGAACCACGTCTATCAGCTGAAGACGGGCGAGTACACCAAATCAACCCTACGTGGAACGAGCCAGCGAAACCAAGTGACACGCGACCGTCTGCTGCGGATTGTCGCTGAAATTATCAAGCGGGGACATTGCACCCTTGTGGCCGGCGCCAAAGAGATCATCGAGCAGCATGTAGCACCCTACCTGAAACGTGAGGTCCGTTCCGACCAATATCGCTTGGCCTACTACTGGGGCTTCCGCGGGACGAATGAATTCGAGGCCTGCGACCAGGTGGTCCTCCTCGGTGCCGCCAACCCCAACTTTGAAGAACTTGTCCACCAGCATAGCGGGGCATTTTCGGAAGGCGACACCCTCGATCCCACACTGGATGCGATCTGGCAACGTTACGAGGGATTGGATTTGGAAGTGAAAGTGAGCGGATACGCGGATACGCGCCTGAATGAGCTGCTACTCTATCACCGAAACCATGAGATGGGCCAAACCATTCACCGCATCCGTCCTCTGCAGAATCCATCTAAAAGTATTTGGATCCTAAGCGATATCCCGATTCCGGGCATCCCACCCACTCATTTGATGACTGTGGAAGAGATGGCCGGTCACCTCGGCCTGACGAACCCTTCCCCGCAGCAGAAAGGCGCACTTGGCCATTTGGTGCAGGTGGCCACGGAATTGTTGGAAGATCCCGGCTGGTTCAACCGGAAGACGCTTGCGGATGCATCACGTATTGCCGTTCGCACGGTCGCAAAACACATCGGGAGCGTGCATGAGATACTCGGCTTGACCCGATCCGGACACCGTTATACGCACCCGGATGAGACGGAAAGTGTGCACGATCCGCTTATAAAGATATAGATAGGCAGATCGGCACATTTTTGAACGTCTTTATTGAACTTACGTCGGAAAAGCAGCAGCGTGCTGCACATGAACCAAGGAGGAACAAGATGGCGAAATTGACCCCGAGTAAACGAAAACAACGTGACTACTACGCCGAAGCCCGTCAGAACACAGCGAGAATCCAGAAGTTCTGTCACGCCCTCGTGGACGCATTCGGGTATAAGGCTGTCAAGGCCAAGCAGCGACCTATCGTGTATTGGCTTGACAGTAAGGGACATCTGAATCACTTACGGGTTCTTTACAAGCTGAAACCCGATTCAGGCTTCGAAAACGTCCCATGGATCGTCCGGATTTACATCAATCACTTCGCAGTCCAGATTCCACCGTCGTCGTTACTTGAACTGCTGGGAATAGACTATTTCAACCGCAGGGACGATTATCCGACTGCTCGTACTCGTGGTCGATTGAGCCAAGCGCCGAAGAGTGGAGTTTCGAGTTGAGTCTCTTTCCTGGCCAATTGAAGAAAGCAATTCCCTGGATCGTCCAATTCGCCCACAACAAAGATGATGGCGTCTTCGATGAGAAGGTCCTCCCGCCTTTCAAGTGTCGATGGTGGATGGGATACGATGATTACTGCAATTACGCCTGGTCCGAGGACGCCCACATTGCATACGAGGCCTGGAATGCACCACGGGTAAAGGAGCGGGAACGGATCGTAGCACGAAGTGCAGCGAAAAGGCAAGCTGAGACTGGTGAAGCGACCTCATGAAAGGAAAAGAGATGCTGCGTCAAGCTGTAGTCTCTCTGTATCCACGGATGACAATCGATCGGAGCGATACTGTCGGGGCGACAGCACAGATCTGTCGCAGCATGAATTTCCTCTGGTGATCCTAAAAGTGTGCACGATCTGCTTATAAGAATATAGATAGGCGGATCGTGCACACTTTTTCAGGATGCGTGAGTCAGGGCAAAGGATGGCTCGGTATGATTATTCAAGCTCCTCCGGCCCCAGGAGTAAGTACATCAGCGAAGGCGTGCTACAAATTACCATCCGTTTGCGTATGTGCTAGAAGGGACAATACGAACGAACAGGATCATTCCCATGCATGAGAACCGCGAAAACGCCCCTTCCCCCGCCCCTGTAAATGAGGATTCAGCCCCGGTGTCGAGAATGAACCGGCAGCCGACCGAGCTACGCGAAGCCAAGCGATGCAGTGCCCGCTCAAAGCGACACGGTGGCCCGTGTGGCGCACCCGCGATGGCCAATGGCAAATGCTACCACCACGGCGGGAAGAGCGCCTCACACCCAAACCAGGCGCATCCCGGCAACAAGCACAACATGACCCATGGTGCCTTTGTCGCGGCGCTGCAGACTGTTGAGGAAAAGGAGCTGTTCCAGGGCTTCATCGATGAGATGTACACCTCATTCCCGGATTTGAACAGGGCAAATGATCTGGCGTACGTGCAGATCGCGGCGATGAGCTACGTCCAACTCATTCGTGGAATCAAAGGTGGTGCAGCAGGATCGACTATCGACGAGCTGTCGAGGGTAATGAACCGCCACCTGACTGCCCTGAAAGTCAACCGCGAACAACGAGATGTTGGATTGCTTGGTGTCAATGGGCCGAAATCACCGTCCGAACTGGCGATCCTGCTGATCCAGAAGGTCGAACGTCGGGAGATCCATCACCTCTCTGGCAACAAAGAGATCGCATCTCTGCCAGAATCGACTTCCGGCCATGTCACCAATCGGATCGCTCGGGCGATGCAGACGGGGGAATTTCCCATGATCGAAGGCGATTCCGGCGAGATTCCATCGCATACCATGAACCCGTCCGAACCAGAAAACAAAGACTTAGGCCCGGGCGAGAGCCGCTGAACCTCGCATACTGGTTCGTATGCGATGAAAGGAACGACCGATGCAGGAAAGCAATTTCAAAGCTCGGAAGGCAAAATCCGGGGTAGGCCCAAAGGGGTTGTTTCTCCCGGGATCATGGGTGAAAATCGGCATCGCCCTTTTGGCCATCCTGCTGGCAGGAACCTGTTCACAGGTGGGTGGCCGTGCGCGATTCGACCGCGGTCTCGAGGGTGCTGTCCGCCACATGGGCGTAGATCTGGGTGGTCGTCACGTTGCGATGTCCCAATGCCTTCTGGACCAGCAGCAGGTTGCCTGTGCGGCTCAGCAGGGACGTGGCGAAAGTGTGGCGCAGAGTGTGCGGAGTCACCGGCTTGTGGATGTTGGCACGCTCCACCCATACCGGGACCAGCAGTTGGACCGCCCGAGCATTCAGCCGACCACCCTGCTGATTCAGGAAGAGCGCAGGATGATCGCCCGTCCGATCAAACTTGGACCGTTCCGCTCGGATGTAGGCGGCTACCATCTTCCGTGTCCTGGCAGGCAGGAACTTGACAATCGCGCTGCCTCCCTTCCCCCGCTGGATGCGAAGGTGCTTGCCATCGATGTCATCCAGATCCAAGCCGACCAGCTCGCCTACCCGGATGCCCGTGTCCAGCAGCAGATGGATGATGGCGGCATCCCGAAGGGCATGGGCTGTTGCCCGATTGTCCCGCAGGCATCGCAGAAGGTCATGTTCCTCCTGGTCGGTCAGGTAGATGGGTGGTTTCTGGGCGATCGTCGTGGTATGGATGCTGGCGGCCGGGTTGTTCTGGATCGTGCCCACTTCGAGCAGCCACCCGAAGAACACGCGCAGACTCGTTCGCATCCGGCTCAGGCTGTTTGGAATGCGTGGCGTGCCATCCGGCTTGACCTGCCATCTGGCCAAGAAAGTGTCGAGGTTGGATCCGGTGACATCCTCCGGCTCGATGATCTGCGTCGCGGCGAAGGTTCGCAGATCCCGTTGGAAAGCCGCGATGGTGTTCGGGGATTTCCCGGCAGCTCGCAGGTGGGTGTCGAAGTGCTCGAGGGCCTCGTTCCACTGCATGGCGTTCTCCCGGTTTGGTGGACTCGCAGAAAATGTGCAAGGCATATCTCCCCTAAGCAAGCGCTTTCTTGCAGCAGATATTGCGATTCCTATAGAACAGTTCTAACCTACGTGGTGGACGTAGTGGCGCTGGCGTCGGGAACAAAAACCGCGCTGTAGGTAATACTTCATGGCCTAGAAGAGCGACGACCTTACAAGCACGAGACTCAAGGTCTATAAAGGGAATAGGAAACCACGTGAGAAACCAGTCCGTTTTTAAGAACATCTTGTCGAGAAGGTTCTTCAAGAATCATCTTCTGACTCTAACACTACTAATCCTATTCCCAACAGCAGCTTTATCCCACCCGCTTTTTGTCGAGCGTTACAATTCAGATTCATTCGACACCGAATACTTGTGGCTTCGTTCTGATTCAGTGTATGCACCTGCCGGTTTTTTCCCTGTCACAACGTCGTACGCTTCAGACTATATCAACCGTTCAAGGAAACAGATAAACGGCGACTACGGAAGGTATTTGATTCAACAATATTCACTGTCGTTCGGCCATACACCGCTGAATTATCAAACACAATCTCGTCGTTTTACTGGTTGGTTGTTTGGCGACATTTTGCACATGCATTCCTTCTCCAATTATCTTTTTCGAGAGGGAGACCATCTTTTCACACTGCATGATTCGACTAGAGTCATCGAATATGGTCTGGACTTTATCCAACGATTTGATATCATTCAGGATCCCCGATTCAAAGATCACGCCTTTATTACTTACTCTTGGGGTGTAGAATCATGGATGAACTATGGCCCTCATTGGGGTGCCTATGTACGCTTCATGGACACAACTGAACGAGGTGCTGGGAACCACACTACAATCTATAGTCCCTACTCGGGCTATATCGCTGGACGGGGCACTTCCATTTCTTATGATGAAACGGAAGCCTATTTAGGGTATCAGAATAAAAACATCGCGGTTCGAGTAGGTCGAGGGAAACATTCATGGGGACCAAGCCACTGGAATCACCTGCTGTTTGGCTATTTGTATGCTCCTTACCCTTATATCGAGTTACAGGTAAATCTGGGCGACTATATTCGATTTATCTCATTCCATGGAGAACTCAACCCAGGAAAGTCGCTTCGAGATACAGTTTACGTGACTCCAGAAGGAAATGTCCGTCGTGTTTATCGCGACAAGTACATCGGTGCCCATCGTTTGGAAATCACTCCAACGGATTGGATTTCCATCGGGCTGAATGAAGCTGTCGTCTATGGCGAACGACCTATTCAGATTGGTTACGTACTTCCATTTAACCTTTATTGGTCCGAGGGGCATCAGCAGAATTGGGATGACAATATAATATGGGACGCAGACATACGCATAAAACCAATGCGAAATGTACTTTTTTACGCTGAATTTCTTTTGGATGAAGCTAACCTCGCTGCTCTAGGTACATCTGAATTCGGAAATAGAACGGGATATACAGTTGGTGGACGTTTTATTGGTCTACCGCGCCAAGATATACGCATCGAGTACACCAAGCTTCGCCCCTTTGTCTATACGCATTGGTACCCAATTAATCGCCCTACAACTTGGGATACTCCTCTTGCTACCGAACTGCCCCCAAACAGCGATGAATGGAATTTCTCCTGGATTTATCACCCTACAAATAGAATTGACATTGAAATATTTGGCACTAAGCGGAGGCATGGCGCGACACCTCCGAATTCTGACCCGGTCGGCGGTTCAGCAACTGAAACTCGTCTTGGCAACGAAGGGACCTATCCTTTTCTTGCTGGTGTGCGACAGAGCAGCGAAGAGATTGGCGTTGGATTTCAGTGGCAGGCATTGGAACGGTTAACGGCTAGACTTAGACTAGCTACCGGTCAGGATGAAAGCAAGGCTTATAATCGGTTCTTATTTCGCTTCAACTACAACTTCTGGGCATTCTAAGAGTAGCTTCTCCTGAGTAGGTGATCTTCTGCTCCTCCTCCCTGACCACTTGTTATTTAAGGGTATGAGGGATAGCAGGAGGTGCGGGATGAAGCGGAAGCGTTAAACGGACGAGCAGATCGCGTATGCCATGCAGCAGGTGGAAGCGGGAACGAGTGTGACGGAGCTCTGCCACACAATGGGGGTGACAGAGCAGACGTACTACAACTGGGGGAAGAAGTGCGAAGGGCTGGGGGTGTCCGAGATCCGGAAGTTGCGGATGCTGCGCGAGGAGAACCGCAAGCTGATGCAGCTGGTGGCGGATCTGAGCCTGGACGAGCACATCCTGCAGGAGACGTTGTTAAAAACTCTGAGGCCTGCACGACGTTGGATGATCGCTCGGGAGTTGTGAGAGGCCTATGCAGTGGGGGTACGGCGAGCTTGTGCCCTGGTACTGCTAAACCGGTCCACTTTCAGGTGCTGAACCGTATCCTCCGGACACGGGCCTGCCCCCAGCGGATCGACAACGGCAGCGAGTTTTACTCGCGTGCGATTGACTCCTAGGCTTATGTTTACAAGGTTTCTCTAGCTTTCATCCGACTAGGCAAACCAATGGAGAACGGATTTATCGAGATCTTCAATAGATGGATCCGGGACGAGTTGCTGAACACGAAGCTCTTTTCACTATCAAGATTCCCGAGAAATGTTGAACTGCTGGGTGGATGATTATAACACGGTTCGGCCACCTCAATCACTAATCAATCTGACGCCATGTGAGTTTCACGAACATTGGGTAAAACAAAACCTTAGCCAGAGTTCTCCTGCTGGAAGAACGAAAACCAAGGAAGTCAAACAGAAGAGAAAGCAGGTACACTTTTTAGTGAGGAGTGTCCAGTCTAAAGGGTGACGTCAACGGGAATCGCTATAATTAATGCGAAGTGTCCACTTAAAGGGGAGATATCACATTGTTTAGAAGAGGACCCCTCTTTTCGGACAGTGGCTTAGTTGATGGATTCGCCCTTTTTGAGGGGGTAGATTACCCTCGGAAAGAGGAGCGAACGATGAAGCGATCGCGTAGG
>Ga0068714_10000940_pt1 | contig 47322 bp, 30 predicted proteins | sample MTBNYHSulfiMetaG_FD_62988 | JGI IMG/M metagenome (GOLD analysis project Ga0068714, IMG submission 62988) | Enrichment culture microbial communities from rom New York Harbor, USA that are MTBE-degrading - MTBE-NYH (New York Harbor Sulfidogenic)... | ecosystem: Environmental > Aquatic > Marine >... | reverse complement strand
GGCGCTCCATCCGGGAGGAGTGCCTGTCGTGGGTCGTCCCGCTGGGCGAGCGCCACCTTCGCTGGGTCGTCTCCGAATATGTGAAGCACTATCCTATGGAGAGGAACCACCAGGGACTCGGGAATGAGCTCAGCGAGCCTTTCAGCGCGACGGGTAAGGGGCGGGTCGCCTGCCGCCAACGACTGGGCGGCCTGCTCAGGTACTACTATCGGCGGGCGTCGTGACGTGGGCTGGGCTCTGGCAGAGTACCGGGTCGCCAGATGGTGACCTGTGATGGGCGTACCGACGGAAGCCTGCCGGCACCGCCCGAAGTGTGTTTCTATCGTCTGCAGGCTGGTGGATACGACGTCAGCCGGGCCATGGCGCTTCGGCGGTGATATGGAACGACCCGCTCGGTCAAGGGTGACGTGCGACCACTGGGCGCCAACCCACCGCTTGCAGTTCCGACGCGGCCCGACCATCCTATGTGATCGGGGTGAGTGTCACGTGACCCGGACGAGAGGAACGGAGGTCGGGCAGAGCGATGGGTGAAGTGCCTGCGCGCGGGGCGCGCCCGCTGCGGGTGGGGATCGCCGGGGCGACCGGCATGGTCGGTCGCGAGTTCTTGGAATTGCTGGAGCGGCGTGCCCTGCCAATCGCCGAGCTGCGGCTGTTCGCCTCGCGGCGCACGGCGGGCGAGCGCGTCGACTTCCGCGGCCGGGAGCACCGCGTCGAGGACCTGGCCGAGGCCCAGGCGGGTGGGCTGGACCTGGTGTTCTTCTCGGCCGGCGGGCGTGTGGCGCGCGAGCATGCGCCACGCTTCGCTGAAGCGGGCGCGGTCGTCATCGACAACTCCTCCGCCTTTCGCGAGGATCCAGCCGTGCCGCTCGTCGTGCCGGAGGTGAACGGCGATGTGCTGGCCGGGAATCACTCGCGCATCATCGCCAATCCCAATTGCTCGACCATCATCATGCTGCTGCCGCTGGCGGCGCTGCATCGGGCTCTGGGCCTCTCCGAGGTCGTCGTCTCCACGTACCAGGCGGTGTCGGGTGCCGGCAAGCGGGCGCTCGACGACCTCGTCGGCCAGGCGCACGCCTACGTGCAAGGGGTGCCGGAGGTCTGCCGCTTCTACGATCGCCCGATCTTCCTCAACCTCATTCCCCAGGTGGGTGAGTGGACCGAGCACGGCGACTGCATCGAAGAGCGCAAGATGGCGCGCGAAACCTGGCGCATCCTCGGGGATGACACCTTCCCGGTCTATGCCACGACGGTGCGGGTGCCGGTCGAGCGCTGCCACTCGGAGTCGGTCTGGGCGCGCGTCAAGCGCCCGACGAGCGTGGACGAGGTGCGCGAGCTGTTCGCCCGCGCGCCCGGCATCGCCCTGCACGACCTGCCGACGCCCCGCGAGCTGGCCCGCCGGGAAGAGACGTTCGTGGGGCGGATCCGCGTGGGTCCCGATGATCCGTGTGCGGTGCGCTTCTGGGTCGTCGGCGATCAGCTCTGGAAGGGCGCCGCCCTGAACGCGATTCAGATCGCCGAGCATCTGATCGCGGCCGGGAGGTTCGATGGCTGAGCAGGGCGTCCCCGGGACGGTCGTGATGAAGTTCGGCGGCACCTCGCTCGCGACGCCGCCGGCGCGCCAGCAGGCCGCGGCGCGGGTGGCCGAGCGCGTGGCCGAGGGCCATGCAGTGGTCGTGGTCGTCTCGGCCATGGGGCGCGCCGGCGACCCCTATGCGACCGACACCCTGCTGGCGCTCATGGCCGAGTTCCCGGCGAGCCCCGCCCGCGAGATTGACGCCCTGCTGGCGTGCGGCGAGGAGATCAGTGCGGCGATCTTCGCGGGGCTCTTGCGCCAACAGGGCTTGCCGGCCGTTTCGCTGCGCGGGTTCCAGGCCGGAATCGTTACCGATGGGCGCCACCGCGACGCCGAGATCCGCGCGATTCGCCCGGGCGGTGTGCAGCGGCACCTGGCGCGCGGCGAGGTGGTCGTGGTCGCCGGCTTTCAGGGCGTGACCGAGGACGGAGAGATTACCACACTGGGCCGCGGCGGCAGCGACACGACCGCTGTCGCCCTGGGCGCGGCCCTGCAGGCCCAGCGGGTGGAGATCTTCACCGACGTCGACGGCGTGCTCTCCGCCGATCCGCGCGTCGTGGCGGGCGCCCGGCAGGCGCCCGAGGTGACCTACCACGAATCGGCCGAGCTGGCCTTCAAGGGCGCCCAGGTGCTCCATCCGCGGGCGGCCGAGCGGGCGCGCGCCTCGCGCGTGCCGGTCGAGATCCGCAGCACCTTCTCGAGCGCGGCCGGCACCTGGCTAGTGGCCGACGAAGGGCGCTGGTCGCCCGAGGGAGACCTCCCGCCGCGGACCACGGCGGTCACCTCGGCGGGCGGCATCGCCCAGGTGCGCATCGCGGGGGATCGGCTGGGCGCGGCGCTCGCGCTGCAGGAGCGGCTCTTCGGCGCCATCGCCGCGCGGCGGATCAGCATCGACATGATCTCGATCGGCCCTGAGCGCGTGGCGTTCACCGTGCCCTGCGGCCGCGTCGACGACGTGGAGGCGGTTCTGGCGGAGCTGGGACTGCCGGCCGACATCGACCGCGGCTGCGCCAAGGTGACCCTGGTGGGGGGCGGCATCCACGGTATTCCGGGCGTCATGCACCGCATCGTGCGCGCGCTCGCGCGCGCGGGCATCCCCATCCTGCAGAGCGTGGACTCGAACATGATCATCAGCGTGCTCATCGCCGCCCAGTGGGAGCAGGCTGCGGTGCGCGCGGTGCACCGGGAGTTCTTCGAGTCGCCCGAGGTCGACCGCGCGCAACCGCCGGCGGGACCGGGCGGTGAGCGAGCCCTTCCATGAGACTGCGCAATCGGCTCTTCCTGGCGTTTTTCCTCTTTGCCTTCGTCCCCGTCTCGCTCATTGGGCTCGTCACCCTCGAGCTTGCCAGCCGGGGTCTCGAGCGCGCGACCTCGCCGGGCATCGAGCACGCGCTCACGCAGGCCCGCCAGATCGTGGAGGCGACCTGCGCGGAGCTGGGCGGACGCGCGCTGCAAACGCTGCCGGCGGCCGGGAGCACCCCGGAACCGGCGGACTTGCTGGCCCGGGGCCTCGACTTCGCGCTCGTCGTCGCGGGAGGCGACACTGCCTCCGCCTGGGGAGAGGCCGCCGCGGAGGTTGCCGCCGCGACCCCCGTCGCGCCCCGCGCCGAGCGCCGACTGCGAGCCCTGGCCCGCCAAGCGGACAGCGTGGGCACCGCCATCCTGAACGGCCGCGCCGCGACCTATGCGGTTCGCCGCGACGGCGAGGCCCTGGTGCTGGGTGGCTACCTGCTGCCCGCGGGGCACAGCGCCCAGCTCGCCGAGCTGTCCGGGAACCTCCAGCGCTTCGGAGAGCTCAAGCTGCTCGCTTCGGTCAACCGCCGCTTCTGGCGCCTGGTGTGGTTAGCGGCCAGTCTCACCTACCTGCTCGTGATCCTGGCGGTCACGCGCTTCACGGCGCGCAGTCTGACGCGGCCGCTCGCACGCCTGGGCGAGCTGGTCGAGACCGTCGGCCCCGGACACTGGGACGTGCGGCTCGAATACCAGCGCGATGATGAGATCGGTGCCCTCGTGGACGGCTTCAATCGCATGTCCGCCCGACTGGCCGAGACGACCCAGCAGCTCATCTCCGCTGAGAAGGCGGCGGCCTGGCAGCAGACGGCGCGCGTCATCGCGCACGGCATCAAGAACGTCCTCGCGCCCGTCAAGCTGGCGGTCACGCGGTTGGCGCGCACGCTGGACAGCGCCGATCACGAGCGCACATCCCCGCTGGAGACGATCCAGGCCGAGCTCGAGCGGCTCGAGAAGACCGCCCGGGATTTCGCGCTCTATGGCCGGCCCGTGCGTGAGCCGGATGCGCCGGTCGACTTGAACGCGGTGGCGGGTCAGGCCGTACACCTCAGCGCCGCCCAGTGTGGAGGCGCTCGGATCACGATCCAAGCGGCCGACCCCGCCCCGAATGTCCTGGCCGACTGGGACATGCTGCGCGAAGCGTTGGTCAACCTGATCAAGAATGCGTGCGAGGCGGCAGGCCCGGGCGGCGTGGTCCAGATCGCGACGACGCGGGTGGGCGATGAGGCGCGCGTGACCGTCGCCGACAACGGACCGGGCATCGAGCCGGCTGTGGCCGATCGCATCTTCGAGCCCTACGTGACCGCGCGGCCCGGCGGCACCGGGCTCGGTCTGGCGATCGTCAAGAAGATCGTGGAATCCTCGGGCGGGCGGATCGAGTTCGCAACCGGGCCGCGCGGCACGACGTTCATCCTGCGGCTGCCGGTGGCGGCGGGTGGGCAGCCGCGGTGAGGTACACGCCCGGGGGGGATTAGGCCCATGGACGCGAGCCCAATCGATGTGTTGATCGTGGACGACGACGAGCTATTCCGGGCGGAATTGCTGCATCTGCTGGCGCGCGAGCGGCACGCCACGGCGGCCTGCGGCGATCTGGCCGCGGCGCGCGTGGCGGTGCGCGTGCGCCGGCCCGCTGTGGTGCTCCTCGACATCCAGCTTCCCGACGGCAGCGGCGTCGATCTGCTGCGCGAGCTCCTGCGCGCCGAGGACCATCCCGAGGTGGTCATCATCTCGGGCGCGGCCACGCTGCAGGAGGCGGCCGATTCGGTCAAGCTGGGCGCGGCCGACTTCATCGAGAAGCCCTGCGACCCGCAACGTCTGCTGGCCAGCGTCGGCCAGGCGCTCAAAGTCGCCCGCCTGCGGCAGACCAACCGGCGACTCCTCGCGGGGCGCCTGGCCGAGTACGAGATCGCCGGCGAGTCACCGGCCATGCGGCGCCTGCGCGACCAGATCCGGCAGGTCGCGCCCAGCGAAGCCCGCATCCTGATCCTGGGCGAGAGCGGCACCGGCAAGGAGCTGGTCGCCGGTCAGATCCACTACCTGAGCCGCCGGTGCGAGGGGCCTTTCGTCAAGGTGAACTGCTCGGCGCTGCCCGATGAGCTGATCGAGAGCGAGCTCTACGGCCACGAGCGCGGCGCCTTCACGGGGGCGGTCAAGTCGCACCGGGGGCGCTTCGCCCTGGCCGACGGCGGCACGCTCCTGCTCGACGAGATTGGCGATCTGCCGCTCGCCTCCCAGCCCAAGCTCCTGCGCGCCCTGGAGACGGGCGAGATCGAGACGGTGGGCGGCGGGCAGCCCCAGGCTGTGGATGTGCGTCTGGTCAGCTCCACGCATCGAGACCTAGCGGCCTTGGTCCGGGACGGACGCTTCCGCGACGACCTTCTCTACCGGATCAACACGGTGCCCATGACGCTGCCGCCGCTGCGCGAGCACCGCGAGGACATTCCGCTGCTGGTGGAGCGCTTTCTCGAGCGGCTCAGCATGCAGGACCCGGCGGCGCGCCGGCGGTTTGCGCCCGACGCGCTCGATCCGCTCATTGGCCACGCGTGGCCCGGCAATGTGCGCGAGCTGAAGAACATTGTCGAGCGTCTCTTCTACACGACCCCGGCCGAGGAGATCACCCGCGCGAGCGTCCTGGCCTGCCTGGGCCCGGCGAATCAGCCGGCGGAGGCGCGGCAGCTCACGCCGCTGCCCGACGCGCAGGGTGCCGCCGGGGCCGAGGAGCCGGGCGCGGCCGATGCCGAGACTCGCAACGCGCTCGCGACCGCGGTGCAGCGCTTCGAGACGGCCTTCCTGCGCGCCGAGCTGGATGCCAGCGCGGGCAACGTGACGCGCCTTGCCGCCCGGTTAGGGATGGATCGGGGCAACCTCTACCGGAAGCTCAAACGACTCGGGTTGTTGTCATCCTGACAACCGCCGCCGCCGGTATGGCTGTGGAATGGACAACAAGCGGCGCCCGCGCCCCCGTGCTGAAGGCGCGCAAGCCGCGGGCAGCGCGGTGGATAGCCCGCCTGCCGCCGCCTGGAATGCTTCCTGCACAGCGTCAGTGCATTGGACAGGGGCATGAACCTGGGGCGGGAGGGCAATGAACATGCTGCAGGCGAAGCGAATCTATCTAGCAAGCGGGCTATGGGTGCTGTGGCTGCTCGCTCTGGGCTCGATCGCCGCTGCCAACGCGGCGGCGCCGGAAGCCGGGGACGAGGATGGGCAAGTCGAGCCGCCGGCCAATCCGGCGGTGGATCCAACCAGCACCGGCGGTTTTGAGCTGAGCATCGAGGCCGAGGAATCCTGGGCGACCTTCCGCTTCGAAGCCGATGATGTGCAGTACACGACCTCCTGCGATCTGCAGGACGTGCGGCGGATGGCCGGCGAGGTGCAGATCAGCGGCGAGATGTGGATCTCGCCCGATAGCCTCATCGTCGCGGGTCGCGCCTATCCGCTCGAGGGGCTCATCGTCGATGACCTGTACAGAGACCGCGACGTCGTTTTCGTGGTGCTGCGCAGCCGCACCGCCGACGGCCTGGGCTCACGCAGTGCCCTGGGGCGCGGTCGGGTTGGCGTGGGCCGGCGTTTGCGCATCGAGGTCGACGACTTCGTCCGCGGCGACGCCATCAGCTTCGGCGGCGATATCACCGTGCAGGGTGAGGTCAATCACGACGTGGTCGCGATCTTCGGCGATGTCTGCATCGAGGCGGGCGGTGTGGTCGGCGGGGATGTCGCGGCGATCGACGGACGCGTGAGCGTGCGCGGCGACGGCCGCGTGCGCGGGGAGATCCTGACGCCCCGTGGACGCGGGATCAGCCGGCACCACCGATTCTCATTCGACAGCGACGAGTGGGTCGAGAATGTCTTCATGGGAACGGCGCACTACAACCGCGTGGACGGCCTGCACTTGAACGCCGGTGTCCGCGCTGCCGATGTCGACTCGGTCCTGCCATCGCTCTACGCGGAGGCTGGCTACGCCTTCGTGGCCGAGCGCGGGCGCTATTTGCTGGGCGCGCGCCAACGGATCGGCGACCGGTGGGCCGTGGCGCTGGGCGGCAGTTTCCTGCGCCGCACCGCCACGGACGACGACTGGATCTCACCGGCGGACGAAGCCTCGCTGTCGGCGTTGCTGGTGGCCGAGGACATGCGCGACTACTATGAAGAGGAAGGCGCCCGCGGCCACGTCACCTTCTATCCGGGCGGTGCGGGAGAGCTCGGCGTGTCGTACGCCTTCATGGAGCTCGATTGGATGGATCATCATCCCCGGCTCTGGTCGTTGTTTGGAGGGGGCAAGGAGTTCCGCCAGAACTTCTCCTCGGTTCCCGATCAGGAGCGCGCCGCCCGGCGCGGGGAGTTCGAGGGCAAACTGGGTGAGTTCATGGGTTGGTATGCTCTCGACACGCGCGACGACCCGGCCGACCCCTGGCGGGGTTGGTGGGGTCGGCTGGAGTACCGGCACGCGGGTGGGGACTTCAAGGGCGACCTCGAGTACAAGCGCTTCATCGCCGAGGCGCGGCGCTTCCAGCCCCTGGGTCGCCGAGTCGCGCTCAACGCCCGCGTGAAGTACGGTGTGTCGGAGGGTGAGCTGCCGCTCATGCGCGCCTTCTACCTGGGAGGTCTGCGCACGGTGCGCGGGATCAAGCACAAGAGCCTGCGCGGGGAGGAGATGATCCTCGGCAATGTCGAGTACGTCGTGGAGACGGGGTTGCTGGACACGCGCACGGCGCTGTTCTTCGATGTGGGCAAGACCGTGGAGCGCGAGATGGACATCTTCGCCGACGGCGAATTCGCGTCGGCGGTGGGGCTGCGGCTGATCCTGGAAGAGGACTTCCAAGTCGAGGTGGCGAAGTCCCTGAGCGACACCGACGAGCCGGTGCGCGTGTGGGGCATGTTCGCGAGGACGTTCTAGCGATGAGGCTACCACCGGCCTTGTCCGGGATCGTGGTCTGCCTGGCGCTGCTCGGCGCCGCTGCGCCCGGGGCCCAGACGCCCCGGGTCGCGGCGTTTATCTACCAGGACAGCCTGGCGGTGGCGGTCGACTGCGCTCAGTTGCTGGGCGAGGAGCGCCGCGACCGATTGCACGCGGGCTATCCGCTGTCGTTCATTCTCGAGTTGAATCTGATGCGGTACGATCCGCTCTGGTTCGACGCCCAGGTGCTCTCCCGCCAGGCGCGCTTCCGCATCACGCACGAGAAGTGGGACGGGCGGTACCTCTTGGCCCTGAGCGACTTCTCCGGCGTGGCCACTGAGGATGCGCTCGAGCGGCTGGGCGACGTCCTGCTGGAACTCGAGGACCGTCTCTTCGCAACCCTGGCCCCGCTGGTCGATCTCGACGCCGGGGCCCGGTACTACTGCTCCGTCGCGGTCGAGTATCGCAATCTGACCCTCGAGGATGTGAAATCGGCCGAGCAGTGGTTGCGCGGCGGGGCGCAAGGGGACTCCTCGGCAGAGCGGGGCGGTCGCACGCTCGGGGAAGAGGCCCTGGGCCTGCTGTGGGATCTGGCCGGACTCAAGGGCGAACGGCACAAGGCCGCCACGCCCAAGTTCCGACTCGGCCAGCTGCGCCGGCTCGAGTAGCCGCGAGCCGCGTCGGGCAGCGTTGAGCCGTGCCGCGCCGCGTCGGGCAGCGTTGAGCCGTGCCGTGCAACGACGAGCGGTGTCGCTCGACATCACGCTGGGTGTGGGCGGAAAGGATCCGATCCGTGCCGGCTGAGCCGACCTTCACGGAGCGCGTCAAGGCGGTGATCAAGTCGATCCCCCGCGGGCGTGTGGCCACCTACGGCCTGGTGGCTCTCCAGGCCGGCAACCATCGCGCCGCCCGCCAGGTCGTGTGGGTGCTGCACTCGAGCTCAGGCAGCGACCGCCTGCCCTGGCATCGTGTCGTCAACGCCCGAGGACGCATCGCCCTGGCGCCGGGCGCGGGGTTCGAGGAGCAGCGCGAGCGGCTCAGGCGCGAGCGGGTGGAGGTCGACGAGCAGGGGCGGATCGATCTCGAACGCTACCTGTGGCGGCCGCGAGCGCAGCGCTAGCCTCGGGGCGCTCCAGCTCCGCCAGCCACGCTGCGAGCTGGGCGACGCCGGCGTCCCAGGTGTGAGCTTCCGCCAACGCCCGCCAGCGCCGGCGCTGGTCGGGCGGCGCCGAGGCGGCCGAGCGGACGGCCGCCACGAAGGCCGTGGGGTCGCCGGCGAGCGTCAGCTCGTCGGCCCACGGACGGTACGCCGGGATGTCCGTGGCCACGACCGGCAGGCCGCACGCGTAGAACTCGAGACGTTTGAGCGTCTGGATGCTCTCCATACCCGGCAGCGCGCGATAGGGAATGATCCCGACCTGGGCGGCGGCGACCAGGGCGGCCGCCTCGGTTTGGTCAAGGAGACCGAAGACGCGCGCGTCGCCCGCCCGCTGCAGGCGTTCGATGTCCGAATTGCTCCAGGCGCACTCGCCGGCGAGCAGCAGCACGACTCCCGCCCTCAGCAGCGCCACCAACACGTCCAGGTCCAGACGATGATCGAGCGTGCCGTGGAAGACAGCTCGGATTCCCGGTTCCTGCGCCAGAGCCTCGAAGCGGCTGCCCGCGTAAGCTGTTGGGTGGAAGCGAGCGACGTCGACGCCGTGCGGCAGCAGCTCCGCCCGCCGCGCCACCGGAGCAAGGCGCGCATACAGCGGGGCGCTGGCGGCGATCGTCAGATGACAGCTCGCGGCCAGACCGTCCATCCGGCGGCGCAGGACGCGTTGCAGGTGGGGCGAGTGACTGAGGGCGGCGTAGTCGTCGGCCGCGTCGTAGACCATGGCCCGCGCGGGCCCCAGCGCCGCCAGCGGATGGAGCAGCGGCTCGTAGCAGATCAGGATGGGCGGCGCGAGGTGCTCGCGCCGGCGCAGCGTCTGCAGACACCGCCGGGCCCAGGCGCGCTGCAGCCACCCGTTGGCGCGTTGCACGGGCCCCGAGAAGCGCTGCGCCGGAAGGCCGGCGGTCCCCCGTACAATCCGCACGCGGGTGGGATCGGTCTCAATGGCCAGGCGTGCCGCCAGCCAGCGCCCGAGCGGCACACGGCCGCGGGCGAAATCGAGGGCCGAGAACGGTGGGTCGAGGAAGTAGACCGTCCGGCGGGTGGCCAGGCGTGAGGCGATCTGCTGCCGCCGCCGCCACTGCGAGTGCCAGGGGCAGTTTGACAGGACGACCACCGGCGCGGGTCCGGGCGCCGTGGCCGTCGCGACGAAGCCGTCGGGCTCGGCGGCGGGCGCTTGCGGTTCGCGCGGCGACATCCGCGGCCCCTAGAGCTTGAGCGCCGTGACGTCGGCCTCGAAGAGGTAGACGTCGGCGGGTTGCTCGAAGTTGGTGAAGCCCGCCGCCAGGAACGGCTTCAGCGCGAGCATCGGCGGCACCATGGTGTGCAAGCCCCGCCGGTCTTGCCCGCGGGCCTTGGCGATGGCGTACTGCAGGCAGGCCTCATCGACGAGACCGTCGGGAGCGGCGATCCAGCAGATGTCGAGTGTGCGCTGTCCGTACTTGAGGTTGTCGGCGATCACGATGCAGCCGTCGCCGTGGCAAACCGTCTCAGCGTTGGGAAAGTAGGCCTCCCGGTTGGGAAGGTCGCCGGGAAGGAAGGTCCAGTCGTTGGCCATCATCTCCTGATGATCGGGAATGCCCGGCCTGACCGCCACCGCCCGCGCGGCCCGCTCGAGGTCGGGAGTCTCAGCGAGCTTCTCGAGCTCCAGATCGAGATGCGTGAAGGCCGCGGTACGCAGAAACCCGAGCTTCTCGTTGATGCGGATCGAAGAGAAGTTTCGAAAATAGGTCGAGAAGATGAGCTTCTCGAAACCCCGCTCGCGCCCGAGCAGCGCCAGGTGGCGGGCCATGAGGCGGCCCAACCCCCGCCCCTGATACTCAGGGTCCACCCGCAGCCCCTCGAGCCAACCACGCCGGGCGTCGAAGGGCACCAGGCGACCGCAGCCCACCAGCCGGCCCGCGAGGGTCATGGCGACGAAGTCGTGACGCGTGTCGGCGGCCCAGCGGTCGAAGACGTGGGGCATGTAGTCGTCGCCTTCCCAGATCTGCCCCGCGATCGCAAGAAGCGGTTCCCGGTCCCCGGGCTCGATGGGCCGGAATTGGACCTCGGCGTTCTCCGTATGGCTTGCTGGATCGGAGCTGCGCATGGTATCGGATGCCATGGTGTATCCTTTCATGCGGCCGCGGGATGGTTTCCCCGGTCGGCCGATCGGCGCGTCGATAGATTCTAGCGGGCCGCCGGGCTATCGTGAAGTGTCAGGTGAGTGCCTGCGCCGGCTGCGGATCAGGGTGGGAGGGAGCATGGAGGATCGTCCATTTGATCTATCGGGCAGGACCGCGCTCGTCACGGGCGGCTCGCGGGGCATCGGGCGCGCCATATCGGTGCGCCTCGCCTCGTGCGGTGCGCGGGTGGCGATCAACTACGTGCGCAATGTCGAGGCGGCCGAGGAGACCGCCGAGTTGATCCGCGCGGCCGGCGGGGAGGCCTTGACGCTGCGCGCCAACGTCGGCAAGCGCGAAAAGATCGACGAGATGTTCGACGCGCTGGCACAGCGCTGGGGCGACAGCCTGGACATTCTGGTGAGCAACGCGGCTTCGGGGGTCATCAAGCCTGCCCTGGAGCTCACCTGGCATCACTGGGACTGGACGATGAGCATCAATGCGGCTACGCTCCTGCCCCTCGCCCAGCGCGCGCGGCCCATGATGAAACAGGGCGGCAGCATCTTGGCGGTCAGCTCGCTGGGTGCCCTGCGCGCGATTCCCATGTATGCCGCGATCGGGGCAAGCAAGGCGGCGCTCGAAGCGCTCGTCCGGCACCTGGCCGTGGAACTGGCGCCGGACAACATTCGGGTAAATGCGGTCAGCGCCGGCGTCGTCGACACCGATGCGCTCAAGCACTTTCCCCACCGCGACGATATTCTGGGCAATTCGCTGCTCAAGACGCCGGCCGGACGGCTCACGACCCCGCAGGACGTCGCGGATGTCGCCTTATTCCTGGTGAGCCCGCTGGCGCGGATGATCGTCGGGCAGACCGTGATTGTGGACGGAGGCTACAGCGTCCTGGCCTAGCGGCCGCGATTGTAGCCGCCGCCACCACCCCCACCGCCATAGCGCTGGCCGCCGCCGCCGCCGCCCCGGCGCGGCTGCTGCTCGCGTGGGCGGGCCATGTTCACCTTGATCGTGCGGCCCATGAATTCCTTCTGATCCAGGGCGTCGACGGCCGCCTGCGCCTGTTCCTCGGTCTCCATCTCGACGAAGCCGAATCCGCGCGAGCGGTTCGTTTCGCGGTCGATGACGACCTTGGCCGAGACGACGGTGCCGTGCTCGGCGAAGAGCTGCTCGAGATCAGAGTCCTTGGCCGTGAAGGGAAGGTTGCCGACGTAGAGATTCGTAGCCATTCGTCACAGATCCTCATACCCCGAGGGCCACGCCCGGCGCACACGGGTGCAAGCCCTCATTGCCAAAACACCCCGAGAACTTCCGTAGCAGTCTCACCGGGCAGAACCCCACGTTTCCCGATCCTGGGTCGACCACTCGGTGTACCGGCAAGCGGCTACTTGAGGGGAGAACCGGGCTGGGACCGCAGGTTCCTGGCCCGCTGGGCCCTACGTGCGAACGGAATCGGTCGGCAAGCACTCCTTCCAGACCAATTGAACTCGGGTCATCCAACCGGTGCCGTCTGATCCTGGACGCTAGATCAAACCCTTTGACACCCGTAACAATCTTCGCCTGGAGGAACTAGAGTGTCCAGTCTTTTCTTTTTCACGGGTCTTCTTCACTGGCAGACGGCCGACCAGGCCGAGAGCAGCTCCTGCTCCCGTTCCGGCTTGAGGCCGGCCGCGCGAACCGCGCCGTTCGGGCGGGTGCGGTCCCAGACGAGGGTGTCCTGGATCGTCTCCTCCAGGAGACGGAACACCAGGCCCTCGCTGATGGCCAGGTGGCAATCGACGGTGTCGTGGGTCCCGGGCACCCACAGGGGCGCCTCCGTATACGGATGCACGCCCTGTTCAATCAGGAATTCGTCTTCGAGCCAGACGAAGTCCGCGTCGCTGGCGGCAACCTTGCGACAGGTTTCCAGCAGTGCCAGCATCGTGAGCGGCCGCGCCGGCCCGGTGGCATTGAACACACCGGTCCGGCGGCGCTCCACCATGCGCACAATCCACTCGGCCAGATCGCGCACGTCGATGAATTGCACCTCACGCTCAGGGTGTCCCGGGACGAGCACGCGGCCGCCCCGCGCGACGCGGCTCGGCCAGTAGGTGAACCGGTCGGTCGGGTCGTGGGGGCCAACGATCAGCCCGGGGCGCACGCAGAGGGCGCCGGTGGGATAGGCCTCCATGACGACCTGCTCGCAAGCGGCTTTGAGCGGCCCGTAGGTCTGGCCGGTGATCTTCTCGGTCGCGGCGTCCTCGAGCTCCCCGAGCGGGGCCGTTTCATCGATGCCGGCGGCCGAGAGGTCTCGGTAGACGGAGATCGAGGAAACGAAGGTGTAGTGCGGGGCAGCATCCGCGAGCAGGTTGGCCGAGGCGCGGACGATGCGCGGCACGTAGCCGCACGTGTCGATGACGGCGTCCCAACGCCGGCCGGCCAACGCCGCCAGGTTACCGTCGCGGTCTCCGTACAGCCGCTCAACCGCCTGAGGCAGGCGGATGGGGTGGCGACCGCGATTGAAGAGGGTGACCTCATGCTCGGCGGCCAGGGCTGCGTCCAGGATGTGGCGCCCGAGGAAGACGGTCCCACCGAGAATGAGTATGTGCATGACGTCTCCTCCGTGTCGCTCGTTTGAGGGGCTGCCTGCCGGCAGCATACAACGCGGGGCGCGGCCTCGGCTAGTCGTGCCGGAGCGCCTGGACTGGATCGGTGCGCGCCGCGCGCGCGGCGGGATAGAGGCCGGCGATCAGGGCGACGCCGACCCCGAACACCAGGGCGCCCAGGACGAGGTAGATCGGCAGGCGGAAGAACTCCATCGCGGGGACGCCCTGGCCGATCATGATCCGCTTGGCGATGAAGGAGAGCACGCGCGAGACGCCCCAGCCCAGCCCCAGGCCCAGGAGCGAACCGGCCAGGCCGATCAGCCCGGCCTCCATCAGGAACAGCGACCGGATCTGCTGGTCCTCGGCCCCCAGCGACTTGAGGATGCCGATCTCGCGCGTCCGCTCGGTGATCGACATGACCATCGTGTTGACGATGCCCAGGGCAGCTACAGCGAGCGCGATCGTGCCGATCAGGCCGACGATGAGATCGAAGATCAGGAACATCTTGCGCATCTCGGCGAGCCGGCCGGCGAAGCTGAAGGTGCGCAGGCCCAGCGCCTCGATGCTGTCGGCCACCGCCTCGGCGTCGGCGCGCCGCTCGAGAGTGACGACCGCCAGGGCATGACCGCCGGCCGGCGCCTGGATCTTCGAGAGCAGCTCGAAGGGGTCGCTGAAGCTGAGCCGGTCGACGCCGCTGGCGGGGCCGGGCGGCAGCAGCACGTGATTCAGCCGGAAGCCGAAGCCCCACTCGATCTGGGCCACGCCGCAGACGACCAGCTCGAGCTCGGTGGGCCCCATGCGACTGGCGAACATCTCCACGAAGTGACCGGCCTGCAGCGCGACGCCCTCGGGCAGATCGAGCGCCCGCAGCCCGGAGAGCACGACCTCCTTGCCGAGCTGAAGGCGGTTGGCGAGCTCGAGCCTGATGGTGTCGCCCACGATCGAGTCGGGCTGGCTCTGCAGTCGGCCCACCATCTCGCGGCTGAGCACGACCTCGGCCACCGAGTCGGCGGCGAAGAAGCGTCCGGCCAGCATCGTGCCGAGCTGGCGGTTCTGGACATAGCTCGCCGGCAGGACCTGGGCCGTGACGCTGCTTGTCTGGTCGCGCCACACGAGCCGGGCATCGAACGTGTCCTGCGGATAGACGAAGGCGACGCCCTCGAGCTGGGCGATGCGGGCCAGCATGGCATCGTCGAGCAGGACGGCCGTCGCGACCGAATCGGCCTCTCCGCCGGCGGGCATGACGTGCAGCGTGCTCAGCAGGCTCAGGGAGCGGAACTGGGCGGCGACGCTCTCCTGGATGCCCGCGGCGTAGGAGAGGAAAGTCGTCAGCGCGCCGATGCCGATGATCACTCCCGCGACGGTGAGCGCCGTGCGCAGCCTCAAGCGCCAGAGGTTGCCCGCCGCAATGGAGACGAACTCGCGCAGGATCATGCCTGGTCCCCTCGCGTTCCCGGATCCCGGCGCGTTCCCCGGTCCTCCCCCGTGATGCGGCCGTAACTCATGTGCAGCGTGCGGTGCGCGGCCGCGGCCCCGAGCGCGAGGTCGTGCGTGACCAGCAGGATCGTCAACCCGCGGCGGTTCAGCTCATCGAACAGCGTCGCGATGGCCGTCGAGGTGTCGCGATCGAGGTTGCCCGTGGGCTCGTCGGCCAGGAGCAGGTCGGGCTCCTTGACCAGGGCGCGGGCGAGGGCGACGCGCTGCTGTTCCCCCCCGGAGAGGTCGGCCGGCCGATGCCGTGCACGATCCGCCAATCCCAGCCGGGCCAGCATCTCCTCGGCCCGCCGGGTGCGGTCGCTCTGCGCGGCCCCGGAGAAGAGCAGCGCCAGCTCGACATTCTGCAGCGCTGTGCGGTGCGGAATCAGGTTGAACGACTGGAAGACCATGCCCACCCGCCGGGCGCGGTAGCCCGCCAGCTCGCGCCCGGACATCGCCGCCAGCACGCCGTCGGGGGTCTCGATGCGGCCAGAGGTAGGCGTGTCGAGCCCAGCCACCAGGTTGAGCAGCGTGGACTTGCCCGAGCCCGAGGTCCCGATGATGCGCAGGTACTCGCCCGGCGCGACGTCCAGATCGACGCCGTCCAGGGCGCGGATCTCCTGATGACCCAGCTCGTAGACCTTGGTGAGTTCGCGGATCCGGAGCATGCGGGATGATTGCCTGGCGGATCGGGAGGGTTCAAGGTCGTTTCCGGCGGCGGGGTGTCCGCCGGGGCGAACCTTTTCAGCCAGCGTGCGTTTAGGCCGGAGTGGAACGGCGGCCCGGCGCAGGCCCGCGCACTTGGGCCCTATCGTTCGGCCGTTTCAGCGGGCGCAAATCGCCGAGTCTGAGGAGGGTTGTGATGGGGATGGGGATGGGGAAGGGGCTGTGGCGGGGCGCCGGCGCGGCGCGCGTCTGGCTGGGAAGCCTGCTTGCGGCGGCCATGGTCTGCACCTGGGCCGGTGCTCAAGCAGCGCAGGGCTACCTGCTCGGGCCGGACATCCACGGTGACCTGGTGGTCTTCTCGGCCGAGGGGGATCTCTGGACCGCCTCGGTCGACGGGCGCGGCGTCACGCGCTTGACCTCCCATCCGGGCACCGAGTACCTGCCTCGCTTCTCACCCGACGGCCGGTGGATCGCCTTCAGCGGCTACTACGACGGCAACACCGACGTCTTCGTGATCCCGGCCGCGGGCGGCGAACCCCGGCGCCTGACCTGGCACCCGGGCCGGGACATCGTCGTCGGGTGGATACCCGGCACCGAGCAGGTCATCTTCTCGAGCTCGCGCGACGATGCCATGGGCAACGAGGAGCTCTTCTCGGTTCCGGCGGCGGGAGGTGAGGCGCACAAGCTGCCTCTGGGCCGCGCCACTTACATCGACATCGATCCCGAGACAGGCCAGTGGGCCTTCATCCGCAGTTGGGGGGGCGGCACCTGGAAGCGCTACCGCGGCGGCACCGCTCCCGAGATCTGGGTCGGTCACCCGGAGCGAGCCGACTACCGGGAGGTCACCGACTTTGCCGGCATCGATGCCTTCCCCATGTGGCACGCCGGGCGCATCTACTTCCTCAGCGACCAGGGTGGCACGGCCGACATCTGGTCGCTGCGACCCGACGGCGCCGACCGGCGCCGGCACACGCGGCACACGGACTGGGACGTGCGCTCACCGGCCATGGGGCCTGACGGGCGGATCGTCTTCAGCCTGGCTGGCGACATCCGCATCTTCGATCCCACCGACGACAGCGAGCGCGTCGTGCCGATCGATCTGCCGAGCGAGCGCGTGCTCACGCGCGTGCGCTATCCCGATTCGGCCGAGTTGCTGACCGAGGCGGTCCTGGCGCCGGACGGAGAGCGAGTGGCTGTCGTGGCGCGGGGCGAGGTCTTCTCCGTGCCCGTCGAGGAGGGCGTGACCTTGCCGATCACGCGCGGCAGCGGGGCCCGCGAACGCGGCGTGGCCTTCGATCCCAAGGGCGAGCGGGTGGCGTACATCACCGACGCCAGCCGCGAAGAAGCGTTTGTCACGGCCGATGCGTGGGGCCGCGGCGAGGCGCAGACGGTCAGGCCGCCCGCGGAGAACGGCTGGTACTTCCCGCCCGACTGGTCTCCCGACGGCAAGTGGATCGCGTTCGCCGACATGACTTATACACTCTACATCATGCCCGTCGAGGGCGGCACACCGCGCCGGGTTGATCGGGCCGAGGGTTGGGAGATCCGCGAGTACGACTGGAGCCCGGATGGCCGCTGGCTGGCCTACACCAAGGACAACATGTCCGGCTGGTCGGCGCTCTTCATCTACGACGTCCGGAAGGACGAGACGCACCAGGTGACCGACTGGACCACGATCGACTGGTCGCCGGCCTGGGACCCCGCGGGCCGCTACCTTTACTTCCTGAGCGACCGCACGTTCAACCCGATGTTCAGTGGAATCGACTATCAGACGATGCTCGGTCCCACGGCGCGCCCCTATCTGCTGCTGCTGCGCCCGGAGGTCGAAAACCCGTTTCTCGAGGCCGAAGGCCTTCCGCCCGCGCCGGGTTCGGGAGCGGACAAGAAGGGGAAGAAGAAGCGCGACAAGTCGGACCGTGGCAAGCAGACCGCCGATGAGGACGACGAGGACGCGCTGGATGAGCCGGTCGAGCCGATCGAGATCACCTTCGAGGGCCTGGCCGATCGCTGGGTCGAGCTGCCGGTGCCAGCCGGCAACTACCAGGGGCTGGCCGCGACCGAGAAGAAGCTCTTCTACCTGTCCTACCCGCTGCGCGGCATGGCCGAGGAGGATGAGGCCTTCGAATCGGGTGAGAACCCGGAGAGCGATTTGGTGGCCTTCGACTTCGAGAAGAAGGAGCCCAAGACCTTCCTGAGCGGCGTGCAGGACTACGAGCTGCAGGCCAGGGCGGGCAAGATCCTCGTCTCGAAAGGCAAGGGCAAGCTCTTCGTCGTGGACGCCGGCGCGCCGCCGCAAGAGGAGGACCTGGCCGACGCCGCGGTCTCGCTCGATGGCGTCGTGATCGAGCTGGATCCGCGCGAGGAGTGGGAGCAGATCTACTACGAGGCCTGGCGCCAGCTGCGCGACTTCTACTGGGACGCCAGCCTGCACGGGCTCGACTGGCCGGCCATCCGCGATCAATACGCGACGATGCTGCCGCGCCTGGCGACGCGCGATGAGCTGCGCGACCTGTTGGCCGAGATGATCGGCGAGCTGTCGACGTCGCACACCTACACCTGGGGCGGCGACCGGGGCCGCGACGTGCCGAGCCGCCCCACCGGTCTCCTGGGCGCCACGTTCGAGCGCGCGGGCGAGGCCTTTCGTGTCACGCGCATCTATCGCGGCGACGCGCTCGACCGCGCGCGCTCACCGTTGCTGGAGCCGGGTGTCGCGGTCAAGGAGGGTGACTACATCCTGGCGGTCAACCACCAGCCCTTCGCGCCGGGGTTGCCCTTCGAGGCCAGCCTCGAGAACCTCGCCGGGAAGTCCGTGATGCTGACGGTGAACAGCAAGCCGTCGCGGGACGGCGCTCGGCACGTGGTCGTCAAGCCGCTGGCCAGCGAAGGGAGCCTCTTGTACGCCGATTGGGTACGGCGCAACCGCGAGCACGTGACCGAGAAGACGGATGGCCGGATTGGCTACATCCACATTCCCGACATGGGCACCCGCGGGCTGGTCGAGTTCGACCGCTGGTTCTATCCGCAGGCCCATCTGGAAGGCATGGTCGTCGACGCGCGCTGGAACGGCGGCGGGTGGGTCTCGGAGCTCATCCTGGCCCGCTTCGAACGCAAGATCCTGAGTTGGTCCCGCCAGCGTCACGGTCGTGTGGAGCCCTATCCGTCGCGCGTGCTCAACGGGCCCTTCGTGGTGCTGACGAACGAGTTCGCCGGCTCGGACGGCGACATCTTCCCCCAAGCGATCCAGCTGGCCGGGCTGGCGCCGGTGATCGGCACGCGGTCCTGGGGCGGCGTCAACGGCATCCGCATGCAGAAGCGTCTCGTCGACGGCGGCATGGTCACCCACCCCGAGTTCGCCTGGTGGGACCAGCGGACCGGTTGGGGCCTCGAGGGTCACGGCGTCGATCCCGACATCGTCGTCGACAACCTGCCCCAGGAGCTGGCGCGCGGCGTGGACGCCCAGCTCGAGCGCGGCATCGAGGAGGTGCTGCGCCTGCACCGGGAGCGGCCGCCCCAGCGGCCCGAGTTCGGTCCGGCGCCGGATCGCAGTCGCCGCGCCTACAGCGTCGAGTAGCGCATCCGCGCCGGGCGGCGCGCGCGGGCCAGGGATGGCCCGCGTGCGGCCCGGGCGTCCGAGCGCAGCGACTGGACGCTGCGAGCGAGCCAGGCGAGAGGAGTCCGAACGTGAAACGCGAGCCCGTGCGCTACCGGCGCTGCCGGCGAGGCGACCTCTTGCCCGCCGGCCGCGTGATCATGGTTGCGATGAACGCCTTGCGGCGGCAGACGGGCAAGGAGCCGATCCGGCGGCGCATGCGCGCCGCGTCGCCCATGCTCTTGCACGCCTTCGCGAGCGACCCGGAGCACTTCTGCTGCGCCTGGCATCGCGGGCGCGTCGTGGGCTTCGCCGGGGCGGTCAACCGCGGGCGGCAATGGTACCTGGCGTGGTTGTTCGTTCATCCGCGCTACCAGGCCCGCGGCGTGGGCCGCCGCCTGCTCGAGCATGTGTGGCGCGATGGGCCGGGCGTGACGCACGGCCTGTGCACCTTCAGCTACAACGTCCAGGCCGTGAGCATCTACAGCCGCTTCGGCCTGAACCCGCGCGGCATCATCAACATGATGCGGGCGCCCGCGGAGAAGCTGACCCTGGCGGCGCGCACCGGGCTCGCCGTCCAGGACGGCCTGCGGCGCGGGGATCTCGCCTGGATCCACGCCCTCGAACGCGAGATCCGCGGCTACCCGCGCCGTCCCGAGTGGGACTACTGGCGGCGCAGCGAGGACTATCGCATCCACATCTTCCATCGCCGCGGCCGGCGGATCGGGTACGGCGTCGTCAATACGATCGGCGAGATCGCGCCCGCCGGGGCCGTCACGCCGCGCGCCTTCCACGACGTCATGGCCGAGATGGTGCGCCTGGCCGCGGAGCGGCCGTTCGGGCGTAATGTCAAGCAGCCGCACGTCCAGCTCTTCTGCCCGACGGCGAACGCGGAGTTGTACAAGACGCTGTTCGCTGCCGGGCTGCGCAATCTCGAGGTGCTGCTCTTTCTGGCCGACGCGGACTACGGGGATTTCCGTCGCTACTTGCCGGCGTCGCTGGCGTTCTTCTAGCCTTCCGGGCGTTCGCCTAGCCACCGGTGACAGCGGGAAGCATCGGTCCGGAGGGCAAGCCGCGGGGCGCCCCGCGGCGCCGGCGCACCTCCGCGCGAACTGCGCGCACCAGCAGGACGTTGGCGACCACCTGCCCGACCAGCAGGGCGAGCGCGGCCGCGTTGATGCCCACCAAGTCCCATCCGCGAATCCCGATCATGAGGACGCCGATCAAGCAGAGGACCTCGCCGAGGGTCCCCCGCGTGACCGCCGCCGTGCGTCGCATCAGAATGAGCACGGCCCGCTGGAAAGACAGGAGCAGGGTGAGGAAGGGGAGGAAGACCAGGATCTTCAGGGGCAGCGCGGTGAAGGCGGTCAGCTCAGGGCTCAGGCCCGAGACGTCGCGGAACCAGAGTCGGGACAGGGGCGACCAGGCGATCACGGCCAGCCCGCCGCCGAGGGCAATCGCCCCGGCTAGAGCGCACCTGCGAATCTGGCGGTACGCCTGTAGCCGGTCGCCCAGGAGGGCGATGCCAACCTCCTGGTAGGAGAGGCTGATGCTGCGGAAGAGGAAGACCAGGGAGTTGATGACCGGATAGACCGCCAGAGATTCGAGGGCGTACCGGCTGCTGCCGAGGAAGAAGGTCACGATCGGGTTGATCCCGAGGTGGAGCAGCGACGTCAGCACCAGCGGGAAGTAGAAGTGGGCGATCTGACGATACCGGAGGCGAGGGGCCTCGCCGGCGGGCCCGCCGGTCTGCGCGATGAGGGCGCGGATGACTCGCCGCGCCATCAGCCGCGTGGCCAAGGCCTCGGCGACGACGCCGAGCGACAGAGACACCGCGCCGACCAGGGCCCCCGGCAAGTGACCGGCGAAGTAGAAGCCGAGGGCCACCACCGTGATCGTCCCCACGCGAACGGCGGTTCCCAGGGCGACGCGCCGCGTCAGACCGGCCTTGATCAGGATCCCCTGGTAGAAGCGTCGATAGCCGATCGCCGCCGGCCAGGGGAGGAAGAGCACCAGGGCCCGGTGCGAGAGCTGCGAGACGCCTTCGGGCAGGCTCATGAGATCGATGGTGATCCAGCGAAAGACGGGCGGGATGACCATGACGAGCAGGACCAGGCTGATGCCCAGGTTCAGCGCCAGCAGGAAGTGCCTGAGCTTGCGGTAGGACTCGCTGTCCCGGATCAGCGCGGTGGAGGCGCTCAGCATCATGATGATCGGTGATTCGATCAACATGGCGAACGCGAGGGCCACGCCGAAGGCGGCCAAATTCACCTTGGGCTCGGCCAACCGCGCGATGATGGCCGAGAGATAGGGTCCCTCGAAAGCCATCATCAGCCAGGTCAGGGCCAGGGGAGACCAGAAGCGCACGACCTGCCTGCCGGTCAGTCCTTCCGGCGGTTGCGAGGTCGAATCCTTCTGGGGTGCCGTCATCCTGAGATCCCCGTTGCTGGCCGGCCCGGAACGATCCATCAGGTTGCCCGGCAGCGCAATCGGCAACACGACCGCACATGGCGTCCACAGGTCGAGGGCGTGGTCCTGGTTGCACCCGCCCGGGGGTTGCAGCGCGAGCTTCCCCCAGGCACACTACGCCACCGATTGGCTGGACATCACGCCGCCCGGAGGGCACGCACCGGGACATCGGACGCGGCCTGCGGGTATGTCCGGCCGGAGGCACGGAAAGGAGAGCACGCATGTCGGTGGTGGCAACCAGGACGGTCGAGGAGACCTTCCTTCAGCTCAAGGCGCTCATCGGCGAACAGCACAGCGACGAGGAGCTGCGCCGCAAGGCGGAGTTGGCGGTTGAGATCAATCGCCTGAAGGTGGAGCGGGGCGCCGTCATCCTGGGCCACAACTACATGGGGCCGGCGTTGTTCCTGACCGTGCCCGACTACACGGGCGACTCCTTCGCCCTCTGCCAGCGCGCGGCCGAGACCGACAAGGACCCGATCGTCTTCTGCGGCGTCAAGTTCATGGCCGAAACCGCCAAGATCATCAACCCGGACCGTACGGTGCTGCTGCCCTCGCTCGAGGCCGGCTGCTCGCTGGCGGCGAGCATCACCGCCGCGGACGTGCGCGAGCTGCGCCGGCGCTACCCCGGCGTGCCCGTGGTTACCTACATCAACACCTACGCCGACGTGAAGGCCGAGTGCGACGTCTGCTGCACCTCGGGCAACGCCGCCCGGATTGTCGAGTCGCTCGAGGCCGACACCGTCATCTTCCTGCCCGACGAGTACCTGGCGCGCAATGTGGCCCGCGAGACCGGCCGGCACATCATCGTCCCTTCCCTGGGCGTGCCGCCGCGGGCGGACGACACCGAGATCGAGCGCGTGCTGATCGGCTGGACGGGCAAGTGCGAGGTACACGAGAAGTTCACTGTCGCGGACATCGAGAGCGTGCGGCAGCAATATCCCGATGTCGTCATCCTCGCGCACCCCGAGTGCAGTCCTGAGGTCGTGTCCGCCTCCGACTTCTCGGGCAGCACCAAGGCGATGATCGACTACGTGCGCCAGGTAGACGCCCCGCGCTACCTCGTACTGACCGAGTGCAGCATGGGCGACAACATCCAGGCCCAGAACCCCGACAAGAGCCTCCTGCGCCTCTGCAGCCAGCGCTGCCCGCACATGAAGGAGATCACCCTGGCCGACACCCTCGCCTCACTACGCGAGAACCGGTACGTGATCGAGGTTCCCGAGGCGATCCGGTTGCGCGCCAGGCGGGCTGTTGATCGAATGCTGGCCCTGGGATAGGGCCGGCCGGCTCGCACCGTTGTCCTGGCAGCCCTTGCCCTGCTCCCAAGGCTTACGCCATGGAACCCCCGCCCGACGCCGCTCGTAGTGTGCCCCAGATGGAACCTTATAGCCCGCTCCTCGGCTTCGCGGCATGCGTCCGGGACCTGGTGTGATGGGGACGCTGGTGACGGAGGCAACGATGCAGGTTCGCCATGGTTCTTCCCGACCGGCCGCGCTGGCCATCCTCCTGGCTTTGCTCCTGGCAGCGGCCACGCTGGCGGGCTGCGGCCAGCACCAGGAACGGCTCGATGGCACGGCGGCGGCCGATTCCGGGACCGCCAGCCCCCAGGCCGAGGCGGCCGGTGATAGCGCCGGGGCGGCGATGGTTGACAGTACGGCTGGCGGCGCGGTCGACAGCGCTGCCGCCGCGTCCCAGAAGGGCAAGGGCGGCTTCCTGGGCGGGATCTTCCGCAGCCGGAAGAAGGCCGACGAGGTGAAGGAAGAGCCTGTGCCGGTGGAACTGGACCTGGCGCAGGTGCGCGACATGCCAGCCTACTTGGCGACGACCGCCACGCTGCAGCCCGACAAGCAAGCGGACGTGCTGGCCAAGATCAACGGCGAGGTCCGGCGCATCCTGGTGGAGGAAGGCGACTGGGTGCGGGAAGGCCAGGTGCTCGCCGAGCTGGATGGCGCCGCGCAGCGGGTGGCGCTCGAGGAGGCGGACGCCCGCTACCGGGCCCTGGAGCTCGATCTGGAGCGCAGTCGGGCGCTGGCCGCGCAGCAGCTCGCCAGCGAGAAGGATCTCAACGACACGCAGTATCGCTTTGAGGAGGCCCAGGCGCAGCGCAAGGCCTGCCAGCTGCAGGTCGAGTACACGCGCATCACCGCCCCCTTCGCGGGGCAGATCGTGGCGCGTGCCGTCGATCCCGGACAGACCGTCGCGACGGGCGCGAAGATCTTCACCATCGTCGATCGCGAGCCGCTGCTGGCCGAGATACACGTGCCCGAAAGGGAAGCCGCCAAGATCACGGCGGGCCAGAGCGTCGTGATCAGCCCGGATGCGAATCTCGGCCAGAGCACTCGGGGAACGGTCCTGCGGGTGGCGCCCGTGGTCGATGCCCGCACCGGCACCGTGAAGGTCACCTGCCAGGTCAGTGACGTGTCCACCACGCTGCGGCCTGGCTCCTTCGTGCGCGTCCAGGTCCAGACCGACCTGCGGGCGCACGTTCTGACGATCCCGAAGCGCGCCGTGGTGGCCGAGGGGGGCGAGACCTACGTGTTCAAGGCGGTGGCCGACAGCGTGCTCAAGGTTCCGGTCACGACCGGCCTGACCAATCACGCGCTCGTGGAAATCACCGCGGGGCTGGCCGAGGGCGAACGCATCGTCACCATCGGTCACGGTGCGCTCAAGTCCGGGAGCAAGATCCGCGAGGTGGGGAGCGAAAAGTCAGCGATGGCCGACTCCTCGCCTGGGCAGAGCGTTTCCCGTTAGCTTTCACACGCGCCTGGCTCGCAGGTATCCGCGCTCTACCGGGTGCGGCGGGGGAGGCCGTCCATGCAGTTCGTCGAGGGGTCGATGAGGCGCCCGGTGACCGTGACCATGATCACGGTCGCGGGGGTTCTCTTCGGGCTGGTGGCTCTCTCGCGGCTACCCCTGAATCTGCTGCCCGATATCTCCTATCCCACGCTGACGATTCGCACCGAATATGCCGACTCCGCGCCGGCCGAAGTCGAGAAGCTGATCACCGAGCCGCTCGAGGAGGCGGTGTCGGTCATCCGCGGGCTGCGCAACCTGCGTTCCGTGTCGCGGCCGGGCATCTCCGAGATCACGCTTGAGTTCGCCTGGAAGACCGACATGGACTACACCGCCCTTGATGTGCGCGAGAAGATCGACCTGGTCGACCTGCCCGACGACGCCGAGAGTCCGGTCCTCCTGCGCTACGATCCCTCGTTGGATCCCATCTTGCGCATCGGGCTCCATGGTGAGAAGGACCTGGCGACCCTGCGCCACTTGGGCGACCGCGTGCTGAAGAAGGACCTCGAATCACTGGAAGGCGTGGCCTCGGTCCGGGTCCACGGAGGGCTCGAGGAGGAGATTCACGTCGAGGTGGATGAGGGCAAGCTGACCGCGCTGCAGGTGCCGATCGCGTCGGTTGCGCGTTTCCTCGACAGCCAGAATGTGAATGCGGCCGGTGGGCGGCTGCGCGATCGGGAAGCCGAGTACCTGGTGCGCGCCGTCAACGAGTTCGCCGACCTGGAGGACATCAGCCAGGCGATCCTCTACGAGGATGGAGGCCGGAGCGTCCGGTTGGGGGATGTGGCGACGATCACGCGAGGCCACAAGGAACGTGAGATCATCTCCCGCGTGGATGCGCAAGAGGCTGTCGAGCTGGCCTTGTACAAGGAAGGGAACGCGAACACGGTCAAGGTCGCGCGCAGCGTGAAGCGGCGACTGAATGACTTGGCCAAGACTCTGCCCGAGGGTGTTCAGACCAAGGTCCTGACCGATCAGTCGACGTTCATCGAGCAATCGCTCGGCGAGGTGCGTTCGAATGCGATCATTGGCGGGCTGCTGGCGATCTTCGTGCTCTACTTGTTCTTGAGGGAACGCCGGCCCACCATCGTCATTGGGGTGGTCATCCCGCTCTCAATTCTAGCGACCTTTTTCGTCATGCTGCAGCTCGGGGTCTCGCTGAACATCATGTCGCTCGGCGGTCTGGCGCTGGGGGTCGGCATGCTGGTCGACAACGCCATCGTGGTGCTCGAAGCGATCACGCGGCATCGACAGCAGGGGCGGGCGGCCTGGGAGGCCACCCGGGCGGGCGCCTCGGAGGTCGCGCGGGCGGTGACCGCGTCGACGCTCACGACCGTCGCGGTATTCCTTCCGATTATCTTTGTCGAAGGCATTGCGGGCCAGATCTTCCGGGACCAGGCCATCACGGTCACCTCTTCGCTGTTGGTGTCACTCCTGGCCGCGCTGACGCTGATACCGGTGCTTGCCAGCGTGGGGCATCAGCGCAGCGGAGTCGCGGGCGAAAGGGTCGCGACCGCGGGGGTCGGGCCAGGGACCTTGCCGGCTCAGGCGCGCCCCACGGTGCCGCCACGGGCCTCGCCGCGTATCCTCGCCGCGATCGGGCGGGGGATCGCCGTGCCGGTCGTGTTGCTCCTGCGCGCGCTGAGGTTCCTCGCGCTCTGGGCGGGGCGGCTGCTCGGGCTGCTCCTGCTCGGCCTGTCGATCAAGCTCGCCCGATTCCTGGAGCACTGGCTGGGGCGCGGCTTCGGCCTGGCGCTGCATCCCGTGCAGGCCGGCTTCGATCGCGGCTGGGCCCGCCTGTCGAGCGCCTACCCCGTCTTCCTGGCGGGGGCGCTGCGTCACCGCGGGCGCACGCTGCTCGTGGCGGGCGCCTTGAGCGCCTTGGCGGTGGTCCTGGTGCCGCACCTGGGCATGGAGCTGGTGCCGCCCTTCTCGCAGGGTGAATTCAGCTTCGACCTCGAGCTGCCCCAGGGGACCCCGCTGGCCGGCTGCGAGCGGCGCGTGCGACTGATTGAGGAGGATCTCGTCAAGGATGAGCGCATCGCCATGCTCTTCGCGAGCGTGGGGGAGAGCCCCGAGATGGGCAGCACGGCGCTCGAGCGCCGCGAGAACATCGCCCAGCTCAGCATCGCCATCCGCGACCCGGGCGACCGGCGGCAGGAAGCCGGCGTGATCGAGGCGGTGCGGCGGCGGCTGGCCCGGGAACCGGACATCCGCCACACCTTCCGGCGCCCCACCTACTTCAGCTTCCAGACGCCGGTCGAGGTGCATCTCTACAGCAACGATCTCGCGCAGCTCGATGCCTACGCCACCCGGCTCTCCGCGGCCCTGGCGGAGGTTCCCGGCTTGCGGGATGTGCGCAGCAGCCTCAGGGAGGGTAATCCCGAGGTGCAGGTCAGTTTTCGCCGTGACCGGATTGCGGCTCTGGATCTGGATCTCGAGGGTGTAGCGCGGACTCTGCGCAGCAAGATCCGCGGCGACGTGGCCACCCGCCTGAAGGAGCGCGACCGGCAGCTCGACATCTTGGTGCGCACCGCCAACGCGGCCGAGATCGAAGTGGATCAGGTGGGGGGCATGGTCGTGAGCCAGGTCGATGGCGTGCCGATCCCGCTCTCCAGCGTGGCCGATGTGGCGCTGGGCCGGGGCCCGTCACAGATCACGCGCATCGGGCAGCAGCGCGCCGCGGTCGTGAGTGCGAATCTGGCCGGACGTGACCTGGGCAGTGCAGCCCGTGACATCGAAGCCCTGCTGCACAGGCTGCCCGCGCCGGCCAGCTTGAGTGTCGAGCTGGGCGGCCAGAACCAGGAAGTGGCCACCTCGTACCGCAGCCTGGCCCTGGCGGCGTTCCTCGCCATCTTCCTCGTCTACCTGGTGATGGCCAGCCAGTTCGAGTCGTTCCTGCACCCGTTCGTGATCATGTTCACTGTGCCGCTGGGACTGGTGGGTGTGGTCTACGCGCTGTTCCTGACGAGCACGGCGGTAAGCGTGGTCGTGCTGATCGGCGTCGTCATGCTGAGCGGCATCGTCGTCAACAACGCCATCGTGCTGATCGACTTCATCAACCAGCGCCGAGCGGCCGGCCTCGAGAAGTCCGCGGCCATCATCGAAGGTGCGCGGGCGCGGCTGCGGCCGATCTGCATGACGACGCTCACGACGGTGCTGGCCTTGCTGCCCATGGCGCTCGGGATCGGGCAGGGCGCGGAGATGCGCGCGCCGATGGCCATCACCGTCATCGGCGGGCTGGCGGTGGCCACCCTGCTCACCCTGGTGGTCATCCCGGTGGTGTATGCCACCATCGACCGGAGGTCGTGATGCGCATCCCCGACTTCGCGCTGCGCCGCCCGGTCACGATCCTCATGGCGACCGCCGCCATCATGGTCCTGGGTGCGGTCAGCCTGGCGCGGCTGAAGACGGAGTTCCTGCCTAATCTCGACCTGCCCTTCATCGGCGTCTGGGCGCCCTACCCGAATTCCGTGCCGGCCGAGGCCGAACGGCAGATCGCCCGCCCGATCGAGGAGATCATGGCGACCCTCGGGGACGTCAATCAGATCTTCTCCGATTCGGATGTCGATGGGGTCTTCGTCGGCGTCGTCTTCGATTTCGGCCGCAGCGTGGATGTCCTGCGCATGGAGGTCGAGGAGAAGCTCGAGCAGGTTCGGCCGCTGCTGCCGAGCGACTTGCGTGATACCTACCTCTTTACCTTCAATTCGAACGATATCCCCATCATGGTGGGGCGCATCAGCGCCCGCGGCCGGGATCTGGCCGGGTCTTACGATCTGCTCGAGCGGCGCATTATCACGCCGCTGCGGCGGGTCGAGGGCGTCGGCCAAGTCGAGGTCGGGGGCATCGAGCCCAAGAGCATCCGCATCTACTTGTTTCTGGACAAGATTGTCGAGCACGCGGTCGATGTGGGTCGGCTCTTCGAGCTGCTCAATGCGAACAACGTCGATCTGTCGGTCGGACGGGTGCGCAACGGCAATCAGCGGATCGCGGTCCGATCGCTGGGTCAATTCCGCTCGCTCGACGAACTGGCCGATCTGCAGGTCACGCCGGCGGGGTTGAAGCTGCGCGACATCGCCGAGATCGACTATGCCGAACCAGATCCGGGTCACTACCGGCACTTGAATGGCGAACCCGCGATCGCGTTCGGGGTGCAGCGGGCCTCCGGCGCCAATGTGGTTGAGGTTTCGCGCCGCGTGCACGACGTGCTGCGCGAGATTGGGCAGGACCCGGCGCTGGAAGGCATCAACGTCGTGCTCTTCTTCGATCAGGCCGCGGACATCACGAATTCGCTCAACAGCCTGCTGCAAAGTGGGCTGATCGGTTCGGCGCTCGCGATCCTGGTGCTGCTCGTCTTCCTGCGCCATCTGCGCATGACCCTGATCGTGTCGACCGCCATCCCCTTCTGCGTCATCGGCACCTGCACGGTGATCTATCTGACTGGGCGGACGCTGAATCTGCTCTCGATGATGGGGCTGATGCTGGCGGTGGGCATGCTGGTCGACAACGCCATTGTGGTGCTCGAGTCGATCACCCGCCGCCAGGAGCGCGGTGAGGACGCTCCCGCTGCCGCCCGGACCGGCGCGAGCGAGGTGGGCATGGCGGTCACGGCGTCGACGCTCACCACGGTGATCGTCTTCGCCCCGATCATCCTAACCAAGGGCAACCAGATCAGCGTCTGGCTATCGGAGATGGGGCTGACGATCTCGACCACCCTGGTCTTCTCGTTGCTGGTGTGCCTGACGCTGGTGCCCCTCTTGGCGGCACGCACGACGATTCGCAGGGGCGGGCGCGAGTTTCGGCTTTTGACGGGACTGCGGGAACGCTACCTGCAGGCCCTCCGCTGGACGGCTCTGCGCCATCCCAAGCGCACCGGACTGATCTTCGTTCCTCTCTGCCTCGCCCTCACGGTCGGCGTGATGAAGCTGTCGGGGTTCAAGCCCGAGCTGATGGGCGAAGCCGGGGCTCGCCACGATGACCTCTGGATGGTGTTGGAGTTCACCGACAACACCAACGTCTACGGGGTCCGCCAGCGGGTCGCCGAGGTGGAGGCCTTCCTGCAGCCGCGCGTCGATTCGCTCGGGGTGGAGTCGCTCTATGCCTACTTCACCGACAACACTGCGGAGATCGCGCTCTACTTTCCCGAGGGCACTTCGCGCTCCGAGAGAGAGATGCGTGAGTTGCGCAAGTATCTGCGGGAGAACTTGCCGGTTCTGGCCGGAGTCGAGTACCGCTTCGGCGACGAAGACAACACAAGCCACGGGGTCAAGGAGGTTGCGGTCACGCTATTCGGTGAGGATACCGACCTGCTTTCGAGCTTGGCCGGCGAAGTGCAGCGTCGCTTCTCCCACCTCGCCAAGGTCACCGAGGTCCGCAACGATGCCCAGCGGGGAAGCGATGAAGTGTGCATCGTCCTGGATCGCGAGAAGAGCGGGCGGCACGGGATCGACTCGCGCAGCCTGGCGCAGATCCTGGGCCTGACCTTCCGCGGCGTGCCGCTGCGAGCGTTTCAAGGGCCGGAGCATGAGGTCGACATGGACATTGTGCTCGAGCCCTCCGAGCGACGCAACATCGACAATCTGGCGCGCTTACCGGTCAGCTACCGCGATGGGCAACCCATCCTGCTCGGGCAGGTCGCCCGCTTCGAGATCGGGCGCGGACCGCAGCGCATCCACCGCGAGAATCAGAAGACGGCCATCACCGTCACGGCCAGCTATGAGGGCGAGAAGTTCAACGACTTTCGCGACGAGGTCGAGCGGGTCATGCAGACGCTCGCCATGCCGGCCGGCTATGGCTGGTCCTTCAGTCGGGAGATGCGCCAGGCTCAGCGCGAGCAGGATCAGATGGGGATGAACATCCTGCTGGCGTTGGCGTGCGTCTATTTGGTGATGGCGGCGCTGTTCGAATCCTACCTGCACCCGCTGGTGATCATGCAGTGCATACCCTTCGCCGGGTTGGGCGTCATCTGGACCCTGCTGCTCTCGGGCACGCCCTTCAACATCATGGCGATGATCGGAATCGTGATCCTGATCGGCGTCGTCGTGAACAACGGCATCGTGATGGTCGATCACATCAACGGCCTGCGACGCCACGGCCGCGATCGGACCGCCGCGATTCTGGAAGGCTGCCGGGATCGATTCCGCCCGATCCTGATGACCGCCGCGACCACCATTCTCGGGCTGTCACCCCTCGCCTTTGGCCAAGCCAACCTCTCCGGTGCATACTACTTCCCTCTGGCGCGGGCCATCATGGGTGGTCTGGCCACCAGCACGGTCCTCACACTCATCGTCCTGCCCACATTCTATGTGCTCGCCGAGGATGCGCTGGTGACGGTGCGGCGAACGACCGCCTGGGGCCTGGGCCGCGGTCCACTGCCCTGGCGGGCGACCGGCCAAGAGCCCGTGGCGGGCCCCTGAATCGGGGCCTGGAATCACCACCGGCGGTGTCGCTTACCCACCCGGACCGGCGGTGTCGCTTGACGCGGTACGCTCCCAGTCGCTAAGCTCATTCTGTGGGGTGGAGCGGTTCTCCGCTCCAGCGGCCCTCCTTGGTTCTTGTCGTCCGACGATGACCGGTGGCACGCAAGCGGAGGGGCCATGCGAAGGCTAATGGCGGCCGTCCTGCTGAGTCTGTGCGCGTTGGTCTGGGTCGAGGCTCGAGCTGTGCAGGTCGAGCTGCAGGTTCTGGACGAAACGGGCCAACCGTGCCCCGCGCGCGTTCATGTGCGCAACTCCCTCTGCCAACCCTATCCGGGCTACGCCGACTCGTCTCTTATGAGCCACATCGCCCTGGGGGGGTACTTCTACACCCCCGGCACCGTGGTGATGGAACTGCCCGCGGGGCTGACGCGCATCCTGGTGGGGCGTGGCTTCGAGTATCGGCCAGTTCAGATCATCCCGGACGTACAGCGAGACACGTGTTTTGTGATCCGCCTCGAGAAGGTCTTCGACATGCGGTCGCGCGACTGGTTCAGCGGCGATACGCACGTCCACTCGCAGCACTATGTGAGAGATTGCGGCTGGCTGCCCGATCCGGACGACTGGCCGGACGAGACCTGGGAGGCGGCGGACGATGAAGTCCCCGGGCTCCGGGACAGCTTCCCGGTCACGCCGGAGGGTGTTCTGCGGGTCGCGCAGGCCGAAGACCTCGCCCAATCCTGGGTGCTCGACTCCTGGTACGAGTTTACCGGCGGACCGCACGCCCTGAGCACGCCGGAGCACGGGCTCTACTTCTGCACCGAGTACCGGAACCATGCCTACGGCCACGTCGCGTTTCTCGGCCAGAAGCGCTGGCTGGGAGACACGTGTTGCCGGCCCCCGCTCCCGGCCTACCCCATGCTCCACCACATCTGGGGGTACTGGATCCCCGGTTGGGACGAAGGCATGAGCCTGTGCCATCCGCAGACGGGCGTGGACTTCTTCGACGAGTCGCTCTGGCCGGGCCTGGGCCTGGGGCGTGAGTTGCCCGTTCTGGCCGCGCTCGAGCGGCTCGATCAGCTCGACATCGCGGCCTATTCGAACGAGCCCGACGTTTTTGTCCAGGACTGGTATCGCCTCCTCAACTGCGGGATCGTGGTGCCGCCCTCGGCTGGGACCGATGCGCTGATCAATTCCTACGGGTCGCGGCCGGCCGGCGGTTACCGCGTGTATGTGAAGGAGCAGCCGGGCGGAGGGCACAGCCACGATCGGTGGATGGAGGGGCTCAAGGCCGGGCGTTGCTTCGTGACGGACTATCCGCTCATTCCCCACTTCGCTGTCGACGGCGTGGAAATGGGAGGCCAGATCGAGCTCCCTGAGGCCGGTACCGTGGAGGTGAGTTTCCGCGTCGAGTGCGTCCTGCCGCTGGCGAACGCGCGCATCATTCGCAATGGTGCGACCGTCTTCCAAACCCACTTGCCCTCGACGCCGTCTGGCACGGAGTACGAGGCCATCGTGCCTGTGCCGGTGGACGAAAGCTGCTGGCTGGCGCTGCGGGTCGATGGCGCGACGGGGCTGAAGCACGCCACGTCGACGGAGCTCTTTGCCCACACCGCTCCCGTCCAGATCTTCCTGGCGGGCGCTGAGCAGCGCTCGCAGGTGGATGCGGGATACTTCCTCGACTGGCTCGATTCCCTGTGGATGTGGGTGCAGCTGCGCGACAACTGGACGTACTCGTGGCAACCCACGCAGGTCCTCCTGCGGATCGATCAGGCGCGCGCGGTCTTCGCCGAGGTGTTCACCGAGCCCCCTCTTGCGTTTGCCCTGCTGGCGCCTGCCCTGGGTGACACGTTCCGTTTCAACGAAGACATCGCCTTCGATTGGACCGATGCAAACGATCCCGAACCCGGGGATCGAGTGTGCTACTACCTGGAGGTCGCGCTCGAAGACAGTACATTTTCAGATCCGCAAGTCTTTGGGCCGCTCTGGCAGAGCTTCTATCGACAGGTGGAGCATGGTCTCAACTTCAACCTGCGGCACTACTGGCGCGTGTTCGCGGTAGATCGCGGGGGCAGCCGGGTCCTCAGCGAGCCACCCTGGATGTGGTACTATGTGAGCGGCGAGATGAGCGCTGTGGGAGCCGGGTCGCCTCGTGATGCGGCCCTGGCCGCCGAGGTTGGCAGCCTGCACCAGCTCTCCGTGTGGCCGAATCCCGCCGGCGACCGCGTCTGGTTCCGGTTGGAGACGCCGCCGGTCGGGAGCCTCGGTTTCGAGATTCTGGATGTATGCGGCGGATGCGTGGCCTGCGGCGCGTGGGACGCCGGCAACGGGCCGAGCGGGGGCAGATTCGGTGCGGCGCGATTCACGCCCGTCGCGCCGGGAGTCTTCAGCTGGGACGCGCGCAATACTGCCGGGCAGCGTGTGCCGAGCGGCTGCTATTGGCTGCGCGTGCGCACCCCGGCCTCGGCCCGGGCAGGAGCCGGGGGGGGACAATCAACGGTCAAGCCGATCCACTTGCTGCGCTGACGGGTGCCCGGCAGAGCCAGATTCACCAGATTCAGGAGCCGAGCGAAAACGAGGATCGCCGTGATGCCAAGACTGCTCGCGTTCCTCCTCGGGGCGGTCACACTGGGCGCCCCTGCCCTGGCGGATGATTTTCCCCTGCGGATCATGACCTACAACATCTTCTACGGTGGCCAGAATCACGAGCCCGTGCTGAACCGTCACCACGAATGGCTGCGCGTCATCGAGAGCCGCAATCCAGACGTGATCGTCGTGCAGGAGGCCAACGGCTGGCTGCCCTCGGAGCAGAACCTGATCGCGGCCTACGTCGACTCCCTGAATCGAGCCTTCCCTCTCGAGCCACCCTATACGGGCTGGGTTGGTGATGCCAACTCGGCCTTCAACGTGGCGCTCATCACGCGGCTGCCCGTCTTGAGGTTTGATGCGTACCGGGTTGTACAGGTTCAGGGCGAGATGTGCACAATCCGCCACGTCTTCATCCATGCGGCTCTGGCGGCGCAAGGCGAGAGAATCCACATCGTCGGTGTGCACTTTCGGCCCGGATGGTACGAGCGATTGGCACGCGAGCTCGAGGCGCGGGCGCTCCTGACGATTCTGCAAAGTTTCCCGGCGGGTGAAAAGGTGTGGGTCATGGGCGATTTCAACAGCTACTCGCCGGTCGACGTGCAGCCTGGCAGCCCCACGCCGCCCCTCTATCAGAACGGCGCTCCTTCGCCGGAGGCGTTTGGCTGGGAGCCGGTCGGGTACCTCCTGGAGCGTGGCTACCGCGATGCCTTCCGCGCCCAACACCCGCTGCTCCGGGGTTACACCTGGGAGACGCGGGCCTTCCGACCCGAGACCCTGGGTCCCATCATGCGCATCGATTTCATCCTGGACTCACCCGGGGACGTCTGGTCACTGGCGAGCAGCGAGGTCGTCACCGACGGCCTGGCCGAGTGCGGGTCGGACCACTACGCGGTCTACGCTGTGTATGAACGACCCGACTGGGCCGCCGCCCGAGAGGGCGGCCACGGGCCGGCGGTGATGACCGGGCCGCTGGGGCCCAATCCACTGAGCGTGCCCGGCGCAGTTCAATGCTGGTTGTCCCGCCCGGCGGATGTGACGCTTGAGATCTTCGCGGTCGATGGACGCCGTGTGGCAGCCCTGTCCCCCGGATGGTGCGCCGCGGGTAGGCACGAACTGCGGTGGGATGGGTGTGATCGGACAGGCGTTCCGGTCGCCGCGGGGATGTACTACGTCAGAATCGCAGGGCCCCCGCCGTCGAGCGGCCGCGCGCTGCTCGTGCTCCGGCCATAGGGCTGTCAGACCCCGCGTTACGACGGGGTGGAACGGGCCGGCGGCCTGAGCTAGGACATGCTCTCCCCGTAGTCAGCTTCCTCGTTCCAGCTCAACGTTCGGATCCGATAGGTGCGATCCTGGAACTCGAACTTGTCGCGGCCGGCCTGCACCGCCTCCTGGATCTGCTGGAACAGCTCGTCATAGTCCCGCAAGTCGCCCACGCGGCGTTCGGCGGCCTCGGGCGGATCTTCTACCTTCATGTAGTCGGCGATCTGCACCCGGTCCATACCCGGTGTGGTGAGCTGACCGTCGCGATCGCCGTCGAAGAGGTCCTCGAGCCGTTTGCCCACCTGGAGATGGGTGCGATTGATAAAGGTCATGATGCCGATGTGGGCTCCGTCGGGGAAGACCGTGATCACGTGCTCGTAGTGGTAGGTGCTCACCGGATCGCCGCTGCGAGGCTCGTAGCAGCCGAAGGCCAAGGTCGCGAGCAGGCCTGTCAGGAGCACCAGCGAAGGCGCCCATCGGGAAGAACGGGCATGGCAACTGCATCGGCTACGGACCGCAGCCCGACCGCCGGCCGATGGCGATCGGCGCGACTCACCACTTCTACTCAAACCCGTCATCCACACCTCCACATCCGGGCGACGCGACCGATCGATCCGATCCCCGGATCAGCATGACCGATCAAGCATACGGACCTCCCAAGATACCTGCAACTGCAGCGCTCGTTCAAGTGCCTAGGGGCGCAGGGTCCGGGGGGCATGAGCTGCGCCGATGTCTCGACCCAGCTCCGCCAAGGCTCGACTTTGCTTCGATAAGGTTCGACTTGCTGCCGCCGCGCCAGCGCCGTATACGGTAGGATCCTGGCCGAAGCTGCGGAGCGCACGGAAGCGGGGGGTGGGTATGAGCGCGTATCTTCTATTGGGCATTGCACTTGTGTTGAATGCCGCCGCCAACCTGTTGATGAAGTACGCGGCCTTGCGCACCGCGCCCGCGCTGCCCGGACAGGGGCTCGTGGGGCTGGCCCGGGTCTACCTGACCGTGCCCTTCATCGCCGGCTTGATCTGCTTCGGTCTCAATCTGCTCGCTTACACCCAGGCCCTCAGACGGCTGCCGATCTCCGTGGCCTATCCGACCATGGTGTCGCTCGGGTATCTCATCATCCTCGCGGTCTCGTGGTTCATCTTTCAGGAGCGCTTGACGCTGCCGCGCTACGTGGGTGCGGGTCTCATGCTGGCAGGGCTGTGGTTGCTGGTACGCTGACGCGTTCAGGCCGCCTGTTTGACAGAGAAGGGGTTCTTGGGTTCGCGCCGGCGGAGCGAGGCCAGCGAGAGTCCCAGCCCCAGCGCTGACAGGATGCTGCCGAGAAAGATGTCGCTCGGGTGCTCGATCTTGGTCCGACCGGTGGTCTCATCTAAGAAGCGCTTGCGAGCGGCGGGATCGCTGATCCTGTCCGCGAAGTCCCGCGCCTCGGCCCGGGCGTCGGCCGGATAGCGGTACGGGCCTTCTTCGGGCTGGCCGGTGACGAGGAGATAGGCTCCCAAGCCCAGCATCGCCAGACCCACCAGGCCCATGACTAGCCGCTTCATCGCGTTCCCTTTCTCCTACCGCGTACGTTCCATCTCCCCCAAACGGCCCCCGGGGCTCGATTCCTGAGCGGATTCGGTGCAGCCTGGCACGTGCCTGGCTTCACTCCCCTCGGGGCGAGCCGGTGGCGCTGCGAGGGCCCCGGACCCGCCGCCACGGGCTGTCGGGGCGCCCGCGAGGGGGGGATCCGTGCTGGCATGCGTTCACACCTACACGCTTCACGGGATCGAGGCGGTGGCGATCCGGGTGGAGGTGGACGTGGCGGCCAGCAGCTTCCCTCGTCTGGTGTTGGTGGGGCTGCCCGATCCTGCCCTGCGCGAAAGCCGGGAGCGCGTGATTGTCGCCCTGCGTAACCAGGGCTTCCGCTTCCCGGACCGCAAGATCACCGTTAACCTGGCACCGGCCGGACTGCCCAAGGCAGGGGCCGCCTTCGACTTGCCGATCGCCCTCGGGCTGCTCGTGGCATCCGGACAGGCGCCGCCGGACCATCTGGCGTCGCTCGCCTGGGCTGGGGAGCTGTCGCTCGAGGGGCGGGTGCGTCCAGTGCGCGGGTGCCTGTCGATGGCCCTGGCCGAGAGCCGCCGCCCCGGCGGGCCGCGAACGCTCGTCCTGCCGGCCGGCAACGGTGTCGAGGCCGTGGCGGGCGGCGTCCCCGTGGGCGAGGTCGCTTCCCTGGCCGAGGCGACGCGGGTGCTCTTCGAGGGGCCTGGTCGGCTGCGAGGGGTGGCCCCGGCGGGCGATGCTTGCCCCACCCCGGACGCCGGGCAGCCTGACATGGCCGATGTGCGGGGCCAGCGGCTGGCGCGCCGGGCGATGGAGGTCGCCGCCGCCGGGGGGCACAATGTGCTCCTCCTCGGATCTCCTGGGACCGGTAAGTCAATGCTCGCCGAACGCTTGCCGGGGATCCTGCCGCCGCTGACCCATGCCGAGCGGCTCGAGGTCACGATGGTGCACAGCGCGGCGGGGCATATCCCCAGCGGGCAGGGCCTGGTTGCCGCCCGGCCCTTCCGGGCCCCACACCACACCATCAGCCAACCGGGGTTGATCGGGGGCGGCCGGCCGCCGCGCCCCGGTGAGATCAGCCTCGCCCACCGAGGGGTCCTGTTCCTCGACGAGCTGCCGGAGTTTCCCCGGCACGTCCTGGAGTCCCTGCGCCAACCGCTGGAAGCTGGTGAGGCTGTCATTACCCGCGCCGGGTGGACCGTCCGGCTGCCATGCGCCTTCCAGCTCGTCGCAGCCATGAATCCCTGCCCCTGTGGGCTCTGGGAGGATCCGCGGGGAGGTTGTCGCTGCACGCCCCATGCGATCGCGCGTTACCGGGCCCGCCTGAGCGCCGCCTTGCTCGATCGCATCGACATCCACCAGCGCATGGCCTCCGTTACCTACCAGGAGCTCTCACTCCTGGAGGAAGCCGAGGACAGCGCCGGCATGTTGTCGCGCGTCATGGTCGCCTGGCAGCGTCAGCGAGCCCGGTTCAAGGGCGAGGAGCGGACCTACTGCAACGCCCAGATGAGGCTCCAGCAGATTCACGAGCACTGCCACCTGGATGATCGATCCCATGGGCTGCTGCGGATGGGGTTGACCAGCCTGGGCTTGAGCCCGCGGGCCTATCATCGGGTGTTGAAACTCGCCCGGACGCTGGCCGACCTCGAGGATCAGCCGGCGATCGGCGAGCGCCATGTGATCGAGGCCCTGGGCTATCGGGATCTCGATCGTGCGGCTCGCGAGGGAGCCGGGGCGGCCGGTTACGGAGCGTAATTACCCCGGAGAGTTGCCCTTGCGTGCCCCAGCCAGGTGTGAGCCGGGAGCGAGCCCGGCGCGAACCCGATGCGGCCCGATGCGAGCCGCCTTGCGCAGTCGGCGCGCGGCCGGCAGTATCGAGCACGGCTGTTCCTTCGGGCGCCAAGGCCGAGAACGGCCAGCTAGGTGGCGCTTTCCGGCCAGCATACAGCGGTCCACGTTGGCACACCGTGTATGGTAGAATCTACGTGTGATCCCTGTATCCAGTCAGGAAGACTGTCTGGTGGGAAAGGAGATGCGGCGCGGGAGCCTGGCGCACCCCGCACCGTGGGCGGATCCGTTTGCTGTGACGGCACGGCGACGGGAACAGGAGACCAACATGCTTAGACGCAGCAGCTTTGGAGCAACCCTCACGCTCTTAACCCTGGTGCTGTTGATGGGAGCCTCCCTGGCGGGAGCTTCCACGTTCGTTCCCCTGGGGAGCGCCCCAGCCGGTGAACGCATAGTGGACGTCCAGGTGAGCGAACTGCCAGGGGATATCATCCGACTCGAGTACCAGCTGAGCGGCTTCACGCTCGATCCGATCGAGATCGGGGGGCAAACCTACCACCGGGTCACCGTGGGCGGTGAGGGCCGGCTGCTGGAAGCGGGCCTCCCGGAACTGCCCACGATTGCGCGCAGTGTGATCATTCCCGATAACGCCGAGATGGAAGTGCGCGTGGTGAGCGCCACGTACCAGGAGTTCGAGGGCATCGATGTGGCGCCCTCGAAGGGTAACCTGCTGCGCAACGAAGACCCGGCGCTGATTCCCTTCAGCTTCGGCGCGGTCTACAACCAGGACGCCTGGTGGCCGGAGGCGATCGCCTCGAGCCGCGAGCCCTATATCCTCCGTGACTTCCGCGGGTTGACCGTGGTGGTGGACCCGCTGCAATACAACGCCACGACCCACACGCTGCGGGCCTACGATCACATCGTGGTCGACGTCGTGCCGATCGGGCCCGGGGGCGTCAACGTGATCGAGCGCGTGGCGCCGCCCACCCAGGTGAACGCCGCATTCGGCGAGATCTACCGCGCGCACTTCCTCAACGGCGACGGTGATCGCTACGCGCCGATCGACGAAGTGGGTGAGATGCTGGTCATCGCCTACGATGCCTGGGTCGCCAACATGATGCCCTTCGTCGAGTGGAAGAACCAGATGGGGATCAAGACGACCCTGGTGGCCAAGTCCGAAGTTGGGTCGACCGCCACGCAGTTCAGGGACTACATCCAGGCCTTCTACAACACGCATGACCTGGCCTTCGTGCTGCTGGTCGGTGACGCGGCGCAGATCCCGTCGCTCCAGAACAGCAGCGCGCCGGCGGATCCCATGTACGCGCTGGTTCAGGGTACCGACTCGTATCCGGACATCTTTGTCGGCCGTCTGTCGGCGGAGGACCCGACGCAGGTGGACCTGCAGGTTACCAAGTTCATCGAGTACGAGCGCGATCCCGCGGTTGCTGGTGCTTGGTATGCCAAGGGGGTCGGCATCGGCTCGGGTGAAGGGGCCGGGATCGGTGATGACGGCGAGGCTGACTGGGAGCACATCGAGAACATCCGCACCGATTTGCTGGGCTTTACCTACACCTACGTGGACCAGATCTATGCTCACTACCCTTATCAGGCCACGGCCCAGATGGTGGCCAATGCGGTCAACGAGGGCCGCACCATCATCAACTACTGCGGCCATGGCAGTATGACCTCCTGGTCGACGACCGGCTTCAGCAACAGCCACGTCAACGTGTTGGTCAATGACAACATGCTGCCCTGGATCATCTCGGTGGCCTGCGTGAACGGGAAGTTCCAGTCGGGCACCTGCTTCGCCGAGGCCTGGCTGCGAGCGTCCAATTCCACCAGCGGCGAGCCGACCGGCGCCGTCGGCATGTACGCCTCGACCGTCAACATGAGCTGGGCGCCGCCGATGGCCGCCCAGGACGAAACAGCGGATCTGCTGGTCGCGGAGAGCAAGCGCACCTTCGGAGCGCTCTGCTACAGCGGCTCGTGTCAGATGATGGACGAATACGGCTCGGGTGGCCAGTCGGAGTTCAAGAACTGGCACATCTTCGGCGACCCGTCGTTGCGCGTGCGCACCGACACACCCACCGCGCTCACGGCGCAGCACGATGAGTCGATCGACCCGCAGGCGACCAGCTTCGTGGTGACGGTTCCGGGTGTGGTCGGCGCCCTCTGCGCCCTCAGCAAGGACGGCCAGTTCATCGGCTCGGCCTTTACCGGAGCGGCCGGGGTGGCCGAGATTCCCGTCACCGAGGCGCTGCCCGCGGACGATGTGACGCTCACCGTGACCTACTTCAACCGCATCCCCTACGTCGCGGTCGTCACGGTCGGCGCGCCGCTCATCCCGGTGCTGGTGGTCGATCCGACCCAGATCGAGGTGACGCTCGGCCTGGACGAGGTGACCACAGAGGCGCTCACGGTCTCCAATATGGGGCCGGAGGGGTCGCTGCTGACGTTCGCCATTTCCCTGACGCCGGCCGGACTCAATCCCTGGCTGCAGGCCGATCCGGAGAGCGGCGAGGTGCCGGCGGGTCAGGCGATGGAAGTGACGCTTACGATCGACAGCCACGGCCTGGCGACCGGGACGCATGTCGTCCGGGTCACGTTCTCGTCCAACGGCGGGCGGGCCGCCGTGCCGGTGACGTTGCACGTCACCGACTTCTCGGGTGTGGCGGACCGGCTCGATGTCAGCAAGCTGTCGCTGGCGCCGGCCAGCCCGAATCCGTTCGGCGCCGCCACGGCGATCGCATTCGCCCTGCCGCAAGGTAGTTCGGCGCGCCTGGGCGTCTATGACTTGAGCGGGCGCCTGGTCCGCACGCTGGCCGCGGGCAACCTCGAGGCGGGCATCCATCGCTACACTTGGGATGGGGCGGACGACCAGGGGCACGCGGTTCCAGGCGGCGTCTACATGTACAGGCTGGCGGCTGATGGGCGCCAGTTGACCGGCAAGGTCATGGCTCTGCGCTAGACCGTGGCCGCGGGAGCGGCTCGGAGGATCGGGGCTGCTTGGCGATCCTCCGGGTCACCGCACCCGACCGATCCAGGTTAACAGACAACGGGGGCAGCTACCTTTCAGGTGGCTGCCCCTTTGAATGTCGGTCGCCCGGCCGGACCCCGGCCTGGGTCCCGGTCCCAAGAGCGTCACACCACGTGCAGCTAAGCAACGAAGCGCCTAGCGAATGCGGTCGAGCACCAGGAACGTGCAAGCGTAGGGATTCTGCGCGTCCGCCGGCCGCTGCTCGCGATCCGTCTCCATCCACTCGCCCGGGTCCAGATCGGGGAAGCGCGTGTCCCCGGCAACCTCGGCATCCACGCGCGTGAGGTAGATTCGATCCGCCCGGGGGAGAAAGGCGGTGTAGACCGCGGCGCCCCCGATGATCATCACCTCGGCCGGCGCCGCTCCCTGGTCGACCTCTGTGACCGCGCGCGCGGCGGCGAGCGCCTGGTCCAGGGAGTGCGCCACAATGCAACCCTCGGCGCGGAAGCGGCGATCACGCGTCAGCACGATGTTGGTGCGGCCGGACAGCGGGCCCCCAATCGACTCGTGCGTGCGGCGCCCCATGACCACCGGTTTGCCCAGCGTGATCCGCTTGAAGCGTCGCAAGTCGGCCGGCAGATGCCAGGGCATCGCGCCGTCCTTGCCGATCACGCTGTCGCGCGACACGGCCACGATCAACGAGATTCGCATGGTACCCTCACCGTAGCGCTGGTCTCGCGCGCGGGGCGGCGTTCAGACCGCGATCGGCGCGCGGATGGCCGGGTGGCACTGGTAGCCGGCCAGCTCAAAGTCTTCGTAGCCGAAGGCGAAGATCGATGTCACCCGCGGGTTGAGCCGCAGCGTCGGCAGGGGATACGGCTCCCGTTCAAGCTGCGTCGCCACCTGCGTCATGTGGTTGGCGTAGAGGTGAGCATCACCGAACGTGTGAACGAAGTCGCCCGGCGCGAGGCCCGTCACCTGCGCGAGCATCAGCGTCAGCAGCGCGTAGGAAGCGATGTTGAACGGCACACCCAGGAAGACGTCGGCGCTGCGCTGGTAAAGCTGACAGGAAAGCTGGCCGCCGGCCACGTAGAACTGGAAGAGCACGTGGCAGGGCGGCAGGCGCATGGCCTCCAGTTCCCCGGGGTTCCAGGCCGTGACCAGCAGGCGGCGCGAGTCGGGGTTGGCGCGGATCTGCTCGACCAGGCGCCCGATCTGATCGATCGTGCCGCCACGGGCTGTGGGCCACGACCGCCACTGCCGGCCGTAGATGGGGCCCAACTCCCCTTGCTCGTCGGCCCACTCGTCCCAGATGTGAACGCCATGGTCGACGAGATAGCGGATGTTGGTGTCGCCCCGCAAGAACCAGAGCAGCTCGTGAATGACGCCCTTGAGGAACATCTTCTTGGTCGTCACGAGCGGGAAGCCGGCCACCAGATTGAAGCGCATCTGGTAGCCGAAGACCGAACGCGTTCCGGTTCCCGTACGGTCGTTCTTGACGACGCCGTGATCGCGAATGTGCTTCAGAAGATCGAGATACTGCTGCATGGCCTCGCCGAGGTCCCTGCGCCCGGGGGGGCGCCTCGCCACCGATGTTCCGCCTGCCCAGATGCGCCCGCACCCTCCGAGCGAAGGTGCGCACCGAGGCCGAAGCCTAGGCCAGCCGGCGGGCCGACTCAAGCGCTCCGTCGGCGGCTTCGGCAGCGGCACCATCGGCGGCCCCGTTACGGGCTGCGCCCGCGGGGGCTCGCGCGCTCATTTGAGGAGGGCCAGCGGGCGTGTCAGCACCCGGTCGCCGGCGGCCAGACGGCAGTAGTAGATCCCGCTGCCGGCGGGGGCGCCACCGTCGGTCCGCCCGTCCCATAGCACGCGGTAGATGCCGGGTGTCTGCTCGGCGTCGATCAGTGTCCGGGTCAACCGCCCAGCCGCATCGTAGATCCGCAGGCCGACCGGGACCGTGGCCGGGCCGGGTAGCGCATAGCTAAGGTGGGCACCGGCCGGCAGAACCGCGGGTGCGGCGGCCGTCAGCCAGAGCTGCGTGGGTACGGCGTCGCCCACCTGAGGGGCGCCACTGACATCCTCGCAGCCCACGTCGAGGGCCCCGATCAGCCCGCAGCCGGCGGGGGAATTCTCCGGAGCGCAGGGTGAGAGGTTCCACAGCGAGAAGTCGCCGCCGGCCGCGTTGCAGAATTGCGGATCGTCGCAGATGTTGCCGTCGACGCCCAACCAACCCTGTGCGCAGCTCACGTAATCGCCACCCTGGTTGCCATAAATGTCACAGCAGCTCAGGGTGACGCTGCTGTTGAAGTAGCAGTGGATACCGTCCCCGTTGTTGTTGAAGGCGACGATCGTGTTGCTCACGTCGGCTTGCGAGAAACTATGGCAGGACACGCCCGCTCCAAGCGCCGCGGTGTTGCCCACGATCGTACAGTACTGGATGTCGATCGCGGAGTGGTAATAGACGTAGATCGCCCCACCGTGGTTTGTGCCGGTATTGCCGTTGAAGACGCAGTTCCTCACCAACGGCGCAGCTCCCTGGATGTGGATGGCGCCGCCGTAGACCTGATACCCGCCCCGGATCGTGATGCCCTGAACCACCGACGTCTCGTCCTCGCCGGAGTGGAAGCTGAAGCCACGGTGCGGCTCTGCGGCGCTGCCCTGGCAGTCGATGATGCAGGAGTCCGGGTGGCCACTCAGCGAGCTGATCGTGATCGCCTTGCCGTGGAAGTCGAGATCGCGGTTACCCGGTCCCATGAACACCCCGTCGGCCAGACGGATGAGGATCCCTTCCGTGGCGGCGTCGATGGCGGACTGGATGGTCGGATACTGACCCGTGCCGTCGGGGAAGACCACGAAGGGCTCGGCGCAGCCGACCGGCCAGGCGCCGACCAGACCACAGGCCGGGTTCTGCTCGGGCGCGCAGGGCGAGGTGTCGGTCAGCGTGTAGTCGCCGAAGAGCGGGTCGCAGAAGAGCGGATCGGCCGAGAAGTTGTCGTTCAGGGCGAGCTGGTCGGCGATGCAGCCGACCCAGTCGCCGCCCGCATTGCCGTAGATATCGCAGCACGCGAGCTGCGCTACGCCCGAGCCGGCGCAGGTGATCGCCGGCCCCTCGGTCCCAAAGGCCAGAATCGTGTGGCCGATCGTGGCCTGGGCACCGTCACCGCAGGCGATGCCGCTGGCCCCCACCCGTCCGGTGTTGTCCGACAGTGTGCAGCTCGTGACCTGCGGCATAGCTCCGTTGGTGCAGGCGATGGCCGCCCCGTCATCGGCTTCGTTGTGCAGGAACGTGCAGGTCACCACGGCCGGCGCGCCGCCATCGCACTGGAGGGCGCCGCCCCCGTTTTCAGCCTGGTTGGCCCGGAAGATCACGCTGCTCAAGGTCGGCGACGCATCCTCGCACAGGATGGCGCCGCCCGCCGGGGCGAAGCCGCCGGCGATGGCCAGATGCTCGATCAGCGCCAGTGGGCCCTCGCCGGAGTGGAAGTGGAACGCGCGGTGAGGATCGGCCGCGCTGCCCTGGCAGTCGATCACACAGGCCCTGGGATCGACCGACAGGCCGCGCACGGTCACGGACTTGCCCTCGAAATCGAGGTCGCGGTTGCCCGAGCCCGTATAGGTTCCCGGTTGGAGGTTCACGATGTCGCCGTAGTACGAGGCGTCCAGCGCCGCCTGGATGGTGGGGTAGTCGCCGGTGCCATCGGGCTTGATCTGCATGATCGCGGGCCAGCAACCGACCGGCCAGGCGCCGATCAGGCCGCACTCGGGGTGCGCGTCCGGGGCGCATGGCGACAGGCTGTGCAGGGTCAACTCCTCTCCGGCCGGGTCGCAGAAGATCGGATCCTCTGAGATGTTGCCGGCGCTGCCGTACTGGCCGCCGATGTTGCCGACCCAGTCGCCGCCGGCGTTGCCGTAGAGGTCGCAGCAGCTCAGGATCGTACCGCTCACCCCGCAATCGACCGCCACGCCGCTCGAGGCGAAGGCGAGGATGCAGTTGTCCAGCGTCAGCGACGCCAATGGGTTCACGCCGATGGTTCCCTTGGAGGCGACCAGGGTCGCGTTCGCGTTGAAGGTGGCGTTGGCGCAGCTCACGCTGGCGGCGCCGTCGATCCGCACGGCCCCGCCGTCCGGGGCGCTGTTGCCCACAAAGGTGCAGCGGTCGAGGCCGACTTGCCCGTCGGTCAGGGCAACTGCCCCGCCGCCGGCGCTGCGAGCGACATTATCGCGGAAGAGGCAGCGCGTGAAGGTGACCGCGCCGCCGGACAGATGCGCGGCGCCGCCCTCGTCACCGGAGTTGTCGGCGAAGACGCAGTTCGTGATCGCCGGGGACGCGGCGGTGCAGAGAATTGCGCCGCCATCGGCCGCATAGCCGTTGCGGATGGTGAGGCCAGTCAGCCGGCTGGCGGAGGTTTCCGCGGTCTCGAAGCGGAAGCCGCGCCGCGGAGCGCCCGCGCTGCCCTCGCAGTCGATCGCGCACGCGGCGGGGTCGGCGCCCCGCGAGCGGATCTCGATCGCCTTGCCGAGGAAGTCAATGTCGCGATTGCCAACGCCGGTGTAGAGGCCATCGGCCAGCTCGATGATGACGCCGGGCGTAGCCGCGTCGACCGCGGCCTGGATGTTCGGATAGTCCCCCGTGCCGTCGGGCCTGACGGTGAAGAGCGTCCCGGCGATGGGCACCGTTTCGTCGTGGCGGTAATGGTTGGCCTTGGTGATGGTGATCCTCAGCGCCCCGGGCGCGAGCTGGGGGATCACGTCGATCACTTGTGGCTCTCCGGTGGCGTCGGCCACACCGATGATCTCGCCGTCGACGGTGAGTGCGATCAGCGCGCCCTCGTCGGCCTGCACGGCGAAGGCGTCGGCGCCGAGCGGCAGCGCGTCGTAGTGCCACACGGTGAGGTCCCGCGGCACCTCGGAGTTGATCGTCAGGAACGCGTCGCCGTGGTGGTGGAACAAGTGGAAGGTGGTGATTTTGCTCTCGTGGTTGTAGGGCCACGCACTCCCCTGCAGGAAGTACTTGCCGTTGACCATGCCGAACGCCGGACGCAAGTCGGTCGCTCCGGCGCAGGGGAAGCCATAGCCGGTGTACTCAGGCATGAAGCCGGGCCACAGGCAGTCAAACAGGCCCCACACGAAGGTGTCGTTGACAAAGGAGTAAGAAACCTCGCTGGGAGCGATGAGTCCGAGCGCACCGTGGTTCATGCGGTGGAACGCCTCGGCGAAGCAGGGCGTCGGGGCGTTGTACTTGCCGGTCAAACAGTTCACCGTGAAGACAAAGGGATACATGTCGTTCGTGAGGCCGCTGAGGTTGCCGATGCCATAGCTCGGCTCACCCCATCCGCCGAGCCAGCCGTGGTCGCGGTGGAGCAGCAGGTAGGCGCCGGCGTCGATGTCGCTGTTGATGCGCGTCGCGTTCCCGCCCCAATCGGTCAGGTGCTCCGGGGTTGCCGGGATGTACCCCAGCCCGGCCGGGCCGAAGTAGTCGACCACGATCTCGGTATTGGGCGCTGTGGACCACGCGCTACCCGGCTGCCCCTCGTAGATCGCGTACTCGCGCACGGGCTGCTTGCCGAGCACCTGCTCTTGATGGCCGAGACACACCTCGGTGCAGAGGATGAACCAACGCTCGGTCTGCCAGCCGCCGGCGATGATGGGGTGATCGTAGAAGCCCTCGTCGGTATAGGGCTCGCGCTCGTAGGCGAGCATCTTGCCGATCATCGTCTCGAGCTCGGCCGCATCGCGCGCGCAGATGCGACCGTGCGCCAGGTCGGGCAGATCGTCATCATCCATATCGGCGTAGATGTTGTCTGAGACGCAGTAGCTGTTCCAAATCGGCGAGGTGACGCCGGGGGTGCGGTCGCCCGTGTCGGGATAGTCGCCGAGGATCAGGAAGGCCACCGGCGGCACATCCCAGCCGAGGTAGGCGTTGGTGATCCAGCTCTCAATCAACGCGGGCGTGGTTCCGGTTTCAGTGGTTGTGAAGACCTCGGTCGAGATGCCCTGCAGCGTGCGCCAGGTCTTGAGCGTGTCGGCCCACGCCGTGAACGCCGGGTCGTCGGGGCAGATGATCACGTACTCCCAGCCGTACCGAGTGCGATCGGGCGCCCGGTTGAAGTCGACCGGCGGCAGGCTGGCGTAGTTCAAGATCTGGCGCGCG
>Ga0068714_10000939_pt1 | contig 47360 bp, 34 predicted proteins | sample MTBNYHSulfiMetaG_FD_62988 | JGI IMG/M metagenome (GOLD analysis project Ga0068714, IMG submission 62988) | Enrichment culture microbial communities from rom New York Harbor, USA that are MTBE-degrading - MTBE-NYH (New York Harbor Sulfidogenic)... | ecosystem: Environmental > Aquatic > Marine >... | reverse complement strand
GCGGCGGCCTCGGGGTGGCCGATCCAGATGGGGAGGAAGCGGTTGCCCTCGACGGTCTTCAGGAGCACGATCGGCTGCTTGCCGACGACGTCGAACGAGACCCCGTAGATGACCATCTGTTGCACGTTCATGATGCTTGATTGTAGCGCAGGTCGCGGGGCGTGAAACGGCCGCGGCGTGATGCGGCGGACGGCGGCCGTCGCCCGCACGGGCGACGGCCGCCGTCCGCCTTCTCGCCCCGTCGGCCGCGGCCCGGACGCACCGCCGTCGTGGCGGCGCGCTTCCCTCGCCCAGCCCCGGAGCGGCGCCCTCTCGGCTAGTCGAGCGGCCCGCCGAGCGTGGCGAACCCCTCGCGCTCGGCCGCCTCGAGCAAGCGGTGGTCGAAGGCGGCGAAGACCACTTCGGCCTCCGGCGCATGCTCGGTCACGCCGGCGCGCAGCCGCAGCGCTGCGCTCAGCTGGACCGCATCCATGCCGCGCAGGCCGTGCTCGAGCGCGACCTGCCCCGCTCGGCGTCCGTCGACCGGGAGGACGAGGCACTCACTCCACTGGGCGTCCAGCCTGACGAGCTGCGACTCGAGGGCGGCCCTGTCGGGACCGTGCAGGCGGTCCCGGCGGCCCAGCGCCGCGCACGCCTCGGCGTAGGTGATCACGCTCGAGGCGACCTGCTCCGCCCGCCCGAGCCAGGCGCGCACGCGATCCGTCCCTCGCTCGAGCAGCACGACCTTGACGAGCGCGCTCGTGTCGGCGTACAGGATCACGGTGCCTCGGGGTCGGGGTCGTCCCAGTGCGGCCCGCGGTCCTCGAGCACGATGTCGGAGAGGAGGGGCCCGGTGTTGACGGGCAGGTCGTCGGGGACGGCGGGCCTGCCGCCGGCCCACTCGGCCTCGCCGGTGTCGACCATGCGCCAGAGCGCTGCCCGCACGGGGTCGGGCGGCACGATGTCGGCGACCTCCTTGCCGTGTACGGTGACGTGGAGCCGCTCGCCGTTCTGCGCGCGACGCAGGTACTCCGCCAGATGGGCTTTGAGCTCGGTGATGGTCACGGACGCCATGGTGGGCCTTTCGACGGCTCCCGACAAGTCATTCTGGAGAATGTAAACCGGTCAGTCCTCACCGACAAGAGTGACCTGTCTGGTCGCTGCGTCGCCGAAGCGGCGGAGCGTGATGGATCTCGTGCAGAGGCCGACCTCGATGCCTGCGGCGTGATCGCGGCTCCCGATCGCCCTCCCGTCACGGGCATTCCGCACTGTCGAGAAGGGCGTCATGAGCGGTTGACGCATCGCCCTCGGCGGTCCTAGACTCCAATCCCCTCGTGGGCGTATAGCTCAGTCGGTTAGAGCGCTTCTCTGATAAGGAAGAGGTCCCTGGTTCGAATCCAGGTACGCCCACCACCTCTCCCGGCCCGACCCCTGGATGCCCCCGTGCCTTTCGGCGGCGCCAGGCGAGTGGCCGTCGAGCCTCAGCCCCCTGACTCCTCAGTCCCCCATCTGTCCGCGGCGACGGCCTCCACGAGGTCGGCGACGGTCGGGCACGGCACGATGCCGGCCTCGCGCAGCCGGGCGGTCATGTCGGAGGGCTCGGTCTCACCGTCGACGATGGCGTTGAGCTTGCCGCCGACGTAGACCGCACAGGGGTAGCCGCCGGCCTGCAGGAGCTCGACCAGTCGCGTGCCGTAGGTGAGGCACTGTCCGTTGTGGGCGCTCACGGCCACGTGCCGGGCGTCGTGCCGCCGCGCGAGCCGCGCCAGATCCTCGGCCTCGACCTCCACGCCCGCATCGACGACGTCGGCCCCGAGCGCGCGCAGCACGACGCTCACGGCGTAGGCGCCGTACCAGTGCGTGTCGGCCGAAGCCACGAGGAAGCGTTCCCCCTCCAGTGACCGGGCCAGGCTCTTGGACTCGACCGCGGCCAGCTCCGCCGCGGCCATGTGCTCCGTCATCGCCATGAGCTCCGTCGGCACGAACGGCACGATCCCGCCCGGCCGCCCGGGGTCGCGCTCGCCCGGGTGGCACAGCTCCTCGAGGCGGCCGGCGCCCACGCGCCGCAGCGCGAGCAGCACCTGCAGCGGGTCGTCCACATCGACGCCGTTCACGCGCAGCAGCTCGAGCGCGTTGGCGAAGAACCGCCGGCCCTGCTCCACGAGCACGTCCCGCTGCGTCTCGATCGCGGCCCAGTCGAAGAGGCGGCCGAGCTCGGCGCCCCGCTCGGCCGCCTTGCCGGCCACGAGGCGCGCGTCGAAGATCGCCTCCGGCGGCGGCACCTCGACCTTCTCGGTGATCGGTGTCGGCAGCAGCGTGATGCCCGTGCGGTGACGGGTCTCGACGGCGGCGCAGACCGCCATCTCAGGGGCGATCACGCCGTAGTTCTGCACCAGGTGCTCGTCGGCCGGTGAGATCGTGTTGCCGTACAGGTAGGAGAGGCCGGGGTGCTCGGCGCGCAGCACCTCGTGCAGCGCGAGCCAGACCGCGACCTTCGTCGGGATGTCGCTCATGAGGCCGCCGAAGCCGGTGGCGTAGCGGGCGCCGCAGAGCTCGTCGACCACGTAGCGCTCGAGCAGCGCGTAGCCGACGAGGGAGACGTTGTCGACGAAGCGCCCGGGCATGCCGTCATCCATGTAGGAGTCGACGAAGAGCCAGTCGTCGCGGAAGGCGGCGACCAGTCCTATGGCCGTGACGTTCTCGGCGACGAGCGCGACGTCGTCCCGGACGAGCGGCATGTCCCACACGAACTGGGCGAGCACGCCGTGCGAGGAACCGCCGGCGGCGATGGCCGCGGCGGTGTTCTCCACGCAGTAGGGGGAGCCGATGTGCCAGTCACAGAAGGCGGGCGAGATCGGCGCGGCCCGGGCGATGCGCAGGTGGTCGTCGAGACCGTCCAGGATGAAGCTCGTGCCCTTGTGGGCGTCGCGGCGCAGCTCGGGCGGCAGGCCGGAGGTCCAGTCCGGGATGACCATGCCGCGCTCGATCGCGCGCCCGGTCTCCCTCGCACGTGCGTGGAGATAGCGGATCGTCTCGACCTGTTCCTCGACCGAGGCGCGGCCCGCGATCGTCGACCACGTGAGCTCGCCGGCCGCGGCGCGCGCCGCCTTGAGGTGGGCCTCGCTGCGCACGCAGTAGTGCTCGCTGAACGCCGACGGCGTGACGTCGATGCCGGCGCCGCGCCCGCGGCCGCGTGCGACCAGCTCCGCGCCGCGCGGCAGCCCGTCCGGCAGTTCGACCACCCCGCCGGGCGGACCAGCCGGACGGTGAGGCGGGCGGGCTGGAGCGCGGGGCGGAAGAGGCGGGCGGGCCGGGACGCGGGGCCGACGACCGCTGTCACGGGCCCCCGTCATCGCGCCCCGGCCAGGGTCGCCGGCCGCAGCGGTCGGGGTCGAGCGGGCCCGTCGCACGGCCGCGTACCGAGGCGAGGCCTCTTCGTGGGGGTCGTCTCGGCGGGAGCGCGGACGAAGATGAGATCCCCCCTCTCGTCTCCGGAGCGGCTTCGAGCCGAGCCACGAGCCGGAGGTCGCTGAACGGAGACGATACTACCGCAGGTGTGTGCGGACGGCTGGAGCAGGCGGCCGGGCTGCCCCTGCGAAGGGGAGCCCGGCCGCCCGCCAGCGTGCCGGCGCTCGGCGGCGAGGAGCCGGGCGCGAAGGCGCCGCCGCTGCGGCCCCGGCGGGTAGCGTGCCGCGGCGGCCGCCGTCGGCCCTGGCGGGTACCTTGGCGTCGGGCCGGCGGGCGGCGTGCCGTCGAGCCTGCGGCTGCCGTGCAGTCGGCGGCGCGCGACCCGGTGTCACCCGGCGGCGAGGTCCCTCCGTCGGAAGGCCGCGAGCCCGGCTGCGGCGAGTGTCGCGGCGAGGGCGAGCACGGCGACGAGCGCCGGGGCGCTGGCGTCCGCCGCGGGGAGCTTCTGGTAGGCGAACGGCGACAGGTCGAGCGCCCAGTCGGGCAGCCCGAGACTGAGGCCGAAGACCGGGCTCAGCAGCACCGATGCGCCGAGCAGCAGCCACGAGGCGAGGACCGCGCGGCGTGGAAGCATCGCGAAGACCGCGATCACGGCGGCGACGATACCGACGACGGCCGGCAGCTGGGCGAGCGCGGCGCCGCTGATCTCGCGCAGCAGGCCGGCCGTGTCGCCGAGGGCGAGGCCGGCCGTCAGCCCCATGCCGGCGGCGAAGACCAGGAGGAGCGCGGCGGCGCCGAGGACGGCGGTGAGGACGTGGCTCGCCACCCAGCGCCGCCGCTCGACGGCGCCGGCGAGCACCGCCTCGAGGCGGCCGCGGGCCTCCTCCTCGCGCATGCGCAGCAGCACCTGGACCGCGTAGACGGCGGCCAGCATGCCGGCCATCTCGACGAACGACGTGAGGAGCGCGTCGAGCATGTCGGTCGTGGCCGCCATGGTCTCGTACCAGTCGCGCATCGAGCCTTCGGCGGTCGTCGCGCTCTCGGCGACCGACCCGAACACCAGGCCGAAGCCGAGCATGGCGACGGACCAGCTGACGAACGCCGTGCGCTGCAGGCGCCAGGCCAGGCCGACCGGCCCGCGCAGGCGGCGCGACGCCGCGGCGCGGCCGGCACGCTGAGGGAGCACTCCGCTGCCGAGGTCGCGCCGCAGGGCGAGCCTGACGGCGGCGGCGAGGAGCATGGCGGCGAACACGATGAAGAGCCCGGCCGGCCACCAGCGGTCGTCGCCGAACGGGCGCATCTCGAAGCCCCAGCCGAGCGGCGAGAGCCAGGTCGGCCAGGCGCTCAGCGCGACCACCCCGCTACCGTCGACGCCGCCGAGCATGTTGCCGACGCCGCTGAGGGCGAAGGCGCCGCCGAGCGCCGCCGTGGCCAGCCCGGTCGCGCCACGGGCGGTCGAGGCAAGCTGCGACGTGAGGGCGGCGACGGCCGTGAACGCGACGCCGACGCCGGCGACCGCCGCCCCCGCGGCGAGCGAGCCGACGACAGGCTGCCCATTGACGATCATCGCGAGGCCGAGCAGGGGGGCGAGGACGGCGTTCGCGGCCAGCGTGACGGTGACGGCCGCGGTGAGGCCGGCCAGGGGCCCGACGACGCCGGCGCGCAGGAGCTCGGTGCTGCCCGTCTCCTCGCCCTGCCGGGTGTGCCGCACGGCGGCGAGCACACTCATCACGGCAGCGAGGACGGCGACGGTCAGGTAGCTGCGGCTCATCGCGTAGGCGCCGACGCTGGCCCCGGCGGAGAGGCTCATGAGGCGCATGCCGGGGTTGGCGGCCATGAACTGCGTCTCGGTGACCACGTCGGCCTGCGTCGGCAGACCGGTGACCGACATGTGCGTCGTCGTCGCGAGGAAGACGGTCAGGCCGAGGACCCAGAAGGCGAGGACGAAGCGGTCGCGGCGCAGGGCGAGGCGGATGAGGGAGGTCGTTCCGGTCAGGGCGTTCATGACACCAGCTCCAGGTCGGGCGTCGACGGGGCGAGCTCCAGCACCGCGCCGGCGTCTGCCGCCGGCGCGTCCGCGTAGTGACGGAGGAAGAGCTCTTCGAGGGTGGGCGGCGTCGTCGTGAGCGCGCGCACGCCCAGCTGGACGAGATGCTCGAGGACGCGGTTCAGGTCGGCGTGGTCGACGGAGAACTCGGCGCGCGCGCCGTCGATGCGCGCGTCGTGGACACCCGGCAGACGGACCAGCGTGTCCGGCGGCGCGGCGGTCTCGACGGTCACCGTCATGCGCGTCAGGTGACGGAGCTCCTCGAAGCTGCCCGAGTCGGCGGTGCGGCCGGCACGGACGATGGTCAGGCGGTCGCAGAGCGCCTCGACCTCGGAGAGGATATGGCTCGAGAGCAGGACGGTGGCGCCGGCGGCGTGGGCCTCGCGCACGACGTCCTGGAACACGGCCATCATGAGCGGGTCGAGGCCCGAGGTGGGCTCGTCGAGCAGGAGCAGCTCCGCGTCCGAGGCGAGGGCTGCGACGAGGGCGACCTTCTGGCGGTTGCCCTTGGAGTAGGCGCGGCACTTCTTGGTCGGGTCGAGCTGGAAGCGCTCGACCAACTCGGCGCGACGCGCCCGGTCGAGCCCGCCGCGCAGCCCGCCGAGCAGGTCGATCACCTCGCCGCCGGTGAGGTTCGGCCAGAGGCTGACCTCGCCGGGCACGTAGGCGAGACGGCGGTGCAGGGCGGCGGCGTCACGCCAGGGGTCCATCCCCAGGACCGAGGCCACCCCGCCGTCCTTGTCCAGCAGGCCCAGCAGGATGCGGAGCGTGGTCGTCTTGCCGGCGCCGTTCGGCCCCAGGAAGCCGTGGACGTCACCGGCTTCGACGGTCAGGTCGAGGTGGTCCAGGGCCGAGCGGGAGCCGAACCGCTTGACCAGACCGTTCACCGAGATCGCGTTCATCTGCTCGTTCCCTCCACAGTGTGTATCATGTACACGAGCAGTATAGGGCATACACAACACTTGTCAAGTACATTCCGTGTATACTGGACACGACGAACGCGGAGGGAAGAGATGAGCAGCAGACCGCCGTCCGGTCTCGAGCGCCTCTGGAGGCGCGGCGACCTCGATCGTGAACCCCGGCTCGGACTGAGCCTCGAGCGGATCGTCGCCGCCGCCGTCGAGCTGGCCGACGCCGAGGGTCTCGGCGCCGTCTCCATGAAACGGGTGGCCGAGCGCCTCGGCTTCACCACGATGTCGCTCTACCGGTACGTCACGAGCAAGGATGACCTCCTCCTCCTGATGCACGACACGGCCGCGCAGCCGGCACCCGGCTTCGAAGTGCCGGACGGCGATTGGCGCGAGGCGCTGGCCGTCTGGACCCGCGCGCAGAACGAGATCGCGCAGCGACACCCCTGGCTCGACGAGGTGCGCTACATCGAGAGGGCCGGTACGCCGAGCCAGATCGCCTGGATGGAGCTCGGCCTCCGCGCCCTCGGCGACGTCCCTCTGAGCGAGTTCGAGAAGCTCGCCGTCCTGCTGCTCTTCAGCGGCTACGTGTCGAACCAGGCCCGGCTGGCGACGGCCGCCGCGCACGGGGCGCAGGAGGGGGCGTTCGGGAGCCCCGATCAGGCGACGGAGGCCTTCGGCGAGCTGCTGCAGTCGGTGCTCGACCCCGAGAATCACCCCGCGCTCGTCCGCGCCGTGCAGGGCGGCGCCTTCGCTCCCCGGAGCGACCCGGTCTACCTGCCCTTCGAGTTCGGCCTCGACCTGCTGCTCGAAGGGGTCGAGCGGCTCATCGAGCGGCGCCGCACCGCTTGACGCCGGGGCGCGCTCGCCCGGGCGCGACGCCGTCGCGGCGCCCCGGCCCGACGCCGTCGCGGCGCCCCTCGGCCGGCGCGCCCTTGCCGTCAGCTCCGCAGGCCGAGCGAGTCGAACGACACTCCCATCACGCGGCACGCGTCGTCGACGTACTCCTGCGGGACGGCGCCCTCCGTCCGCAGTCGCTCCAGCCCCTCGGCCCTGTCGAGCACGCCGTAGCGCACCAGGTTGCTGAAGAGGCAGTCGAAGTAGTCGGCCCCGGCCGACTCGGCCGTCATGAGGTTCTTGAGGTGCGCGAACGAGCAGTCGGCCTTCTTCGACGTGTTGAGTCCCGCGGGGAGCTCCCAGCCGAGTTCGTCGAGGGCGGCGTCGCACTCCTGTTCGTTCCACTCGCCCACGTCGAAGTAGTTGAGCACGTCGATGTCGCGGTAGCGGAGCCGGAAGTAGGCGGAGTACGGGTTGAGATAGAGCGCGGACGCCTTGAACAGCAGCGGGAGGTGCTTGACCGCCATCGGGTGCTTGTACAGCGCCGCGGCGCCCCTCCTGCCGATCATGAAGAGACGCAGCACGTTGGTCGACAGGGCGTACCTGTCGAACCGGTCCGAACGGAACTGGCCGGCGGCGATGTGCGCGTGCTCGTAGTGGTTGTCGCCGTGGACGATCGTCGTCGCTCCGCGATCCCTGGCGATGGCGTACAGCTCGCGATGCAGGATCTTGCACGGCGCGCACGCCATGTTCACCACGATCTGGTCTCTCGTGCGCGCCCACTCCTTGACGAAGTCGGAGGTCACCGCCGCGTGGTAGTCCTGCGGGAGGTCGATCGGGACGAGGTCGACGTCGAGGGCGGAGGTGATCCGCTTGACGTTGTCGTCGATCGTCTGCGGCGTGAACGGGGTGCGGTAGTAGGCGGCGAGGCAGCGGAGATCGTGCTTCCGCCGCAGGACGGAGAGGAGGTAGACGCTGTCCTTGCCCCCGCTGAGGCCGACGAGGCAGTCGTACCTGCGTCCCCTGCCCCGGCGCTTGAGGTCGGCGATCGTCTGGTCGAGGGTCCCCTCGTGTCGCCTGGTCGGGGCGAGGGACGGTTGCGCGCTCAGTTCGTTGCACAGACTGCACGTGCCGTGATCGTCGAACGTGATGTCTGTGGTGGTCGTCGGCATGAGGCACGTGGTGCAGCGTGGCCGGTCTCTGTCCATTCCGTACTCCCGGGGTGCTCGCTCGAGTCGAAGCAGTGTAGCGTACCGCGCCGCGGCGGTCCGCGCCCGCGCCGTCGCGGACCCGTCTCGCGACGATGCCCCTCCGTGCCGCATAATGGCGCAACGCGCGGCCCGTCCGGGGCCTCCGCCCGCCGGGATCGGAGGGCGCGGCGCCGGCCGGCCGCTCGACAACGACTCGCGTGCACGAAGGGGCCGCCCCATGACCGACTACTCAGTGAGCCCGAGCGGCGAGAGGGTGCCGCTCCCGAGCGCGGCGGACTACGCCGCCGAATACGAGCGCGTCGAGCGTCTCGCCGCGCAGGCGCGCGCGGACGGCCTCGAGGTCGTCGTCGTGATGGGTCTCGGCTTCGTCGGCGCGGTCATGGCCGCCATCGTCGCCGACTCGACGGACGGCGACGGCAACCCGACCAAGTTCGTGATCGGCTGCCAGCGCCCCAGCACGCGCAGCTTCTGGAAGATCGGCCTCCTCAACCAGGGCGTCTCGCCGGTGAAGGCGGAGGACGCCGAGGTCGACCCCATGATCGCGCGCTGCGTCCTCGAGAAGAAGACGCTGACCGCGACCTACAGCGCCGACTGCCTGAAGCTCGCCGACTGCGTGGTCGTCGACGTGCAGTGCGACTACGTCAAGCAGGAGCTCGGCAACATGCGCAGCGGCGAGACCGACATGGCCGCGCTCGAGGCGACGCTCAAGACGATCGGCGAGCGCATCCCCGAGGACTGTCTGGTGCTCATCGAGACGACGGTCGCGCCGGGCACGACCGAGTTCGTCGCCTGGCCGATCCTCAAGCGGGCGTTCGTCGCCCGCGGCCTCGAGGGCACGCCGCTGCTCGCTCACAGCTTCGAGCGCGTCATGCCGGGCCGGGAGTACGTCGCCAGCATCCGCGACTTCTGGCGCGTCTGCAGCGGCTGCACCGAGGAGGCGCGCGTCCGCGTGGAGCGGTTCCTGCGCGACGTGATCAACACCGAGCGCTACGAGCTCACCGTCATGGACCGGCCGATCGAGTCCGAGACGACCAAGATCGTCGAGAACTCGTACCGCGCGACGATCCTCGCCTTCCTCGACGAGTGGAGCCTCTTCGCCGAGCGCAACGGCGTGGACCTCCTCAAGGTGATCGCTGCCATCAAGAAGCGCCCGACGCACAGCAACCTCATCTTCCCCGGACCTGGCATCGGAGGGTACTGTCTGCCCAAGGACGGCGGGCTGGGCTACTGGGCCTACCGGCACATCCTCGGCTTCGAGGACGGCGACCAGGTCTTCCGCATCAGCCCCCAGGCGATCGACATCAACGACACGCGCGCCCTGCACGTGGCCGAGCTGACCCGCGACGCGCTGCGCAACATGGGCCGCTCGACGGCCGGCGCCGAAGTGCTGATCTGCGGGGCGAGCTACCGTCAGGACGTCGGCGACACGCGCTACAGCGGGTCCGAGATCGTCGTGCGCAAGCTGACCGAGATGGGCGTCGAGATGCGCGTCCACGACCCGTACGTCGAGCACTGGTACGAGTTCGAGAAGCAGGACACCTACCCGGCGCCGGGGCACTCCTGGGCGCGGTTCTTCCGCAGCCAGGACCAACTCGTCGACCTGCGCGTGCAGCAGGACCTGGTCGCGGCGCTGGAGGGCGTCGCGGCCGTGATCCTCGCCGTGCCGCACGCGCCGTACCTCGAGCTCTCACCGGACGACGTCGTCGCCTGGGCGGGCGGCCCGATCGCCGTGGTCGACTGCTTCGGGATCCTGGACGACGAGCGGATCAGGCGCTATCTGGCCCTCGGCTGCGAGGTCAAGGGCCTCGGGCGCGGGCACATCAAGCGGCTCAAGGACGAGGTGCAGGCCGAGTCGGAGTGCTGACCGGGCCCGCGCGTGCCGCGCTCAGCGACGCCTGGCCGCCCTGACCGTGTTCCGCGCCTTGCCGCTCACGCGCAGGAAGTGCTTCGCATGCTCCCAGTTGCGGATGTGGCTCGGCTCGCCGGCGTAGATCGTGCTGATCGACACCTCGGCGTACGGCAGGCCGAGGGCGAGGCAGCGGGCGATCATCTCGACCTCGAACTCGAAACCCGACTCGTCGCTGTCGAGCAGGGCGGCCATGAGACGCCGGCCGATGAGACGGTAGCCTGACTGGTTGTCGGCGACGCGCCGTCCGACGGCGGCGGAGAAGACCCTGGTGCCGAGCGTGTTCGACAGCCGCCGCAGTGGCGGCATGCCGGCGAAGTCGCGACAGCCGACGATCAACTCGGGCCGGGAGGCCTCGTAGGCAGAGAGGAAGCGCGGGATCTCGGCCGGGTCGTGCTGCCCGTCGGCGTCGAGGGTCACGACCGCCGCGGCGCCGTGCTCGAGGGCGTGGCGGAAGCCGAGGCGCAGGGCGGCGCCCTTGCCGGCGTTGGGGAGCTGCCGCAGCACGGCCGCGCCGGCCGCTTCGGCCTGCGCGGCCGTGTCGTCGGTCGAGCCGTCGTCGACGACGACGACCGGAAGGTGGGCTCGCGTCCGTTCGACGACGGCGCGGATGCGCGGCCCCTCCTGGTAGCCCGGGATCAGGGCGAGGATCGTCTCCACGGCGAGAACCGTACACCGCCGGGCCCGCCGGCGTGAACGTGCGCGGGCGGCGGAGCCTCCCCCGGGGGAGGCTCCGCCGCCCGTCCCCCTCGTGCTGACAGGGTGAGGAGCGTCAGGCGGAGGTCACTCCGCCACCGGCTCCTCGGCGTCCTTGCCCTTCGCCTTCTTGGTGGCCGTCTCGTTCGCGACCGGCTCCTCGGGCTGGACTTCGGCCTCGGGCCCGACCGGCGCGATCTCGTCGCCCGTGCGGTCGGCGTCACAGTCGCCATCGCCCGACGGCTCGACGACAGGCCCATAGGAGATGGCCTGGGTCTCACCGGCGTTCGCGGTCGCGGCCTCGGTCGCCGTCTTGACGGCCCAGGCATCCTCGCTGGGTTCGCCCTCGCCGGTGCTGACAGCCTTGACGGTGTAGGTGCCGCCGTCTCCGCTGTCGGCGGCGGCACCGTCCCGGGCGCCGACGAGCGACGCGACGCCGTCTCTGACCGAGGCGGACGCCGCCGTCGCCATGACCAGGACGGCGAGCAGGACGAGAGTGATGATCAGGAACTTGCGCATTGGCCTCCTCCAGTGTTGAAGGAACGGGGGGCTACGGCCGGTCCGTACGCCGTTCTTAACGGAAGCGAGAGGAGTCGTCTTGACCGATGGGCGCTGTCTGTTTCGCAAACAGACAACGCATGTGTGCCGCAGGGCTCGACTTGGGGTGGCCCTCTTCGCGTGGCAGACTGTCGGCCACGACGGCGGCCGGGCGTCAGGCGCGCGGCCCGCGGCGGCGCAAGGTATCCGGTGCCGGGCCGCGAAGCCGTGCGGTGGCACCCGGGGAGCGAGGGAGACGCGGCTCGATGATCGCGGACCAGACGAGGGCGGATGCAAGGCGGGCGGCCGCGGCCGGCCCGCAGGGCGGGCCGCGGCCGTGAGCGAGCGGACCCGCCGGCTGGCGCTCGCCGCCGTCTTCATGGCCTCGGCGACCGCCGTCTCACGCGTCGTCGGCCTGGCGCGCGAGGTGCTGGTCGCCGGCGTCTACGGCGTGAGCGCGGACTACAACGCGTTCGTCTCCGTGTCGGCGGTCCCCAACGTCATCCGCCAGCTCTTCGCCGACGCCGCGATCAGCGCGGCGTTCGTGCCCGTCCTCGTCGCGCTCGTCGCGGCCGGCGACATCGCCCGGGCGCGGCGCGTCACCGGGGCGCTGTTCGGGTTCATGCTCGCGCTGGTCGGGGCGGCCACTCTCGTGCTCCTGCTGGCCGCCGAACCGATCGTCCGCATCGTGTACCCGGAGCTCACGACGACGCCGGAGGCCACGGCCGCCGCCGTCGACTACCTGCGCATCGTCGGCCCCACGATCCTCGTCCTGTCGCTCGCCGGGGTCGTGACCGGGGTCCTCTTCGCCCACGAGCGCTTCGTCATGCCGGCCGTGGTCAGCGTCGTCTGGAACCTGGTCATCATCGCCTTCGTGTCCGTGTGGCACACGTCGTGGGGCGTGGACGCGCTGGCCTGGGGCACGCTCGCGGGGACGGTCGCCGAGCTCGTGCTGCTCGCCTGGGCGATGCACACGCTGGGCGAGCCCCTGCGCGTCAACTTCCACTTCGCCGACCCGCAGCTTCGTCGCGTGCTCGCGCTCATCGTGCCGATCGCCATCACGCTCGGCATCGTCAACTTCAACGCGCTCGTCGATCTCTTCTTCGCACAGTACGTCGGCAGCAGCTCCGCCGCCGAGCTCCACTACGCCTTTCGTCTCTACACGCTGCCGCAAGGGATCTTCGCGGTGACCATCGGCACCGTCCTGTTCCCCTCCCTCTCGCGCTTCGTGGCCCTCGGCGACCCCGCCCGGTTCCGCGAGACCCTCTCGACCGGCATCCGGCAGACGGTGTTCGTCTCGCTGCCCTTCGTCGCCTGGTTCCTGGTCCTCGCGCAGCCCGTCGTGCGCGTCGTCTTCCAGCGGCAGGCGTTCACCGCCGACGACACCGCAGTCGTCGCCGCCGCCCTCGCCGCCCTCGCCGTCGGCCTGACGTTCGCCAACGTGAACATGCTGTTCAACCGCAGCTTCCAGAGCATGCAGCGCGTGTGGCTCCCGCTGTACGTCGGGCTCGTCAATCTCGCCCTCAACGCCGCGCTGGACTGGGTCCTGCTCGGACCGCTGGGCACGGCCGGCATCGCCTTGTCCACATCGCTCGTTTCGCTCTTCACGACCGTCGTGCTGGCCTACCTCCTGCGCCGCCAGATCGGCGCCGAGGAGGGCCGGCGGATCGGCGCCGCGACCGTGAAGGCTCTGCTCTGCGGGGCCGCGCTCGCGGTCGTGGCGCTCCTGACCTGGTGGGCCCTCGAGCTGGTCGTGGGCGACGGCTTCTTCGAGGTCCTCGTCGCCGTCACGGTCGCGGCTGCCGTCAGCGGCGCGGTCTACGTCGTCGTCGCCCGGCTCCTGCACGTCGAGGAGCTCGGCCTCGTCTGGCGGGTGGTGCGCCGGCGGGTGCGCCGCGCGGAGGCGGGTGAGTAGGCCGTGCCGGGCGACCGGAGGCACACGTGCGTGAACGGGGGAGCCGGGCGAGCGGGGGCCGGGGCATGAGCGGCCACGCCCCACGCACCGGGGACATGCGCGTCTACCGCAGTGCCGGGAGGGATCGCGTCCGGCGGTCCACCGCGGTCCTCGGGGCCGTCGTTCTCGCGGCGGCGATCGTCGCCGCGGGCGCCTGGGCCTGGCGCGTGGGGGGCTCCGACGGCGGTGACCTCGCTGCGGCGCCGGCGTCGTCACCGGCCGCCGCCTCCGCCCCGTCCACGAGCCCGACGGCCACGCCGTCGCCATCGCCCACGGTCACCCCGCCCACGGTCGTCGAGATCGGCTGGGTGGGCGACACCACACCGGGGTCGAAGTACGGACTGCCGCCCGACGAGGGGCGCGCCCTGTTCGCGCAGGTGCGCGACGAGCTGCGCGCCCCGGATCTGATGATCGCCAACCTCGAAGGGACGTACTCCGAGGGCGGACCGTCGAAGTGCGACGGCAGCGACTCGGGGGCGTGCTTCGCCTTCCAGGCGCCGCTCTCGTTCGCGAAGGCGCTGCCCTGGGCGGGCATCGACCTCGTGAGCCTCGCCAACAACCACACGAACGACTACTTCACGAGCGGTCTCGAGCAGACCAGGAAGGCGCTCGAGCGGAACGACATCGACTACACGGGTCTACCCGGGCAGATCACGACCGTCCGCGTCGACGGCGTCCGCGTCGCGGTCCTGGGCTTCTCGCCGTACTCGTGGAACCAGAGCCTGCTCGACATCCCCGCCGCCGAGGCGCTGGTACGCAAAGCGGCGAAGAAGGCCGGTATCGTGGTCGTCCTCATGCACGCCGGCGCCGAGGGCGCGGACGAGATCCACACGCCCGAGGGCACGGAGTACGCGTATGGCGAGAACCGCGGCGACTCCCGAGCCTTCGCGCACGCCGTCGTCGACGCCGGCGCCGACCTCGTCCTCGGCTCGGGGCCGCACGTGATCCGGGGTATCGAGCGCTATCGCGGACGCCTGATCGCCTACTCGCTGGGCGACTTCGCCGGCTGGAAGAACTTCGGTCTCGGCGGCGATCTCTCCCTCTCGGGGCTGCTCACCGTGAGGATCGACGAGAACGGTCGACTGCGCGGCGGCCGCTGGCTCTCGCTGCGCCTCGAGTCGCCCGGGGTGCCGACGGTCGACCCGAGCCACGAGGCCGCGCGTCTCGTCGGGCGCCTCTCGGCCGAGGACTTTGCGAAGACGTTCCCCATCGACGAGAAGGGGGCGATCGAGGCCCCGTGACCGCGGACGCGGGACGTCGGGCCCGCGGCGCATGGGCTCACCCGCGGAGAGCCGCCGCGCCGTCCCGGCCGCCGGCCAGCCACAGGGGGACCACCGGCGCGAAGAGGAGGAAGGCGAGCGCCGCGGCGACCAGCGTGGCCCTCAGGCCGAGCACGGAGACGAGAGGGATGGCCGCGAGGGCGGCGAGCACGCGGGCCGTGTTGAAGCCGAGGTCCATGACCGTGAAGACGCGCCCGCGGTAGCGGTCCGGCACGGCGCGCTGCGCGAGGGTGTCGGCCGGCACCTTGGTCCAGGCATACGCCACGCCCATGGGCACGGCGCCGACGGCGAGCGTGCCGACGCCGAGGGCGGCGATCGCCGGCACGGTCGCGAGGGCGGCGAGGACGAAGGCCAGGCCGATGAGAAGGCGCTCGGGGACCCTGCTGCGTGCCGGGGCGACGGTGACGAACCCGAGGAAGACGCCAAGGCCGCCGGCGGCGAGCAGCCAGGAGAACGAGAGCAGGCCGTCGCTCGACTCCTCCTTGGTCAGCACGAGGCAGACGACGATCACCACCATCTGCACGACCTGATTAGCCGTCACGGCGAGGATCGGCGCGAGGGCCGCCGGAGTAGCGAGGATCCGGCGGAGACCATCGGCGAGCTCGGCGGCGACGGCGGCGACGGCGGCGAGCTCGCCGCGCGGCGCCGCCGAGGCCGGCCGCCGTGGAAGGAGGCCGGTCGACAGCGTCAGGCTGAGGACCGAGGAGACGCACCACGCGGCGCAGGCAAGAGCGAGAGCCGCCGCGATGCCGATCCGCGGCTCGAGTTGGCCGCCGGCGAACAGGCCGGCGAAGAGCGTCGCCGACCCGCCGACGGCCATCGTCGTGTTGGCGGCGAAGAGCCGCGGGTCGGTGCCGCGGTCGCCGTGGACGGGATGACTGGGCGTCGCTTGCCCGTCGCTTCGCGCCGCCACCGCGTCTGTCGCTCCCATGCCGTGGGCCGCGTGCTCGTCGTACGATGGTCTGACGGACGGCGCGTCGAGCACCCGGGGGATCACCGCCGTCAGCGTGGCCTGGAAGAGCCGGTTGGCCGAGAAGACCACCAGCGCACCGAGGTACGAGAGAGCCGCCGCGGCTGTGCCGGGGATGACGAGGAGCGCCGCCGCCGCGCGCAACGGGGGGATGGCGACGAGCAGCCGTCGCCGGCTCCAGCGATCGACGAAGACGCCCGTGAGCGGCCCCATGACCGAGAAGGGGACGAGGAGCAGGGCCGTCGCCAGGGCGAACCCCCGCAGCGTGTCCTGCCGTTCGGGCATGAAGACGACGGTGAGCAGGACGGCGTCGATGAAGATCCCGTCGGCGAACTGGCTCGACATACGCGCGGCGAGGAGACGCCGGAAGTCGCGGCCGCCGAGCACGCTCCCGGCCGCGACCGTGTCCTCCAGCCTCGACCTCGTCGTGCGCGCCATCTGGCGGCTCCCGGGCTTCGCCGGCGTCCGGGTCCCGCGTCCGCCGGTCGCCGTCACCCCTCCTCGGTGTACCCGTTCTGCGCGGGGTGGTCGGCGAGGGGGCGTCTCGAGGTATCCTGCACGCATGCCGACGTTCGACTTCGTCTGCCTCGACTGCGGCGAGGCCTTCACACTCGAGCTCGAGGACCCACCCGGGCCCGGCCGCACGCGATGCTCGCGCTGCGGCGCGAGCCATGTGCGGCAGACGTTCGAGAGCTACCTGCGCAACGCGCTCGCCTCGCCGCATACGGTCGATCTCGAAGAGCTCCGCAGCTGCCACTTCGGCTGAGGCTGAGCTTGGGCGGCGCGGTCGCGCCGCGGGCCGGACTCTCCAGTGCGGTGCGGTCGGTGTCGAGCGCCTGTCGACGTTCGACCCGGTGTCGTCCCGCCGCCGGTCGACGCTCCTCGGGTGCGGATTGCCGGATCTCCGCGCGCGCCCATCGGGACGCTTCGGGTCAGTCTGCGTGCGCCGCCGAGGGAGCGTCGAGCAGAGTCGGCAGGACGCGCGCGAACGCATCGACGACGCGCGGGTCGAACTGCCGGCCGGCCTGCGCGCGCAGCTCCTCCAGCGCCTGGGCCGCGCTCATGGCCCGGCGGTAGGGCCGGTCCGAGGTCATGGCGTGGAAGGCGTCGCAGACGAAGACGATGCGCGACGCCAGAGGGATGTTCTCGCCGGCGAGACCGTCCGGGTAGCCGTGCCCGTCCCAGCGCTCGTGCGCGGCGCGGACGAGCGGGGCTACGGGGCGCAGGTACTCGGCCTGGGCGACGATGCGCTCGCCGATCACGGTGTGCTTCGCCATCGTCGCCGCCTCTCCGGGTTCGAGGGCGCCGTCCTTGTGCAGCACGGGGTCGGGCACCCCTATCTTGCCGATGTCGTGCAGCAGCCCGGCGTAGTGCAGCTGGCGCAGCGTGGGCTCGTCGAGGTCGAGGCGCTCACCCACCTCGACCGCCATGCGCGCGATCGTCTCGGCGTGGTCGGCGGTGTACTCGTCGTTCGCCTCCATGGCGGAGGCCAGGGCGGCGACCGTCGCCAGGTAGCTGTCCTCGAGCTTGCGGTAGGTCGCGGCGTTCTCCGCGGCGACAGCGATCTGGGCGGCGATCGTCGAGAGCACGCTGGTGTCGAGCTGGGAGAACTCGCGCCGTGCGCGGACGCCGACGACGAGCGCGCCGGTGACCTTGCCGGCGGTGACCAGCGGCACGGCCACCAGGCTGCCCCGCGCGCCGCGGGCGGCGAGCTCGCCGTCGAGGGGGCTCGCCTGCCCCTGCGGGTGAGGCACGCAGACCGGCTGCGCGGTCGTCAGCACGTGGCGCACGGCGACCTCGGCCATCTCGGGCACGCCGTCGTGCGCGCCGACGACCCTGGCGCTCCCGTCCTCGTCGAGCAGGTGGAGCAGGCCCCAGTCGGCGTCGAAGGTGCGCTCCACCATGGGCACCATCCGCGCCAGCAGGGTCGCGACGTCGGGCGTGTCGGCGAGCGTCTCCCCGAAGACGTTCAGGTGCACGAGGCACTGGGACAAGCTGTCGACGCGGGTGCTGAGCTCCTCGAGTGCGGGGTCGGGCGCCACACGCCGGGCGTGCCGGACGGTCGCCGCCGAGACGCCGTACGCCGAGACGACGGCCAGGCCGACGGAGGCGAAGGCCACGGTCGCGGAGGACGGCGCCAGCACGGCGCTGGCGAGGAAGTAGGTGACGACGCCCGCGGCGATCGCGCCCGCGAACGCCGCCACATACGGTGCACGTGGGGGATGTGCGGCTGTGTGTCGCGCGATGTCCGTGCTCGCTCCTCTCGCGGGACCACGGCGCCGGGGCGTGCCCGACCGCCGCCCGCACTCCCGGTATCGGCACCGACGACGCCGTCCTGAACCCGGGCGGCGCGGCGGGCGGCGGTCGCAGCGCACGAGGGCGGCCGTCGCGGCGCGGGGCGGCCGCAGGACCTGTCTGGGCGCGGGGCGGTCCGGGTGGACCGCTGCCGCGCCCAGACAGGCGCGCGCTTCATGCGTCGGGGCCCTTGGGCGGGCCGATCAGGGGACCGGCTTCTCGAAGTAGAGGACGCGCCGGCGGAGACTCATGCCCGCGCGGCGGTACAGGTGCGCGGCGCCGGTGGGGTTGGTCGCATCGACGCCGAGCGTCATGGAGTCGTGACCGAGCTCGCGCAAGCGGACGAGCGTCGCCACGAGCAGGGCGAGCCCGATGTGCCGGCCGCGCCACGGGCGGCGCACCGCGAGGAGGTCCACGTAGCCGACGCGCTCCATGGAGAGGCCGAGGGCGACGCCGACGATCTCCTCGCTGTCGCAGGCGACGAGCCACACCTGGTCCTCGTCGGGCGTCTCCTCGAACGGTGCCCAGAACTCGTCGAAGGGCACGGGCGCGTAGCGGAAGTGGTCGACGAACGCCTCCTCGACACAGGCGTGGACGGCGCACTCGTCGTCGGGGCGTCGCACGGAACGCAGCTCGATCCCCTCGGGCGGTGCTTCGAGCTCACGGACGTTCGACGCCGCGATGCCGAGGCGCTCGTAGACGCGGGCGGGGACGTACCCCGCACGCGCGTAGAGCTCGCGCTTCAGTCGGTCCGCCTCGTAGAACCACGCCCCGATAGCGCGCTCGCCCCACGTCGTCGACTCCAGCTGCTCGACGGCCCGGCGCTCGATCAGCTCGAGGAGGTGCCGGAAGACCGCCGGGTCGCGGCGTTCGGGCCGCAGGGCGATGAACGTGTTGGGCTGGCCCTCGGGCTCGTCGTTGAAGGACCAGCCGTAGGCCACGATGCCGTGGCCCGTGTGCTCCACGACCCACGCGTCGCGCTCGAGTGAGAACCGCGGCAGGCGCCAGTAGTAGCCGAGCTCCAAGGGCGTCCAGTCGGTCTCGCCGACGAGGGCCAGGTCGTCGGCGGCGAGGACCGCGAGCACGGCGTCGAAGTCCTCGCGCGTCGGGCGCCGCGTCGTGCACCCGGCCGGCAGCGCGAACGCCGGGCTCTCGTGTCGTGTGTCGTCACTCACGGCGCCCGAGTCTAGCACCCGGGTGCGCCGAGCGCGGTCCCCGTGCGCGGAGCGTTGAACGGTCAGTCAGCGAATGCTACAGTGGGCCGGTCGGCGAAGGCCGGCAGCCCGGTCGAAGGCCGCGTGAGAGCCCGGTCCCCAGGGGGACGGCGGGCGCCGAAGGGGCAAGACGCGCGAGGCGTCGAATCTCTCAGGCAAGCGGAGCGCGGTCGGACGGGCCCCTGGAGCGTCGCCTCCGCGAGAGGGCCGACAGGGAGCGAGCGTGACCTGTCGGCGACGAGAGCGGAGGAGGCAGCCCGTGCCCCACACCGGCGTTTTCCCCGCGTCCTCTGCGGGCACTTCCGACAGGACCCGCCCACACCCCACCCAGGAGGAGCGATGGCCGACGAGAGCTACCCCCAGGACCTGAAGTACTACAAGGAGCACGACTGGGTCCGCCTCGAGGGTGACGAGGCCGTGTTCGGCATCACGTGGTTCGCGCAGGACGCGCTCGGCGAGATCGTCTACGCCGACCTGCCCGAGGTCGGCGCCACCGTGACCGCGGGCACGCCGTACGGCGAGCTCGAGTCGGTGAAGGCCGTGAGCGACGTGTTCGCGCCGCTGTCGGGCGAGATCACCGACGTGAACGCCGTGCTCGAGGACGAGCCCCAGCTGGTCAACGAGGACTGCTACGGCGAGGGCTGGATCCTCCGCGTGCGCCTGAGCGACACCGGTGAGCTGGACGAGCTCATGGACGCCGATGCCTACCGGAAGTTCCTCGCCGAGGCCTGACGGGAGGGTCGCGCTGGACTACACGCCGCACAGCGAGGCCGACGTCCGGGAGCTCCTCGACGCCGTCGGCGTCGGCGGGCTCGAGGAGCTCTTCGCCGAGATCCCCCCGGAGGTCCGCTACCAGGGCGAGCTCGCGCTGCCCGCGGGGCTCTCCGAGAGCGAGCTCGCGGCCGAGCTCGAGCGGCTCGCCGGCGCGGACTGCCCCGCCTCCGGCCTCGTCTCCTTCCTCGGGGCCGGGGTCTACGACCACTACGTCCCGGCGATCGTCGAGGCGATCGTCTCGCGCGGGGAGTTCCTCACCGCCTACACGCCGTACCAGCCCGAGCGCAGCCAGGGCGTGCTCCAGAGCATCTTCGAGTACCAGACGGCGATCTGCGAGCTCACCGGCATGGAGGTGTCGAACGCCTCGATGTACGACGCGGGGACGGCGCTGGCCGAGGCCTCGTTCATCGCCGGTGGCCAGACCCGGCGCGGGCGCGTCGTGCTCTCCGAGGGCGTGCACCCCGAGTACCGTCAGGTGCTGGCGACCGAGTCGGCCGGCTTCGGGCCGCGACCCGAAGCCGTGCCCCTCGCCGCCGGCGCGGCGACCGACATGGGGAGGCTGCGGGACGCCCTCGGCGACGACGTCGCCGCCGTCGTCCTGCAGCAGCCCAACGTCTTCGGCGCCCTCGAGGACATGGCCGCCGCCGCGCGTCTCGCCCACGACGCCGGAGCGCTCTTCGTGGCCGTCGTCGATCCCCTCTCGCTCGGTCTCCTGGTCCCGCCCGGGGAGTACGGCGCCGACATCGTCGTCGGCGAGGGGCAGGCCCTCGGCAACCCGATGAACTTCGGCGGGCCGGGCCTGGGCTTCATGGCCGTCACGTCGAAGCTCATGCGCCGCCTGCCCGGGCGTCTCGTCGGCGAGACGCTCGACATCGAGGGCCGGCGCGGCTTCGTGCTCACGCTGCAGACCCGCGAGCAGCACATCCGCCGCGAGAAGGCGACCTCGAACATCTGCTCCAACCACGCCCTCAACGCGCTGGCCGCGGTCGTCTACCTGAGCTGGCTCGGCAAGGAGGGTCTCCCGGCGCTGGCCGAGCTCTGCGCCCGCCGCGCGGCGTACCTGCGCGAGCGGCTCCTCGAGCTGCCCGGCGTCGAGTCGTACACGGCCGGGCCCGTCTTCAGGGAGTTCGCCGTCAGCCTGCCGGTGCCGGCCGCGCGGCTGGCCGAGGCCCTCGTGCCGCGCGGCTTCCTCGCCGGCGTGCCGATGAGCCGCTTCGCCGGCGCCTTCGCCGGTCGCGGGCCCGCATCGGGCGAGCCGGCCGTCGCCTCTACCGGCCGATCGCCGCGCGGCGAGACGCCGGGCGCCGCAGGGCTCGACGACGTCCTCCTCCTGGCCGTCACCGAGCGCCGCACGCGCGCCGAGATCGACGCCTTCGTCGAGGCGGTGGCCGACGTGCTCTCCTCAGGGGAGGCGCGCGATGCCTGACGGCGACGCGACCACCGCCTGCCGCGACGAGCTCCTCGGGCGCGAGCCGCGGCCGACCATCTTCGAACGCTCGCGGCCGGGGCGCCGCGCGGCCTCCGTCCCCGCGCTCGACGTGCCCGACCGGCCCCTCGACGACCTCGTGCCGGCGGCCCTGCGCCGCTCGCGCCCGGCGCGGCTGCCCGAGGTCGCCGAGGTCGACATCGTGCGCCACTTCACCGAGCTCTCGGCGCTCAATTACGGGGTCGACAGCGGCGCCTACCCGCTCGGCTCCTGCACGATGAAGTACAACCCGCGGGTCGACGAGCAGGCCGCGGCGCTCGAAGGCTTCCGCGGCCTGCATCCCTACCAGCCGGAGTCGCTCGCGCAGGGCGCCCTCGAGCTGCTGCACACGTTCGAGGGCTGGCTGTGCGAGATCGCCGGTCTCGCCCGCGCCACGCTGCAGCCCGCGGCCGGCGCGCACGGCGAGCTCACCGGGCTGCTGCTCATGCGCGCCGCGCACGAGGCCCGTGGACGGTCGCCGCGGCGGGTGATCATCCCGGACACCGCGCACGGCACGAACCCGGCCTCGGTCGTCATGGGCGGGTACGAGCCGGTGCCGGTGGCGAGCGACGCCGGCGGCGGCGTCGACATCGAGCAGCTGCGGTCGATCGTCGCCGAGGGCGACGTCGCCGGCCTCATGCTGACCAACCCGAGCACGCTCGGGCTGTTCGAGGAGCACATCCTCGAGATCGCCGAGCTGGTGCACGACGCCGGCGGCCTCCTCTACTACGACGGCGCCAACTCGAACGCCGTGCTCGGCATCTCGCGTCCTGGCGACATGGGCTTCGACATCGTCCACTTCAACACCCACAAGACCTTCTCGACGCCGCACGGCGGCGGCGGGCCGGGCGCCGGCCCGATCGTCGTCGGGGAGGAGCTCGTGCCGTTCCTGCCGGTGCCCATCGTCGAGCGCCGCGACGACGGCACGTACTTCCTCGACCACGACCGACCCCGGTCCATCGGCAAGGTGCGCACGTTCTACGGCAACGTCGGTGTGCTGGTCCGCGCCTACGCCTACATCCGGGCGCTCGGGCCCGACGGCCTGCGCGGGGTCAGCGAGCGCGCGGTGCTCAACGCGAACTACGTCCTCGCCGGGCTGCGCGACCTCTTCGAGCTGCCCTTCGACCGTCGCTGCATGCACGAGTTCGTCGTCTCGGCGACGCCGCTGCGCGAGCACGGGGTGCGCGCGATGGACGTCGCCAAGCGTCTTCTCGACCACGGCGTGCACCCGCCGACCACGTACTTCCCGCTGATCGTCGACGAGGCGCTCATGGTCGAGCCGACCGAGACCGAGTCGCGCGAGTCGCTCGACCGCATCGTCGCGGCGTTCCGCGCCGTGGCGCGCGAGGCCGCGGAGGACCCCGAGCTGGTCCGCGCGGCGCCGCACACGCTGCCGGTGCGCCGTCTCGACGAGGCTTCGGCGGCGCGCCGGCCGGTCGTGCGCCAGCGCTTCCCCGAGGACGGGGAGGTCGCGGCCCCGTGAGGGCCGCGAACGGCAGGACCGGCGCTTCTCGCGCGGCACCTCCGTGCCCGGGGGCGACGTCCCCGTGAGCGCCGTCAAGGTACTGCCCGACATGAGCGCCTCGGGAGGCGCCCAGATGGCGCTCGACGACGGGCTGCTCGCGACCGCCGAGCAGGTCGTGGCCCGGCGCTACGCCTGGTCGCCCCCGGCGCTGTCGCTCGGCAAGTTCCAGAAGGTGGAGCTGAGGCCGGGCCTGCCGTTCGACGTGGTGCGGCGGCCGTCGGGCGGCAGGGCCGTGCTGCACGGTGAAGGGTTCGAGTGGTCGTTCGCCGTCGTCTTCCCGGCCGTGGCGCTGGGGGCGGGACGGCGTGCCGGCGCCGAGGTCGCCCTGCCCTACGAGCTCGTGTCGGGCGCCTTCGGCGGCGCACTGCGCGACCTCGGCGTGACGCTCGACGGCGGACGCTCGGCGCCGTACCAGCGCTCGGCGCTCTGCTTCACGACCGCCCTGCGCCACGACCTTCTGGCGCGGGGCGAGAAGCTGGTCGCCATGGCCCAGGCGCGGCGCGCGGGCCGTGTCCTCGTGCACGGCTCGGTGCTCGAGCGGCGGCCCCCGGACGCGCTCGTGGCGGCGGTCGAGGAGCTGCTCGGTGAGCGCTGGGAGGGCGAGGGCCTCGAGGGGACCGGCGCCGTCGTCGACGCGGACCGTCTGTGGCGCGGCGTACTGCTGCGCATCGAGGCGGGTCTCAGGATGCTGAAGGAGGCGAGCTGATGGCGAAGATCCTTGTGCTCGGCGGCGGGCCCGCCGGCTACGTCGCGGCGCTGCGCGCCGCCCAGCTCGGCGCGGAGGTGGTCGTCGTCGAGGCGCGCGAGATCGGCGGGACCTGTCTCAACCGCGGCTGTATCCCCACCAAGGCGATGGTCGCCGGGGCCGAGCGCCTGGAGCAGGCGCGCGAGGGCGACGCCTTCGGCGTGCACGCCGAAGGCGTCGCCCTCGACTTCGCCGCCTTCATGGCGCGCAAGGACGCGGCCGCCCGCCAGCTGCGCGAGGGCGTCGAGCACATGCTGGCGGCGCGCAAGATCGAGGTCGTCACCGCCCGCGGCCGCCTCGCCGGGGCCGGGCGTCTCGCCCTCGACGACGGCCGCACCGTGGAGGGCGACGCCGTCATCCTCGCCACGGGATCGGACTCCGTGCGGCTGCGCCTCTTCGACTTCTCCGACCCGCGCGTGATGACGAGCGACGAGCTGCTGCGCATCGAGCGTGTCCCGGAGAGTCTCGTGATCGTCGGCGGCGGCGTCATCGGCTGCGAGTTCGCCTCGGTCTTCACGCGTCTCGGCACGACCGTCACCGTGGTCGAGATGCTCGACCAGCTGCTCCCCGGCGAGGACAAGCGCGTCGGCAGGACCCTCCAGCAGGCGTTCAAGAAGGCGGGCATCGAGGTCGTGCTGAAGGCGGGGGTCGAGAGCTCGGAGTCGCGCGACGACGGCGTGCATCTCGCGCTCGCGGGCGGTCGCGAGACCGTCGCGGCGGCCGTGCTCGTCGCCGTCGGCCGCCGCCCCGTGAGCGGCGACATGGGCTTCTCCGAGGCGGGCGTCGAGATCGACGAGCGCGGGTTCGTGGTCACCGACGAGACCCAGCGTACGAGCCTCGAGAGCGTGTTCGCCGCCGGCGACGTCGCCGGGCCGCCGCTCCTCGCCCACTGGGCGTACCACCAGGGGCAGGCGGCGGCCGAGAACGCCGTCACCGGCGGCCGGCTCACCGTCGACCGCCGCATCGTCCCCAACTGCGTCTTCAGCAGCCCTGAGGTCGCCAGCGTCGGTCTCACCGAGGACCGCGCGAAGCAGGAGGGCAGGGAGGTCGAGATCGCCCACCTGCGCTTCAACGCGGTCTCCAAGGCCGTAGTCGAAGGCGAGCCCGACGGGTTCGTGCGCATCGTCTGCGAGCCGGGCGGCGGCGCCGTGCTCGGAGCCTCACTCGTGGGGCCGCACGTGACGGAGCTCGTGCACGAGCTCGCCCTCGCGGCCCGCGCCGGGCTCGCCCTGCGCGACGTGGCCGCGACGATCCACGCGCATCCGACGCTGGCGGAGGGCATCGGTGAGGCCGCGCTCGCCGGCCTCGGGCGGGGCATGCACAGCCTGTGAGCGGCGCGCACCGACAGACGGGGCCCGAGGGAGCGCCAGGCGCCGGCGGGGCCGGCGGCGGCGGGGCCCGGCCGCGGGCCGAGGGCGGCGCCCGCAAGCCCTCGTGGCTCAAGGTGCGCGCGCCCGCGCCGGGCGCGTACCGCGCGACCGGAGCCCTGCTCGACGGCCTCGGGCTGCACACGGTCTGCGAGGAGGCGCGCTGCCCGAACAAGAGCGAGTGCTTCTCGCACGGCACGGCCACGTTCCTGATCCTCGGCGACCGCTGCACCCGCGACTGTCGCTTCTGCAGCGTCGAGCACGCGGCGGAGGGGAGCCTCGCGGAGGCTTTCCCCGGCGTCGACGCCGACGAGCCGCGCCGCGTGGCGGAGGCGGCGACGCGCCTCGGTCTGCGTCACGCGGTCGTCACGTCGGTCACGCGCGACGACCTCGAGGACGGCGGCGCCGCGCACTTCGCCGCCACCGTCCGCGCGCTGCGCGCGGCGCTGCCGACAGTCACGGTCGAGGTCCTCGTCCCCGACTTCCTCGGCGACGACGGCGCCCTCGGTCGCGTGCTGGCGTCGCGGCCCGACGTGCTCGGCCACAACCTGGAGACCGTCGCCCGTCTCTACCCGCTCGTGCGGCCGCAGGCCGACTACGGCCGCTCGCTCCGCCTTCTCGAGCGCGCCGCGGATCGGGCGCGCGGGCGCCGCGGGCACCTCGTGCTGGCGGGCGGGGACGAGCCGCCGGCGCGAAGCGCGCCGGCGGCGCCGCCCGCCGGCGGCCGCGTACGCCCGCTCGTCAAGACCGGTCTCATGCTGGGTCTCGGCGAGACGCTCGCCGAGGTCGAGAAGGTCCTCGGCGACTGCGTGGCCACCGGGGTGGACGTGGTCACCGTCGGGCAGTACCTGCGTCCGGCGCCGGACCGGCTGCCCGTGGCGCGCTACGTCGACCCGTCCGAGTTCGACGCCCTTGCGCAGCGGGGACGCGGGCTCGGTCTGGAGGTGGTGGCCGCCCCGTTCGTGCGCTCGTCGTACCGGGCGGGCGAGCTCTTCGCCTCCTCGTGCGCGTCGATCGCGCCGCACGGCGCCGCGGCCGGGGCGTGGACCAGGCGCTCGTGACGCAGCTCAGACTCGACGTCCCGCCCGAGCTCGTCGTCTTCGACGTCGACTACACGCTGCTGCTGCCCGGCGAGCGGTTCGAGGCGGAGGGCTACCGGGCGCTCGGCCGCGAGTTCGGGCTCGACCTCGACCCGGGGCGCTGGGAGGCGGCCGAGCGCGCCGTGTACGCGGCCATGATCGAGCGCCGCGAGCGCCTCGGCACGCGGCACGACGAGGAGGTCTACGAGGTCGTGGCCCGGACGATCATCGAGGAGCTCGGCGGCGGTGACCCCGAGGCGGTGGCGGCCGCGGCGCGGGCCCAGCTGACCGCGTGGTGGGAGGTCGAGCACTTCAGCCTCTACGACGACGTCCTCCCCTGTCTGGGGCGGCTCCACGCCGCCGGGCTGAAGATCGCGCTGCTCTCGAACACGAGCCGCGACCTCGATGCCCTCAGCCGGCACTTCGGCCTCAGCGCCTTCGTCGATCTCGCGCTCGCGAGCAGCGTCGTCGGCCACTGCAAGCCCGCGCCCGAGATCTTCGCCGCCTTGCTCGCCGCGGCGCGCACCGTCGCCGGCGCGGCGGTCATGGTCGGCGATAATCTGGAGGACGACGTGCGCGGCGCGCTCGCGGCGGGCTGTCACGGCGTGCTGCTGGACCGCCGCGGCCGCTGGGACGTGCCGCTGCCCGCGATCCGCAGCCTCGAGGAGCTGCCCGCGCTCCTCGGGCTCTCCGGCTGACCGGGTCCACGAGGCTGCCCGAGAGGCCCGTCCGGCCGGGACCCGAGGGGCGTGGGGTCAGGGCACGCCTGGCGTCACCGTGAGCACCGTGCCGGGGTCTCCGGTGATCACGGCGCCGTCGACGCCGTCGAGGACGGCGCCGCGCAGGGTGTTGTCGGTGCCGGCGTCGCGCGGGAGCCAGGTGGCCCCGCCGTCGCGGGTCTGCAGCACCGAGCCCATGGAGCCCAGCGCCCAGCCGAAGCCGGCGGGGTCCATCGTGATGCCGAGGAGCACGCCGGGGGCCGTCGCCTGGAGCTCCCAGGTGGCGCCGCCGTCGCGGGTGCCGAGCACCGCGCCCTGCGCGTAGTCACCGTCGACTCCCCAGTCCTCGGTGACGGCCCACCCGGTGACGGCGTCGACGAAGTCGATGTCGCGAACGCGCCCCCAGCTGGGCAGCGAGACGCTCTCCCACGACGCGCCGCCATCGGTCGTGTACCAGACGACGGCCTCGCCCTCGCCGTACGGACCGCCGCCGCCGACCCAGCCGCGCTCGGTGTCGAGGAACTCGACGCAGTACAGGTCGTCGGGCGGCGCGAGGGGACGCCGCCAGCTCGCGCCGCCGTCGTCGGTCGTCAGGAGCGTCGAGTCGGCACCCGCGACCCAGGCGACACCCGCCGCCGGCGCGGCGACCGCGCGCAGCTGCCGGTCGGTCGGCGGCGACAGCTGCGCCCACGTCGCGCCGCCGTCGGCGCTGCGCAGCACGAGACCGCCGTCGCCGACCGCCCACGCGTCGCCTTCGGCGAACGCGAGGTCGTTGAAGGAGGCGCCGTCGACGATCGCCGCCGCGCGCCACGAGGCGCCGCCGTCGGCGCTGCGCAGCAGGCGGTCGACGGCCGTCGTCCACAGCTCCGCGCCGCCGCGCACCACCCCGCCGAGTGCCCGCCACTGACCGCCGGTGAGGCGCTTCCAGCTGCGTCCGCCGTCGACGGTGCGACAGACGGCGCCGGCGGCGCCTCCGATCCAGACCTTGCTCGCGCCGTAGGCGTCGAGGGCGCCGCAGGTGACTCGCGTCGGCAGGCTCTTGCGCGTCCAGGTGCGGCCGCCGTCGACCGTCCGCAGGACGACGCCGCCGTCCCCGCTCGCGAAGCCGACGCCGGTGGGCCGGAGCTCGACGGCACTCAGCCTGGTCGCCACGGGGCTCGTCACCCGCCGCCAGCTCGCCCCGCCGTCGACCGTCCTCACGATGATGCCGTCGGCGCCGACGGCCACGCCGCGCAGGCGGTCGCGGAACGACACGCCGTAGAGGGCGTGGCCGGAGGGCGCCGACTGTCCCTTCCAGGTTCGGCCGCCGTCGACGGTGCGCATGACCTTGCCGTTGTCGCCCACGACCCAGCCGCGCGTGGCGTCGACGAAGTCGACGGCGAAGAAGTGCTGTGCCGACTTCGAGTACCCGGTGCGCCAGGTGCGTCCGCCGTCGGTGGTGAGGCGCACGACACCACGCTCGCCGACGGCCCAGCCGGTCGACCCGGAGACCGAGTCGGCGGCGAAGAAGGTCTTGGTCGTGCGCGCGTCCTGCGCGCGCCACGTGTGCCCGGCGTCGGTGGTCCGCAGGATCAGGCCGTCCTCGCCGACCGCCCACGCGGTGCGCGTGGTCGGCGCGGTCAGGCCGTAGAGCGGCCGCGTCGTACCCGAGCTCTGCGGGCGCCACGTGCGGCCCCCGTCGCCGGTGCGCCGGATTGTCCCGTAGGCGCCGACGGCCCAGCCGTGCAGTCCGTCCGGCAGCGCGAGCCCGGTGAGCTGGTTCCCCTGCGGCCGCGGGCTCGTCCACGACCAGCGCGGCGGCACGTCGTCCGCCGGCGGCACGTCGGCGAGGCGGTCCGCCTCGGGCTCGGTGCGCAGCAGCTGCCCGGGCGCCGCGAGGTCCGCGCTCTCGGCCAGCCGCCAGGTGACGCCGCTGTCGTCGGAGACGAGCAGCAGCCGGCGGCGGTACTTGCCCAGCAGGAGCTCGCTGCGCCCGAGGACGCGCAGCCCGGCGGCGCGCGACTTCGCGCGGTAGTACTCCTGGCCGCCCGCGTAGCTGAGCGAGAGGAAGAGCCGGTCGCGGTGGTCGAGGGCGAGCTTGTGGTAGTAGATGCTGTAGCCGGTGTCGGCGCCGATGAGGATGAGGTGCGGGTAGCTCCACACACCGCCTCTGGGCAGGCTGTGATGGACGAGGCCGCCGTAGGTGCGCTCGACGCCGTCCTCCCCGACCCACTCGCGGAACTGCCGGGTGACGAGGTGCAGCGTGTCGGAAGAGTCGCAGACGAAGGCGTTGTAGGTCTGGCGCGGCTCGTCGGCCGGCGCGTAGGGCGCGAGGTGCGGGTCGGCCGGCAGCCGCTGCGGCGCGCTCCAGCCGGTGTAGATGCTGAGCGGTGCGAGCGAGCGCGTGTACAGGACGGGGCCGCCGTGGGTGCCGGCGGCGACGTGCAGGTAGCCTTCGCTGTCGCTGCAGATGCCGGGCTTGTTGTGGAGGTCGTTCGCGGGCGGCGTCACGGCGAGCAGCTGCTTCTCGCCGACGGACCCCGTCGCGTGGTCGTAGGCGGCGACGTAGGTCGGCACGCCGGGAGAGTCGGCGGGCGACGCCTCTGACCAGACGAAGAACGTGGTGTCGCCCTGGGTCACGGCGAACGAAGCGCCGCCCGAGTCTCTGTTGAGGCCGAGGCACTCGTCGGTGACGTGGGTCGGCTCGGGCACGACGAGCTCCTCCCCCTCGAGCCGCGGCTGCGTGACCCAGAGCGAGTTGCGCTGGCCGCCCTTGACGGGCGGCAGGCCGGAGGCCTCCCAGAACGCGAGGAAGGGCGGCCCGTCGAGCTCGTTGTGGCCCACCCAGAGTTCGGTCGCGAACCAGCCGCCGGGCAGCTCGAAGACCTTCCACGTGCGGCAGAGGTCCCACGACACCATGAGGACGTTGCGCGTGGTGCCGTCGGCGAGCTCGATGCGCAGCGGGTTGTAGGCCCGGTCGCCGGTGTCGAAGACGATGCGGTCGTTGCGGATGCTGCCGGCGCCGATGGTGCGCACGTAGTCAGGGTAGGCGGCGCGGAGCGCGGCCGAGTAGTCCAGACGCGTCCAGTCACCCTCCTCGAGCACGTGCACGTAGGAGGAGTGGTTGGTGTTGGAGGTGCGGCTGCGGACGTAGGCGCGGTCCTCGGAGTCGAAGGCGGGGACGTTGCGCACGTAGTCGGGCGCGTACCCGTACTGCTCCCACGGACCGATGAGCGGGGCGAGGACGAAGGGCGAGACCGGCGCGTCGGCGGCGGGGACCGCGCCGCCGCCGACGGCGACGACGAGGACCGCCGCGAGCAGCGCGGCGAGGGCGGTCGCGGTGAGGCGGGCGCGCGGCTGACGCCGCGGACCCGGGCGATTCGCGTGCCGAGCGGTCATCTCTCCCCCAGGCAGTAGAAGTAGCCGTCGCGGGCCCCGATGTAGACCCGCCCGTCCCATAGTATCGGCGTCGACTCGAGCGAGGCGCCGATCGTCTGACGGGCCGTCTCCCGGATGCGCACCGTCCACCACCCGCCGCTGCGGCTGGGCAGGGCTCCCTCGTCGCCGGCGCGGGCCTCGCGGTAGGTGATGTGGTAGAGGTGCACGGTCTGGTCGTAGCCGGCCGCCACGATGGCGTCGCCGACGACGATCGGCGTGGAGATGCTGCCGCCGATGTCGGCGCTGAAGACGAGCCGCGGCGTCGCGAGCCCCGGCTCGCCGTTCGGGCCCTCGACGGCCTCGTCGGCGAGGACGTCCTGGGCGACGACGTACAGGTTCCCGTCGATGGCCGAGAAGGCGGCGAGGGCCGGGTGGCGGCCGTCGGCGTTGGCGGCGTCGTTGACCGACGCCGAGCCGATCACGCCGCCGCGCCAGTCGCCGAGCTCGCGATCGCCGGTCGGGAAGTACCACTCGGGGTCGGCGTCGGCGGGCTTCGCGGGGTCGATCAGCAGCATCCCGCCGCGCCCGTCGATGTACTGCCTCTCGACCGGGACGAGGAGCTTGCCGCTCGCCGTGGGCACCGTGGTGCCGTTCATGTCGCTGCCGATACGGCGGTCGTAGACGACCTCGAGGGTGTCGAGGGTGAGGCCGTACACGTGCCCGGCGCCCGAGGCGATGTAGAGGCGGTCGCCGAGCAGGGCCGGCGACGCCTCCAGGGCGAGGTCGTCGGCGTGGCGGTCGTCGCGCAGGTCGCCGAGGAGGAGCCGTTCGGCGAGCACCGCCGGCCGGCGGTGCTCGCCGAACGGCTCCGTCGCCAGAGGGTCGAGGGCGTACATCCACCCGCTCTCGACGCCGATGTAGAGGCGCCCGTCGAGGTAGAGGCCGCTGCCGTCGCAGTCGCGGCTGTACGCCTCGGTCCGGGGTACGGGCAGCCGCCAGAGCTCCTCCCCCTTGCCGAGGGTGAAGGCCCGATAGGGCGCGAGGTCGGGGTCGTCGAGCGCTGCCGGGTAGCCGCGGCGGGAGCCGGCGCAGACGATGTAGCGGTCCTGTGCGCCGGCGGCGGCCGGGTTCTCGAAGACGCTCGGCGAGCTCTTGAGGATGTCGTCGTACTCGCGCTCCCAGAGCTGGCGGCCGTCGCGTGCGTCGAGCTTGTGGAGGGCGTGGTCGTAGCCGGGCACCAGCAGTACGAGGCGGTCTCCCTGGCGGACGAGGGCGGGCTGACCGGTCCAGCCGGTGCCCGCCCAGACCCGGGGCGGCTCGTCCTCGCGCCTGCCCGACGTCCAGCCGCTGCCGATCTCGGTCCGCCAGATCACGTCGAGGGCCTCCGGCGCGGGCCCGCGCCCGTAGAAGCGCCTGGTCTCGTCGCCGAGGAAGGTGGCGATCTTGACGCCCTCGCCGTCGCGCGGCGGGTAGCTCACGGGCGCGTACGGCACGATGCCGTGGGCGTCGGCCGCCGCCGCCTCGCCGGCGCTCGCTCCCGAGTTGCCGCCGTCCCCGCCGCCGCAGCCCCGCAGCGCGACGACGGCGGCCACGACGACGGCGGCGAGGAGGAGCAGGGCGGCACCCCGCCGGCGGGCGAGCCGGCGCCGGCTCGCCGCTGAGCGTGCTCGTCTCTTGCGGTCCGCGGGGCTCACGCCGCCCTACACTACCATCCGCCGGTCTCGTGAGACGGCGGCCGCCGGGTGTCCGGCCTCCGGCCGCCGGCGGGCTGCGGTAAGCTTCGTGCATGACCGAGAAGATCCGCCTGACACAGTACGCGGCCAAGAGCGGCTGAGCGGCCAAGCTGGGTCCGTGCGACCTGCAGGCCGTGCTCGACCGGCTGCCGCGCTCGTCCGAGACGTTCGCGCGGCTGCTCGAGACCAGGGACGACGCCGCCGTGACGCCGCTCGGCGACGACCTCTGCCTCGTGCAGACGGTCGACTTCTTCACGCCCATCGTCGACGACGCGTACTGGTTCGGGCAGATCGCCGCCGCCAACGCGCTCTCCGACATCTACGCCATGGGCGCCCGGCCGCTGACCGCGATGAACCTGGTGGCGTGGCCGGTCACGCTCGGCATGGAGCTGCTGGCCGAGGTGCTGCGCGGCGGAGCCGAGAAGGTCCTCGAGGCGGGCGCCGAGCTCGCCGGCGGCCACACGATCGACGACAAGGAGCCGAAGTACGGCCTCGCCGTCTCCGGCCTGGCGAAGCCCGGCGAGATCGTCTACAACGCCGGCGCCCTGCCCGGCGACCGCCTGGTGCTCACCAAGCGCCTCGGCATCGGCGTGCTGGCGAGCGCGCTCAAGAACGGCGTCGTCGGCGAGGACGAGATGGAGCCCGCGGCGCGCGAGGCGGCGGCGCTCAACGCCGCCGCCTCGCGCGCCATGCTCCGCGTCGGCGTCCACGCCGCGACCGACGTGACCGGCTTCGGCCTCCTCGGCCATCTCGCCGAGATGCTCGACGCCTCCGGGTCGGCGGCGACCGTCTGGCTCGAGGCGGCGCCGCTGCACGACGGCGTCCTCGATCTCGTCGCCCGGGGCGTCTACGCCGGCGGGCTGCGCAACAACCGCGACTTCCTCCTCGAGCGCCTCGGCGACGTGGACCGCGACGACCCTCGCCTGCTCGCGCTCTTCGACCCGCAGACCTCGGGCGGCCTCCTGATGGCCGTCGCCGAGGACCGCCACGCGGCGCTCGTCGCGGAGCTCGGGAGAGAGGGCTGTCCCGCGTGGACCGTGGGCGAGGTCACCGGCGCCGCCCCGGGCACCGTCGCCGTGCGCGACGCGCCGGCGTGAACGGCGCGGCTGGGGGCCGAGCGCCCCGTCTGCGCGAGGCGACGCATGCCTGACGCCGGGCGCCCCGGGGGCGCGGGGCCGCGTCCGTCGGGCGACGCGGCCCGGGACGACGGGCCGCGGCGCGAGGAGTCGGTGGGCTCGCTGCTCCTGAGGGGCGCGTCGGTCGTTCCCTACATCATGCTCGGCGTGATGGCCGTCATCGCCGTGCTCACCTGGGTGCTGGTGTTCGTGTTCGGCGTGGGCCCCGGCGCCGAGCCGATCTGGGAGTGGCTCGCCGGGCGCTCACCTGGGGAGGCGCTCACGCAGATCGGCCTCGCCCTCCTCGGCCTGCTGGCCGCCGTCGGCGTGCTCGTGCTCTCGATCCTGGCGACGTCGTACGGGGCGCGCGAGCGCCAGGAGGCCTGGTTCTGGCCGCTGACGCAGTTCGTCTTCACCGGCGTCGCCGTCGGCCTCGCGGCCGCCGATCGTCTGTGGCCCGGCGCGCTCGCCGACCTCGGTCTCAGCGGCCGCGACTGGTGGCTCGTCTTCGGCTGGGCCGCGTATGCTGTGCTCATGGCGGGGCTGCGCATGCGGCTGGCGGGCAAGGGCGGGCGCCGCGGCGCCGCCTGAGGTCCGCGTTCCGGAGGAGACGGGGATGAAGGACGACGGCAAGCGGCGGGGGGCGGACGGCGAGGCCGGGGCCAGCCTGCGCGGGCTCGCGGCGGTCGACGAGGTCCTGCGCGAGCCCGGCGTGGCGATGCTCCTCGACTCCTATCCGCGCGAGCTCGTCGTCGACGCCGTGCGCGCCGTCCTCGACCGGCTGCGCCGCGAGATCCTCGAGCAAGGGCGCCGCCCCGACGCCGACGAGCTCAGCGCCGCGCGTCTGGCCCCGTGGGTCGAGGCGCTCGTGCGGCGCGCGACGACGCCCTCCCTGCGCCGCGTCCTCAACGCCACCGGCGTCGTCGTGCACACCAACCTCGGCCGCGCGGTGCTGCCCGGCGAGGCGGTCGCGGCCGTCGTCGCCGCCGCGTCCGGCTGCACCGACCTCGAGTACAGCCTCGCGCGCGGCGACCGCGCCTCGCGCCAGGACCACGTCCACGACGTGCTCTGCACGCTCACCGGGGCCGAGGACGCGCTGGTCGTGAACAACAATGCGGCCGCCGTGCTGCTCGCCCTGGCTGCGACGAGCAGGGGCGGCGAGGTGCTCGTCGCCCGCGGCCAGCTGGTCGAGATCGGCGACAGCTTCCGCATCCCCGACATCCTGCGCGAGAGCGGCGCCGACCTGGTCGAGGTCGGCACCACGAACCGCACCTACCTGCGCGACTTCGAGAAGGCCTGGACGGAGCGCTCGCGCGCCGTGCTGCGCGTGCACACCAGCAACTACCGCATCGTCGGCTTCACCAGCGAGCCGCCGCTCGCCGAGCTGGCCGAGCTCGCCCACGGTCGCGGCGCCGTGCTGATCGACGATCTCGGCAGCGGTGCCCTCGCCGACCTCGAGCTCTTCGCCGACGAGCCCTCGGTGCGCGAGAGCCTCGCCGCCGGCGCCGACGTGGTCACCTTCAGTGGCGACAAGATGCTCGGCGGCCCGCAGGCCGGCATCGCCGTCGGGCGGGCCGCCACCATCGCGTCCCTCCGCCGTCATCCCCTCGCCCGGGCGCTGCGGATCGACAAGCTCGACGTGGCGGCGCTCGACGTCGTGCTGCGGCTCTACCTCGACCCGCGGGCGGCGCTCGAGCGCATCCCGACGCTCGCCGCGCTGGCGGCGCCGCTCGACGAGGTCCGCCTGCGCGCCGCCGCGCTCGCCGAGCTGCTCACGGCGCTCGGCGGAACGATCGGCGCCGAGGTCGTGCCGTCCGTGGCCCGGGCGGGCGCGGGCGCGCTGCCCGTCGCCGAGCTGCCCAGCGCCGCGGTGGCCGTGACCGTGGCCGGCCTCGGCGCCGACGAGCTCGCCGCCCGCCTGCGCCGCGGCGAGCCCGCCGTCGTCGGGCGGGTGCAGGACGAGCGGCTGCGTCTCGACGCGCGCACGCTGGGGGACGACGACCTCGGCGAGGTGGCCGCCGCCCTGCGGCGCGCCGTCGAGGGCTGACCGGGTACGCGGTGGCGTCCGGCGACGCTCCACGCTCTTCCCCCGGGGCCGCCACGGGCGTCCACCTCACGCTGGGCACCGCGGGCCACATCGACCACGGCAAGACGGCGCTCGTCACCCGCCTCACCGGAGTCAACACGGACCGGCTCGCCGAGGAGCGCGAACGCGGCATCTCCATCGAGCTCGGCTACGCCGAGCTCCCGCTGCCCAGCGGACGCCGGCTGAGCGTCGTCGACGTCCCCGGGCACGAGCGCTTCGTGCGGACCATGGTCGCCGGGGCGACCGGCGTCGACCTCGTCCTCCTCGTGGTGGCCGCCGACGACGGGGTCATGCCGCAGACCGTGGAGCATCTGCGGATCGTCGAGCTGCTCGGCGTGGACCGGGGCGTCGTCGCCGTGACAAAGGCCGACCTGGTCGACGACGAGCTTCTCGAGGCGGCCGTCGACGAGGTGCACGACTTCCTCGCCACGACGGCGTTGGCGGGAGCGCCCGTCGTGGCGGTCAGCGCCCGCGACGGGCGCGGCCTCGACGCGCTCGCCGCCGCTCTCGACGACGCGGCCGCCGCGGTTGAGGCGCGCCGCGCCGCGGGCCCGGCGCGCCTGCCCGTCGACCGCGTCTTCGCCTTGCCCGGCGCCGGGACCATCGTCACCGGGACGCTGTGGCGTGGCCGGCTGGCCGCCGGCGACCGCGTCGCGGTCGAGCCCGGCGGGGCGCGTGCCGTGGTCCGCAGCGTCGAGGTGCACGACCGCGAGGCACTCGTCGCCGAAGCCGGGAGCCGCGTCGGGGTGAGCCTGCGTGGCGTGGGACGCGGCGACGTCGCTCGAGGAGCGTGGCTGGTGGCGCCCGAGGCGGCCGGCCGGGCCACGCGCGTCTTCGCCGCCTGGCTGCGGCTTCTCCCCGGCGTGCGGCCGCTGCGCACCGGCGACGAGCTCCGCCTCCACCACGGCACGGCGCAGTACGTCGCCCGCGTGACGCCGGTCGCCACGCGCGAGCTCGCCGCCGGGGGAGAGGGCGCCGCGGTCCTGCGGCTCGACGGCGCCGCGGCCGTCGAGCCGCAGGACCGTTTCATCCTGCGCTCGCTCTCGCCGGTGACGACGGTCGGCGGCGGCGTCGTGCTCGTCCCGGGGCACCAGCGCTGGCGCGAGCGTGCCGCTCAGGCCGGCTTTCTCGACGCGTTGCGGCGCGGAGACGTCGCTGCTGCGGCGCTCCTCCTCGCTGCCGAGAAGGGCACGAGCGGCCTCGCGGCCGGCGATCTCACGGCGGTGGGCGTCGCCGAGCGTGAGGCTCGCGCGGCGTTGGCTTCGCTGGTGCGCGACGGCGAGCTCACGGCACTCACCGCCGCGCCGCCGCCCGGCGCCGCCGTATCGGCGCCCGCCGCCGCCGCCGCGCCGCCGCCCGGCGCCGCCGCCGTATCGGCGCCGCCGGGCACCGCCACCCGCCTGTTCCTGCCCTCGGTGGTGCAGCGTGTGCGCGGCGACCTCGAGAAGGCCGCCGCCGCGCGGGCGAGGGAGCGGCCGGAGCGTCCCTTCAGCGCGCCGGCCGAGCTCGCCGCCGCCGTGCCGGGGGCGCCGCCCGACGTGGTCGCGGAGGCGCTCGACGCCCTCGTGGCGGAGCGACGCCTCATCGCCGCCGACGGTGGCTACGGGCCCGCCGGCGCCACGGGCGTGCTCGACGCGGCGCAGGAGCGGCTCGCCGCGCGGCTGGCCGACGCGGTCGGCGCGGAGCCCTTCGCCCCGCCGACGCTCGCGCTGCTCGCCGAACGGGAGGCGCTGCCCGAGCGCGACGTGCGCCGCGTGCTCGACGTGCTGGCGCGACGCGGGGCGCTGGTGCGCGTCGACAAGGACCTCTGGTTCGCGGCCGGCCCGGTGGACGAGGCGCGCGCCCTCCTCAGCGGCCGGCTCGAGAGTGCGGGGCGGGTGACGCTGGCGGAGTTCCGCGACCTTCTGGGCTGCGGTCGCCGGAACGCCCAGGCGCTGCTCGAGCACTTCGATCGCGAGGGCCTGACGCGGCGCGTCGGCGACGCGCGCGTCGCGCGACGTCGCGGCGGTCAGTGACGGCGCGGCCGCGGCGTCGCGCCGCCGTCCGCGACCGGGCCGCTCGCCTTCCGTCGGCGTCCCTTGCCCGTCTTCGGGCCGCCTGCGGTCGTCGTCCTGCTCCCGGGCGCCGCCGGATCCTTCCGTACCCCGCCGTGGCGGGCGGCGCGAGCCGCGGTGCCCGGTGCCCGCTCGACCTCCGCCGGCCCGTTCGCGGCCGCGCTCGCCGCGACGACCCGGTTGCGTCCTTCTCGCTTGGCCTCGTACATGGCCCGGTCGGCCGTCTCGAGGAGCGCCTCGTGGCAGTCGGCGTCGTCGGGGAAGGTGGCGACGCCGATGCTCAGCGTGAGACGGTCGCCGTTCGCACGGACGTCGGCCCGCTCCAGGCGCTCGCGGATGCGTTCGCCGACCGCGAGCGCCTGCTCCTTCGCGGTGCCGACCAGCAGGACGCAGAACTCCTCGCCGCCGTACCGCGCCGCGACGTCGATCGTGCGCACCGACTGTTCGATGAGATGGGCGACCTCGCGCAGCGCGGCGTCCCCGGCGCTGTGGCCGAGGAGGTCGTTGTACGCTTTGAAGCGGTCGAGGTCACAGAAGAGCAGCGACAGCGGTCGGGCGCTTTCGCTCGCCTGGTCGAGCTCCTCGTCGAGGCGCTCGTGCAGGTGGCGGTGGTTGTAGAGCCCGGTGAGGGCGTCCGTGATCGCGTCGGTCTCGGCCCGGTTCAGCCGCTCGGCGGTGTCCTGGAGGATCGCGGCGAACGTCTGGCGGGTCGCGCTGCTCAGGCTGTCCCCCTCCGGTCCGCCGAGCGCCGGCAGGTCGGCCCCGACGGCCGCGATCACGCTGCCGTCGGCGGCGCGGATCGGCGCGAGGCTGGTGACCCACACGCCGAAGCCGTCGGCGAAGACGGTGTTGGTCTTCAGTTCCTTGCCCTGCAGCACCATGGGCAGCTCGGTGTCGGGGAAGATCTCGGCGCCGAAGTGCGAGAAGACCTTCGGGTCCTCCTCGGGGTCGACGCCGATCGCGTAGCGCCCGTCCAGGGCGAGCTGCGTGGTCAGGAAGCGGGTCGGCGGGTGCGCGTCGCGCACCCGCCGCAGCACGTCGGCCACGGCCGCGTACCCGGGTGAGCTCTCGTCCTCGGGCGACTTCAGCGGGAGGTGCCATGCCGGGTCGATGAGGGCGGCCGCCTCGCGGGCGATGCGCTCGCCCTCGGCGTGGCGGCGGTCGAGCCGCTCCAGGACGCGCAGGAACGCGTCGGTCATCTGCGGGTCGAACTGGGTGCCGCGGCAGCGCCGGAGCTCGGCGAGGCACTCGTCGTAGGTGAGCGCCGCCTTGTACGGCCGGCGGCACGACATGGCGTCGTAGGCGTCGGCGACGGCCATGAGTCGGGCGAGCACCGGGATGTCCTCGCCCGTGAGGCCGTCGGGGTAGCCGCGGCCGTCGTAGCGCTCGTGGTGGTGGCGCACGCCCAGGGCGAGGTCGTCCGAGACGAGCGGGCCGATGATGTCGGCGCTGACGACGGGGTGCTGTCGCATCTGCCGCCACTCCTCGTCGTTGAGACGGCCGGCCTTGAGCAGCACCCGGTCCGAGATGCTGATCTTGCCGATGTCGTGCAGGTAGGCGGCCTCTTCGATCTTGGGCAGGCTCTCCTGAGGCCAGCCCATCTCCTCCGCGAGCATCACGCTGTAGGCCGCGACCCGGGCGGCGTGGCCGAACGTGTAGTAGTCCTTGGCGTTCAGGGCGGAGCTCAGCGCCCTCAGATTGCCGAGGTGCATGCGCTTGACGTCGTTGTAGAGACGCGCGTTCTTGAGCGCGAGGGACAGCTGGGTCCCGACGCGCTCGAGCAGCCCCATGTCGGCCGTGGCCAACGCCCCCGAGCGGCGACCGACGAGGTGCAGCGTGCCGAGGACCTCTCCGCCCGCGACCAGCGGCAGGACGACGATCTCGCAGCCATCGCCCGGCGTGGGGTGCTCCGCCTCGCGCGGGTCGTGGTGCGCCGAGGACACGAGGGACGGGCGGCCGCCGCGCAGCCGCTCGAGCGTGTCGTCGTCGAAGGCGGGGAAGTCGCCGGGGTCCAGCGGGCAGTCGTCCAAGGAGCTCATCACACGGGTCACGCGGCCGTCCTCGAGCAGCGTCAGCGTGTAGCCGTCGTAGGGCACGACACTGGCCAGGGCGTCGGTCGTGCCGGCGACGATCTCCTCGACGTCGAGCGACGACGTCGTGCGCCGCGCGATCTCGTTCAGCAGCCCCGTCTCCCAGCTCGCGGCGCGCTCGCTCGCATAGAGCTGGGCGTTGCGGATCGCCACCGCGGCGACGTGGCAGATCGCGCCGGCGGCGTCGAGCTCCTCCGCGGTGAAGGCGCGGTCGCGGCGCGTCTCGGCGAGCTCGACGGTGCCGACCGCCTGGTCGCCGGCGACCAGCGGCAGGGTCGCCCAGCTGCGGTAGCCGTGTGACTCGACCCAGCGTCTGCCCTCGGGCGTGAGCCGGCGGTCGTCGCGGGACGCGACGACCGCCGGCTCACGCCGCTCGAGCACCTCGCGGCAGACGGACATCCGCGCGAGGGGGAGCGCGCCGCCGATCCACTCGTCCACGCGCGCGCCGTCGCTGAGGCTCATGACGCAGCGCAGGTCGTCGCCCTCGACGACGTCGATCTCGCAGCCGGGCACGTCGACCGTCTCGCAGAGCCGGCGCGCCGTGGCCTCGAGGATCCGCTCGAGGTCGAGCGACGAGGCCAGCTCGAGGGCCGACTCGGCCATGAGGGTCGTGCGGCGCGCGTTCGTGTCGAGACGGCGGTACAGCTGGGCGTTGGCGAGTGCCTGCCCGGCGAGCTGGGCCAGGCCCATCACGAGGTCCTTCTCGGGGAACTCGTGCGGCTCGCGGCTGTCGAGCTCGATGAAGCCGACGGTCTCGCCGTGGGCGAGGAGGGGCACGTCGAGCGTGCCGCGGTAGCCCCAGCGCAGGGCCTCGGCGATCTCCTCCTCGGTGGCCTCGGGCTCGTCGAGGATGTCCGCCGTGATCACGGGTCTTCCCTCGGCCAGGGCCTTGACGAAGGTCCGGTAGTCGGCGAGCTTCCAGCGCTGGCCCACGGGCTCCTCGTCCCACTGCCCGCCGATCGAGACGAGGATCTCGATCTCGTCGCCGTCGATGCGGTAGACGTCGCAGAGATCGGCCGACGTCACCTCGATGAGGCGCTCGGCGACCGCCCTGATCACGGCGTCGTGATCGAGGCTGGCGCTGAAGTCGAGCGAGGAGTTGACGAGCAGGCGCAGCTCCCGGTTGCTCTCCTCCAGCCGCTCGAGCAGCGCCGCCTCCTCGAACGCCGACGACAGCAGGCGGCCGACGTTGCGGATGAAGTCGAGGAGGTCGGTGAAATCGCGCACGCGCGTGTCGAACACGTCGATCAGGCCGATGGCCCGGCCCTCGACCACCAGCGGCATCGACACCAGGCTGCGGTAGCCCCACTTGCCGTAGGCGTCGGTCTCGACCTCGGGGAGGTCCACCTCGGCGAGGTCACCGATCACGATCGGCTCGTTCGCCGCCAGGGCGGCTACGGTCATGGGGTAGTCGGCGAGTGGCAGAGTGCGGCCGATCTCACGCCCGTCCCACCCCTGGCTGTCGATGCTGGCGAGGCAGGTCATGTGCTCGCCGTCGACGCGGTAGATGTCGCAGTCCTCCGCGCCCAGGGCCTCGCGGAGCCGGGCGGCGACGGTCCGCGCAAGGCTCGGCAGTTCGTCCGCGGCGCCGAGCAGGTCGCCGAGCTCGACGAGCTCGCGGAGCGCCGCGTTGCGCGTGCGCAGCTCCTCGAGCAGCCCGGCGCTGGTGAGGGCCGAGGCGATGGTGCGCGCCGCGCTCACGAGGTAGTCCCGAAGGACCTCGAAGTCGCGCTCGGTGGTGTCGAAGAGCTCGATCAGACCGATGGTCTCGGTGACCCCGACCAGCGGCAGCGTGACGAGGCTGCGGTAGTCGTACTCGGCGAGGTCGGCGCGGTCCTCGTCGCCGACGCGGGGGTCGTCGAGGCTCCCCGCGATGAGCGGCTCCCGGGTCGCCGCGACGGCGGCCGTGCTCGGGAAGGAATCGAGATCGAGACGCTTGCCCTCCACGGCCGTGTCGCGGCCGTGCGAGTCGAGGCTGACCACGCAGCGCAGCACGCCCTCTTCGAGCAACCAGACGTCGCAGTCCTCCACGCCGGTCACGCGGCGCAGGCGCTCCGCCGCCGCGACGGCGATGGCCTGGGTGCCGTCCCCCGCCGCCAGCGCGCCGGCGAGCTCGATGAGCTCGTGCTGCAGGGCCTCCCGCTGCCGCACCTCGTGCACCAGCAGGGCGTTGTCGAAGAGCCCGGCGACGAGCTGCGCCACGCCGGTCAGGAACTCGAGCTCCCTGTGCCAGTCGCGCTCCGCGTCGTCGTACAGCTCGATGAGGCCGACCACGGCGCCGCCGGCGACCATCGGCACGGAGACCGAGCTCGAATACCCCCAGCTCCCGTAGAGCTGACGCTCCTCGTCGGTCAGCCGACGGTCGGCGAGGTCGCAGAACACGAGCGGCTCCTGTGCCGCCAGCGCCGCGCGCAGCGACGGGTACGGGTCCAGCTCCAGTACCTTGCCCGTCTGCTCCTGCTCGAGGCCGTCACGCGTCATGGTGATGATCGAACGCACGACCCCGTCGCTCACGCGCCAGATGTCGACGCAGTCGGCGTTCACGGCGTGCATCAGGCGCTCGCCCAGGGTCTGGGCGAACGCCTCGGCGTCGTGGGTCATCGCCGCCTGCTGCGAGAGCGCCACGAGCTCGGCGAGCGCCTTCTCGTGGCGCTCGAGGCTGCGGCGCATGCCCCCGGCGGCGCAGGCCTGCGCCGCCAGTCTGGCGAACGCCCCGGCGAGCTCGGCGTGGGGAGCGAGGTCGCGCGGCTGGGCACAGGTGAGCTCGAGGACGCCGACCAGCGTGCCGTCCGTCAGGACCGGCACCCAGAGGAGCGACTGGCAGCCTCTCCGGGTCAGTGACGCCTGCAGCCTCCGGTCGCCGTCGGCGGTCGCCCGGTCGACGGCGAGCGGGGTGGCCGGGCTCGCGGCGTGCAGCGGCAGCAGCTCGTCGAGCGACACGCGCATGCCCTCGCGCCCGTCGGCTCCGCCGGCGTCGTGGCTGGCCACGACGAGCCCGTCGCCGCCGCGGACGTCGACGTACTCGCACCGGTCGGCGCCCGTGAGCGCCACGAGGGTCGTGGCGGCGGCCGCCGGGAGCTCGCCCGGCTCGCGGGTCAGGAGGTCGACGAGATCGAGCGTCGCGCCCAGCGGGTCGCGGCCGCCGTCGTCCGGCGCCTGCCGGGTCGTGTCGTCGTCCCTTCCGTCGCAGCCGCCGCGCGCGGCGCAGCCGGTCGGGGCCCCGCGGGCGTCGACTGCCGGCAGCAGGGGGCGCAGGTCCTCGGGCCGGTAGCGGCGGTGACCCCCCGGGCTGCGGTGCGTCGGGATGCGCCCGGCGTCGGTCCACCGACGGACCGTGTTCGCGCTCACGCCGAGCAGGGCCGCCGCGTCCCCGACGCGGAGCCAGCCGCCGTGTCGCCTCTCGACGTCTGTCACCGGAGTGCCCACGTGGCGTCACTATCGGGATTCGGGAGCCTGAACTTGACAGAAAGCTCCCATGCCATGCCGGCTGCGGGCGGCAGGCGACGGGGACACGGCCGGCGGCCACGCCGGCTGTGCCGTCGGCGACCCCTTCGGCCGCCCCGCCGTCGGCTCCGTCGCGAGGCGCCGCCGGCCGTCCGTCGGCTCCGTCGCGAGGCGCCGCCGGCCGTCCGGCAGGCGCACGTGCCGGCGGCGACGACATGGCGTAGGATGCGGGCGACGTAGAACGGACGTTCAAGGAGGAGGGCGCCGTGGAACGCAAGGGTCGTGTCGAGGGCAAGGTGGCCCTGGTCACCGGGGTGGCGAAGACCGACAGCATCGGCTACGCCACGGCGCGCGTCCTCGCCGGCGAGGGTGCGATGCTCGCCCTCGTCGACATCTCGGAGAAGGTCCACGACTGCGCCGAGGTGCTGCGCGCCGAGGGCGCGACGGTCTCGTCGCACACCGCGGACCTCGTGCAGATGCCGCAGGTCGAGGCGGCGGTCGCCGAGATCGTCACCTGCTACGGGCGCATCGACGTGCTCGTGAACAACGCCGGCATGGTCATCTACGGCCAGGAGGAGGACTTCACCGCCTTCCAGGAGCTCTCCGAGGCGTCGTGGGACTTCGGCATCGCGATCAACCTGAAGACGCAGTTCAACGTCACGCGCTGCGTCGTCCCCGGCATGATCGAGCGCGGCTACGGGCGCATCGTCAACGTCTCCTCGGTCACGGGGCCGGTCGTGGCCAACCCCGAGGAGGCCGCGTACTGCGCCGCCAAGGCCGGCGTGCTGGGCATGACGCGCGGCCTGGCGCTCGACGTGGCCAAGCACGGGGTCACGGTCAACGCCGTCGGGCCGGGGTGGATCGCCACGGGCTCGCAGGCCGAGGGCGAGGACGTCGGCGGGCTGAACACGCCGCTCGGCCGCTCCGCCCGCCCCGAGGAGGTCGCGAACGTGATCTGCTTCCTCGGCTCGGACGACGCGAGCTACGTCACCGGCCAGCTCGTCGTGGTCGACGGCGGCAACACGATCCAGGAGTACAAGGGCCCGAGCGACCTCTACTACTGAGAGACCGGGAGAGACGGCGTTCTCGAGGAGGAGCCATGGCGCGCATCGATTACCTCTTCATGTTCCGCTCCGAGGGCTGTGAGGCCGACGTGCACCGGCGCGAGATGGACACGCCCGAGGGTCTCGTGACCGTGGTCGGCGTGCCGACGCTCGACGAGGCCTGCCGGGTCGCCGCGAAGGCGCGCGCGGAGGGGGCGGCCGACTTCATCGAGCTGTGCGGCGACTTCGGGGAGGACGGCTGCCGCCGGGTCATCGCCGCCGTGGGAGGCGAGCTCCCGGTGGGTTACGTGACGTACTTCCCCGAGGAGGGCGAGAAGGTCGACCGCCTGTTCGCCGAGGGGTGAGACCGGCGCCGGCGGCGCACTCAGCCGCCGGCGGCGAGCCAGTCGCGCAGGCTCTGCTCGACGGCGTCGCGCCCGGCGCCGACCCGCCCGCGGAAGCGCACCGGCCGCCTGCGCACCGCCTCCATCTGCGGCGGCAGCGCCTCGCCGGGCGCCAGGTCGAGCACGCGCTCGAGGAGGGTGAAGGCGTCGTCCTCTGCGTCGAGCGGTCCCCCGGGAGCCACGCCGGTGAGGCCGCGCACGACGTCGGCGGCGAACTTGCTCCAGTGCGCGGTGCTGACGACGAGCACCGGGCCCGCGCCGCCCTGCCGCGCGGCCGTCTCCCAGGCGACCGCGGTGTGGGGGTCGAGCAGGTAGCCGTGCGCCCTGTGGACGGCGCCGATCGTGCGCAGGCACGTCGCGTCGTCGACCCAGTCGCCGGTGAGCAGGGTCTGGAGGCGGCTGCGGGTCGCCCCGTCGACGGCGAAGCGGCGGCGCTCGCGCAGGTCGGCCATCCAGCCCTCGACCAGGCCCGGGTCGCCGGCGAGGTCGTAGAGCAGACGCTCGAGGTTGGAGGAGACGAGGATGTCCATCGACGGTGACGGCGTCTTGACGAGGGGACGGTCGGAGATGTCGTACACGCCGCTGGCGATGAAGTCGGCGAGCACCGCGTTGGTGTTGCTCGCGCAGAGCAGGCGGCCGACCGGCACGCCCATGCGCCCGGCGTAGTAGGCGGCGAGGATGTTGCCGAAATTGCCCGTCGGCACGCAGACGTCGAGCGGGTCGCCGGCGGTCAGCGCGCCGCGGGCGACGAGGTCGGCGTAAGCGCTGACGTAGTAGACGATCTGCGGCAGCAGCCGGCCCCAGTTGATGGAGTTGGCGGAGGACAGGGCGAGGCCGAAGCGCTCGCCGAGCTCGGCGGCGAAGGCCGCGTCGTCGAAGACCGCCTTCACCGCCGACTGGCAGGCGTCGAAGTCGCCGTCGAGGGCGAGGACGGTGAGGTTGCCACCGGGCTGCGTCGTCATCTGGCGCTGCTGGAGGGCCGACACGCCGGCGTCGGGGTAGTACACGGCGATGCGGGTGTGGCCGCGGTCGGCGAAGCCGTCGAGCGCGGCCACACCCGTGTCGCCCGAGGTCGCGACGAGGATGAGGTAGTCGAGCGCCGTGCGGCCGTCGGCGTGCGCCTGGTCGAGCGCCTGCGAGAAGAACAGCGGCATGCACTGCAGCGCCATGTCCTTGAAGGCCAGCGTCGGCCCGTGCCAGAGCTCGAGGACGAAGCGCCCGGGGGCGACCTCGCGCACCGGCGCGACCGCGGGGTCGTCGAAGCCGGCTCCGTAGGCAGCGGCCGCGATCTCGGCGACGCGGGCGGCGTCGACGTCGAGGCCGAAGGCCTCGAAGACCGCCGCCGCCCGCTCCCGGTAGGGCAGGCCGGCGAGGGCCACGATGCGCTCGAGGCGGAGCGCGGGGAGGCGCTCGGGCACGAAGAGCCCGCCGCCCGGGGCGATGCCCTCGAGCAGCACGTCGGTGAAGGCACGCGGTCGCGTGCAGCGTCCCCGGGTGTCGCGGTAGGCGGTCACGTCCCAGGGATTCTACCGTGCCGCCGCCGCCGCCGGCGGCACCCGTCGCCAGCGGCTGTCGCGCGTTCCCGGCGCCCCGCTCGTCCGGTATCCTCGACGCGATTCCCTCGCCGCGGGCGAGGGTGTAAGCTCGCCGAACATTGAAGGACCGTTCAGGGTTCGCGCCGGCGCCGCGCGAGGGGCCGCGACCAGGGGGAGCACATGACGCACGACATGACCGGCAAGACCGTCGTCATCACCGGGGCCTGCGGCGGCGTCGGCGGCGCGACGGCGCGTCGTTTCGCGGCCGCCGGCGCCACGCTCGTGCTCGGCGACCTCGACGGCGTGCGTCTGGAGGAGCTCGCCGGCGAGCTCGCGGCCCTCACCACCGTCCACGCGGTGGTGTGCGACGTGAGCTCGGTCGCCGACGTCGAGAACCTGATGAGTGAGGCGGCCGAGGAGGGCGGGGGCATCGACGTCCTCGTCAACACGGCCGGCCTCTGGGTCGAGGGCCCGAGCGACACCATGACCGAGGCCGACTGGGACCGCGTCGTCGACGTCAATCTCAAGGGGACGTTCTTCTGCTGCAGCCGCGCCCTCCCCGAGCTCAAGAAGACGCAGGGCTGCATCGTCAACCTGAGCTCGGACTGCGGGCTCGTGGGCACGCCGGAGACGGCGATCTACACGGCGTCCAAGGGCGGCGTCAGCCTGCTCACCAAGGCCCTCGCCCTCGAGGCCGCCGGCGACCTCGTGCGCGTCAACGCCGTCTGCCCCGCCGACATCATGACGCCGATGCTGCAGTACCAGGCGGACACGTACGGCGGCGGCGACCCGCAGGCCTACTTCGACCGCCTCCTGACGAGCTACCCGCAGGGCGCGAAGGCGCGCTTCATCACCCCGGAGGAGGTCGCGGAGCTCATCTTCTACCTCGCCTCCGACGCGGCCGCGCCGATCACCGGCGCCAACATCTCGATCGACTTCGGCACCGCGGCCGGCTACGGCTACGACTGATGACGAGCGGCGCCGCGCGAAGCTCTGACGTGCGCGCGCCGGCGCGACGCGCGCACGCGGACCTCCCCGTCCTCCTCCGTGCACCGACACGACACCCCGGGAGACACGCCGACCACGAAAGGAGAGGCTGACCCCTGATGGCAGACATGCCCTTCATCCACCCGTACATCCCCAACGCGGTGCCGGCCACCAAGGAGGCCATGCTCCGCGAGCTGGGGCTGAGCAGCGTCGAGGAGATCTACGCCGAGATCCCCGAGCGCCTGCGCTTCAAGGGGCGCCTCGACGTCCCCGAGCCGATCCTCGCCGAGCGCGACCTGCGCAGGCACGTGATGGGGCTGCTCGACAAGAACCGGTCGGCCGTCGACTTCCTCAACTTCTGCGGCGCCGGCTGCTGGCAGCACCACGTGCCCTCCGTCGTCGACGAGGTCATCAACCGGGCCGAGTTCGTGAGCGCCTACTGCGGCGGCGACTACTCGGACCTCGGCAAGTACCTCAGCCGCTTCGAGTTCAACAGCATGCTCGCCGAGCTGCTCGACTTCGACGCCGTCGCCAACCCGATCTACGACTGGGGCGACGTCGCCGGGCGCTCGTTCCGCATGGCCCGGCGCATCACC
>Ga0068714_10000938_pt1 | contig 47391 bp, 36 predicted proteins | sample MTBNYHSulfiMetaG_FD_62988 | JGI IMG/M metagenome (GOLD analysis project Ga0068714, IMG submission 62988) | Enrichment culture microbial communities from rom New York Harbor, USA that are MTBE-degrading - MTBE-NYH (New York Harbor Sulfidogenic)... | ecosystem: Environmental > Aquatic > Marine >... | reverse complement strand
GGAATCTCCACTGCGGGCCGCGTGAGATGCAGCGCGATGATCGGCGCCTCTTTTATCAAAGCCTCACTTAAAAGTACGGTCACCTCGTTGTGCTCCCATGGATGTAAATTAATCACGCTCCCTTTTGGAAACAATTGAGTCACACCAGGCGCGAAAATACCAAAATGTGTCCGGCTGTCATCCGCGGTTTCCGGCCCTGAGTGACCGGCAATCCAGATCACCTTACCCACTTTCCAGGGAGCATCCTGGGCAAGTTGGCTGAATAACCGGAACATGCCATACTTAAGGTATGAAAAAGAGCCGTAAGTAGAGCAGGCGCCCCAAAAGCCATCGTAGTGTTCCTCCGGCTGATCCGAAAAGTTCACCGCGGCCATCCCCACCATCAATCCCGCGTTGGCGAACTCAGTGATTTCCTGCGGCAAAAGGGTGCCCTGGTCTGAGCCGCTGCGGCCATACCAGCCATATCCTGCAAACCCATCCAATCCCTCCGCGAATCCTGAAACATTGGTGGACCCAGCCAAATCGGCTGAACATGCCATCACCAATGGGCGCCCATATTCTTTCGCGCCAAATGTGTTCACCCAGGCCCCCCACTTTGCCAGCGCGCTCCGGTTGGCCTTTTTCTCACCCGCTTTGGCATACAAATCTGCTGGATAGTTCCGATAATCAAATAAACGTGGATCTTCAAAGGGAGCGTTGCCGCATCCTGATAACCGGAAACCGGTCACATTTTCCGGAACACTCTCTCCAAGCGCGACCAGAGTATTCGCGAGGTAATCGACCAGCGCCTGGTCCTGACGCAGCACTTCGATCACCGCTTTCAGGTTCGCCGCGAATTCTTCCTCAAGCATTTCCAGGCTGGATGGCGCTTCTCCACCAAAGTTGCTGAATTCAGCCCCATATTTCTCTACAAAGACACGCTTTGTTTCCCAAAAAAGTGCACTGTTTCTTCCATGAGGCGAGCCGTGCGAATTATTGTCATATTTCAAATATTCCCGCCCTTTGCGGGTCTTAAACCAGGCCGCGCTGGGGCGTTTATCCGGGTTCTTCGCAGTCACCATTTCTACCAACGTTTCGGTTACCGTTTCCCACTCGCTGCCCTGTTCAGTCCCGAACACACGCCACCCATGAGATCCTATCCAATCCACCGGTGTGCCATACACTACATCGCTGACGCGATGGTCATCAATCCCAAAATCATTCCAATCCACCAGTAAGTACAGGTTATCCAGTTCTAATCCCCAGGCCGAATTCATGGTTTCATGCACCACACCTGGTGTCAACCCCCCTTCTCCTTCAATCATAAAAACGCGAACACCTTGCGCGCCCGCGCGTTTCAAAGCCAGCGCTTCACCCGCAGCTGCCGGGCTGCCATGACCTGAGGGACCGGTGTTGAATTTCAAGAACAGCGTTTTACCCTCCATTTCAGCATGGCCCGATAATCCTCCTCGTCTGCGGAAACCCAGCAAATCTTGCCAGTAAAGTGCACGTTTATCCGCATCAGGGATAAGATAGCGAGTCTCTCCGGTCTGCTCATACTTGATCCGCAGCGCTTCATTTAATACCGCAAGTGTGCAGTAAATCATCGGCACCGTATGCCCGGCCGCCAGGATAAAACGATCCGTAAAACGCTTCTCAGGATGCCGAATATCCCACCGCATCACACCACCCAGCATCGTTACCAGCAACGCGTGGATTTTTGAGCGAGATCCACCCGGGTGTCCGCTCTGGCGGTAATTCAGGATAATATCAATTAACTGGTCTACCAGGTCTTTTGTTTTTTCCCAATAGGGGAAAACAGACCGCAGTTCTTCCACTGAGATTTGATCTTCTTTTTGCTGTGTCATAACAATTCCTCATTCATACAACCAGTATGCTGGTATGCTGCTCCCTGAACCGGCCAGTGCGACGTTTTTTTTCACCTGGCTCCAATCAATACTTAATCTTTCCCATACTTCGCCCAATGCGCTCCGAAAAGTTTTTGCTGATCGGGCACAACGGGTTCGATAGGCTTAGCGACCCAGGTCACGTTGATAAAATGTTTCCAATAAATGTTTTCGGTGGTGATATTGTTGCCCCAGGTACCGCAGCCCAATGTCAGGGTAATGGGCATCCCATTATCGTAATTTCCACTGTTGCCGTAGCATTGTGGTTGGCGCACCATGATCCGGCTGACCCGTGCGGCTTCTCCCAATTTACGGATCCTATCCTCTCTGGTGGTATGGATTCCACAGCTATGGCCAGTGCCATTATATGCCGTGATGTCCTGAACATAATTTACGGCCTCCTGAAAGTCTCCATACCTCCACAACGTAAGGACCACAGAGAGTTTCTCTCCAGAGAATGGATCCTCAGGTCCGATTGCCTCACCCATTACCATCAGGAATTTTGAGTCTTCCGGGAGTTCAAGGCCGGCGATTTTCGCGATAACTGCTGCGCTCTGGGCAACAATGTCTTTATTCAGATGCACCCCATCCGGCCACATCGCTTTTTTCAATTTCGCCTTCTCTTCAGGGCTGCACAGGTAACCACCGTTCTCCTTTAGTTTGTCCACCATCGTGTCAAAAACCGATTCCTGAATAACCGCCGAATTCTCAGAAGAACAGGACGTTGCAAAGTCAAAGGTTTTACTGAGGAATATCTTTCTGGCCGCGTCGTCCAGATCAGCCGTCTCATCCACAATCGTGACCGAATTTCCAGCCCCAACCCCATACGCTGGTTTACCGCTCGAATAAGCGGCTTTGACCATTCCTGAACCACCGGTGGCCACAACCAGATCAACCGCTTTCATCAAACCTTGCGTCAGCTCAATAGAAGGTTCTTCGAGGCACTGCACCAGGTCAAGCGGCGCGCCAACCTGCGCCAATCCTTTCCGCAGGATATCCACATTCAGCTTACAGGTTTTCCTGGCGCGTGGGTGCGGCGCAAAGATAACCGCGTTGCGGGTTTTCAACATGGGCAAACAGTTGCCCGGAATAGTCGCGCTGGCATTGGTGACCGGCGTCAGCGCGCCAATCACCCCGACTGGTTTGGCAAACTTGAGCAAACCGCGGGCTTCATCTTCTTCGATCAAGCCAACGGTTTTCAAACCATCCAGGTCGCGCAGTGCGCCCAACGTCTTTTTCTGATGTTTAACCAGCTTGTCTTGATATACGCCCATACCAGTTTCTTCAAAAGCAAGCCGGGCGCAACTTTCCGCGTTTTTATAGGCATGCCAGCCCGCAGCGGCAACCATTTCATCCACCTGCTCCTGCGTCCAGAATTCAACCTCTTTCTGGGCTGCTCTTGCTTTTCGAACAAGCTCCTGAATTATTTCTGACATAAATCACACTCCCAATAATTTCTAAAAACACGTTGCAACCGGGTGGCCTTCTGTTAACCATCTCATTCCCGCAAGGCCACCCGGCTTTGATTAGAGCTAATCCAACACCAGATCGACCAGTTTCATGTCATCCCCGCCATCCACTGCAATGCATTGCCCGGTGACAAAACTGGATTCATCGCTGGCAAAATACAGTCCAGCGTAAGCCAGGTCGGCTGGGTCACCCTGCCGGACGGTCCTGGGTTGTTGGCGGATCAAGGGAGTTGAAATTGGCTTTACAACCGGATCTTTCACTGGTTCATACAAAAACAATCCCGGCAGCAAGCAGTTCACCCGGATACCATCGTCCAGATAATCGTTGGCCATGTTTTTCGACATTTCAATCATGCCCGCTTTAGTGTACGCGTAAAGCGGGTTCGCCATCCGGCGGACATGCTCTGATGCAACCACGTTTACAATGGAACCACCGCCACCCTGTTTCAGAAATTGCAGGACTGCCGCTTTGCAAGTATTAAAAACCGCAGTTAAATTGGACGCAATGATTACCTCATAAGCTTGATCGGAAATTTCATGCAGCTTCTTGTCCAGTTCAACCCATCCACCACCAATATTGTTATAGAGTACATCCAGCCGGCCGTATCTGTCCACTGTGGTGCGGAACATGCGTTCAATATCTTCAGGATTGGTAGCACTTCCCGGACAGGTAGTTACTTCACCGCCTTTTGCGCGAATCATTTCCGCAGTTTCTTCCAGCACGTGTTCGCGCCGGGCGACGATGACAATTTTGGCTCCTTCCTGTGCGAACAGCAATGGAGCACTTCTTCCCAGATGTTCTCCGGCTCCAATGAACAGTACAACCTTATCTTTTAAACGCATTCTTTCCTCCTACACTAACTTTGTTTTTGAAGTGCGTCCAGGATTTTCTCCTGGGTAATGGGCAAATCCCTGATCCAGACACCTACCGCGTCAAAGACCGCGTTTGCTACCGCAGGCGCAGTGGGAGTGAGCGCCAGTTCACCCATTCCTTTAGCGCCGAAAGGCCCTTTGGGGTGCGGCGTATCAACCACAATCGGTACAATTTCCGGAATATCACGGAAGCGAAGCAGCCCCAAATCCTTAAATCGCAGCGATTTCGGAGCCCCCTGCTCCACTTCGAAGTGCTCGCTCAAAGCGTATCCAAGCCCCTGAACCGCTGCACCCTCAATCTGTCCGATCACATTTTTATAGATCAGCGGAGTCCCTGAATCGTGCGCCGCAATCAGCTTCAAGACCCGAACCTCCCCGGTATTCTGATTGACTGCCACCATTACCGCCTGCGCGCCAAAATCATAGGCGAAGTGCATTGGCGCTTCCGGAACCTCCGGATAAGATTTTGAATAAGGTAAAGGTGGTTGTGTTTTTGGCGCTTCATATTTCGATTCGTATTCAAATCGCTCACCGCTTTGCGCCAGTTCTTTCAGTGTGATGTACTGCCTGCCGGTCTCTTTATGGACGAAAGCGCCGTTTTGAATGACCAGATCATCCGGTGAAACTGCGAATTCCTGAGATAGCGCACTCCACAACTTATTTTTAAACCCTTCGGCTGCCAAAATGGTCGCGTTTCCAGAAAGGAATGTGGCGCGGGAAGCTGTGGTCATTCCCCCATGAGGGTCATATTTCGTATCGCCAGTATGCACCCTGATCTTTGAGACCGGCACACCCAGTATCCTGGCTGCAATCAAAGCTGCTACCTGGTTTGAACCCTGTCCCATATCTGCCGCGCCGTGCCTAACCAAAAAGAAACCATCTGGCTCCAGCGAAACGGATGCGCCTGCCATATCAGGTATATTCGACCCCAGGCCAACATTTTTATACCCTGCCGCGATCCCGATTCCCAGTTTTTCATCTGGCCCTAGTTCGGGTTTGTCGATCTTTTCCAGATGCTGTTTGATCTGCGTCAGGCAGTCAATCATCCCTGCGCCAACATCGGGTGTAAGGACATCGCCAGTAATCGTTGCCCGTCCAATATCAAGAGCATTCTTAAAACGCACTTCCATCGGGTCCAATCCAAGCTGGTGGATCATGCGCTGCAGATGGATTTCTGCCGCGAATGCCACCTGTGGGCTGCCGTAGCCCCTGAATGCGCCGCATGGTGGGTTGTTTGTATGTACCGCATAAGTGTTCACTTCCACATGGGGCACTTCATATGGACCGCAAGCGAAAGCCATCATCCGGAAAAGAACAGCTTCTCCAGCCGAAGCGTACGCGCCGGTGTCGCCATAAATCTCAATATCCGCTGCCACCATCCTGCCGTCGCGAGTCATCCCCATCTTGTAATGCAGTTTGGCTGCGTGGCGTTTATAACTGACAAGCAGCGACTCTTTCCGGCTCCAGCGAACCTTCACTGGCCTGCCGGTCGCATTGGCAGCCAGGATTGCATGGATCTGTCCGGAAATATCTTCCTTACCTCCAAAACCTCCCCCCATATACATGTGGGCAATCTCAACCTTTTCTTCATCAACGCCCAACGCGATAGCCACCTGATGGCGGTCATCTGTTGGCCCCTGACTGCCCACGTAAATCTTATACGTGCCGTCTTTTTCCACTATACCGATGCTCGTTTCGATTTCCATATAAGCATGTTCGACAAATGGCACGGAATAATCATCTTCAAGGATGAGGTCTGCTTCGGCAAATCCTTTTTTGATATCTCCTTTTGACACATGAAAATGCTTAAGCACATTCGGTTTATCTGGATAGTCATTCTTCAAACGCGGATGCAGTACAGGGGCGTCCGGTGCAAGAGCTTCATCAGTGTTGCTGATTACAGGTAATGGTTCAATTTCCACTTCAATCGCGTTCAGGGCTGCTTCCACCTGTTCAGGTGTTTCACCCACCACCAACGCGAGAGTATCACCCACATAGCGCACAACTTCATCACAAAAGATGGGCTGATCCTGAACAATCACACCAAAAATATTTTTCCCTGGAACATCCCTGCTGGTTAAAATCTTGACAATACCCGGCAATTTCTCCGCATTGGAGATATCTACTTTCCGCACTAATCCATGCGGCACATTGGCTCTCAGCGCGCTGGCATATAACATTCCCTCAAAACTCAGATCATCTGTGTAGATCTGTTTTCCAGTCAGCTTTTCCAGCATCATATACTCGTTTGCTGTATCTTCATCTGTCCAGATACTCGCCTCATCACCGCGCAAAATGGCGGCGGCGCGCTTAATTGAAAGGTCCATCCGGTTCAGACCCGCACAGCGGCAAAGTGTGCCAGAAATCGCGCGAGAAATCTCTTCATCGGTTGGCGATAAATTATGGTCCAATAACGCTTTGGCAGACATTAAAACCCCAGGGGCACAGTACCCGCATTGAAAAATACCATCCTGGATCACTGTTTGAATTAGCGGGTGCGGATATTTCCCAAAAAAAGCCAGGCTTTCAATGGTTTCAATCTTCGCGCCTTCCAATTTGGACATTTTCATCTTGCAAGATTGCCGGGCTTTTCCATCAATGATCACCTTGCATAAGCCGCAGATGCCTTCATCATCACAACCCTGCTTGGTTCCAGTAAGTTTAAGAACTTCCCGCAGGTATCGCGCCAGAGTCCAATCCTGATGAGCAGGATCAACTTCAAAACGCATTCCGTTGATCGCAATGGAGATTTTTTTATCGGCCATACTCCCTCCTAAAACAACTTTCACAAACCGGTTACTTGACAATGGACCGCCAGGCCGGGCCTCTCTTCGGCCAGGGCATCGCGAGCAGATCTCTGGTCTCCTGCCCTGCGCGTTCAATCAGGTCTTGCCGTGAAGATAGTGCGTCAGCCATTACTTGCTCCTCGTTCATGGTCAACACTTTCCGATCCTCCATCAGTACCTGACCTTCCACCACAGTGTGAATCACATCGCTGCCTCTCGCGCTGTAAACCAGTTTGGGTAACCAGCGGCCTACTGGAAGAAGGTGAGGCTGTTTGTAGTCCACCACAATCAGATCAGCTTTCTTGCCAACTTCCAATGAACCCACTTCATCTTGAAGTCCGAGAACCTTTGCGCCACTGATTGTCAACATTTCCATTAACTGTTCAGCGGTTACCGATTCCGCATCCAGCTTGGTCGCTTTTTGCAACATGCCTGCCGTGCGGGCAACTTCCAGCATATCGTAGGTGTAGCTCGCCGCGCCATCCGTGCCCAATGCGATCGGAACACCCTGGCTCAACATCTCGCTGACAGGAGAAATTCCATATCCCAGATAGGCGTTGGCAATCGGACAATGCACCACTTTTGTGCCGGTTTGCGCAATAATCTGAATTTCGCGATCAGACAACCATACTGCGTGGAACATGACCCCGCGCGGCCCCGTCAGGCCTAAAGTGTGGAAATGCTCCAGATCTCGCTCCCCAAACCGGCGGATGGTATAGCTGTTGATTTCAATCCATCCGGCGACGTGGGTACTCACATTGATATCCAGCTCCTTACTTAATTCAACAGTCTTTAACATCAGGCTTTCGCTGATATCCTCAGTTGAACCTGGACCCAATGCAACGGTTGTCCGCCTGGTACCATGCCAGGTTTTGTGAAAGCGGCGGGCTTCTTTCAACAACATTTCTTCACTCTGGATCATGGTCATATATTCCGAATCGGTGCGTTCACCCGCGAAAGTCTGGTCCAGCAAACCAAACACCATCTGTGATCTCAAACCCGCACTATCAAATGTCTCAGTAACCCGATAAATATTTTCCATGTCGGTGTGAAGATACCAGTGATCCGAGATGGTGGTGACGCCATTTTTGATTAACTCCAACGCGGCCAAAGCCGCGCCTGCCTTCGCGTTCTCAGGATTTACTTTGGATACAACGGGGAAAAGGAACCGCCAGTTCCAGGGGTCAAAGTGCATATCATATCCCAACCCCTCAATCAGGGATTGATAGACATGTGAATGTCCATTGATCAACCCGGGGCACACCACACATCCGGTGGCGTCCAGCACCTTTTCAGCCTCATACTCCAGACCTTTGCCAATTTCTACTACCCTGCCACCTTTAACCGCGACATCACAATTTTCAATTACCCTGTGATCCGCATCCATCGTGATTACAACGCCATTTTTAATTAATAATTCAACTGTCATATTTCTCTCCTCAATATTTTTTTGTTTTATCCATGCGATCGCTCCACTGGAACATATCTACCCCAGCCGCGATCAACTACAATCTCTTTGCCATCCCAGACCATCCGTCCTCGCACAAGAGTTGCTTCCACATAACCCTCAAGGCCCCAATTCTCATAAGGCAAGGTAGAAACTCTTGAATCTGAGCCGAAGTCATGAGCCTGCCAGGTTTTCTCAGGATTAAAAATCACCAGATCGGCATCTGCGCCGACAGCAATCCTGCCCTTCACCCCGCCAATACCAAGCAAATCGGCAGGTGCGGTGGATGTTACATCCACAAACCGTTTGAGTGAAATCTTGCCGTTCTTTACGCCCCTGCTGTAAAGCAATGGTAACGAAAGTTCAAGCCCTGCAATTCCCGGCTCCGCATCGCGTGGTGCTGGGCGTGGTTTTGATAGGTCCGGCAACGCGCCCAAAAAGTGATCGCTGATGATCACATCAATCACCCCATCCCGCAATGCCTGCCATAGCGCTTCATTATCCTTTTTTGTCCGCAAAGCAGGCGTAGCCACTACCCTATCCCCCTGTGTATAGAACTCTTCCTCATCTAACAAAAGATAGTGGGGCGTGGTTTCCGCCGAGACATCTGTACCCCAGGCTCTATAAATATCAATCAATTCCGCCGTTCTGGCAGAAGAAACATGACAGACATGAATCGGGGCTCCAGCGGCTCGCGCCATTTCCAACATCTGTGCCGTGGCAACATTCTCTGCAACCGGTGGGTTAGCCTTTGGAAAGCCCAATGGGTCATCCCAGTTAACCTTACCCAACAGCGCTGGCTCTTCCATGTGTACGGTAAGCCGCATCCCTGTACGGGCAGCCGTTTTCACCGCCTCCCACAGCAGACCAACTGGAGGGTTAGAAAGCATGAACACTTTAAATTGCCCGGCACCATATTCTGACACTTCATTCATCTTGACAAGGTCATCCTCGTCAATCACTATGCCACCCGTCAAGCCAAAATCGATCACGCATTCGTTCTCGGCCCATTCTTTCCGGGCAACACATTGCTTGCGGTTGGTGGTGGTTTTAAAAGGTGGCATATCCAGCACTGTCGTAATTCCACCCCTGGCAGCTGCACAGGTGCCGGAATAAAACGTTTCTGCACCATCCTGGATATGAGCATGGATATCAATCCCACCCGGAAGAACCAGACTACTTTCCGCGTCCACCACATTGCCGCCAAACTCCGAAACTTCTATTTGCGTATCCAGAAGGCCTGAAATGACTCCATTGTCATCAATCAGAACAGATAAATCACGAAGATCACCTTCTGCCCAGACTTTACCGTTCTTAATCAACAAGGTCATTCCGATTACTCCTTAATCTCCTTAATCTTCTTTCCACCACAACATCCGGGCTGTTTTACCCAGAATCCATTCCTGCTCGTCCTTAGAAAAACCCAAACGCGTCTTCAAAGTAGTTAATAATTCCGAATATGCCCAATGTTCCATCACAAATGGAAAATCGGAGCCCCACATGCAGCGTTGAGGGCCAAAATTCGCCATCGCGGCCTGTAACAGCAGCCAGGTATCTTCATATGGGGCAGTTTCCTGCGTGTAATAATTCATTCCCGATAGTTTGAGATACAGATTCGGGTACTGGGATAGCTTTAACAGGCCCTGAAATGCCGGATCATCTGGCAAACATCCTTGATGGGGCTTGGCGAGATGATCTATCACAATCTTCACCCCGGAAAAGTTAATGGCCATTTTCCGAACCAGTCTGACATAATCCAGGGTCATTTGAAGGCAAATCGGGATATCAAGTCCCTGTGCGCATTGCCATAGTTCCGTATGGTATGGATTTTCACCCCACACCTCAAGAGGTTGGAGATGCCAGTTCAGCCGGATACCATTCATTCCCTTCGCCACCAGCTCCTCCAGCAGTCCAGCCGCTCCTTCAGAGAAAGGATCTACCAGACCAACTGACCGTAACCGGTCCGGATAGGTTGCGGCTGAATCCAACAGGTATGAATTATCCCAACCGTATGGTGTGGGCTGCACCAGAACCGCCCGATCCACTCCCTCCAATGCCATCAACGCCACATACTGCTCAACCGTGGCTTCATTTTCCGGAACATAACCACCAATCGGTTGCCAGGGATACCGGTCTGGCTGCTGTGTCCATACGTGCAGGTGTGAATCTACGATCATTTAAATCGAGCCTCCAGCCCACGCACCACCCGGTACCCCGCGTCCAGATAGGGCACTTCAAGATCCTGTTCCTGTGCCAATCGCCAGATATATCCTCCAGTATCTTCAACTTCTGTCCTGCGTTCCCGCTCAATATCCAGCAGCATGGCCTGTTTGTATCCTTTTCCTCCACGGTTTTCCCATTCTTTCCCATGAAGAATAACGCTCTGAACCCCTTGTTCAATGGTACCGGTGCAGCGGTCCATCACCTCAATGGTCGGGTAATCTTTCACTTCCACACCCAGCGATTGAGCCACCCGCACCATGTCGCGGGTCATCATCACCATCAGATAAGCAAAATCCGGGGACTGCATAACTTCTGTTTGCGGCAGCCGGGATAAAACGGCCGCAATCGAGGATGGTGCCCACCAGATCACCTTGCACCACTCCACGCCTTCAATATCCTCAGAAGCCTGGCAGGGCAGGCCGGCTTTATTGAACAGGTCAACAACCTCCTGAACAAAGGGGGTCACTCCATCAAAGGGATTCCCAATCCAGGTCGGGAAATCATCATCACCGCGGTGCACACGGCCATAATCCAATAAAGAGCCGGCCACCCGGCTGACAATCCGGATAACCTCCGCTTCAGGATAAATTTGTTTGAAGCGCTCGCCATGCCCTAGACCATTTTGAACCGAAGCGACCGCCTTGACTTTGATATGTCTTGCGCCTTCCAGAGCCTTGGCTGTATCGTGGTTTTTGACCGCCACAATCATCAAATCCGCTTCGGTGACATCTTTTGGATCGGTTGTTGCCGTCACCGGCACCAATATTTCCCCTTCCGGTTTCTCAATAATCAAATGACCTTTATTGCGGGCGATCTCATCCACATGAGCTTGTCGCCTGAAAAGCAATGTAACATCCGCTCCCGCTTCTGCCAGATAAGCGCCTACCAGTGCCCCCCAGCCGCCTGCGCCAAGAACAACAATTTTCATACCGGTTTACTCCTTGTCAAAATAGGATCGGATCAAACATTATTCAGCAGTATAACCACCATCAACCGGAACAGCTGCCCCTGTCATGTAAGATGCTTCATCGCTTGCCAGGAAAAGGGCAACCCGAGCGATCTCTATCGGTTCAGCCATTGTTCCCCGCGGGATAACCCGGTCAAAGCGGGCACGCGCCGCGATGGGGTCCGGGTCATCATCAATAATCTGCATTGTCATTTCAGTAGCAGTAACTCCGGGGCAAATCGCGTTCACCCGGATATGATCTACGGCATAATCCAATGCCAGATTCTTCGTAAATTGAAGCACCGCGCCTTTCGAAGCTGTATAAGCCGCCAGATTTCGCAGACCTACCAGGCCAGCGGAAGAAGCCGTGTTCACAATCGCCCCGCCACCCTGCGACTGCATGGCTGGAATAACACTTTTACAGCACAGAAATACGCCCGTGACATTGATAGAAAAAACCCGGTTCCAATCTTCCAAAGAAGTGTCAGCCGCCTTTCCAAAATGGTTCACAGCCGCGTTGTTGTAAAGCACATCAACCCGGCCGAATTTCTCTAACGTTTGCCGGACCATCGCGTCTACCTGTTCTGGTCTGGTCACGTCTGTGGCAGCAAACATCGCTTCGTTGCCCTTCGCCCGGATCATTTCTGCTACTTTCTCACCACCCACAACATTAATATCCGCGATGACTACCTTCGCGCCATTTTCCGAAAACAGAAAGGCTGCTTCCTTTCCAATACCGGTCGATGCGCCTGTGATGATAACAACTTTGCCAGCCAATCGCTTCTTCATCTTTCTCTATCGCCCTTTCTTCAGCAATCTTAAAATAAATCTATTGTCTTCCCCAGCATTGCTTTTCCCGCGCTTGAGAGCACAAACAACACTGATTCCGCAACATCTTCCGGTGTGAGCCATTCCGACATATCTGCATCAGGTAAATTCTTCTTCATCCCGGTTGTTGCAACCGGACCAGGACAGATCGCATTGACGCCGATATGAAACGGAGCTTCTTCCAAAGCCAGCGCTCGCGTCAGCCCCACAACTCCATGCTTGACTGCGCAGTAGCCCACAAAATTCACCTCCCCAACCCGTCCGGATTTAGAAGAGATGTTAATGATCTGTCCGCCCCCTTGCTTCCGCATTTGGGGCAGCACTGCTTGGCAGCAATTCATCACGCTTGTTAAATTAACCCGGACAAGATACTGCCAGTCTTCTTCGGTCAAATCCACAAAAGGCTTTCGAAGCCCTTTGCCAACATTGTTGATCAAAACATCAATCCGGCCAAACCTTTGCAGCACCTGATTGACTAACTCCTTTACCTGTTCAGCTTGAGTTACATCCGTCGGAAAAATATCAGCAGCGCCATGTTCAGTTTCGATTTTTAGTAGTGTCTCCTTTAAATTCTCAGGTGTTCTGGCAACGAGTGCGAGCGACATATCTTCTTGCGCCAGGCGAAGGGCAATGGCTTTTCCTATCCCTTCGCTTGCACCCGTCAATAACACTACTTTTTCTGCCAATTTCATAAACGCTCCTGCGATTTCTTTTACTCAACCGCAACTGCTTCCATAGTTTTCGTATTGCGTTGCTTTGCTGCCAGAGATTTTTTCTTTCGTTCATCAGAAATTGCTGAAAATACCAAAACCACCAGGGTGGAAACATACGGGAGCATTAGAACAATTTGTGAGGGGAGCCCAAACTGCTGCAACCGCAACGCCAGTGCGTCTGCAAACCCAAAGATCAAACACGCCACCAGACTTCGAACCGGTTTGCTCCGGCCAAAATTGATGGCTGCCAGCGCCAGCCAGCCCCGCCCCGCTGTCATGTTCTCGGAGAACATATTCAAATACGACAGCGAAAGAAACGCACCGCCAAAACTGCAGAATAAACCACTCATCATCAGGCCAATATATTTCATCTTCTGCGGGTTAATTCCAACCGATTCAGCGGCTTCAATCTTTTCGCCTACCGAGCGTAAATGGAAGCCAAAAGGTGTTTTATAAAGAATGACGTAAACCACCGCCACAAATGCGAAAGCCAGATAAACCAGAGGAAAATGTCCACTCAGCAGTTCACCTAAAACCGGGATATCCTTAATCAATGGAATTTCCACGAGCTTAAAACCAATCAGCAGATCAGATTGGTAAAATCCAGTCGCGCCAAGCATTTCAACCATAAGGTAGCGTGTCAAACCCGTCGCGAAAATGTTCAACGCCAGACCAACGATGATCGCGTTCGCTTTCAGCTCAAGGTGAATGAGGGCAAAGATAAAGCCGGTGATCAGGCACGCAACAATCGCGTACATTAAACCACCCCAGGGACTTCCAGTTTGAACACTCCCCACCACAGCAAAGAAAGTAGCGATATCCAGCATACCTTCCAAACCGACATTAAAGATACCAACCTCGCTGGAGAATATACCTCCTAATGTGGCAAACAGCACAGGAGTAGTCATCCGCAGGGTGGCTGCGAACAGGGAGAGTGTAATTATGCGTCCGAAGTCGAAGCCAGCCATTTTCCGAATCTCCTTTTGAAAAATGTCGCAAACACTTTAACAGTCACAAACAACATCGTCGCGCCTTTAACCATCACCACGACAGTTTGGGGAACACCGGTCGCCGATTGCATCGCCAGCGCGCCATTCGCCAGCGCCGCGTAGAACAGCGATGCCGGGATCACACCCAGGGGATGGTTTTGAGCCAGCAGGGCGATCATCATTCCATCCCATCCATAACCAGACGAAAACGAACCTAAAAATCTGCCAAAAAAGCCCATGATCACTACCGCGCCACCCAGGCCAACCAAAGCTCCGCTGACCAACATCGCCAGCACTGCGCTGCGGTTCACCGGAATACCCACGGCTGCAGAAAAGTCTTTGTTATAACCCACCATCCGCATTTCGTAACCGATTTTCGATCGGAACAGGAACCAGTAAATTACAAAAGCCATTACCAGCGCAATAATAAACCCAATATTGAGCACTGAACCCTTCATCAATTTTGGCAAACGCGCAGTGGCTTCCAGCACAGGTGTCCCCGGCATTGGAGCAAGAGGATCTTTGAATGGGAATGCGATCAGGTATTGTGAAAAACGGATGGCGATATAGTTCAACATCAATGTAGTCACCAATTCCGTGATTCCCCAACGCAGTTTCAGGATGATAACCGGCAGCCCCCATAAACCGCCAGCCACAATTCCTGCCAGCAGGCACAGAGGAATGTGGATATGCTTGGGCAGCCCCTGCACACTGAAGCCTACCAGCGCGGACGCGAATGCCCCGGCGTAAAGCTGTCCTTCAAGCCCCAGATTGATCACGTTAGTCCGGAACGCGAGCGCGGCAGCCAGGCCGCTTAACATCAGCACTGTGGAACGATCCAGCGTGTCGGCAAATTTGATCGGGTTGCCAAACGCCCCCTGCCAGATTGCCTGATAAGAAGCAATTGGATCTTTTCCAGATGCAAAAATAACCAGAGCGCCTACCAATAAAGACAGCAGCAAAATCACCGCGTAATTCGCGGTTTGAGTTAATACCTCCAGGAGCATATGCTTCCAACGTTCATTGAGAGCAGATTTACGAGACAGATTCATCATTGCACCCTCCTTCCCCACCAGTCATCAATTGCCCAACCCGGCGACGGATGTCGTCATCCCAGTATCCTGCGTCTGACAGCCTTCCTTCGTAGAAAACAACCACGCGATCACTCAAGGCCAGCACTTCATCAAGGTCCGCTGATAGCAGCATCACCCCTGCTCCTCTCTCGGCGTATTCAAGCAGCATCTGCCGGATTGCTTCTGTCCCGGCAATGTCGATCCCGCGCGTAGGCTGCGATGCAATAACCACTTTGGCTTTATTTGAACCCAGCTCTCTTCCGGCAATCAACCTTTGAATATTTCCTCCCGATAAGTTTCCGGTTTCAACATCCAGACCTGGAGTGGACACCTGAAACCGCTTAACCAATTCATCGGAGGACGCATTGATCTCTTTCCACACAAATGAGAATCCTTTTGAATAAGGCTCCCGGTAATATTCTCCGGCAACCAGGTTTTCCCACACCAATGCTTCTGTGGCTACCCCGGAGCGATAGCGATCAGAGGGAATATAAGCCACCCCTGCTTCACGGATTTTCCGGGTGCTCTGGTTTTGGATTTCAACACCTTCCACCAAAATTCGCCCGTTCAGAATGGGACGTAAACCCATGATGGCTTCAACAAATTCTTCCTGCCCATTACCATCCACTCCGCCAATCCCCAGGATTTCGCCACAATGCAATTCCATGCTCACATTCTGTACAGCCAGCAGGTCACGGCTGTCGAGAACGCTAATATTTTCAACCTGTAATACTGGCTGCCCGCATTCCGCGATCTGTCGAATCCGGCCACCAATGGTTTCCCGCCCTACCATCATCTCAGCAAGTTCACAGTCATCTGTCTCAGAAGTCTTAACTGTTCCAACCACTTTTCCATGACGCATCACTGTGGTGTTGTCAGAAATAGCCAGCACTTCTCGCAGCTTATGACTGATAAAAAGAATCGTTTTACCCGACTCAGCCAACCGGCGAAGCATGACAAACAACTCTTCCGTTTCCATATCCGTTAATACCGCGGTCGGTTCATCCAAGATCAAGATATCAGCACCACGATATAAAGCTTTCAGTATTTCCGCGCGCTGTTGTTCACCCACTGAGGCATCCATGGCAAGCTTACTTCCATCCACTGCCAGTCCATATTTCTCCGAAATTTCCTGCACAACAGTTTCAACGCGCTCTTCATCAATCAATACTTTATTCTTCGGTTCAACCCCCAGTACAATATTCTGTGCCAGGGTAAAAGAAGGAACCAGCATAAAGTGCTGGTGTACCATTCCAATCCCAAGCGCAATTGCGTCACGCGCGTTTGAAAGTACAACCTCATCCCCTTTAACACGAATTTTGCCCGAATCCGGTTTATGTAATCCGTAAAGGATTTTCATTAATGTCGTCTTCCCGGCACCATTCTCTCCTACAATGGCGCGAATTTCTCCTTGTTCTACCGAGAAACTCACACGATCATTTGCCAGAACACCGGGGAAAGTCTTAATAATTTCTTGTACTGCAATCGCTTCCGCCATCAAATGTCACCATCCTGTAATTTCAGCAATATAAAAGATCTTACCGAAAACATTCTCTGGTAAAGTTGGGGCCTTCCGTTGATGCAGACACTTTTCATTTGTGATGCATGCTCACGGAAAGGCCCCTTTGCAAATGCCGCTAATTTACGGCCTTAATCAATTGTTGGTTGCCAGATATCGATTGACTTGCCACTTTTCAAAGTCTTATGTTTTTTATTGTGGTCGTTCCACAACAATTTCACCACTCGCGATTGCGGCTTTTATTTCATCCAGTTTGGCCCGGACTTCTGCGGGAATCTTATCTCCCATGACAGACATATCGGTAATATCCATCACACCACTGGCCACACCAAAAGCCACTTCGCCTGCAGTGAATTCGCCGTTGATTTCCTTCTCGATGATGTTGTAAACACCCACATCGGTATGCTTCAAAACAGAAGTCAGTACCCGGCCAGGAACTTGCTCATCCCAGTTCACATCGCTGCCAATCCCATACACACCTGTCTCTTCAACTGCTTCAAAGACACCGGCATCACCAGGAGAGCCTGCCACAGAGTAAACAATGTCGACATCCTGGTTCTGGATCATGGCTAAGGCAAGTTCTTTTGCTTTTGCGGGGTCGTTGAAAGAACCAACATAGGCAACTTCAATGGTCACTTCAGGATCAATGTAAGCCGCGCCTTGCTGTAAACCGCCCAGGAAGCGATGGATAACAGGAATATCCATACCACCAATGAAACCGATGACTTTCTTGTCATTCATGTTTTCCAGATCGGTATCAACAGTCATCATAGCGGCCAACGCGCCAGCCAGGAAGGTTCCCTCATGTTCTTGAGAGATCAAACCAACCACATTGTCGCCGCCGACATAAGAGTCAACCAGGGCAAAATGAGTATCCGGGAAGTCTGGGGCCACATTCGCTACTGCATCCTGCATGGTCGAGCCAACACCAACAATCAGGTCATATCCTTCCTGAGCAGCGGTACGTACATTACGCTCCCATTCTTCTGCTGCATCGCTCTCAAGAACTCGCTCCTCTAAACCGAAATCAGCGACTGCTTTTTTATAGCCTACGCCTGCCAGGTACATGAAGCCTTCCTGACCGATCCGGCCAGCGGGAACCAAAGCGACGCGTAATGGTTCTTCCTCTACGACTTCTTCAGCAGGTTCTTCTACGACCACTTCGGCGGGTTCTTCGGCTACTTCTTCAGCCGGTTCTTCAACAACTGGGGCAGGTTCTTCCGTTGCAACAGGGGCGGGGCTGCAAGCAGAAAACAGCATCCCAAAAGCCAATAGCACAACAAGTAGTGTATACAGCCGTTTCATTTTAAGTACTCCTCCTCAAAATAGTTTCTCGTGGTTAGTGAGATTAAATTCAAATATTTTCTCAAGATCCTTTTTTTCTGGTTTCCTTTTTGTTCCTCCTTTCAAACCCATTTGGGGTTTTCCGGTTTTTAGGGGAGCGGCCAATCATTTTTCTTCCAAAGCTTGACGGCCTCTTCTTTTGATTGCGCGTAAATTTCTTCTTGATCCGCTTTGAGGAATTTGCCATCCTGCAGCAAAACTTCTCCATCGACAATGACCGTGTTCACGTCTAACCGCTCACTGGTATTTACAATGTAGTTCACTGCATTGACATCAAAGATCGGCACTGTTGAACGGTCATTCAGCAGCACAATGTCGGCTTTCTTACCAACTTCCAGTGAACCGATCTGGTCTTCTAATTGAAGGACTTTGGCCGCTTCAGAAGTAGCCATTCGCAACACCTGATCATCCTTCATCAGTTCGGGGTTTTCATACTTGATGCGGTGGATCATCTGGGCAGTTCGCATAACCTCAAAATAGTTAAATGTCTGGCCATCTGTTCCCAGACCAACAGTGACGCCAGCCTTAAGAAGGTGCATCATATCAGGCCAGAAGCTGAAAATCGCGTTTGACTCTGCGTTATGGGCAACTTTCACATCAAATTCTTTGAAGATTTCCGGATCCTGCCACTGGTCAATGTAACTACAGTGGAACAAAACCAGGTTGGGGCTCAAGAAACCAATATCCGCCAGATACCGCGTTGGACGCTTTCCAAACCGCATGCAAGTATCCATGTGATGGTAGCGGTCGTCCAGATGATGCATCATATAGCCAGCGTTAAGCTCATCTGCGGTCTTTTTCACTTCCTGCAACAGCTCAGTGGAACAGGTGTAGGTAGTATGCACACCAATGCGCCCCATAATCCGGTCATAATTGCGGGAACGGGTCTTCTTGATGAAGTTTACATTTTCCTGAAGACCCATGGCAGCGTTCTGCTCACTGATGCGGCCTGTGGTTTCAAACGAAAGCACCGCGCGGATGCCCGTTTCCATGCAGGCCTGGTCTACTGCATCCAGCGCGCCAGGCAGCGCATAAGAACCTTCCGCCGTATCCGCGGTGGTAGTGATCCCGCTCCGCAAGTGATCCAGTACATTTGCCCTTGTGCCTGCATACATAATGGTCTGATCCACCCGATCCTCTAAAAGTGGCAGCCAGAAACGATCCATCCACGAAACAAATGAGAAGTCCGGAGATTCAAAACCGGAGTAGGGTATACTGCGTACTACCGCGCTGTACAGATGGTTGTGACAGCTGATCATGCCCGGAATAATCAATTTATCATGGGCGTCAATTTCCTTGGCTCCTTCTTTGTTTCCAATTTCAGAGTCTGGGCCAATTTCTTTAATGATATTATCTTCCACATAAATCGAGCCGTTCCGGATCACCCTGCCATCAGCATCCATCGTAACAATCAAGCCATTCTTTATCAGTAATTTCTCCATCTTCCGATAATCTCCTTTCACAACAATTTACTTATCGAATATTTCTGCCAAATAATACAGTTTGTCACATCAGGAATTCTTTTTCGCGGCTTCTCGCAGTTTGTTCATGCCATTCGCGGCGCCACTGCGGAGGAATGAAATATCATCCGAATAAGTAATTATTTGCATACCCCGCCGATCCCATTCCATTAACCAATCCATATTGCCAGTGTGGATACCGCAGGGAACATTGTACTTTTTAGCCGCATCCAACACGGTCTGTATAGCGGGCTCAAGCACAGATAAATAGTCCTTCTCCCGAACCCCCATGCTCAGCGCAAGATCATTCGGCCCCAAAACGACAGCATCTACACCTTCAACGGAAACCAGTTCCTCGATATTTTCAATAGCCTTTTTTCGTTCAATTTGCAGGATAATCATATTTTCCAGATTTGCCTGTTCAGTGAACTCCCATAAACTCTGTACACGATAATCATTATGTCCTTTAGGCACAGAACAACCCCGCACACCAACCGGCGGATAGTGAGTGTACTCAACAATCATTTCAACCTGCTCGCGAGTCTCAATCCGGGGGATCATAATACCCATCGCTCCCGCATCGAGAACCCTGGCCATCAAATGGTATTCATCGTTTGGAACCCGAACCAAGGGAACCACCTGGGTCAGTCTGGCAACTTTGACCATATCAGCTACCACGCCCAGATCATTTGGTCCATGCTCCATATCAAAGAACATAAAATCACAACCGGCCTGCTCCATAAGCAAAGAAATCGATGGTGACCTTGAATCCTGCGCCATCGTTCCGTAAATTGTTTCTCCAGCTTCCAGCTTCAGACGTAATGGATTTTGTTTCATTTGAAAATTCTCCTTAAAGGGTTAATTTATAAAACTTCCGGGTTTGCCGGATACATGGGCTTCTCACCACGGAGCACTCGAAGAACATCCTCCGCGACCATCAAACCCATTCGCTGCCGGCCTTCTTCTGTAAAGCTGGCCAGATGGGGTGTCAAGACAGTGTTATCCAGTTTGAACAACGGATTATCATCCCGGGGAGGTTCAGGGTCATACACATCCAACCCGGCCCCACCTATCCAGCCTTCTTGCAATGCTTTCACCAGAGCAGCTTCATCCACCACAGGCCCTCGGGAAGCATTGACCAACAAGCCATCAGCGCCAAGAGCCTTCAGCACATTTTCATTTACCAAATGATGCGTTTCTTTCGTGGAAGGTACATGCAGTGAAATAATATCTACAGTTTCAGCCATCGTCACCATGTTATCCAAATAAGTCGCCCCCCAACCTTCAACAATAGACCGGTCAACAAAAGGATCAAAAGCAAAAATTTCCATACCAAACGCGTCCCGGCACATTTCCGCGAACCGTTTGCCAATATGTCCAAAGCCAACCACGCCCACTTTGGCGCCCTTAAGTTCCCGGCCAACAACACGGTCACGGATATTGAAATTACCCTTTCTGGTTTCCCGGTCCAACAAAGTGAGTTTGCGGGCAGCCGCCATCATCAATAAAAACGCATGCTCCGCTGTTGATTCAGTAGGACCAAAGGGGGTAAAGACAATCGGGAGGGAACGTTTTGTGGCTTCTTTGACATCCACAATATCCAAACCAGCGCCGTGCCTTCCGATCACTTCAAGAGATTGGGCTCGATCCATTTCCGGTCCCTGCATCTTCATCCCGGCGCACAGGATCATCCCGTGTACGTCTGTCAGCATCTCTAAAATTTCATCCGGAGAAGCAGCATAAGGGGTCAAAACCTCTACCTCTTCAGACAATCTGGAAACAGCATCGTTATGGATAGGTTTGTTGATCAATACCTTTTTCACAGTTCATCCCTTTTCTATTTAGTTTTTAAGATCGCCTGAATATTGTCAGGTGTTAAGAACATGGGGGAATCTAGTTTCCCTTGCCAATGGCGTCCAACTTCATAAGTGGAACATATTGAGCGGCAGAGGCTTCGATTAAGGTGTGCATGGACTCGGAAGCCTGGAAAGGATCACGATCACGGATTGCTTCAGCTACTGCATAGTGAAGACGCCAGCCTTTTTCTGTTTGGGGTAAAACCCTTAATAATTTATCCAGCGCTTTAAACAGTGTGCTATCAATTTGCTGTAGAAATGAATTATTTGCCATTTCAGCAATCAACTGATGGAAAGAAAGGTCAAGGTCATGACAACATTCAGCCTCTCCCTCATCAATGCACTTTTTTTCCTTTTGAAGGATTTCGAACAATTCATCAATCTGTTCGTCTGTCGCACGAGTTGCTGCGTGATACGCAAAGCCACTTTCAACAATCCCCCTGGCCTCAAAAAGCATTTCAGCGTCCAGATCTCCTAAAGTTAATGACAAATCAAGCAGCTTCTCATAAGTATCATAGGGCCTGTTCGTTACAAATGTGCCTTCTCCATGACGCATTTCCAATATTCCCATCATTTGTAAGGATTGGAGCGCTTCACGCAGCGTAGACATGCCAACACCCAGAGATTTTGAAAGCTCTCTCTGCGGAGGTAGTTGTTCACCTGGCAACCAGTAACCGTCACTGATCATGGAAAGCAGCCGGTCAATTGTTGCAGAAGATATTTGTCTGCGGTGTACGGGTTTTATGGGGGCTTTTATCATTGGATTGAACCTGTTATGAATTTATCATGTCATCAGGTGTTCTGAACACTAATCAATATTATGGTACAAAATTTTTCCAAGAATGTCAACCATCAATTTGGAGAATTTATTCTGATTTATCCCCAATCTGCTTTTGGAATAACAAACCACGAAGATAGAAGAGTCTGGAACAAGAACATATTCCGAACTCAAAATTAAATCTTCCTGTGCTTCATTGAGGGCGCCGGTAAACCGGGCCTAAGCCCTTCAAACGGACTCCCTCCCGAAGGTTCCGGTAGGATATCTTGCTGGGATCTTCAACTATCGCTCCAGGCGCGTCTACGTTGATGATCATTTCGGCAATGGGTCCAAAATCAGCACGATAATGATTCGCGCTCTTCAATGCCAGGATCTTCATCTCAGCCGGTTCAATTCCTACTACCCTGAAAAAGGATTGGTCCAAAGCCTGCATCCGGTCAGAACTTACTACCACCCGCACATCATCAATCTTCAATTGTGCCATTTTCCCCAGATTCATCTTCCTATCTTTAACCATGGGGCCGGTTCCTATAAAGTTTCCTTCAAAAACCTTCTCAACCAAGAAAGAAGCTTCAAAGGGGGTGTGCCCTGGCAACGATTTGCCACCCAAAGCCAGTTTAATCATCGCTCCTTCACCTGCCTGATGGGCCGCCTCAGCAGCTTCCGGGTCCCAAAGAAGCCCCAGCGCCGCTCCCCGGGCATGCTTGTTCACCAGCTCCTGCAAAATCCACACCGTGTCAGAAGTGCTCCCGCCTCCGGCATTATCCTGGATATCGGCTAGAATGACTGGTTTGCTGGAATTTTCTGCAATCTGCATCGCTTTCTGCACGGCTTCCTCCGGTGGGTAAAGGTCGACGCTGAATTGCGGCTCTCTATCCAGTATGCCCTGCAGCAGGCTTTCAACAGCCCAATCTGCTCTTTGTTTGTCAACTCCATAAGTGAATACTGATGGTCCGGTATGAGGCAGGTCCACCGCGTTAAATCCTTCCATAATGGTTGCTGAGATCACACCTGCAACCTCTTCCACCCTTGGGATCAATTCATATAACGATTTTGCTGGTTCACGAGTCGTGGGTTGCGTTGTGGCGGGCATCAAAAAAGGTGACTGTCTGAATGCTTTAAACACAGGATGACCATCCAACACATATCTTAAAGCCAGAGCACACCGCTCACCATTCTCAAACCCATCTACATGGGGATAAGTCCGGTATCCTATCAACATGGTGGCAAGCTCAAAACACTCTTTGGATATATTGCCATGCAGGTCAAGAGAACAAACTATGGGGATATTGCCAACAATCTTGCGAACCCGGCGTAAGATTTCAGTTTCCCCATCTTGCAGATCGCCATATACCATCGCACCATGCAAATCCAGAAACAGACCGTCAAAAGGACCTACCGCTTTAAGCGACTCCTCTATCATCCCCATTATTGTGTTAAAAACATCCTCCGGAAGCGAGCCGGATGGTTCAGTGCCGCACCATACCAGCGGAGCCACTTCAAACTCCAGCTCATCGGTGAGTGATAAAAAGCCGCTGGCAGCGATGTTGTACTGGCCTTCTTTAAACTTAAAGATATCCTCTTCTTTACGCAGCTCCGGATAAAACCCGCTCTGGTTTAAGAAATTTTCGAGAGGAGTGGGTGTCTGTGAAAACGTATTGGTCTCATGAATAAACCCCGCCAAACCGATTTTGAACATTGCTTCCTCCAAATTATTCTGACTTTTCTTTTCCTGCTTTAATCATAAAACCATACCAAATTGTTCAGAACATCATAACTCTTAACCATTATAAATCAAAATGAGTATCCAGATGCCAGGCCTTGCAAATAAAATATTTTATCAGTATGGATATGGCGCGCAGCTGGTACCACAATATTTACGAGCACAAATTGTCTTTTTTGAACTATATTCGCATCCGCACCTAAAAAAATGCAAAGAAGGTGGTGTGGTAATGGAAAAGACATCAAAAAAATTAATCCCAACCATGGGTGCGTTTATCGTAGAAGACGCCAGGTCGTCGAGGGTCATTATCCCGTTGGCAGGTTTGAACTGGTAGAGGTAGAACCTGGCCATTACATTGCCTTCATCCACTTCAAACAGGTATAACCCCAGATTATCCCTGTTTATTTTCGTTTATTAATTTACAATAATAATTGTTCTCCCTGATATTTATAATGGGCTTATTGAAAGCTCGAAAGGTTCTTAGGTGAATTATGAAGTTCGGACATTTTGATGACGACCGTCGTGAATACGTAATTGAACGACCAGATACCCCCTTACCCTGGATCAATTTCTTGGGCAACCAGGCTTTTTTTGGACTGATCTCCAACACTGCCGGCGGCTATTCGTTCTATCGTGATGCTCGATTACGCCGATTAACACGCTATCGCTACAATAACGCCCCTTTGGATTCGGGCGGACGATACATCTACTTGAGGGATGATGATTCCTCAAAATATCAGGATGAACCAGCTTATTGGTCAACGTCCTGGCAGCCCACCCGTCACCAGTTGGATGAATACCAATGCCGTCACGGGATGGGCTATACCATTATTCGCTCTAAAGTAGCGGGAATCGAATCGCAAACCCGGCACTTTATCCCTCTTGGTGAGAATCTGGAAATCTGGGAACTCACACTGACCAACCACCGCGAACAAACCGCTAACCTGTCCGTTTTTTCCGCGATCGAATTTTGCCTGTGGGATGCTTTGGATGATGCCACCAACTTCCAGCGCAATTATTCCATCGGAGAAGTCGAAGTGGAAGATGGGGTCATTTACCACAAAACCGAATATCGCGAGCGCCGCGATCACTTTGCCTACCTGGCCTGCTCCGAAACCCTGGCGGGTTTTGATACCCAGCGCGAAGCCTTTCTGGGGCATTACAACGGCTGGGATTCACCCTCAGCTGTCCAGGCCGGTCAAATGTCCAATTCCATCGCGTCGGGCTGGCAGCCTGTTGGCACCCAACACATCAAGGTTGCTTTGAGGGCAGGAGAACAAAAAAAGATTGTTTTCATCCTGGGTTACCATGAAAACCCAAAAGATGACAAGTTTGATCCACCAGGCTCCCAGACGATCAATAAACGCACCGTAAAACCGATCATTGCCCGGTATCTAAAACCGGATGAAGTTGAAGCCGCTTTTCAAGCATTGCGGGCTTATTGGGATAAACTGCTTGATAAGTTTCAGGTTAACACACCAGACCCTCACACCAACCGGATGGTGAATATCTGGAATGCATATCAGGTTATGGTCACTTTTAACTTTTCCCGCTCTGCGTCATATTTTGAATCGGGTATCGGTCGCGGGATGGGTTTCCGCGATTCCAACCAGGACCTGCTTGGATTCGTCCACCTGGTGCCGGATTGGGCTAGAGCCCGCATCCTCGACCTGGCTGCCACCCAGCTCCCGGATGGGGGCGCTTATCACCAATACCAGCCGCTGACAAAGCGCGGCAACAACGATGTTGGTTCCAACTTTAACGACGATCCTTTATGGCTGGTTTTATCAGTATCCGCATATCTCAAAGAAACAGGTGACTGGAGCATCCTCAACGAACCAGTTCCGTATGACAACACCCCCGGCACTGAGCAGCCTCTTTACGATCATTTGCAGCGTTCCATCCAGTTCACCCTGGACCGCATCGGACCCCATGGGCTGCCGTTAATTGGCCGCGCCGATTGGAACGATTGTCTTAATCTGAACTGCTTCTCTGACACACCCGGTCAATCCTTCCAGACCACCACAAACAAAGAAGGTAAAGTGGCCGAGAGTGTATTCATCGCCGGGCTATTCATCCTGGCCGCCACAGAAATGGCCGGAATTGCCACACAGATCAAACATCCTCAGGAAGCAAACACCTTCACCAGTGCCGCGCAGGAAATGGAAAAAACGGTCTGGGAAGCGGGCTGGGATGGAGCGTGGTTCCGCCGCGCGTATGATAATTTCAGCAACCCGATTGGTTCAAAAGAGTGCGAAGAAGGACAAATCTTTATCGAGCCGCAGGGCATGTGTGTTATGGCAGGTCTCGGTATCGAAGATGGCCGCGCCGAACTGGCCCTCGATTCTGTCTTCAATCGCCTCACTACCCCTCACGGCATCGTTCTGCACCAACCGGCTTTTACCTGCTACTACCTGCATCTGGGTGAAATATCCTCCTACCCTCCTGGATATAAGGAAAACGCGGGGATTTTCTGCCATACCAACCCGTGGATTATGATCGCCGAAACCAAGATCGGGCGTGGCGACCAGGCTCATGACCATTATCTGCGCATCAACCCCTCTGCCCGCGAAAACATCAGCGAAATTCACCGTTGCGAGCCATACGTTTACTCACAGATGATCGCCGGTCGTGACGCGCCTAAGTTTGGTGAAGCCAAAAATTCCTGGCTGACCGGCACAGCCGCCTGGAATTACGTTGCCATCACCCAATGGATTCTGGGAATCCGTCCAACTTTTGAGGGTCTTCAGGTCGCTCCGGTTATTCCATCCGCATGGAAGCGTTTTGAGGTCCAGCGGACTTATCGAGGCATCCGCTACAAAATCCATGTCGTCCGAACAGGCCCAGGGAATAAAACCCTGCTTGAAGTGGAAGGGAAAACACTTGAAGGTACAACCATCAGCTTTCCACCAGCCGGAACAAAAGAGGTCTCAGTAATCGTGAAAATTGGCGGGGATTAAGCGTTTCCTTTTCCGCTTTTTTACAAATCGTTATGTGCGGCCACAGCCCGCCTTTTCTGGCGGGCTGTAGTAAATTGTGATTGGTTATCAATTTTTACAGGATTTCCTGATTGTTTCTACAAGATCTTGGGCTGTCAGAGCCACAGCATCCTATTGCTCGTTGAAACCGCACAGAGCCAGCGCCCCTTTCCCGGTATGCACGCCCAGTACCGGGGAGACTATGCTGATAAATAATTCTTGGGGGTTGTAGTCATTCTTAACTCGCTCCGCCAGCGCCTGCGCTTCTGCCAACGCTGCGTTATGCAACACCGTGATATGCATGGGGAGTTCCGGGTTTATATGCTTGAAGAACTGTTTGTATAATCCCTCAATAGCGCCTTTTCGGGAACGGGCCGGAGAGGATGCGCCAACCGTTCCGGTATCCGGCTTGACACAAATGAGCGGCTTTATCTTAAGTACCGATCCCAAAAATGTTACCGCGTCGCCAATTCTCCCACCTTTTGAAAGATACTCCATTGTGTCAAGTGAAATATAATACGCCATCTTCTCACGAACCTGTCCGGCAGCCGCCAGCATGGCCTGTAAATCTCCCCCGGCTTCACGTACACGCGCGGCAGTGATGACCTGCCAACCAAGCCCCATTGAATTGTTTCTGCTATCCACAATATGCACCGGAATCGGTGATTCGCTCGCAACACGCAGCGCGGATTCCATTGTTCCGCTCATGGCGCTACTGATTGTAAAAACAACGATTTGTTGATATCCTTTCGCAGCAGCCAGCCGGTAAGCGTCTAAAAAACTTTGAGGGGAAGGTTGTGATGTGGTTGGGTGATGAGCATCTTTTCCCAGACGGTCATAGAACTCTTCTGCGCTTAAATCCACCCCATCAAGATATTGTTGATCTCCCCATACAATTGTAAGGGGAACAATTGCAATATCATATTGTCGGATCCAATCCGCTGGAATATCACAGGTACTATCTGTAATTAAAGCGATTCGCTCAGGCATTGCAACCTCATGTTTTCAATAACCAGTTTTATTTTAAGGCAGGTTAAATTCTAAAACACAAACGATCAAATGAAAAGTGACACCTATCACGCTGGTGTCCAGCCCTTTTATGACTTTTAGATTAAATTCTAACTGCTTGCACCGCTTTTAGAACAAATCGCAAATTATTGTTACTCGTCAGACAACAAAACCGCGCCCACCAGACCTGCGCCAGCATGGATGGACAAACCGGGGGTAAACTCCACAATCAGGATCTGCTCTGGGGTGGGCAGTGTTTCGCGCAGCATATCTCGGAATGTTTCGGCTCCCTGTAAGTTGTTAACATGGATCACTGCCGCTCTTTCAATCGATTTACCGTCTATTGCGAGGCGCGCAAGTTCTACCGCTCGGTTATAAGCCTTTTTTGTGGTACGCACACGCTCAAGAAGCTCCAGTTTGCCATCCTTAATTGTCAGGATAGGTTTGATGTTCAGTGTATCCGCCATGCCGGCCACCATTTTGCCCACCCGCCCGCTCATCGCAAGGTATTTTAGTGTTGGCAGTGCGGCATAAGTATGCAGCCGCTCCCGCTGATTTTCAACCACAGCAAGGACTTCTTCACTATCAGCACCAGACGCGGCAGCTTCAGCGGCAGCGAGCACCATGAAACCCTGCCCCATAGATACGTTGAGCGAATCAATTACATGGATTTCTTTTTCCGGGAACATTTCACACGCAGTGTGTGCTGAATTATAGGTGGAGCTTACCTTGCTGGAAACACAAATACACACCACTGCGTCTGCGCCCTGTTCAAAAGCTGTCTGGTAAGCTTTTGCAAAAGCCGAAGGTGGTGGAGCTGAGGTGGTTGGTAACTTTTTATATTGATCAATCAGCTCAAACACGCGGGCGTCATCAATATCCAACCCGGTTGTATAATTTTCATTCTCAAAATGTATCGTGATCGGCACCTGATAAATATTGAGTTCCTTGGCGATTTGCGGCGGCAAACTTGAATCTGTATCTGTGATAATAAAAATTTTCTTCATGATTTCATTCCTTTCGGGATGTGCATATCTTACACAATCCACTACATCAATCCTGATATGGGATAAAAGGGAGACATTACCAAACCAACATAAAGCTATTTTGTTCTTTCGACCAAATCCATTCCGCAAACAATTTAATTATTATTCTCAAAAGGGAGTTAATTATTCTTGAAAGTCAAAAGCCATCCAATCATTACAATTCTAATACAGAAAAGATATATGGGCGCATCCGTGTCAAGATCCTTGCTGAACAGACACGTTCATTATACAGGAAGGATAACCTTACAAACACATTTCAGAAAACTCGTCCAAATTATTATAGTTTATAATACAAAACAATTTCTACCATAGCTTTTACAATCTGTTTTAACTGTTATTTTGGGGTCAAAATCTTGAGAACCGTTCGAAATGCGCTCATCCCCAGTATCATTGCTCTTACCATTCTTGCTGCCCTTGCTGGTGGCTTCGCTTCTGCGCGTGCATCAATTCAACAGCCTTACAAAATCGAACACAATTCCAACCTGCGTTTTGAGCGCTTAACTGTAGAGGATGGTCTCTCCAATTCCACAGTCCTGGCCGTATTGCAGGATCATGAAGGATTTATGTGGTTCGGCACTCAAGATGGGTTGAATCGTTACGATGGGTATGAGTTTGTCATTTACCGGCATGATGAAAAAGACCCCCTCAGTCTTTCCCACAATAACATTTTTGCCCTGTATGAAGATGAAAAACACAACCTGTGGATTGGAACAGACGGAGGCGGTTTGAATCGTTACGACCGGGAAACAGAAACTTTCACCACCTATAAAAATGAAGAAAACAATCCTGAGAGCCTCAGCAATAACAGTATCTGGGCAGTAAATGGGGATAGGAATGGGTATATCTGGGTCGGAACACGCGGTGGCTTAAACCGGTTAGACCCTGAAACCGGCGTTTTTACTCGTTATCTTACCAACCCGGATAACCCATCCTCAATAAGTCATGACGTTGTACTCCGGATCTATGAAGATCATTCTGGAACGCTATGGATCGGAACCAGGGAAGGATTAAACCGTTACAACCCAGAGACAGATGATTTCACGATCTTCAGGAACAACCCGGATGATCCCAACAGCATCTCAGACAATCAGGTTTGGGCAATTCACGAAGATCAATCCGGTGTGCTGTGGCTGGGAACGCGCTATGGCGGTCTCAATCGCTTTGATCGGGAAACGGGGCATTTTACTGCGTTTCGGCAGGATGACACAAACCTATATAGCATAAGCGACAATAACATTTGGGGAGTTTTGGAGGATGGCAGCGGTAACTTATGGATCAGCACCGCGTTGGGTGGACTTAACTTGTTTGACAGGGAGAATTCTCGATTTTACACTTTCCAGCATGACCCGAATGATCCACTCAGTGTCAGCAGCAATGATCTGTTCTGGCTTTTTGAAGACCGGTCTGGCAACCTGTGGGTGAGCAGCCGGCGCACCGGGCTGAACATTTTATCTCCATCCTTACAACGGTTTAACTTTTATCGCCACAACCCTAATAACCCTCTCTCCCTGAGCAACACCAATGTGTATTCCATCTGGGCAGGTGAAAATGGTGTTGTATGGATTGGCACAGAGCGCGGCCTGAATCGTCTTGACCGGAAAAACCAGACTTCCCGTTATTACAACCACAATCCTGAGAATGAAAACAGCCTTCCGGCGGACAGCATCTATGCCTTATACCAGAGCGCTGATCAATTTTTATGGATTGGAACTGTAGGAGGTGGGTTAAGTAGATTTGAAGCCACAGAAGAAATTTTCACCAACTTCAAACACGACCCAGAAAACCCACAAACGCTCAGCAGCAACTACATCACTGCAATAGCCCCGGCTAAAGATGGAAAGTTATGGATTGGCACGCTGGGTTTGGGGTTGGATCTTTTTGATCCGTCTTCAGCTATCGTCCACCACTTTATCCACCAGGAAGATGATCCCAACAGTCTCAGCGAAAATACCATTTACGCCCTAGAAACTGACCCGCAGGGCATGTTGTGGATAGGCACTGGGCGGGGTGGTCTGGCAATATTTGATCCGAAAACAGAACACTTCACCAATTATCTACACAACCCGGATGATCCCGGCACGATCATTCACGACACCGTGCAGGCACTCTACATCGACAAGGATGGCTCTGTCTGGTGTGGAACTGCCGGCGGCCTGAGTCGATTTGATCCTGATAGCGGTCATTTTATCAATTACACAACCAGGGAGGGCTTGCCAGCCGATTCCATTTATGGTTTGTTGGGAAGCGAAGATGGCACAATATGGCTCAGTACCGGTCAGGGCATTTCTCATTTTGACCCTCAAAGTGAAACTTTTGAGAATTACGATGTGCTCGACGGACTGCAAAGCAACCAATTCAATCTATTTGCCTCACATCACGCGGAAGATGGAGAATTGTTTTTTGGCGGGCCTAATGGGCTGAACTCTTTTTATCCCGATCAAATTCAAAAAAACACTTACGAACCACAGATTGTTCTGACCGATTTCCAGCTTTTCAACCACTCGCTTGAACCCGGCAGTGAATTAATGCCATTCGCCATTAATGAGATGGAAAAACTATCTCTGAACTACCAGCATTCTGTATTCACCTTTAAGTTTTCTGCTTTAAATTTTCAAATAACAGAACACAACCAGTACCAGTACAAATTGGAAGGTTTCGATAAAGACTGGTCTCCTCCCAGCAGCAAGCGCATTGCGACATACACCAACCTTAACCCTGGAAAATACACCTTTCTTGTGAGGGGTTCTAACAATGATGGCGTATGGAGCGAGGTCAACAAATCGCTCCCTATCGAAATATCACCACCCTGGTGGGAAACCATTCTTTTCCAGGTACTGGTCTCACTAACACTCATTAGTCTCATTTTTAGCGGTTTTCAATTGCGGTTCCGCAGTATTAATAAACGCAACGTAGAACTGGAGGAACACGTCCAGCAGCGTACCAGAGAATTAAGCGAAGAGATCTCCCAACGCCAAAAAATCGAACAGGAATTGCTTAAAGTAAATATTCAACTTAAGGAACAACTAAATGAGATTACCCAGCTCAAAGACAAGCTTCATGAGTTGGCCATCCGCGATGATCTGACAGGGCTCTACAACAGACGATACCTGAATGAGACCCTCAAACTGGATCTCGCGCGCGCTCAACGAAACAGTTACCCCGTCTGTGCCATTATCATGGATATCGATCAGTTTAAAACAGTGAACGACTCCTTTGGCCATGCTGCCGGGGATAAGGTGTTAGAGAATATCAGCAAATTAATCTCTTCTCTTATGCGCCAGGGGGATATTGCCTGTCGGTATGGTGGTGAAGAATTTTTGATCACCTCTCCCGGATTGGAATTGGGAAAAGCACGTGAGCGCGCAGAGAAAATCCGAGTCCTGGTGGAAGACATGGTTACTGAATTTGAGGATAACAAAATCCAGGTAACCATTTCTGTTGGGATAGCCAGCTTTCCGGAGCATGGAATCGACGTTGACGATTTGTTAAACAAAGCCGACCAGGCGCTTTATCAGGCAAAGCGGATGGGACGTAACATGATAATGGTCTATTCACAAGAGTTTGAAGCAAAAAACTGATCCACCCCCATAATCAACGATCCGCACTGCCAGCATTCCCCTTCTAAATAGCACGCATGTTTTCCACTTTGATAATTTCATCTGTTAGTGGGTATTCTTTGAATTCTTGGTTTTTAGGACCAGTGGATTTTCAATGGCGTAACGGATCATATCCGTGGATTTCTCAATTCCCAGCTTTCGTTTAATGTTTGAGATATGCGTATAAACGGTATATATGCTGACCACCAATTCATCGCCGATGTCCTTAACCGATAAACCGCTGGCAAGTCGTTCAAACACTTCGACTTCCCGGGGAGTTAAGGCTTCATAGGGAAGTAAGCCTTCTGTCTGGTGAAAATCAACAGCACTCAGGATCTTCTCGCTTATATACTTCTTTCCCCTGCTGACCGATTCAATCGCGTTTCGCAGTTCGTCCACCATAGACTCTTTCAAGATATATCCGAAGGCTCCTGCTTCCAATGCCTGTTGCACAAAGGTTGGATTATTATACATCGACAAGATCAATATTTTTGTTTCGGGAAACTCTTTGAGGATTTTGCGAGTAGTCTGAATTCCATTCATTCCAGGTAGTGAAATATCCATGATAATCAGATCCGGCGCTTCCATTTGAGCCAGCTTTTCCATTGCCTCTTCACCACTGGCTACCTCTCCAACGATCTGTGCCCCTTCCTCAACCGTCAAAAGTGAAGCCAATCCACGCCGCATAATATGATGGTCTTCTATCAGAAATATCGAAATGGGGTGTACTGCTTCTTTTTTAACCATCATCATTCTTAACCCGCCACCGGGATTGAAACGATCAATTCAGTACCTTTGCCAGGCTGGCTATTAATTTTCAAAGAGCCATTGATCTGAGACAGACGCTCCCGAATACCCAACAAACCAAAACCTCGTCGCCCGTGAGGCTTCAAATTTGTAAACCCGATTCCGTTATCTTTTACAATCAGGTGTAACAAGTCATCTTTATAGTTCAAAGTAATCTCGACGTGATCCGCCTGCGCATGCTTAACCAGATTTGTCAATGCTTCCTGCACAATCCGGTAACAGACCAGTTCAATATCCTCCGGCAGGCGGTTAAGTACGATATCATGGACAAAATCTGCCCGCACATTCATCCGCCGGCTGAAATCAGTGATATATTGTTCAAGCGCAGAGGCCAGCCCCAACGCGGTAAGCGTGGGCGGCCTCAGATCATAAGCAAGCTGCGATAGATCTTTGCTTAGTTCCAATACAATCTGATCCAGATAATCAATTTCCCGTTTGGCTTGCTCGGGTTGGCTCGTCAAATGATGCCGCAAAACACGCAGTTCCGCCCTCAAAGCGAGCAAAGCCTGTCCGGTATGGTCATGCAATTCCATGGTAATTTTCTGGCGCTCTTTCTCCTGCACCTCAATGATCTTCGCCGAGAATCCCCGGAGTTGCTCGTGCGCTTCCTGGACCTGGGTAAAAAGCAGCGCGTTATCCAGCGCCAGCGCCGCATGTTTTGCCAGCGCGGAAGCCAGTTGGGCATGTTTCTCGTTGAAGAAATTGGGGGTTGATTTATCGATGGAAAACAAACCAATCGCATTCCCTTTAACCCGGAGAGGTACTGCCATCCAGGATCGGACATGTTCACCGCACGGTGCCCACATCCATTCCGGACACTTCTTGGTGTCTGCCAGGATAACCGGCTGCGTACCTTGCAGCACCTCTTCCACTAAAAATGTTTCACTGGGAACAAAAGAGATTTGCGCGATATCCATCGGGCCAGAGAAATCCTCATATCCCCGCGCCGCGTGCATGTATAGCAGACCGTCATGGAGCAGCATCACATTGGCACTGTCATACGGAACCAGAATCTCAAGTTGGTCCAGGAACAATGATAAAAGCTCGTCATGATCCAGCGTCGAAGTCAGAATTTTTGAGATTTGGTTAATCGATTCAGCCAGCTGCCACTGTGAGTGCTGCAAGCGAATAGTATGATTAAATGCCAGTGAAGCGTCAACCAAAGTGGCGATCAAAATCAGAAGCGCTTCAAAATCCTGATTGCCACCCGGCATAGAAAACTTTATCCGACTATTCGGACCAGATTTTTTCAACTGGTATTGGTAAGTTTGCCAGGATTCTTTATCCAGCATCCGGTGATTGATCCATGAATATTCCTGGGTTCCACCTTGCCCGTCAAAAGACATGGTGACCCGGCCAGCATCCAGATACTGTCCGACAAAAGCCAGAATAGACGATAAATCCGCAGCCTGATCCTCTCCTTCAGAGAGGTACTGGATCAGTTCGGTGATAAATTCCAGCGTCTCAGAAGGAGTATTCCCGAAGATGACCCATTCCGACTTCAAAGACTTTTCCAAAACCAATGCACCTCAAAGCAAAATCCTATCTACCCGTTTATCAAAAAGGCTTCAACCTTTTTCCTCAATTGCGTTTTAAGAATTTCGTCTCGCAAGAAACTGTGTTCCAACGAAGATAATTGTATCTTCAGCAGGTCTTTTTGTGTAAAACCAAACGCTTCTTTAATTAACATCAACTCGCTGGAAACCCGTGTCCGGGAAGTGATCGGGTCATCATCGCCAATCGAGATCGGGATTCCAAAATCGAAGAACGTCTTGACTGGGTGTGCTTCCAGGTTTGCCACCGCGCCGGTATGCACATTGCTGGTCGGGCAAATCTCCAAAAGCACTTGTTTGTCGCGCACCAGTTCCATGGTAGGGATAGAATCGATGCTGCGCACCCCATGTCCAATCCGGTCTGCGCCAATTGCGCATACCGCGTATCGCACATTTTCATGACCGGAGGCTTCCCCCGCGTGTACCGTGATTCCAAGTCCCGAATCACGAACTTTTGCAAAAGCTTCCCGGTGCAGCTCTGCCGGATAGCCAGCTTCATCTCCTGCCAGGTCAAATCCCACCACACCATTATCCTGGTATCGCAAAGCGATTTCAGCCAGCTTTGTGTTGTGCTGAGGGTCATGATTTCGTAACCCAGCAATGATCAATCGAGCCACAATGCCAAAATTCTCCTGTGCCTCTGCCAGCCCTTCCAACATTGCTTCAACGCACGCCTCAACAGGTAATTCTTCACGGGAATGCGTGACCGGACCGGCGCGCAGTTCCAGATAAATCACCCCATCCCTGAAAGCATATTCTGCCGCTTCAAAAGCAACCCTTTTGAGTGCGGTGTAGTTCTTCAGCACCGGATAATTGATCATAATCTTATCCAAATAATCTACCAGGGATTTTTCTTCTCCGGAAATCTGTAAATGATCTGCAGCCTCATCCTCTGTAAACGGTACAGGCAAATTTTGTTGCACCGCGAGCGCGATAAAAGTCTCCGGACGTACTGAGCCCTCCAAATGCGTGTGCAGGTTACACTTTGGCATTTCCACCAGATCTCTGGTCGGCGCGGGTGGGGTAAAAGCAGTTTGCATCATCCAATCTCCCTTGATTCTTCAACCGGTTTGTGGGATAGGCCGGCCATATAAAAGCCCAGTGTCCTGCGATCCGCTGCTTCCGCATCCATTTCCGCAACAATTTTACCGCTAAACATGACCCCGATCCGATCCGATAAGGAAAGAATCTCATCCAGCTCAGCAGATACTAACAACACCGCTACACCACTATCCCGCGCCTCAATAATCCGTTTATGAATAAACTCTATCGATCCGACATCCAGGCCACGCGTGGGTTGGTTGACAATCAACAGTTGAATGGGTCGGCTTAGTTCACGCGCCATAATCACTTTCTGCTGATTACCTCCCGAAAGGCTGGAAACTGCTGTATTAATAGAAGGCGTTCGCACATCAAACTCACGCACCAGACGCTCGGCATTTTCCCGAATTGCGTCCAGATCAATAAATCCATGTTCGGAAAATGGGAGCTGGTAATAAGTTTGCAGAATGAGATTGGTATCAATGGAAAAGCCCATCACCAGGCCATGTTTCTGCCGGTCTTCAGGAACGTGCGCTGTACCGGCTTTCGTAAGGGAACGCGCGTTCGCATGGGTAACATCCTGGTCTTTAAGCCTCACCATGCCACCAGTTGCTTTGCGCAACCCCGTCAGAGCCTCTACCAGTTCAGTTTGTCCATTGCCTTGCACGCCAGCAATTCCATATATTTCGCCTGCCCGGATTTGGAATGAAACACCCTGCACTACTTCTACATTCCGGTTATCTTTTACCCATAAATCTTCCACCTTTAAAACAACTTCCGCAGGATTGGAAGATCCTTTTTCCACAGTTAATAGCACATCTCTGCCAACCATCATCGACGCCAGCTCGTGCATGCTGGTTTCATGAGGTGTGGTTGTGCCAACTGTTTTACCCTGGCGCAAGACAGTGATCCGGTCCGCAATCGCCAGCACTTCTTTGAGTTTGTGAGTAATAAAGATAATGGATTTTCCCTGTTTAACCAGAGAACGCATGATCTCAAACAGCTCATCGGTTTCCTGAGGAGTCAGCACCGCGGTAGGCTCATCGAGAATTAAAATTTCCGCGCCTTTATATAAAATCTTCAGAATTTCTACCCGCTGCGCTTCTCCCACCGACAAATCTTCCACATAGGCGTCCGGATCAACACTCAACCCATATTGGTCCGCCAGAACCTTCAATTCAGCGCTGACTGTCTGGCGGTCCAGTTTTGCGAGCTTTCCCAGAGGCATTCCACTGGTTTTTTCATGTCCCAGCATTAAATTCTCAGTCACTGTCATCACCGGGATCAACATAAAATGCTGGTGCACCATCCCAATACCCAGACGCAGGGCGTCATTCGGATTCTGTATGTCAACATCCTCGTCATTTACCAGGATCCGTCCTTCATCCTGCTGGTACAATCCATAGATGATATTCATCAATGTTGATTTCCCTGCCCCGTTTTCACCCAGCAAACAATGAATTTCCTGTGGGCGCAGGTCAAAACTGATCGCGTCATTCGCCAAAACACCAGGGAAGCGCTTGGTGATATTTTCAATTTTTAATACTGTCTCAATATTATTGTTTTTCATAAGGTTGTCCTACTGCGGCTGGCCCTGTAGCTTTCCGAACAAAACCGGTCAAAACAAAGATGGTCAGGATATAGGGCAGCAAACCCAAAAACTCAATGGGAATAGATATCGTGGGGAATTTCACCAAATTGGCCCCCACCAGAATGCTGCACCCAAGCAATAAAACAATTCCGATTGAAAGGTATGATTTCTTAAAAGATTCTTTTGCAATCAACTTCCGGACCAGCCAGAAAAACCCCACACCTAATACAGCTAGGCCGCTCACCACAACCAGCGCGTAGATGTGGTTGAGGTCACCAAATTGCAGCCGCACACCCAGCGCCTCAGAAAAACCAAATAATAGTGCAGAACCAAAAGCACCCACTGAAGTCCAACGGCCAAAAATCAAAGCGGCCAGAGCAATAAACCCGCGCCCGGAAGTCATCAGCTTCTGAAAACGGCCAACACTTTCCAGCACCATGATGGCGCCGCCCAATCCCGCCATCACACCCCCCAGGATCACATTGATATACCGGGTCCGGTTGACATTAATCCCAACCGTATCGGCCGCGCGGGGGTGTTCACCCACTGATCGCATCCGCAATCCCCAGGGTGTATGGAAAACCGCATATTGCAGGAAGATCACCAGAACCAGCATCAGATAGATCATCGGCTGGTGTGAAAATAAAACCTGGCCGATAAAGGGAATTTTAGAGAGAATCGGGATCGGAAGTTTCGGAAAAACCCCAACTCCAGAAAGATGTGTTGGATCGATATATACATTTGCTACATAATTTGTGATTCCAACCGCCAGCAAATTGATCACCGTGCCGCTGATAACCTGGTCAATTTTATAATGGATGGACAGCACCGCGTGCAGCGCTGCTATTATGACCGAACTGACCACGCCAACCAGAAGCCCCACCAGCAAGGCTACATTCGGTGGCAGCAGACCACCGGTCCATTTGTTGAATAAAGCCGATCCCAGAAAGGACATGAAAGCCCCAATCAACATCATACCTTCAATCCCAATGTTGATCACCCCTGAACGTTCGCCAAGCAAACCACACAGGGCACCAAAAACCAATGGAGCAGCTTTAATGATCGCTAATGTGAACAAACCTGTAAATAAATTCAGATCCATGTTTATCCCTTACCTCCACCCCAACCCTGGCTCAGATTGACTTTATCCTCTTTCTCTTGAACACGGATATGATAAAGACTGCGAATAATTTGATTGGCCGACACAAACATCAATATTAATCCCTGTAAAATCGTAATAATTTCAACCGGAACTTTCGCGCGAAGCTGCATCAGGCGGGCGCCTGTATCCATTGCCCCGAACAGGAAAGATGAGAACACCACCCCAATTGGATTAATGCTGCCCAGAACAGCCACCGCGATGCTGTCAAAGCCATAACCTACATTGAACCCGGCCGTGAAGTTGTACGGCGGTAAGCCCATCACCTGCACCGCGCCGGCCATTCCTGCCAGACCGCCACTGAGAGCCATGGTAAGGATGATGTTGCGGTCTACCCTGATGCCACAATAGCGGGCCGCGTTGAGATTCATACCCACTGTGCGGATCTCAATTCCCAGCACAGTGCGGAATAACAGGATATACACCACTACTGCCAGCAACAAAGCAATGAAAAAACCGATGTTCAAACGCGTGTCAGCGATCAAATTGGGCAGGCGCGCCGTTTCGAATAATGAATTTGTCTCCGGAACAACACTGGTTACTTTACGAAGTGGTCCCCGCGCGCCTATCGACCAGGTAATGATCCGAGTGGCTATATAATTGGTCATTATGGTCGTAATGACTTCATGAGCGCCATACTTGGCTTTTAAATAACCGGGGATAGCTGCCCAAACAGCCCCAGCGAGAGTTCCTGCAAGCAGAGTAAGCGGCAGGTGAATAATAGCTGGAGCCTGGAGCTTGGTGCCAACCAGCACGGTGGCGATCGAGCCAACAAATATCTGGCCCTCCACACCGATATTAAACAAACCTCCCCGAAAAGCCAGCGCAACACCCAGGCCTGCAATAATCAGGGGAGTTGTTTTGAGTATCGTCTCAATCCAGCTGTCGAGATTACCAAAAGCACCAGCAGCCAGGGCAGCGTACGCTTGCAGTGGGTTCGCGCCGGATAAAAGGATTGCAAAACTTGCAACAACTAACGCTGTGAATATAGCCAGAATTGGGACTGCCAGGTTGGCAAGCAAGTCTGAGAGATTCAAGCGCCTTTTCTGTGATCGTTCTTTACTGGTTATAGCACACCTCTCATTTCCTGACTTTTCTTTGAAATAGGGTGGAACCTTTTTGAACAGGTTCCACCCCATGTTGTAACATAAATCAACCTATAATGCTATCACTTGATAGGAACACAGAATGTATTCGGGTTTGAGCCTTCAAATGGCGTGCAGGGATTAATTTCCCCGGCGTACAGTTTTTGCATAATCTCTTCCAGCTGCGCCTTGACATCATCCGGAACAACGCTGTCCAGGTTGTGGAAAGGAGCCAGCGAGGATGGAGCATACACATCACCGCCGGTGAAGCTGCCATCATCCACCGCCTTAATCAAATCGATCACACCCACTTCAATATCTTTCAACGCGCTGGAGAGAATACAATCCTTCACTTCCGGCAGTGTGAGGAACTGGTCCATATCGGTGCCGATAACATATGCTCCTTGATTGCAGGCAGTGATCAACGCGCCATTCGCGGTCAATCCACCTGCTCCATACAGAACATCCACGCCTTCATTAACCAAAGATTGAGCTGTTTCTGAGCCAAAGGTCGCGTCGGCAAAACAGACATCGATCGAACCAGGATGGTAGACATTGATCACTTTGGCATCCGGATTGACATACGTCACACCATTGTGGTAACCAACTTCATAGCGGGCCACTGCCGGAATAAACTGGCATCCGAAAACGCCGCCAACCACATTGGATTCGGTCATCAAACCCGCCACTGCGCCTGCCAGGAACCCGCCAACATCTTCACGAAAATTCAAACCAACTACATTCGCATAAGGATCCGGCTCAAAATTCTCGTTGACCTGCTCTTGACCCACACCAATAAAATAAACATCGGGGTTTTCCAGAGCAACCTGGCGGGTAACTGCACCCATCGCAAAACCAGAAGTGATAATGATATTGTAGCCCTCATTGACAAAAGACCGGATGTTCACTTCGTAATCAGCGCTGTCGGTGGTTTCAATGAAACTGTAACAATCCTCACTCAGCCCTAACGCTTTCGCGCCTTCTTCCACACCGGTCCAGCTGGCCTGGTTGAAGCTCTGATCGTTGATTTTACCAACATCACTGACATAACCTATCTTATAAGCGCACCCTTCTGCCGCAGCTTCTTCAACGGGGGCTTCTTCCTCCATAGGGGCTGCCTCTTCCTGTGCCGGCTCCTCTGCAGCAGGCGCCGCGGGCGCTGGGGCTGCCGGTTGGCAAGCCGCAAGCAGGACCGATAAAACAATTAATACCCCCACCAATTTTGACAAGTGTTTCTTCAACATTTTAGAACCTCCTCCTTACCTTATTCTAGCTTTTATTTGGGTTGACAACTTACTATTAATAATCGTATGCAGTATATTCCGAATACCAATAAAAATGTTCAACTACTGTAATTAAAATTTTGGATGATATCGGCGATCATAGTTGAACTCCGGGCTGTACTGCTCGCCAATCTCCTCATAGCCTTCGGTTTCATAATGGTAGATTGCATCGAGTACAATCTGGATCGCATCCTCCCAACCTTGAACCAGACCTGTATTCACCCGGTCGTAGATCACATCTCCGGTCAGCAAATTTCCGGACACCGCGCAGACCATCGCCGATTTCAAACCACGCATATGGGATACTGTATATATTGCGGAGCTTTCCATTTCAACATTCAACACCCGGTGGTCGGCAAGCATCTGGAGCAGTTCCGGTGTTTCAGCATAAAAAGCGTCAGAAGACGCGCTCAGGCCCATGAAGACATCAAAATCGCGGCCTTCCTTGTGTTTCACAGAAGCTTCAAATAACGCTCTGGTGAGGAAATAGTCGGGGACTGCCGGGAAACTTGGGTGCGCGTAATACCCAGATGTGCCATCCAGGCGCATCGCGCCAGTACTGACCACAACATCGCCGATCTTCATTCCACTTTGCAGCGCGCCGGTGCTTCCTACCCGGATGAAGTGGGTTGCGCCTACATTGGCCAGTTCCTCAACTGCAATGGCTGTCGAGGGGCAGCCCATACCTGTTGAAGTCGCGCTGACCGTAATCCCTTTATAGGTCCCTGTCCAGGTGCGGTGTTCCCGGTGAAACGCGATTTCTTTTGCGTCTTCCAGGTATTTTGCGATACGTAAAACCCGGTCCGGATCCCCAGGAAGAAGTACGTATTTACCCACTTCGCCAGGACGAACTTTAATGTGATATTGTGGTCTGCCAACTGTCTTTTCGGATTTATCAAGGGAAATTGTTTCTGCCATATGTCACCTTTTTAATTATGAAAAAATCACCTACCCCATTTAACGCACAAGGTAAGTGAAGTGATTGGTTAGCGCCAGAACATAACTGGCTTCTTGGATATTGTATTTTTTTTCACCTGATAAAGCGGGAAAATCTGAAACCATGTCATCTGTGCACATAAGGATTTATCCATTTACTGATTTCTTTCTTTTATGGTACAGATGGAGAACACAAAGTTCAATCACAAAAGTTGTGATCTTTTTTAATTTTTAACAGTCATTTCCAAATTAGCCTCTTTTTTGACAACCCACAAACTGGCAAGAAAGCCTATCCCCATAATCGCAGCGCCGCTCAGGTAGGGATAATTCACTCCGAGATCAAAAATCGATCCGGCCCATAATGCTCCTCCAATCCTCCCCAGGCTGGTGAAAGCCCCGCTGAATCCCATCGCCTGGCCTTGCCCAAATGAGGCCCTCTTGGAGATCAACGCAAAAAGAGCCGGGCGCAATAATGTCTTTGTAAGAATAAAGAACCCGGTTGCCAGTAAAATAGTTGGATAGGTGTTCGCCAAAAGCAGCACCAGATAACCAATTACTCCTGCCAGCGCGGAGCTTTTCACAACTGCTGAGTCTCCCCAGCGCCGTGTGGCAGGCCCAGCCAGAAGTGTTTTCCCGAACACCGACACAATCCCAACCACAGACAGGATCGCGCCGACCTGTTCCGGTCCGTAATCGAATTTTTTAAGCGCATACAACCCAAAAACCGACTCAAAACTCGCCAGCGCGAAACTTAACAGGCACAGCAGCAGCAAAAGTGCTCCAACTGGTCCTTTGACAACATCGCGAAAACCGCTGAAACCTTTAAGCGGTTTTTCAGAAGGCTTGTCGTCTCGTGCTTCTGCCGGTAAAGATTCCGGCAGGAAGAAAAAGATCAATAACAGTGTTACACCAGATATCCCTGCCGCGACATAGAAAGGAGTCGAAAGACTCTTGGAGGCCAGCAGCCCTCCCAACGCCGGGCCAACCGTAATTCCCAACTCAGAAGCGCCACCCAACAGGCCAATACCCCCACCACGATCTTTATCCGCTGAGCTGTCGCCCACATAAGCCAGCGCCGGAGACGACAATGCCGCCAGCAACACACCGGACAGCGCGCGGGAAGCAAGCAGCATCCAAAACCGAGAAGACAATCCCATCAGTACGAGGGCCAGGGCACTGCCAAACATACCTACCATCAACACCGGCTTTCGCCCCACCCGATCCGAAAGGCTGCCCCACAATGGGCCAAAAATCAGTTCTGTCAAAGCCCCAATGGCAATCAGCAGCCCAAATGCGCTCCCGCTCGCGCCCATCGTTTCGATATAAAACGGAAAAATTGGGATGATCATGCCATAGCCCAACATGGCGACGATCAGGATCAAAGACAAAATAAGCAGATTACGACGGTTGCCATTCTTCATCTCAACCTCGCGCCTAAAACAACACAGATTAAAAATGATTCAACGATTTGAAAACTGGTCATGATTGGGAGTTGTGCAACCGCACAACTCCCTCACTGCCGTCGACCGTGATGGTCTGGCCGGTTTGAATTCGTCGGGTTGCCACACCGGTACCCAGTACCGCCGGGATGCCATATTCACGGGCAACAATAGAACCATGACTGAGTGGGCCACCGATATCGGTCACCACTCCCGCGGCCATCGCGAACAGCGGCGTCCACGCAGGTGTGGTCATATTCGCCACCAGGATATCACCTGGCTTCATCAGGTCAAAATTGTCCGGGCCGGCCAGCACAACCGCCTTGCCGGTTACCGATCCGGGACTGGCTCCCAGTCCTTTAATGCAATCCTCGGTATGGGCATCCTCACTCTGTGCCATGAGGCCTTCGATATTGAACCCCATATACTTCTTTGAGAAAGGAATTTGAGGTGGTGGAATTAACCGGCGCTGCGCTCGCCAGATGGCTTTATTCTGCCGAACCACTTCGCTCCAGTTTTCAACAGGCTTTCCTTGGTCCAATGCCTCAACCCCATCACGGACCTCTTCCGCGCTTAACCAAAAGATATCATCAACCTTTGCAATCGCCCCGGCCTGGACAAATCTGTTGCCCAGTTCCAGCAGCATCTCTCGTATCACCGGATAACCCAGCCCAATTTCCGCAATCGAATCTTCCCGAACCGCTGCCAGCGTTTGTGCCCATTTCAATACCTTGAGGAAGATTTTCTTTTTCAAGCCCTTTAGCCGTCCGGTAATCTGCTCGACCGCTTCGGTCCGCTGTTCCTCTAACTTGCTCTGGCGTTCATACGGGTTTACACCCTGCCCCGCAAGATACATCTTGCATGCTCCAATTACCGGAGAGAGATTATCCATAGGCAACGGCTTTGAAAAATCCATATCAAAGATCAAATACCCGTATTTGTTTTGGTAGGTATCCAGTTTCTTCTGAAAGTCCAACCAGTCTTCTGCCACCACATTGTCCGCAGGAATGTCACCCACAAGATCCTTTTCAATCTGCTGCGTGGAAGCTGCCTGCAGATAGGCGCTAAGCGAGTCTCTCTCACCACACCACAGCGCCAGATCGTAAAGCGATTTTTCCGCCTGGATCGGGATGGAGTTGTACCCCATCACAAAGGTGGGCGCTGGGGGATCGCCTTCTTTACAAACCATCTTTTCATAAACCTTAGTGAACAACATTTCACTGCCCGCGGAAGCGCCCAGAGTCCCGGCCTGCAGTGCGCCAAGATGTTCAAAGATCTCAACCAGAACTTCATGCACACCCTGTAGGATTTCCGCGCCGGATAAATCTTTTAGTGGTTCACCCCCCCAACGCCTGGTAACTTCTATATAGCGCGGCAGCACCTCCTCTTTCCAGTGCGATATGCCCGTGCGCAGCATCCAGGGGAATTTAGGCAGCATTCTCCTAAGAAGAAACACCCATTGGCGGATGGTATAACTCGCCATCAGGTAGGCATAGCCGTTGATGGTATAAATCGTTTCGTCCGGGAAGTTCACTTCCCCATCCACACCCGTTACGTAGCCCACCAATCGCTTCATCATCGCGTTGGCCTCTGCAACACCAAGGGTCGCGAACAATGGGGTGAGTGGGTCTGGCAGGAATTCAGTGATGCTGGTACGCATAAAGCGTCCCTTTGGATCAGGCGGCGTCCAATCTGGAGATCCTTCAACGGATAATTCAGGTAGCGCGGTGATTGGCCTTGCTTGCACAATGGCAAACTTGCCATTCTCCATTGTCCACTCAATATCCATCGGCATCCCATACAAAGCTTCAACCTGCTCCCCAAGCCGGGCCAGTTCAACAGCCTGTTCATCCGTCAGCACGGCAATTGCCCGCAGATTATCGGGGACAGGCTGCTCATCCGTGCCGTTCTCCTTGCGGACGGTCATGACCTGTTTTTCAGCGATCTCGTGTTGGACCACTTCACCCACTTGTTTATTCACCCGGATTGTGTCAGGGGTGACCGAACCACCCACAATGGACTCTCCCAGTCCCCAGGTCGCGGTGATCATCGACTCATCGCGAGCGCCGGTGATCGGATTGGCGGTGAATAAAATACCCGCGGCATCGGCAACAATCAGTTCCTGAACCACCACTGCCAAGCTGACAACAGTTTGGTCTATCTCATGTTTCATCCGGTAACCAATGGCACGCGCCGTCCACAGTGAAGCCCAGCACCGCCGGACTGCCTCAATCACGTTCTCGAAGCCATGAATATTGAGATAAGTTTCCTGCTGTCCCGCAAAGGAAAGCCCTGGCAGGTCTTCCGCCGTCGCAGAAGAGCGCACAGCCACCGCTATGTTTTCGCCCAGCCCGGTGTAAGCTTTCGCGATGGCATCAGCAATACTCTGCGGCAGAGTTCCACTCAGGAACATTTTCTCTATTTCATTTGAAACCGTTTCCAGCATGGAGGGGCGGTAAGGCTCAGCATGCTCCAGGGCAGCCATTATCTTTTCCTGAAGATGATTTTCTGCAACAAATTGCTGGTAAGCCGCTGTTGTGACATGGAAACCATCTGGCACAGGCAATCCCACGGCCACCATTCTGGAAAGTGACAACCCCTTTCCGCCCACCGTATCCAGGCTGACTTCTGGTTCCGAGAATGGCATAATAATTCTGCTTATCATATCAACCTCCCCATCAGGGTTACAAATCCCAATCTGAGTATTTGGAAAGTTGTTTCAGATAGACCAGCTTTAAATTCAGATCCCAAATCTTATTGACAATGCCGCGCAGCTGAGCTTGATCCCATACCTGAATTTGTAGTGTGGTTAACGCCTCGTCTGCTTCATCATGGGAATGGCTGATCAATCCATTGAAGGTGTCCGACCAACCCTGGTCAAGCACACCTTCAACCTGAATTTCATACCTTATCCTTTGAATCGTTTTTGCGGGATCCATATCGAAAGCATCTCCTCAAAAAACATATTTCCTTTCTGTTCTGTTTTCAGAATACTTGAGTGTGATGGGTGATTTCATCCCCCAAATGGGGGAATTGGAAAGGATTAATACATTATTGTTTGCTGCAATGGGTCAGAATAGGCTAAAGAATTTGGAGATCCCGAGCCAGGGAGACCGCTGCCATCCGGTTATGTACCCCCAGCTTTCCATAAATACTTTTGATATGCGACCGCACAGTATGGACCGACACCATTAATTTATCCGAGATTTCATTAGTGGTCAGGCTGCTCTCTAACAACCGCAGAATATCCATCTCCCGCCTGCTAAGTGGTTCAACCAGGGTCTCGACTGTGTCCGGTTGGGCTTTAGCGGGTTCTTCTACTAAGTTTTCTAACCCGGCAAAAATGCTGAGCAAACGCGCCGCGTATTTGCGGATATCCCCCTTCAGCCGCGGCAGGACTCCCATCAGCAAGTGTCGCATTGGCTCCCCTTCATCCACAAACAGGCGCACGTATTCTTCGGCGGAGGCAATCTCCAACACCTTGGCCAGCCCAGCCTGTGCCTGCTCCGCATTCCCTGTCGCCTGGAACGCGAGCGCTTTCAGCATGCGGGCTTCCAAAGCCAACCTTCCTCGGCCGCTCGCTTCCAACGACACCAGTAAAGCGTCAAGCCGGGGAATCACTTCCTCTGCCCGTCCTAATTGGATCAAGATTCTCGCAGCAACCATCATCTCATATTTATGCACTCGCTGGTAGATGAAACTCTGTTCATCATCTTTCCCAAACAGGTTTTTCTCTTCCCCCCGGTCCAATTCTCTGTCTTCCAACCATCTTCGAGCAGCATCCAAATTGCCCCGCGCCAGCCACAGCCATGCCTGGTATGTTTCCACCAATAAGTCATCAATAATGGTGAGATCAAAAGCCGCAGCCATCTCGCGGGCCCGGCCCAACGCTTCCTGAGCTTTATCAAAATCACCTGTTTCCCAATATATGTGAGCCAAAGTGATGTCACCGCCAA
>Ga0068714_10000935_pt1 | contig 47454 bp, 38 predicted proteins | sample MTBNYHSulfiMetaG_FD_62988 | JGI IMG/M metagenome (GOLD analysis project Ga0068714, IMG submission 62988) | Enrichment culture microbial communities from rom New York Harbor, USA that are MTBE-degrading - MTBE-NYH (New York Harbor Sulfidogenic)... | ecosystem: Environmental > Aquatic > Marine >... | reverse complement strand
AACAGCTTACTACCCGAAATCATTGAAAAAGTCTAGTTTATTGTAACTTATTGATAATACTATATGTTCTGCGCAGCCGGCAAGACAACCCAATATCCGGGATTTTGAAACCACTTCTAATAAGCGCTTCGGGTGTTCCGAGATGGTGGTTGACTTGTTAAGCTACATATGGTATCCGGAGCCTGTTTTTACGCAACAGTTGCTCCTTTAGAGGAACACTTCGGCCCACTCGGCGCTACGATTGTGGGCAAGGAGGGGCTTTTTACAGCAGGCTTCCAGCCACGTTTTTCCTTTCGGTGTATCCGCGAGACCGACATCCGCAGGTAAGCGGCTGCATCGCTACCCCGCAGGCGGGCCATCTCGTGTGCGGCGATTTTGAACACGGTTTTCTCCTGTCAACTCTAACCACACGTCTTTGAGAACGCATGAGCCAAGAATCTGAGTTGCGGTAGCCGAGTGATCTAATCTACGAGCGGGACGAACTCAACAGGAGAAGCACGGTGAGGATCACGGTAGTTCTTGTAGGCGGCCGGAGACACTCGACCAGGATGATCTCTCTTCCGGGAGCCGTCGTTGTGGGTTTGGGTTGTTGGCTGGCTCTTTCACTGATCTTCGGATCGTTGGTATACCTCTCTCACTCCAGGAACAAGCGGTTGGCGCAGGCCAATGAGGCTCTTCAGCACACACTGAGTGCAACCCAAGAGGAGATGGAGCTCAAGACGGCTGAGTTTGTCAGGAAGGAACAGGCTATTGAGGAACTGACAAGTCGTTTCGAACGCGTGAAGTCCCGATTCGACGATATCCACGAACTGGATGGAAAGATTCGAAACCATCTGGGTTTGGAGGCCAAGCCTTTCGTCCATCCCCTGGATACCCACCAGGGAGGAATCCCCGCTCTGCCTCCGTACGGATTTGAAGACGACCATGCGGATATCCCCATCATGCCCAAAGAGTCGTATGTCCAGGACAGACTTCTGGAGTATGCCGACTTCATCCACGAACAATGCGAGGAAGTCCTCGACTTCCTGAGTTCTCAAGAAGATCGTATCCAAAGGATGCCGTCCATACTCCCGGTTCAAACCGATGGGTTCTGGGTTTCATCCCCTTTTGGCTGGCGCGCCGATCCTTTCACGGGACGCAGAACGTTTCACAACGGTTTGGATATTGCCGGTCCCAGCGATGCTCCTATTATCGCCCCGGCTGACGGCACAGTGATTGAAATCGGAAGGGACCGATACATGGGCAAGGTCGTTAAAATCGACCACGGATCAGGGATTACAACCTTGTATGGCCACTTGTCTCGCTCGGACGTGAAGATCAACGAGAAAGTGAACAGGGGGCAGATGATTGCGCGGATGGGCAACACGGGACGCAGCACGGGAACACATCTGCACTACTCAGTAATTAAGAATGACTCTTACGTAGATCCGATAAATTATATTTGGGACTACGATATTCGGAACAACCGATTTGTTGCCCAACCCTTTGAAAACGTTCAATAGTATTAGGCATATTAATGGCGAAATTATTTTCTAGAAAAGACGGATCGAGTGCTTCAGATAACAAAGTTGATACCATAATCGGGCCTGACAGTGTGTTTCAGGGCATATTATTTTTAAAGAACACCGTGTGTGTGGAAGGTAGTTTCAAGGGAAAGATAGAAAGTAAAAGCGCCGTTATTGTAGGCAAAAATGGCGTGGTCGAAGCCGACATTCTTGCGGATCACGTGATTGTCAATGGCGAGGTCAGCGGAAGCATCTGTGCCTACGCCCAGCTCGACATCGGGGAAAGCGGTAGAGTCCGAGGCGACGTTGAATCGCGTGTAGTCACCATCGAGAAGGGCGGTTTGCTCCAGGGATTCTGTCACATGCTCAGCGGATCTGAAGACGCTGAGAACTCGGTGGCCGTCCCTGTGCAGAGACGGATCCAGGAAACGTTTTCAAACGAAGAAGAGCATTATCTGGACCATGTGGTTCTGCCCAAAGGCCGTGAGGATGAGAAAGAGGATGAATGACCACTGAGAGAACTCGTCCTGCACGCACACCCCAACGGAGATTGCCTGCCGGCATGTACATGACTCACCGGGAACGTGATCTTGACAGGCTGCTGAACAAAGCGATCTGATCTGTTTCGCTTTGTCCTTCGTCATCGTGGCGTCAGGATTTTGCGCTCAGGGCCTCCAGGTTCCGTCCCTGCCACGCCACAACTCGATAACTTCGATTCTTCCCCGATCATTCACCAAAGCACTGATTATCCACCCCACCAAGCTGATTACCAAAGCGCCCAGGAGTGCGGACCAGAAGCCAATGACATCGAAACCCGGAATTACGGCCGAAGCCATTTTCAGCATCATGGCATTGATTACCAGCGTAAAAAGGCCGAAAGTCAACAAGTTAAGCGGAAGAGTGAGGATGAGCAGAAAAGGGCGGAGAAACGCATTCAGAATGCCCAGCACAGCCGCTGCAAACAGGGCACGGAAAGGGGTTTGAACCTGGATTCCCTCGATCAGGTAAGAAGCGATCAATACGGCCCCCGCCATGAACAGCCATCGAATACAAAGTCCTTTCACGCTTTCCCCTCCTCACCTCGTCGCACGCTCGTGCTTCGCTGGGGCGGGTAGGGTTCCCGGGTATGCATGAGCAAGATGCATCTCCATTCCAGGCGACGTAAAACACCCCTCGAAATGTGGGCGAATCCTGAGGAATGAGGCGTACACGCAGCACCCCGCAACGACGAAGGATGAAACCCAACGCAGCAGATCGCGTTTTTAAACGGTCTGCTAAAGTTCGCCTGAGAGCCGCCGTGTCTGCACCTATCCAGTTGAGTATGGAAGCAGACCGGTCCCTTCGCAGATGCGGGGAGGAAGACGGGAAGCCTCACACACGGGTGTCCGAAAAGCCCGCCACGGGATGTGGATCGGGCTTTTGAACGTACACGGTCGGACGGACGGGATCGCCACGTACGTCCCAGCCTTCTTTCCGCCGGAGGATCGCATTATGATCCGAATAAGGCCGGAACTCTTTGGGCCAGCATGATGTCCCCGCTGACCTTGAGTTTGCCGCTCATAAACGCTTGTATCCCGTTAATCTGGTTATTGACGATTCCGAGCCAGGTGGGAGCGTCCATGGTGAGCGTAACCGATGGAGAAGAATGCGTTCCTCCTTGCACCGTGCACTGTCCATTCTCAACCCGCACGCTCCAGTTTCCCCCGTCATCGCCCGTGATAATGAACTGAAATACGGCTTCCAGTCCCTGGGCTTTGGATGGATCAAATTGTTCTTTCATTCCGGAAAACACCGAGGAAACATCCTTGAAGCTCATTGTTCCATTCTCCTCATAGGTTGGGTGTTCGACGAGGACAGGTACTTCCCGGCCGGCCGGGCTTACCGTGTCCGGTATTCATACGTTTCTCCGAGGTCCTTCTGACTGAGCCGTCATTCATAGCGCAAACGAAGAGACTTTTCAATCCCTAACGGCTTCACCGCGTTCAATTCATGATAATCAAAAACATCCAACCTGCAACGCCCCACAGCACCAAGGTGCCCAAAACCACCACCAAGCCGAGCATGGGGACATACGGCCTGTAATTCCGATACAGACGAATGAAACCGATCTTGAGCAACAGAATCCCGAATACCACCATGGCCAACATGGCATGAAGCACTGCTCGATGATCCAGGGGTCTTCCCGCTTGGGCCAAACGATCCATGAGATCCACGCATACCCATGAAATCCAGATGAAGTAGACCACAAAACCGTATCCAACGGCACGATGAAGCCTCAGAATATTCCGTGATGCCGCTCCAGGGCTCCCCTTCCTGCCGAATATCCTCATGGCCGCCCAGAACTCGAACAACGATAGAACCACCAGACCTAATGCCGCATACGTCTTGGTAACCGGATCCATAGCCACTCCTGCTGCTTTCGATTCAACGAAGATGCGGTCGGTTCAAGGCTCTTGATAACACCCAGGCCGCAAAAAGCGCGGGCACCAAGGCGGCTCCCCAACCACTGCCTGAATCCACGGAGCCTCCAAGGCACGCCTCCAGGGAACGGACCAATCCGGAAACAGGGTTCCAAGTTTCCATAGAAGCGACGATCCCCGCGATCTCAACCGGCAGTGGAACCAGACCCGAACCGACTGCAATGCACCCCACACCCAAGGCTCCCGCCAGGTGAACCTCTGCGTTGGTCTGGAGCATCCATCCCAGGAGTATCCCCAAAGCATTTAGAGCAACCAGGGTGCCGCACAAGAAGGCGGCTGTCTCCAGCATGTTCATCCCTTGTAAGGTTCCGTGATACACAAACAGCAACACCAGAATCGGCGCCAATTGGATCAAGTCCATTACGGCACCGGCCAAAGTAAAATCACCCAATATCTCCGTCAGCCTCACGGGAAGCAATTCAAACTCCTTCCAGCGGCCATCTGATTTCCGCCGGGTCATGGCCACGGCGGCGCCAAAAAAACCGGTGATGAGCACCAGAAAGAGAACGCCCGCCGCGCGCACTCGCATCGGCAACTCAATCAGAACAAAAGGCAATCCCAAAAACAAGGTCATTCCTGTCCGTAACAGCAATCGCCGCTTGGTGTTCAGCATCGATAACATCTCGAGTTGGAATACGTTACTCGGATTCATAATCCAGGACGTATCCTGTCTTGAGTAGGAAGGCATCGCGAAGTCCCGGCGCCCGGACTTCCACTCTTCGGATACACGCACCTATGGAAGTAAACCACTCAAGAGCGCGCGGGATCCACTCCGGACCGTCTTCGAGAACAACGTGAACTGTGGTTCCTTCCTGGCGAGCCGACCAAATCCCTCGTATTCCGGGAACCGGAACACGAATCCAGTTTCTCAAAACCACGTTCATCTGTTGGTACCCGGACACTCCGGCAAGCAATGCATCCATGCTTCCTTCCGCCACAATGCATCCCTTTTCCATGAACGCCGCACTGGAAGCCACGCTACCGATCCAATCGGCATCGGTCCCACATATCAACGACGTGCGACCCCGGTTGTAACGATTTCGCAGGATTCGGTTCAATTCGAGCAGAAAGGCGTCGTCCAAACCGGCGGTGGGTTCGTCGAGAACCAGCACCTCCGGATCATGGACCAGCGCCTTGATAAAACTCAGCTTCCTGCGCATCCCGTAAGAATAGGTGGAGACGGGGTCTTCAGCCCGATCCGCAAGGCCGGCCTTCTCAAAAAGAATCCCCAGTCTCGAAGGAATGTCCCCAATCGGTACGTTTTGGATCCGCGCGCAGAAATAGGCGTTTTGAAACCCGGATAGTTCTTCCCAATGAATGCTGTTGTCCATTACCACCCCCAACCTGCTCATAAAGGCCCGTTCTCTTCTTTTCGGGGTGGAACCGAGAACGGACAAGAGCCCCTTATCGGGTCGCTCCCGAGCCGTCAACAAGCGCACCCAGGTGCTTTTTCCGGAACCGTTTCGGCCTAGAAAGGCGAAGCATTCGCCACATGGGACTGAAAGAGACACTCCGCAAATTCCCCGGTCTGGAGCGTAACACCGGAAGACGTCATGAGCTTCCACTGCGAACTTCATGGTTGGAGAAAGCGAAGCACCGTTTTTGGAGACACATATACGCGTCCGGAAGGAACGGTTTCCGCGACTTCGTACACCACTATCCGATCACCGCAGCAGCACACGGAACCGACTAGTTTGCTGCTTGCGATATGCCGGTGAAAAGGGGGCGCCAACGGGTGGAGTTTCCGGAGGACTACTTCCAGCGCTTCAGGGATTTCAGCCATTGGGGTTCCTCGAATCTATGGACATGACCGAGATCGCCGAGCCATGCTTAAAACGGCGTCCTGAGTGACCAGATGATTTCATGAAACCGAAAGCGTATCCCTCGATACACTCCTTCGCGATTTCACGCACAATATCCGGAACACGACTTAACAGCCCGTTTATAAACAGCTCTTCGGGCAGGCGGCCGATGAAAAACAATGAGACGCAAGCCACGCCCTTGGCGTGGCGAATTCTGAGGAATGAGGCGTACATACAGAACGCCGCAATAACGAAGGACAAAGCGCAAGACAGCAGATCGCGTTTTCGACGGCCTGTATGGAGCGCTGCGCACCCAGCTCCCACTGGGACCGGGAGCCGTCTATCACGATGACTGAGGGGAACTCCCAACGACCAGTACATTGGTTCGGGTTTTTCGCACCAAAGCCTCGGTGTTCGACCCAAGCTGCTCCAAACCCTGCCTATGATGTCCATGTCGGCCCACCACCAAGAGTGCTGCTTCGATGGTTTCCGCTTGTTTTAACAGAGCGTCATACGCCTTGCCCTTAAGAAGCCGCCCCTGGATTTTCATGCCGCAATCTTCGGCCTCCGTGCACGCCCGGTCCAAGAAACCACCGTACAACCGGGCCAGGCCGGAATCAATGATGGTCTCATGCAACTCCTCCTGCCTGGTCAGGCCGATCTCGATACAGCGGTCGGGAGAAAGGGATCGACTCATGGCTCGAAAAACCTGTTCGTGCAGGAGCGGGTCATATACCGCCGCCGTCTCGACAGGTCGATTTAATGTTTTTCCGAGAAGCAGCGCCTTGCGGAACGCCATCATGGAGTGTTCGCTTCCATCGATGCCCGCCAGAATCGGACCGTTCCACGGAGGTGGCGTGCGAACAACCAGCACATCACAGGAGGCATGTCTCAGAACGCGCATCGTCGTGCTTCCGGGTTCGTCGTCTCCAATACGTCCGAGACCGTGGGCGCCGAGTGAAAGCAGAGAAACCCTATGCTCAGCCGCCAGTTCCAGTATCCGAGAGTAATTTCGGCCCTCCGTATGGATCTCGTGAACGCACAGGGAGGAAAGATTCACACGTTTCCTGAAATCTTCGAGATAACCCCTGGATAAGGCATGAAATCCTTCCAGAATGAGAGATTCGTGAGCGGCTCTAATGCCCTCCAAGGCCTTTCCTTCTTGAAAGGAAGCAGGCAACACCGGCTCCAGGTCGCGAAATCTTTTTCCGTGCAGACCTGCGTCGTACACATGGCAGATGATCATGTCCGAATGGAGGGCCCGCGCCATATCACAAGCCGCCGAGCCCGCCCACAAGGCAAAGTCCGATCCGTCCAGAGCTGCGAATACCGAGGAGTACATGTATGCTTCGTATTGCGGGCCGGAAAAAGACCCGATCCATAGTGTGGCGCCACATCGTCGTCGATGGGGCATAGGCCGTTGAGCGCTTCGTTCCTGAGGAATCTCGCCGGTCTGTCGGCAACCCCGTTGCACAATGGGCCCCTGCACTTGACCCACCGCTTGGATCTCATTCGTTCGGGGATCGTCTCCCCGTAGAAATATACCCGTGGGAGAGAGGGAACGTCAAGGAAGACCCAAACCTCTTCGGGCATCTCACTCATCGGGATTCAGGCTGCCGGGCCCTGCGGGAATCCGAAAAAAGCGAACTCCGAAAGTCTGGTTTCCGGAACCCGGCCCTGGCGTGTATTGTCCACGCTCGAGAGGATTCCAAGAGCGGTCCTTGATAAAGCGTAGATTCCCTTCTCATGCCCGGCAAGTATCCGAACTTCCCCCCTGCGGGAAAATCATTTTCTTGCGGATTTATCCGGTTTCGCAGTCAGCCGACTTCAGCCGGTTTCCCCCAGTGATCGCACCTGCATGAGGAGTCGTGCCTGTTGCATTTAAACGGCGCGGAAGATAGGATTAGGGACGAGTCAGGCTCGATGCGAGCATAGGCTCCGGACAGATTCATGGTTTTGATCCTGGAACGAGAATTGATCCTGTTCTGACAGTGTCTTTGAGGCCTCCTTCAGAACAGGGTCGAGGGACGCTCTGTCTTATAAGCCTTCGGCCTTCCGCCACCCCTGTCGGAGGCCGCTATCCGGGATGGTCTTGCGTTCATTTTCCAAGCAGAGGGAGAATCCTATGGGCAAGAGCCTCGCACATAAAATTCTGGAACATCACCTTGTAACCGGAGAACTGGTTGCGGGTGAGGAAATCGGAATACGGATCGATCATGTGCTCTTACAGGACGCCACAGGCACCATGGCTATGCTCGAATTCGAGGCCATGTGCATCGATTCCATACGAAGCGAAATCGCGGTCCAATATGTGGACCACAACCTGCTTCAGACGGACCATAAAAACGCCGACGATCACGTGTACCTGCGGACTGCCAGCGCCCGATATGGAATACATTACAGTCCCGCGGGAAACGGGGTGTCCCACCAAGTGCACATGGAGCGTTTCGGAGTTCCCGGCAAAACGCTTCTGGGAGCCGACAGCCACACACCCGGGGCAGCGGGGGTTTCCATGCTCGGCATTGGAGCCGGCGGCCTGGATGTGGCTATGGCGATGGCTGGTCGCCCCTACTTCTTCCCTTGTCCCGGAATACTGGGAGTGCGACTGACGGGCCGACTTCCTGAATGGGTCAGCGCCAAGGATCTCATTTTAGAGATGCTTCGCCGTTACGATGTGAAAGGATGCGTCGGCAAAATCGTGGAATACTTCGGACCCGGGGTCAAAGACCTTTCGGCCACCGATCGGGAAACCATTGGAAACATGGGCGCCGAACTGGGAGCGACCAGCTCCATCTTTCCTTCGGATGAGAACACAAGGGCCTACCTGGCGGCCCAGGGGCGCGGGAACATCTGGATCGAACTGGCGGCGGATCCCGACGCCCGGTACGACGAGATGGACGAAATCAATCTTTCCGATTTGGAACCTTTGATTGCATGTCCGTCTTCACCGGGAAACGTTACTTCCGTCCGGCAGGTTGCAGGAACGAGAGTCGATCAGGTGATCGTAGGCAGTAGCGTCAACTCGTCCTTTCGTGACCTGATGGTGGTTGCCCGCATCGTGGAGAACCGACACGTGCATCCCGATACCTCTTTCCACATCAATCCGGGCAGTAGGCAGGTCATGGAAAACGTGGCGCACCAAAACGGATCGTTGTCCCTCCTTCTTTCGGGGGCGCGAATTCATGAGTCGGGCTGTCTCGGGTGTATTGGAATGGGACAGGCCCCGGGTACAGGTCAAGTCAGCTTGAGAACCTTTCCTCGCAATTTCCCGGGCAGATCCGGGACCAAAGACGATCAAGTGTATCTCTGTTCGCCGGAGACAGCGGCTGCAGCAGCCTTGAAGGGCCGTATTACAGACCCCAGGGATCTTGGGAAAGAGATGAAATATCCACGTATCCAGGATCCCGAAAAGTACCTTGTGGACGAATCGTCTATTGTGTTTCCATCTCCGGATCTTCGCACAACTGAGATCGTCCGGGGCCCCAACATCCGCCCCCTACCCCGCATGGACCCGCTCCCGGAGACACTCGAGACCCATGTGGCCCTGGTGGTCGACGATAATATCTCAACGGACACGATCATGCCCGCGGGAAGCCAGGTTCTCCCACTCAGATCCAACATCGAGGCCATCAGCGAATTCGTCTTCTCCCAAATCGATCCCCAATTTCATAACATATGCCGGGAGATGGGTTCCGTAACCGTTGTGGGGGGTGATAATTACGGTCAGGGTTCGAGCCGCGAACACGCCGCACTGGCTCCCCGTCATCTCGGAGTAAGGTCCAAGATTGCCAAGAGTTTCGCCCGGATTCACAAAGCGAACCTGTGCAACTTCGGCATCCTGCCCCTCACCTTTGAAGACCCTGCTGATTACCGACTCTTCAAGCGAGGCGTTCAACTCCGTTTCCCCGACATCCGGAACCGGTTGGAAAGAGGTGACATCCGGATTCCCATAGAAGTGGCTGGATCGCAGATTATGAGCCTCTTGGAAGTCTCATCCAGGCAGCGGAAGTTCCTGTTGGCCGGCGGGGCTCTCAATTACGTGAAGCAAGAGCTGAAGGAAACGTGTTCCGCACCGTCCGAATAATGGGTACCACGACGGGGAAGCGTCCATCAGCCGGCAGTGTTGCCGGGCACCACCTTCACAACTCGGAGGGTCTACAAAATAAACTTGGTCAGGATCCGGAGGAAACATGGCGGAAACGGTACGAGTAAAAAATATCGGGCTTAGGGGTGTGACCGTAGCGGATACCAAGATCAGCTACATCAACGGAGAGCAAGGAATACTGATCTATCGAGGATATCGCATCGAGGAACTGGCGGAGAAATCCACGTATCCGGAAACAGCGTATCTACTGCTTCATGGAAGATTGCCCGACAGAGATGAATTGCGTCGATTTGAGGAGGAATTGTGTGAGGCTCGGGAGCTGCCTGCTTACGTGATACAGAGTTTCCGGCATTGGCCCTCAACCGCGAGTCCCATGGATGTCTTGCAGGCTTCCGCGCCTTTGCTAGCCATGTCTGATCCGGATGCCGGCTCCACCAGCAGAAACGACAACGTCCGCACAGCCTTGCGTTTAATCGCGCGGGTACCCGTCATCATAGCCGCATGGCACAGGATCCGACAGGGTCGGGAACCGGTTCCAGCCAAGAGGGAGCTTTCGCATTCGGAGAATTTCCTGTGGCAGCTCCACGGGACCCCTCCGGACCCGCAAGTGGCTCGTGATTTGGATATATGCCTCATTCTTCATGCAGACCATACCTTCAACGCATCCACATTTGCGTGCAGAGAAGTGGTTTCCACACGGGCGCACATGTACGCGGGTGTAAGCGCAGGTATCGGCGCACTCTCAGGAAGTCTTCATGGCGGCGCCAACGCCCGTGTCATGAAAATGCTCCTGGAAGTTCAATCAGAGCCGGACCCGGCCGCATGGGTACAACATCAATTGGATGCCGGAGAACGGATCATGGGCATCGGACACGCGGTTTACAAGACCACGGATCCCCGGGCCAAGATTCTGAAAGAAATGTCTTTTCGTATCGGGGCGCGAACAGGCCAGGAGCAATGGGCCCGACTTTCCGCCCAGATCGAAGAAGCGGCGCTGGCCGCACTGGAAAGGCGTGGAAAATCCGAACTTAAACCCAATGTGGATTTCTACAGTGCATCCGTATATCACATGATGGGGATTCCCGGAGACTTGATGACGCCCATCTTCGCCATGTCCCGTATTTCTGGATGGTGCGCCCACATCATCGAAGAAATCTTCGCGGAAGCCCAGGAGAGACCCGCTTTGTATCGCCCCGCCGCCGAGTACGTGGGAGATTACTGCGGACTGACGGGATGCGAGTATCCATCCGTCGAGGCTCGTACATGAAAGAAACCGCCAAACCCATACGCCATCGCCATGACGTGGTTATCGTGGGTTCGGGCCTCGCCGGACTTCGTGCCGCGGTGGAAGTGGCGGGTACATGCGACTTGGCCCTGTTGAGCAAGGTATACCCTACCCGGTCTCATTCGGGGGCCGCCCAAGGGGGCATCGCTGCCGCATTGGGTAATGAAGAGCCCGATTCCTGGGAATGGCATGCCTATGACACCGTCAAGGGGGGGGACTACCTGACGGACCAGGACGTAGCGGAAGTGCTTGCCGAAGACGCTCCCCGGGCCATCTTCGAACTCGAACACATGGGTGTGCCTTTCAATCGGACGCCCGAGGGGACCATCGCCCAAAGGGCCTTCGGGGGACACACACGGGAATTCGGCAAAGCTCCGGTCAAGAGAGCTTGCCACGCCGCGGACCGAACGGGTCGCGTCATTTTGGACACGCTGTTTGGTCGGATCTTTCGTTCCGGTATACGCATATTTCCCGAATTCCAGATGCTGGACCTGATCCGAACCGGGAACCGAATCAGCGGCTTGATTGCCTATGAACTGGCCACGGGAAGGGTGCACATGTTTGAATCCCGTGTTCTTCTTCTGGCCACAGGGGGATTCGGGAAAGTATACAGGACCACCTCGAACTGCTTCGCCAACACCGGGGATGGCGTCTACCGGGCGTACCGAAATGGAATTCCCCTGGAGGACATGGAGTTCGTCCAGTTCCATCCCACGGGAATTTACCGTTTGGGCGTTTTAATCAGCGAAGCCGCCCGGGGGGAAGGAGGCGTTCTGCGAAACCGGAACGGGGAACGCTTCATGCAGAAGTACGCCCCCGCCATCAAGGACTTGGCGCCTCGTGATGTCGTTTCCCGTGCCATAGCCACCGAGATACGGGAAGGCCGGGGTATTGACGGCAACGACTATGTCCATTTGGATTTGACGCATCTCAGTGAGAAGAAGCTCCGGGAGAAGCTTTCTGAGATTACCTCCTTTGCACGAATTTATCTCGGCGTGGATGCAGTCCGGCAACCCATACCGGTACAACCCACATGCCACTACATGATGGGAGGCATTCCGACGAATCGGGACGGCCAGGTGCTTGATGACCAGGGCCGGGCGGTTCCGGGTTTTTATGCCGTGGGAGAATGCGCATGCGTTTCCGTCCACGGGGCGAATCGACTAGGATGCAATTCCCTGTTGGATTTGGTGGTTTTCGGACGAAGATCGGGCCGAAACATCCTGACGGAACTCCCGCATCTGGATTGGGAGCCCGTGTCGGATTCCTCGGCGGACCCCGTTTCAGAGCGGATTTTCCACCTGAAATCGGCCTCCGCCGGAAATCGCATGGCTCCGCTGCGAGCAGCCCTTCAAGAGATCATGATGAACTTGTGTTCGGTGTTCCGGACCCGAAAAGGGCTCCAAGAGGCGCTTACCGAAATCCGGGACCTGGAGGACCGTTCGCGGCGCATCGTAATCGAGAATTCGGGTTCTCACTTCAACTACGCTCTTGCGGAGGCCTTTGAGTTGGAATCTCTGCTGGGGCTGAGCGAGGTCATCGTTTGCTCGGCTCTTGCCCGGGAGGAAAGCCGGGGCGCCCATTTCCGGGAGGATTTTCCGGAAAGGGATGATGAGAACTGGCTCAAGCATACGTTGGCTCTTCACACGACACACGGACCAAAGCTCTCTTATAAGCCGGTCACGTTGACCCGGTTCGAACCCAGACCGAGGACGTATTAACACCATGGATCTTCGATTCAGAATTTTCCGCTATGACCCCGAGACGGACCAAGAACCCTATTACCGAACCTACTCCCTGGTGGCGGAACCCGAGGACAGGGTACTGGACTGCTTGAACCGCATCCGATGGGAGCAAGACGCAACGCTGAGCTACCGCATGTCCTGTGCCCACGGAGTATGCGGCTCCGATGGAATGCGCATCAACGGTAAATGCTCCCTGGCGTGTCAGCGCCTGGTGAAAGACCTGGCGGGTGTCGAAGTGCTGCTGGAGCCCCTTCCCTTCTTCGCGGTCATCAAAGACCTGATTGTGGACATGGACCCGCTGTTCAAACGCATACAGGAACTCCCCCCCTATGTGATGCCGTCCGATGATCCTCCCGATCGAGAACGGATTCAGACTCCCGAGGACGCGGCCAAGCTCGATGAAGTCATCCGGTGCATTTTGTGCGCCTGCTGCACGGGGGCTTGCCCCGTGATGGGAGAAAATCCCGAATACGTGGGCCCGGCGGCGCTCGTATGGGCGTACCGATTCGTTTTCGATTCCAGGGACGAAAGAGAACAGGACCGCCTTCAGCGGGTAAATCATCCCAACGGAGTCTGGGCCTGCGTAAACCACTTCGAATGTACGCGAGCCTGTCCGAAACGCATCCCGGTGACCAAGTGCATCAACACGTTGAAGCGAATGATCGCAACGGTTGAAAAGTAGCGGGTTCGGCCCTCGTTCGCAGACGGAGAACCGTAAATTACGTATTCCTCACCGTCTTCCGCACGGTTTCGGTGTACCATGCGACCTGCAATCCAACCAACTCGCGCCTGAATCCGAGTTCGAACGGCCGCTTTGGCCCCCCGGGCTCTCCCTTCTTCTTCCCAACAGCGCACCATCCCACGGAAACGCATTGGCCCGCACTCCGCGTGTCTGCATCCGAGCCAACGGTGATCCTTCTACAAGCCGATATGGAAAGAAAACCGCGGCGACATGCACCATCATCAGGGCTTGATTGAATCGTGTCCGCTCCTTCCCCAGCATTCGGACCGCCTGCACTGCATGGCTCCTTGTCGGCATGCCGCCCAGCCTATGTTCGAACAGGATGTCCGATGCTTCGTTTTCTGGCTCATGCTGAACGGCTGTCTGCCGATATACCATGGTAAACCGCTGGACGGCGCGCCGGTTCGAGGTGGTGGAGTGAATCCTTGTGAAACCCCTGCACTGAAGCCTGTCTTTTCCGGCGTTCCCGTCTCGGTGGACGTCCCATCGGGGCCGGCCGTTGAAAAGCGCAACCCAGGCGCGGCGCTCCGTTCCACGCATTGGGTCGTTCCCCCTATCCGCGGGTCGTTCTCCAGCGGCCTGCCGGGAAATCGATTTGTAGAGCAGGCGGGAAGGCTGTAGTTTCTTGAACTCCGAGAGGGAATACCGGGCCGGACTTATGAAGAAATACTACTCATGGAATCAGGGAAGTCGGAAAGCGAAGCCATGGGCGATTCTGCTGTTTGTTTCGCTGTGTATTCTGGTGGTGCTGAGTTCGTTGTATCTGGTCGCTCACTATGTTCTCCAGAAAGAACTTCACCAGAGCGCATTGAACGTAGCCATGGCGGCCGCTGCGGGGGTGGATGCCGACGATGTGAAGTCTCTGGGCATTCAGGAAGATATTGAAGGCGAGACTTTCCAACGGATTCAGGCCTTCCTGGCAAGACTTTCCTACGCCAATCCGGATACACGCTACGTGGCGTTGATCCGGAGGATCGCATCCGCAGATGAGATGGGAATACGGTACGAGATCCTGGCGGATAACCGGATCCAGGACCTGAATCAGGACAATCGATACGATATCCATGAAGTCCGGAATCCCCCCGGAACACCCTTCGAAAGCAAACTCTACGCACACCTGTCCAAGGCATGGCACCATCCGGCAACCAGTCTGGGTTTCTCGCTCCAGCCCATTCGCACCAAAGTGATCTCGGGGTTTGCTCCCGTGAAGGATTCTTTCGGGCAAACCGTTGCCGTGGTGGTGGTGACTCTTTCTTCCGCCTCTCTCGAACGTAAATCCATGTTCCTGCAAAGCGCTATTGTAGGCGTTTGGCTGCTGCTGACCGTTGCCGCCTTCTGTTTTTGGGGCCTTTCGGAGAAACGCTGGATGGGATGCTTCCTTGGGTCCCTGATGATTTTGGTTCTTTTCGGATCCTTGTATTGGATCGCCCGAAGGGTTGTCATCAACGAGATTCGAGGTCAGGCCATGGGCGTCGCCATTGCCACGGCGGCGGGCATTCTCCCCGACGATGTGGCGGCCATTCAATCGCCGGTGGATATGAATGGGGAACCGTTTCGACGGATCCAAGGATTCCTGGAGCGGATCCAAGATACGAATCTGGATGTCCGGTACATCTATATCATGAGACGATCCCAGCGAGAAGGCGCCCGTTCCTCGGATTACGAATATGTGGTGGACGAATTCACCATGGATCGCGACGGGAACGGCGCCATCGATCCTTCCGAAGTGGGTAATCCCCCGGGGACTCCCTATAATGCCGCTCCGTTTCCGGAGTTGGTCAAGGCGTGGTTCCAGCCTTCAGCGGACTACGAGGTGTCTCCGGACCCCCCCTATCCCGATCTCATGTCGGGATATGCTCCTATCAAAGACTCCAGCGGGAAAACCGTAGGCATAGTGGGGGTGGATATCGTCGCCTCTGTGGTCCGTCAGAAGCTGTTTGCCATCCGAACGGTCATTTTTATTGTATGGGTCAGCCTCACCCTGATGATCATCGGCATCATGCAGTTTTATTTTCAGAAGCGGGAACTTCTTAGGGAGAGGGAGAAGCTATTAGAACAATTGAGACGGAATGAGATGCTATATAAAGAACTTAGTATAACAGATGATTTGACAAAGCTATATAATGCAAGATACTTACACCATCAACTTAAACTTGAGACAGCAAGGTCAACTCGCTATGAGTCGAGGCTATCCATTATATTTATAGATATCGACGATTTTAAATCGTACAATGATGCCAACGGTCATACCGAAGGAGATAGAGTGCTTAGAGAGTTGGGTGACATAATACAGACAAGCATAAGAGGGTCTGACTCGGCATTCAGGTATGGAGGAGAGGAGTTCATAATATTGCTACCTGAAACACCATGTGATGCAGCTGTTCATATCGCTCATAGAATAAGGACGGAATTCGAGGATAAATATCATTATGACAAAGACTCAAATAGATTATATATAACAGTAAGTATAGGTATTGCTGAGTATATTCCATCTGAGGATCCCACTGAATTTGTAAAGAGAGCAGACAAAAGCATGTATTCCGCCAAGAGAGCCGGCAAGAACAGAGTGCATCTCTCCGAGGCTGAAAAAACTTGTTCATAGTATATCATTGGGTTGGAAGGGCATGGCCGGCCGACGTATGGAACGGCTCGCATCGTCACCCGGCGCGGAGCGGATGACGGCCTTGACCTCGATGGTCTTCCATGTCCATAAGTGGATCAGAGCACCATCATAAGATGGGAGAGTACGCGATGAGCTTCCGAGAAGAGAGAGACGCTCTTGGCCCGGTTCAGGTTCCGGATGAGGTCTATTACGGTGCATCTACGCAGCGAGCCGTGGAGAACTTCCCCATCAGCGGACTGACGATCCCCCTCCCTATTATTCGCGCCATGGCCATGATCAAGAAACATGCGGCTCACGTGAATCACGGACTGGGTCTGCTGTCCGTTTCCATCAAAGATCCTATACTCGTAGCGGCCCGAGAAGTCCAGGCAGGGTCTTGGGACGACCAATTCCCCGTGGACGTGTTTCAAACGGGCTCGGGCACTTCCACCAACATGAATGTCAATGAGGTCATTGCAGGAAGGGCCAACGAATTGCTGATCGGAAAACGGGGAGGCAAATCGCCCGTCCACCCCAACGACCACGTAAATCTGGGACAGTCCAGCAACGATGTGTTTCCGACGGCCCTCCATATCGCCACCGTACTGAGGCTCAGGGAACACGTGATTCCCTCGTTGGTTCTCCTTCACGAACGTCTCCTGAAAAAATCCGAGGAATTCCGGGAGGTCGTCAAGATCGGCCGAACCCATGTGCAGGACGCGGTTCCGGTGACACTGGGACAGGAATTCAGCGGATACGCCCGGCAAGTACAACTGGGCATCCAACGCGTTCAGGCGGTTCAGAAACACTTGTCGGAACTTCCTCTTGGGGGTACGGCGGTGGGAACGGGAGTAGGCGCCCACCCCCTCTTTGCCGGTGAGGTCATTGACCGGATCGTGGAAGAAACGGGCCATGCATTCCTGGAAGCGGAAAACCATTTCGAGGCCCAGGCGGCCAGGGACGCCGCCGTTGAAGCCAGTGGAGCATTGAGGACGTTGGCTGTGAGTCTGAGCAAGATCGCCAATGATCTGCGATGGCTCGCGAGTGGTCCCAGATCCGGCTTGGGAGAGATCACGCTTCCGTCATTGCAGCCGGGCTCCTCGATCATGCCCGGAAAGGTCAATCCCGTAATACCTGAAGCCGTGATCCAGGTCTGTGCTCAAATTCAGGCCGGAGACCTGGCCGTTGTTCTGGCGGGACAGGGTGGAACTCTGGAACTCAATGCGATGATGCCCCTGTTGGGCCACAGCCTACTGCACTCTATCCACATTTTGGGCAACGCGGCACGCCTGTTCGCAGTAAAATGCGTCGAAGGTATTGTTGCCGATCGGAAGATATGCGCCGCCAATGTCGAACGCAGCCTCGCCTTGGCTACCTATCTCGTGCCTTCTCTGGGATACGACCGGGCAGCGGCGTTGGCCCGGGAGGCTTACGAAAGGGGCGAAACGGTCCGGGAGGCCGCGCTGAGATCGGGTACGCACTCCCAAGAGGAATTGAAGGAAATCCTGGATGAAGGTATACTGAAAAGCCTCTTCCAATAGGGCTGGTGCGCAAACATTATGAGGCTATACTACATGTTATTTCTCGGGTGTGGACGTTTTCTTTCCAGGATCCGATCCTTAACAGCCCATTGCTAAATACCATTGCGAACAGGCTGGTGAAAAACGCGATCTGCGGCGACCAAGGGTTCGGCGGCGCAGCCCTTACGGCTCACTTCCACCCGCACCCATATTCATCCGGATTCTGATCTTGACCATAGGGGCGCTTCACACTATCTTCAACGCACGGGTGTTGCGTTTTCTCTCTTGCCACAGGTGGATGCCATGACTCATGCAAAAGGGACCGAACCCCATTCCCATGACGCCCTGGAGCGGGAACTCAAGTCACAAATCGAAGAGACGCTGAAGGACCTTCCCTACAGCGTCCCTATCTATCTGTTCACGGAGGCGGGACAGAATGAAGGGTACAATGAAGCCGCACGAAAGATTATCCGAGCCTTTCGAAATTTCAGCTCGAAGATCGAGCTTAAGGAATTCGGTTTGGATCATGAAAGCGCACGACAATATGAAATTTCCCGTTCTCCCACCATTCTTTTCGATCCTGAACACGTATCCATTCGGTGGTATGGAGCACCCGTAGGCGAGGAAGGTCGAACCTTTCTGGAGGCCATCCTGCTTCTGGGAGCTCGAAACAGCATGATGACCGCCCAATCCCGCGAGATCATGGCGAAGATCCAAGATCGCCGTTCCGTACGTGTTTTTCTGAGTCCTACCTGTCCTTATTGCCCTCAACAGGCGGTGAACGCCGTGAAGTCGGCCATCGAAAGCCCCGAGTTTGTGTCGGTGGAGCTGGTGGATATTCAGAGCAATCCGGACCTGGCGGAAGAATATGCCGCCTACAGCGTGCCCCAGACCTACGCAAACCAAGTCCTCATAGCCCAGGGCGCTCAATCCGAGGAACTCTTCGCCCTGTCCCTGCAAACCCTCGAAGAACAGACCTTGTTCATCCCCGACAGCGATGCGGAACAGGTGGATGCGGACCTGGTCATTGTGGGAGCGGGTCCTGCGGGTTTGACCGCGGGGATATACGCGGAGAGGAGCGGCCTCCAAACGGTGGTTGTGGAGCGGGGGGCCTTGGGAGGGCAGGTCTCCACTACCCCTGTAGTCGAAAACTACGTGGGATTCACGCAGGTGGGTGGAAAGGTATTGGTGGACATCATGGTCACTCACGCCCTCCAATATGTTCGGATCTTTAAGGGGGAGGAAGTCATCGATGTCCTGCCGGGTCCCCCATTAGAGGTGCTGACCACGCGGCGCAAGTTCAACACCAAGGCCGTACTTTTGGCTACGGGAGCCACTCATCGACGTTTGGGCGTGCCGGGAGAGGACCGACTGTCGGGGCGCGGAGTCAGCTATTGCAGTACCTGTGACGGCCCCCTGTTCCAGGGAAAAGAGGTAATCGTGGCGGGCGGAGGAAACAGCGCTCTCACCGAGGCGCTCCACCTGAAGCATATCGGAGTCGATGTCACCGTGGTACACAGGAGAGACACGTTCCGCGCCCAGGAGCATCTTACTCGAAATCTGGTCGAGAATCGCATTCCGGTGCTATGGAACAAAGAGATCCAGGAGATACGAGGGGATAGGAAGGTCGAGGATATCCTGTTGTTGGATAACCGAACCGGTGAACGCTCCACCGTGAAGACGGACGGGATATTTGTGGCCATAGGATACGAACCCGAAGTGGCCCTGGCCAAGAAGATCGGCGTGGAGCTTACGCCCGAAGGATACATTAAGCGCGATGAACACCATCGTACCAGCATACCGGGAATCTACTCCGCGGGTGACGTGGAAGGCGGCTACAAACAGATCGTAACCGCCGCGGGGCAGGGAGCCGAAGCCGCTCTGAGCATTTTTGAAGACCTCATCGATCCTTACTGGTTAAGGAACTCACGTTTGTCTTCCGCCTCCTGACAGACGGCGGCGAACTTCGCTGTCTTTCCGCCGGTCGCCGAACTCCGGATCACTCAGTAGTCGATTCCGGGCTGAGGTTCGATGCCTTTCCTGTAAGCGTGTTTCACCTCCGTGACATCACTGACCGTATCGGCCCATTTTACCACTTCGGGATGGGCGTCGCGACCGGTCAGAACGAGATGTAATTCGGGCGGTCGTTTCTCGAGGATCTCCAAAACCTGGTACAAATCCACTAACCGAAGATGGAGAGCGTTGTTGATTTCGTCCAGAATCAGCATGTCGTATTCACCGGAGGTCATTTTCTGCTGAACAAGCCGCAACGCTTCCTGAGCATTTTCTCGATGCTCTTCATAGGAATAGGGGTTTCCCTGAATGCCGCAGAATCCTTTGCCCGTAGAGACAAGCTCCACGGAGCACATCATCTTGCCTATGCCTTTCCATTCACCGGCAAACATATCGCCCTTCATAAATTGGATGATGCCCACCCGCATGTTATGGCCGCACGCCCGCACGGCAAGGCCCAGAGCGGTGGTGGTCTTGCCCTTACCGTATCCCGTGATCACCATCACCAGGCCCTGTTTCTTCTTGGGTTGTAGATAGGTCACCTCCATAGGGTTCCCCTCGCGACACATTCGATGTTCCTTGCGCGCCTATGATTCGGGTCGCTCCGGCCCTTCACAAGATACACTCCTATTAAGAATAATATATGCCGAAATCGGCCGGTTTCAAGAGTCGTTATCGAGGAACGGAAGCGTGCTTTTCAAAGGAAGTTGCACCTCCGTAATGAGTCGTGGATGAAAAGGAACGGGGCCGGATCAAGGCGGCGCTTCGGACAACCGTGGTTCCCGAAGAAATCGGCTGGGTTCTCAGGACTCGGATTGCGCCAGAATCTCTCGGAAGATAATGAGCTTCTGAATATCCTGCGTGCCTTCCCCAAGGGAAGAAGCCCACGCGTCCATGGGGTATTTGTGGATGGGGTGCTCGAATACGACGGACGCGGCTCCGAAAAGATCCGCCGCCCACACGCTCACCTTTCGTGAGATCTCCACGGCAAGATACTTAGCCATGGACGATTCCATGCGGAAGGGTTTTCCCAGGTCCTTTCTCCTGCACGCGTGCCATACCATGAGACGGGCCGCTTCTATTCCCGCGTAGAGATCCGCCGCCTCGAAACCCTTGGATTGAAAATCGAGGATGCGTTTCCCGAAGACTTTGCGCCTCCCGGCATGGTACAAGGCCGACTCGAAAGCCCCCGCGGCGGCGCCCACGGTGAGTGCGGCCAACGGAATGCGGCTGCAGGTAAAGGTCTGTAACACCTGCGGTAATCCGTTTCCGCGGACGCCGAGCAGACTTTCCTCCGGTACGCGCACATCGTCGAACTGGATCCGCGTCAAATCGGAAGGGATCCAAACCTGCTTGTTCAAGCGCCTTCTGGAAATCCCTTGGTGGGCAAGATCCACCAGGAACATGCTGATTCGGTGGTTTTTCCGTTCCCCAGGATCCGAAACCGCCGTCACGATGACCAGATCACTGATGGACCCGTTCGTCACATACGCCTTGGAGCCGTTCAGAATCCAGCCGCCGCCTGCGGGGGAGGCCGTCATGGAGATTGCGGCGGCGTCGCTTCCGGCGTTGATTTCACTGTTGCCCAGGCAGATGAGCGTTCGTCCCAACGCTGCAGAATTCAACGTTTCCTGTTTGTGATGCTCGGACCCGAACATCCGGATGGGATACATGCCCAAAGAAACCTGTACCAGGACCGCAACCCCAATTCCAGGAGCTACCCGTCCCAGTGTCTCGAACTGGACCGCCGGCTTCAAGGCGCCCGTTTCGGCCCAGCGGCCCTGCTTCACATCGTATCCCAGCCAACCTTCCTTCCCGAGTTCCTGAAACAACCTCCGGGGAATGGCGGATTCCCGATACCAGCGGCTCAGATTCGGGGTCACGTTGGTTTCTATGAACGCTTTCATCCTTTCCCAATTAGCATTGGATTCATCCGGAACACGAAACAACATAAGCCGGGTCTCCTCTTGCTGGCTCCCGTTTCCGGGCTTGATCCCGGAAGGCGAAAAGACCATCGTACGCCCTACCCGCCCATCTGATCCCGAGTACGTTCAATACATAATCACTTCCCGCGTTTTAACGCAAGTCCGGTTTCCGTAACCGTTCGCTAAGCGAATTCTCGTCATTGCGATCCATCTAGTTGAAATCGTCCCACTTGCTTTGCCCACCCGCATACCCTATGCTGTCTTTATATTTGTCCGGACCCACGGCACTCATGTCTGGATCCGGATGCACGGAACACGGACGGATCCGGACAGGCAGGGGTGAACACGTGCCGGCCGGACATTTTCCCAATGCGGTTCATTCTCGGGCGCCGGGTATCGCATCGCTCTTGGCAGACTGCCGACAAATCCGTTGTTTAATGAAGATTCATGGATGCACTCGACCGGCTTTCAACGGATCAGACGTTCCCTGGCAGGCTGGGAAAACAACATTGCGGGGAGGCTGGTGAAAAACGATGAGATGCAAGAAGCGTGAATCCTGAGGAATGAGGCGCACCTGCAGTACGCCGCAATGACGAAGGATGAAGCGCGACACAACAGATCGCGTCTTTTACCAGCCTGTAGGATGAACTCAGAGGATCCGAATCAACGAAGGAGGGAAGGCACATGCCCAGGACGCGCATAGATCTCCCGTATCACGTGGAACGGCTGTCCATTCTCGATGAGACCGGTAAGGTGGACACTGAGCTGGCTCCGGAGCTTCCCGACGAAATGCTCTTGAAAATACACCGGTACATGCTTTTGACCCGACGATTCGATGAACGCCTGCTGGCCCTGCAGCGCCAAGGACGGATCGGCACGTTCGCGCCCGTTACGGGACAAGAGGCGGCCCAGTTGGGGACCGTGGCTCCGTTGCGTGCATCCGACTGGATGGCGCCCGCCTTCCGCGAAGCTGCCGCCGAACTGTGGCGGGGAAGAAGTCTGGAGAGCTTCATCCTTTACTACGGCGGCTTTGATGAGGGAGGCAAAATAGAAGAAAGTCGCAACGACCTCCCCATTTCCGTGCCGGTGGGATCTCAAACCCTTCATGCGGTGGGGATCTCCTATGGAATCAAGTACCGCGGTAAAGACGATGTGGTGGTCACCTTCTTCGGAGACGGCGCCACATCGGAAGGCGACTTCCACGAAGCCATGAACTTCGCGGGCGTGTACCAAACGCCTACAATATTCGTGTGCCAGAACAACCAATGGGCCATCTCCGTTCCGCGTTCCAGGCAAAGCCGCTCTCAAACCCTGGCCCAAAAGGCCCTGGCCTATGGATTTCCTGGAATCCAGGTGGACGGAAACGACGTCCTGGCGGTGTATTCAGCCGCAAGCGAGGCCATCGAACGAGCCAGAAAGGGGCAGGGCCCCACCATGATCGAATGCGAGACCTACCGAATGCTCATGCACACTACGGCGGACGACCCCAAGAGATACCGGTTGGAAGAAGACGTAGAACCCTGGAAGGCCCGTGACCCGATCTTGCGATTCCAGAAGTATCTTGCCTCCCGCGGACTCCTCACCGAGGAAGAAGTCCAGGGTCTGGAGGAAGAAATCAAGACGGAAATCCGGGATGCCGTGAGCCGCGCCGAAGAGCTGATGGAAACTTTGGGAGACCCCTTGGGCATGTTCGAGCATACCTTGGAGGAAATGCCCGATACCCTGAAGGAACAGCGGGAAGAGCTGATTCAGGAACTGGAGGCCGTTGGGAAGGAGGCAAGTCATGGCTAAGATGACCATGGTCCAGTCCATAAACCTGGCCTTGAAACAGGAGATGGAAGGGGACGATCGCGTAATCGTGCTCGGGGAAGACGTGGGGAAAGACGGCGGTGTATTCCGTCTCACCGAAGGCTTGTTCGATCTCTTCGGCGGAGAGCGGGTCGTTGATACCCCGCTCGCGGAATCCGGCATTGTGGGAATGTCCATCGGCATGGCGCTGTATGGTCTCCGTCCGATCTGCGAAATACAATTCTCGGGCTTTACCTACCAGGCCTTTCATCAGCTGGAAAGTCACGCGGCGCGGCTCAGACGCCGTTCCCGCGGCAGGTTCTCGGTACCGATGGTCATGCGCGCTCCTTACGGGGCCGGTGTGCGAGCCCTGGAACATCATTCCGAAAGTCGTGAAGCGTATTGGGCTCATACGCCGGGGCTGAAGATGGTCATCCCATCCGGCCCCCGAATAGCCCGAGCACTGCTGGTAAGCGCCATACGGGATCCGGACCCTGTGGTGTTCTATGAACCCAAGGCCCTGTACCGGGCGTTCCGAGAAGAAGTTCCCGAGGAGGAAGAAATGTTTCCCCTGGGTAAGTCCCGCATGGTACGGGAAGGCGCCGACCTCACCATGATCTCTTTCGGAGCCATGCTGCCTCCCACATTGGAGGCGGCGGAACAGCTCAAGACACAAGACGGCGTGAATGCCGAGGTGATCGACCTGTTGAGCATCTCGCCGCTGGACGATGCCCTGTTCACGGAGTCTGTTCGGAAGACCGGTCGAGCAGTCATCGTTCATGAAGCCCCTCGCAGTTTTGGCGCCGGGGCTGAAATCCTCTCCCGCATATTGGAGAAATCCTTTTTCTATCTGGAAGCTCCCGTCGCCCGGGTGACGGGTTTCGACGTGGTGGTTCCGTTGTTTGCCCGGGAAAAGGCGTATCTGCCCGATGTCCCGCGTATCCTACGTGCGGCTCGAGGGATTCTGAAAACCTGAAAAGGGAGGCGCCACATGTCCAGAGCATTCAAGTTGCCCGATCTCGGAGAAGGGATTCATGAGGGTGAGATCATATCCGTACTTGTGAGTGAAGGAGATCGTGTCCGGGAGGAACAACCAATTATCGAGGTCGAAACGGACAAGGCTGCGGTGGAAATCCCCTCCCCCTATTCCGGTGTTGTGGAAAGCATTCTGGTCAAGCCCGGAGATATCGTAAAGGTGGGGGATGACCTCATGGTCTTTTCCGAGGTAAGCGCGTCCGCGGAGACGCCCCGGAGACCCGCTGAAGAACCGACCCCGCCTTCTCCAAGACACGAGGAACCCCGGAGTGAGGTCTCCTCGAAAGAAACCGCCGGAGCGGAGAAATCCGATACTTCCACAGAACGCGAAGGCGCCGCCGCGGAAGGACCGGTACCTGCATCTCCCGCGACGCGCCGGCTGGCAAGGGAACTTGGGGTGGACATCCGCCGGGTTTCAGGAAGCGGTCCCGCCGGTCTGGTGACGGCGGAAGACGTGAGAGGTTTCGCGGAAAAGAAGGAACCGCCCGCAGAGGCGGCGCCTTCGGAAAAGGCGCCATCCCGGCCCCTTAAGGAAGCGGCTGAGCCCGCAGCACCCGCTCTGGGATCCAGCAAGTGGGGACCGGAGGAAAGAATGCCTCTCAGATCCATCCGCCGGGCCACCGCGAAACAGATGGCCCTTTCATGGTCCAAGATACCCCATGTCAGCAGTCAGGATGTGGCCGACATCACCCGCTTGGATCGGCTTCGCAGGCAACACAAAGACGAACTCGAACGTCTGGGAGGGGCCTTGACCCTGACGGTGTTCGCACTCAAAGCAGCGGCGGCGGCGCTCAAGAAGCATCCCCGCTTCAATGCGTCCCTGGACGAGGAAGCTCAACAGATCGTGCTGAAACGGTATTATCATCTCGGGGTCGCCGTGGATACGCCGGATGGTCTGCTGGTCCCCGTTGTCCGAGATGTGGATCGCAAGAGCATCGCAGAGTTGGCCGTGGAACTTCAGGGCTTGACGGAGCGTGCACGCAACCGAAAACTGGCGCTGGAAGAGATGCAGGGCGGAACGTTCACCATCACCAATATCGGTCCCTTGGGGGCCACCGGATTCGCTCCGATCATCAACTATCCGGAAGCGGCCATACTGGGGCTGGCCAAGGCCCGCTGGCAACCCATGGTCATTGGAGACGGCGACGACTATACCATCGAGCCGAGGCTCATGCTTCCCGTCATGCTTTCCTTCGACCATCGGATACTTGACGGCGCGGATGCCCAACGGTTTATCATCGAAATCATTCGGGCCTTTGAGGATCCGGAGGAAATGCTCCTGATGATCTGACGGGCCGCTGAAAAACGCGAGCTGCTTCGTGGGGCTTCATCCTTCGTCATTGCGGCGTACTGAATGTACGCTTCACTTCCCAGGATTCGCCCGCCTTACATCTCATCGTTTTGCAGCGGCCTGCCCGCAATAGTGTGTATCAGCGAGCGGCTGCTGAGAGGAGGCGACACATGGTCATGGGTGAACTGACACAAGAAACCGAACTCCTCATCGTCGGCGGGGGGCCGGGAGGGTATGCCGCCGCGTTCAGGGCGGCGGACTTGGGAATGGATGTAACGGTCGTTTCCCAGGATCCGAAACCCGGCGGCGTTTGTCTGCATACCGGGTGTATTCCTTCCAAGACATTGTTGTACCTTGCAGAGCTTATCATGGACGCCCGGCGGGCGGCGGATATGGGGGTCACATTCGGTCCCCCCCACATCGATATCGATGGGGTTCGAGCGTTCAAAAACAGTGTTACCGACAAGCTGGCCGGAGGATTGGTCAACCTCTTCAATCGTCGGGGCGTTCAGTGGATTCAGGCGAGGGCCGAATTCGAGGACTCGGGCCGGGTACGACTCCACGGAGGCGACATCAGCCGTTTCAAGTTCAAGCACGCCATCGTGGCCAGCGGTTCCCATACGGTTTCTCCGAAGAACATCCGCCTGGAGCCTCGAGGGAGGGTCATGGACTCCACCGGCGCTTTGGAGCTTCCGGATATTCCGGAGAGTCTCCTCGTGGTGGGCGGAGGCTATGTGGCTCTGGAACTCGGGTCGGTATACGCTGCTCTGGGAAGCCGCGTAACGCTCATCGTTCACCGGGACCGTTTGATACGGGGGGCGGATCCGGACTTGGTGGAACCCTTGAAACGCAAGCTGCTCGAAGTCTTCGAAGCCGTCCATTTCAATACCGAATTGGAGGCGCTTCAGGAGGAGAAGGATTGGGTCCAGGTGACGTTCAAAGGGAATGCGCCGGAACCGCGTGCACGATTTGATCGCGTGCTGATTGCCGTGGGGCGGCGACCCAACACCGACGGCCTGGGGCTGGAAAGGACCCAAGTGACGCTTACGGAACACGGTTTTATCCAGGCGGACGACCGGCAACGAACCAGCGATCCTCGGATTTATGCGGTGGGCGATGTGGTGGGAGGGACCATGCTCGCCCATAAGGCTATGCGCGAGGGGAAAGTGGCCGCGGAAGTCATCGCGGGTCTGCCCTCCGCCTTCGACGCCAAAGCCATTCCTGCGGTGGTCTATACGGATCCGCAAATCGCCTGGTGCGGCCTCACCGAGGAGGAGGCCGAACGCCAAAAGAGACCGATTCGAGTGGCCCGCTTTCCCTGGAAGGTTTCGGGACGGGCCTTGTCCATGGGAACTCCTCAGGGATTCACGAAGATGATCGTGGATCCGGGCACCCAGAGAATACTGGGCCTTGGAATCGTGGGACGCGGAGCCGAGGGACTCATCGCGGAAGGCGTCCTCGCAGTGGAGATGGGGGCGCTGGCCGAGGACGTAGCCTTGAGCATTCATGCCCATCCCACCCTTTCGGAGACGGAAGGAGAGGCGGCTGAAGTCTTCCTGGGAACCGCTACACATATACTCCCTTCCAGGAAGAAGTCCCGATAGCTTCTCCAACGCCTTTTTTCAAAATGGAAAACCGGCTATGGCAAGCGTTTCCAGGGGTGTTTCGCGGGCGGGATTTTTCAGGCCCTGCCGGAGTTCGTCCGGGTGTCTCCGGATCCCGGCCCCGAAACTCGAGGTTGCTCGAAGCGCCTTGCGCGGACGCCCGGCTTGAGTCGAACCTCGGAACTTCCTCTGTTGCATTCGACCCTCGAACCATGCAATAAGAACTCGACCCCTTTCGGAGAACTTGAGCGCCCGAACTCGGCTTTCCCATCGTCTCGCAGATCGAGGTTCCTTTGGAAGATACGGCGCCTGCTTCCAAAGAAGCAGCTCCAAAGAAAAAGACCAAGCGGTTTCTGGTCCAGCCCATGATGGTCCATGTATGCTACGGGTTGATTCCCTGCCTGCTGGCATCCGTCTATCTTTTCGGCCTCCGGGCTTTGATCCTTGCCCTTTGGGTTGCCCTGCTGGCTTTGCTTACGGAAGGCGCTTTCACCTTCCGGCAGGGAAAACCCGTCACCTCGGCGGTTCTGGTTACCAGCTTGATCTTCACCCTGAGCCTCCCGCCGACGACCCCGTTCTGGATCGCTTCCGTGGGCATCGTGTTTGCCGTGGTCTTCGGAAAAATGGTTTTCGGGGGATTCGGATTCAACCCGTTCAATCCCGCCATGGCGGGACGCTGTTTCATTTACATCGCGTTCCCCATTTCCATGACTCACATCTGGACCGAACCCTTCTCGGGCAGGCGCGGCGGCTTTTTTCAATGGGCTCCTCCGGTGGACGCCCTTACCGAGGCCACTCCCCTAAAACTGTATACCTTGGGCGAAACGGTCCCCTGGGAACGGTTGTTTCTGGGAAATATCTCGGGATCATTGGGGGAGACCGCGGCCTGGCTGATCCTTCTTGGCGGAGTCTACATCATTGTGAAGAAATCCGCCCCCTGGAGGCTCGCGGTTTCCTGCCTGCTGGGAGGCTTCGGAACGGCGACGTTGCTGTGGTTTCTGGGCGGGTTCTCCGTTCCGGACCCCATCGCTTCCCTACTCTCTGCTTCCTTTCTGTTCGGGACCTTCTTTGTGGTGACGGAACCCGTCAGCGGACCCAAAACCTTTCCGGCCCAATGGATCTACGGATTCATGGTGGGCGGCTTGGCCATGCTGCTTCGAAAATACTCGAGTTTCGCGGAAGGCTTCATGTTTTCCGTGCTGTTCATGAACATCTTTGCCTCCATCATGGATATGGGTATCAAGGAATGGAAAGGAAAAGCTCGAGCCGAATGATCGGAAAGCGCGCCTTTTCCGTGATGTACATGCTCCTGCTGACCCTGGGATTCACCTCGGCGGTGACCTTGGTGTACGGTGTGAACGAGGAGCGCATTGAAAGAAACTCCCGGCTCAAGCTCCAGAAAATCGTCCTGGACGTGCTGAATGTACCGGTTCCTTTCCCCAGCCAACCTTCGAACATCATCGAAATCTTCGAAGACCGCGTTCGAATTTATATTCTTAACGGTGAGTCGATCTATATGGCCTTGTCCGAAGATCGGCGGGATATTCAAGGATATGCGTTCCGCATGTCGGGGGCGGGTGTCTGGGGTCCCATCCACGGAATGATGGGGGTCAGCCATGATCTGGACCGGGTTTTGGGGGTTGCTTTTCTGGATCACTCGGAAACCCCGGGGTTGGGAGGCCGGATCTCCGAGGAGGGATTCCGCAATCAATTCAAAGGACAGCCTCTTCCACCCGAACGGATCAAGGACACCACGTATTTTCGGGTACAACCCCCCCAAGCGACCGTCCGGAGCCCCAACGAGATCGACGCCGTCACGGGGGCCACGGGGACCAGCAATGCCGTGGAACGGATGGTGAACGGCGCCTTGAATCGGTATTTGCCGTTTCTGGCCGAGCTGCGTCTGGAACAGGAGGAACTCACCCCCTAATCGGGTGGAGGATACGCTCATGGCCGGGAAGGGAGTACGAAAGCTGTTCATCAAGGGCCTCTGGGAAGAGAACCCGGTGTTCCGGCAGATTCTGGGCATCTGTTCGGCCCTGGCTGTGACCAATCTCCTGGAAAATACGCTCATTATGGGGCTGAGCCTCATCTTCGTCACCTCTCTGTCCAACGTCACGGTATCCATCCTGCGCCAAGTGACTCCGTCCCGCATTCGCATGATGGTTCAAACCCTCATCATCGCATCCTACGTGATCATCGTGGACATCCTGCTGAAAGCCTACTTGCCGGACATCAGCGAGGCTCTGGGACCCTATGTGGGATTGATCATCACGAACTGCATCATTATGGGCCGATGTGAGGCTTTCGCCCGGAGTAACCCCGTATGGCCTTCCTTCTTGGACGGACTGGCCTCCGGACTGGGCTATGCCTTGGTGCTGTTGACCGTGGCCTTCTTCAGGGAATTGCTGGGGTTCGGAAGTGTATTCAATATTCCCGTCTTACCCGCGGAATGGACTCGTTGGACTATCATGGTGATGCCTCCCGGCGCCTTTTTCATGCTGGGCATCGTGATCTGGTTCGTACGCTCCCTCGGTCCCAAACCAGCCCCCAAAGCGGACGCCCGCGGATAGAGGATTGTGATGGACCTGGGAATCAGCGCATTCGTGATCTTCTTCGCAGCCATCTTTACGAACAATATTCTGCTGACCAACTTCCTGGGAATGTGCTCTTTTTTGGCCATATCCAGGGAAGTCCGATCGTCCATCGGGTTGGGCCTGGCGGTGGTCTTCGTAATGACCTGGACATCCGCCATTAATTACATCGTGTACTACTACATTCTGGAACCCTTCAACCTGGTGCACTTCCGCTTCATCGTGTTTATCATCGTCATCGCGGCATTCGTCCAATTGGTGGAAATGGTCATAGAGCGCTATTCGCCGGTTCTGTATGTCATCTTGGGGGTATTCCTCCCGTTGATTACGGTCAATTGCGCCATCCTGGGAGTGTGCCTGTTCATGATCATTCGAGAATACACCTTCCTTCAGAGTGTCGCATACGGTGCGGGCGGAGGGATCGGTTGGATGCTGGCCATTGTAGCCATGGGAGGCATACGACAGCGACTCGCCAAGGCTCCCATCCTCAAACCCCTCGAAGGTCCCGGGATTACGTTGATCATCGCAGGCCTTATGGCTCTCGCATTTATCGGCTTTGGCGGCATGATACAGATCCAGTAGGGAATCCCGCATGCTTCAAACCATTCTCGGACTCTTGACACTGAGCGGTTTCGCGGGTTTTCTGGCCCTTTGCCTCGAAGTTGCGGACATGTATTTCGCCAACTACGGGGAGTGCGACATCCGGATTAACGATGGCGAACGGGAGTACACGGTTCAGGGAGGAGGTCATCTCCTGGGAGCCTTGGGGGACCAGGGCATATTCGTACCCTCGGCCTGCGGGGGGCGCGGCAGTTGCGGCTTGTGCAAACTCCGGGTTCTGGAAGGCGCCGGCCCCCTGCTCCCTACGGAAACCCCCTACCTCAGCCCCGAGGAAAGGGCGAATCACGTGAGGCTTTCGTGCCAGGTAAAAGTCCGCAACAATTTGAGTATTCAAATTCCACCCGAACTCTTTCTGATCCGGGAATACTCGGCCCGCGTGGAACGCATCCGAAATTTGACGGAGGATATCAAGGAAATCCGGCTGAGTCTTCTGGAGCCCGATACCATGGAGTTCAAAGGGGGACAGTACATCCAGTTCGAGATTCCGGAGTATGCCGGCGCCGACGAACCGGTGTACCGGGCCTACTCGCTGGCATCCGGACCTGGGGAGCCTCGCCGCCTGACTCTTATAGTGACCCGGGTTCCCGATGGGGTGGCCAGCACGTACATCCATACGGAACTTCGAGAAGGAAACGAAGTCCGTATAAACGGCCCCTATGGCGAGTTCTACCTGAGGGAATCCGCTCGGGACATCCTCATGGTGGCCACGGGGTCGGGTTTGGCGCCCATCATGTCGCTGCTGCACCAAATGGCGGATCAGCGGATTCAAAGGAAAGCCACGGTGGTTTTCGGAGCCCGCCAGAGGAAAGATCTCTTCTACCTGGAGGAACTGGAGGGGTTCAAGGAACGGATACCTTCCCTGGAAGTGATCTTCACCCTGTCCAGGCCTTCCGAAGAAGATCGGTGGCAAGGCGAGCGGGGACGCGTTACGGAGGTCATCCCCAAGATCGTGCATCCCGGTCACGAAGTGGAGGCCTACATCTGCGGCAATCCCGCCATGGTGGAATCTTGCGAGGAACTCCTCGTCCGGCTGGGGGTTCCCCGGGAGCGTATTTACTACGATAAATTTACGTAGCAGGCCGGTGAAGAACGCGATCTGCTTTCACGTCTCATCGTTCTTGACCAGCCTGGTAAACACGAGAGGGGAGGTTATGGGCCGATCCCCGGTCATCCAAAGTCCTCACCTGGATCGGGTGGAACAAAACCTTCGCCCGCGCCCGGGTCACGCGCACGATTTCCTGGGAGAGGATCCCCGCAGACTCATTGAGATTCTGACGGAAGACCTGGGTGCGGTCCACGCGCTGGGGCTCACCCACGAAGCCGTCGCGGACCGCCTGGAACGCATCACGGATGCGGCGCGAAAAGGTCTCGGGGATCCCATTTGGGTGGAAGGCCGATTTCAGACGGAAGTTCAGGAAGCCCGGGGGAAACTGCCTTGTCCCTGGGGACACCCCGGATTGTATCGAAAGAGCCTGGTGACGCTCTTTCGCGTGGACACCGGGGAAAGCCTTCAATGGACGGACCTCTCCATCCACCTCATCCGCGCCCACGGTTTTTATCAGGGCAGAGGGAGCGCATATCGCCTCGAACCCGCCGACCTCAAGCGCATCCTGGAGCTGTAAATGAACGAACCGAGACCCACTTATCAGGACATCCTGAATGCACGCGACCGCATGAAAGACGTGGTCCCCCCTTCCCCTCTGATTCATTCTTCGTATTTCAGCCGAGTGCTTGGATCCGAGGTCTTTCTCAAGCTGGAGAACTTGCAGGACACGGGCTCGTTCAAGATACGGGGAGCGTACAACCACCTCGTTCAACTAGGGGAAGATGAGAGAAATTCAGGTGTGATAGCGGCCAGCGCCGGCAATCACGCCCAGGGAGTGGCGTGGGCCGCCGCCCGACTGGGTATCCGGGCCACCATCGTCATGCCCGAGGACGTGTCCATACGCAAACTCATGGCGGTGCAGGAATACGGCACGGAGATCGTGCTTCATGGAAAAAGCTATGACGACGCCCGGGAATTCGCGACAAAACTGTCGGGTGAGACCGGGAAACCCCAGGTTCCCGCGTTTGAGGATGCCCGGGTGATCGCCGGACAGGGGGCCATAGGGTTGGAGTTGGAGGGAATACTGGAAGGAGACGTATCGGTGATCATCCCCGTGGGAGGCGGGGGACTCGCCGCCGGAATCGCCGTTGCTACCAAGGCGTTGCATCCAAAAACCCACATCATCGGCGTCCAGACGGAACATTGCCCCTCCATGATTCGATCCCTGGAAGCGGGTGAACCCGAGACCGTAAACGCTCGATTGACTCTTGCCGACGGCATCGCCGTGCGAAGACCGGGGGATCTGACCTTCGCCATGGTTCGGGATGAAGTGGACGAAATGGTGGCCGTGGACGAGGAAGGGATCGCGGGCGCCATCCTGGCGTTACTCGAACGGGGCGGCCTCGTGGCGGAAGGGGCGGGGGCCGCACCCCTGGCCGCCCTTCTCGAAAAACGGGTGGCCCGCATTCCGCGGCGCGTCGTATGTATTCTAAGCGGCGGCAATATCGAGATCGCCACCATCGACCGGATTCTTCAACGGGGAGCCCTTCGCATGGGAAGACTCCTGCGTGTTCAGGTGAACCTGCTGGACGCCCCGGGCTCTTTATGGAAACTCAGCGGCATCGTAGCCTACCACAGGGCCAACATTCTGCATATCCGCCACGACCGATTGTCCCTGCAGCATCCCATCCAGGTTTCCCGAGTGGAACTGGACCTGGAAACCCGGGGACAGGATCACGCGCGTGAAATCCTCGATGCACTCACCCAGGCGGGTTATGATAGTTTTCGGGTCTTCTGAGATCCGCGTTTTTCCCAAGGGGCTTTACGGGCCGCCCAGCCCATGAAGCCCCATACCTGTTCGGACGCGCGGCACCAGTGATAAAAACCGTACTACGGGCAGGCCTGTTACCGGAATCCATTTCCGATGCCTATCCGCCCCGAAGAAACTCCCGATCAACGCGCCAACACCGGCATCCCCATCAGAGGCCAGATGACCGCTGCGGCCAGGGCCACCAGGACCATCAGCAGGATGCTGGCCGGAATCCCGGCCTTGAGAAACTCTCCGCTGGTAAACTGCCTGGAGTTGTACGCAATGGCGTTGGGCGCGGCGCCCACCAACAGCAGAAACGGCATTCCCGCCACCACTAAAGACGCGAAAAGCACCACTTCGGCGGCCACTCCCAGGTATGGCGCTATGACCAGGGCCACCGGCAGAGATATGGCGATGGCCGCCACGTTCATGATGAAGTTCGTCATGATCATCACGAAGAAGGCGATGCTCATCACGAAGACGAACCAATTGGCCTTCTGAAACATGACGAGCCAGTTGACGGCCAGCCACTTGGCGGCCCCCGTCTCCCAGAGACAGAACCCGATGCTCATGGCCCCGGAAAACAACAGGATGATGTTCCAGGGGATCTCTTCCAAATCATTCAGGTCCAGAATACCGAAAAGAAAGAACAGGATGGTGGACGTCAAAATGACGGCCGTCTTGTCCAAGGACTGCATGGCCGGCACGAAGGAAAGCAGGGACATGGTAAGGATCATCAGAAACACGATGACCGCGGACAGGATTTCCTTTCCCGTAATGGGACCGAGTTGGGAACCCAGTTCGGCGGCCCGTTCCCGCAGGCCCGGGATGGTCTTCTTCTCGGGCTTGAAGTAAAGCATGAAGAATCCCCACAACACGAGCACCATGAGCCATCCCACGGGGAACATATAGTAGCTCAGTTCGAAGAACGTGACGGTTTTGTTAACGACATCCCGGTAAAAGCCGATGGCTACAACCCCTCGAGCGGCGCCCAAAAGGGTAATGATACTGCCGGCGCCGGCCACGTAGGCCATCCCCATGAACAAGCCCTTGCCGAACTTGGTGGGTTTATCCCCTTCCCCGTAAAGGGAATAGACCGTAATCAGCAAAGGGAACATGGTGGCGGCCACCGCCGTGTGCGCCATGATGTGGGTGAGGGCCGCGGTTACCACGAAGCAGCCCAGGTAGATCATACTGGTCCGTTCCCCCACGATCCGGAGCATCTTGTAGGCCAGCCGTTTGGTAAGACCCGTCTTGGTGAACACCATACCCACCACCACCGAAGCGAAAATGAACAGCACGGAGGGGTCCATGAAATCCTTGAAGGCGGTTTTGGCGGGACGGATGAAAAAGAGCGCCTGCAAGACGCCGATGGTCAGACTGGTCACGCCGATGGGCACCACCTCGAGCACCCACCAGGTCCCCGCCAGCAGAAACACGGCCAGGGCCCCCTTGGCCTCGCGGGACAGCACGAAGCTTTCCCCCATGGGATCCACCGCATCCGGCCACGGAGGCGAATAGTAGACCAGGGAGAACAGCGTGATCCCGATGAGGGCGAATACCAGTCGCTTGATATTGAGCGTCCTTCTCTGTGAAACGGGCGTCGATTCAGCGGTCATTAAACATCTCCTTCCTGAAAGTCCGCCAATGGGATCTTGGGTTTACGTCGAATTCAGGGAGAATCGTCAAATTTGGCAGGTCTTAACCATCTCGCAGACTTTCTGGAAGACATCCGTCAGGCGAAGCACCCCTACGATTTCACCGTCTCGAACCACCAACAGGGACTGGTGACGGCCCACGATCAACCGGTGGGTGGCCTGATCCAGAGTAGAGTCCGCATCCACGCAGTCTTCTTCCTGCGGCGTGTACATGATATCTTTGACCTTGATTTCAACCGCTTTTTTGCAGATATCCTCCAGGGGTCGTTGCCAGAGTTCGACTTTCTCCATCATGGATTTCATATATTCTCTTCCCAGTCCGAAGCGGGTAAGGGCGCTCATGTCCACTACTTTTTCGTATTTGGGCTCGAGCCCCTTGAGAAGATCCAGTTGGCTCAGTTTCCCCGCAATCTTCTTGTGGTCGTCGTATACGAGCAGCGCTCTGTGTTTATACCGTTCTTGATTGAAACGTTTCTGGGCTTGCTCCAGCGCCAGGACCGCTTCGTACACGTTGGCGTCCTGGTGAACCGTGGCATATTCCTCCACGGGAACCATTACTTCCGTCACTTTGATGTTTCTCACGATGCGCCTCCTCGCCGGAAGGTAAATTCAGTTGTCAATGGACTGCCGGGAGCGACATGCGGGCCGCTTATCCGAAAAAGAACCACCTACGTCCGAAAGAACCCGGAAGGCGGGGCGCTCATTGTGAAAAAGCCCACAAAAACGCCTGAAAAAAACACACTTCTCCTCCCGGGACCTTGAAGTGCTCCAAACTCACCCTACGATTTCCTGAACGGAAAAACAATACACATTCCGGGCTTGCCTCCGGCATCCCCCGGACAGAGGACCTGCCTGAAGCGCCGGTAGATCGTCCGAAATCCCCGGATCGGTCACCGGACCGGTTCGATACGACACCGGCGCCGCCTGAGAATCGCCTGCCCCAGCGGTCTCCGTTGCGACGTCCCGCCGAATCCGGCCTATCCGGGCAGTTTTCGGGACTCTACCAAATCCATAAAGATCGCGTCAACAGTTCTTCTTGAGGATGTGCTCCCGCTTTCCGCTTGAAATCCGGGCATGGTTCGCGCACACTGAAAACAAAAGATTCCGGGCCGCCGGCGGAAACTCAGACATGTCGGCCGGCGGATTTCATCCAATGCAGGGCGCGTGAATCCGGCGCGCATGGTCTATGGACGTTCCACCGGAGGGATCCCTGTCCTCACCTATGTGTGGGGTTCCGTTGCAGGTCGGGCCCGAGACCCTCCGATCGTGACTTCCATCCGCCTGCCGGCGTCCGCGCCTGCTTTCCCTGGAGGTGTCCTTTGGCAACCCACCGTTTTCCCGCGTCTATCCTGTGCATCCTGATGGGGCTGATGGCTTCCGTGGCCTGGAGCGACTCCGGGCTTCAAGAGGCCATCCTGAAGGCTCTGGATCCTTCCAACCCCTTGGAGGAGCGGGTGCCGGCGATTCAGCAACTGGGCGCCTCCAAGGACGAATCCGCGGTACGCCCCCTGTCCGACCTTTGTTCGAACCCATCGGAACCCCATGCGGTTCGAACCAATGCCGCCCGCGCCCTGGCGCACATCGGAGAACCCCGGGGCGAAATCCTGTCCATCCTGGAACAGGTCTACCGGGAGCGCGACGTTTCCGTCAACCTGCAATACACCGTCCTGGAGTCTCTAGGAAATCTGGAAGCCGCTGAAGCCCTTTCGCTCCTTCTGGAAGCCCTCTCCGCCCCCGACGGGACCATGCGTTTCAAAGCGGCTCAGGCTTTAGGAAAAATCGCGACTCCCGAAGCCTTTCAGTACCTGTCCGACAGACTGACCAAGGAATCCGACCGTTACGTGCGCGCCCAGATCGTCCGCGCTCTGGGGAACACGGGAAACGCCGCGGCGGAACCCATTCTGATTCAGGCCCTTACCGCGGATCCGGCACCCTTGGTCCGGTACAATGCGGCCGTGCTTCTCAAGGGTTTCAAGAATTTGACTCCGGCGGCCCGGTCCGCCTTGGACGCCGCGGCAAAGGATTCTTCTCCTTTGGTGCGCCAGGCGGTCAAGGAGGGAAGCCGATGAGCCGACAATTCTTATGTCTGATCCTGGCCGTTTGTATGGGGATGGCGGCCTCCGCCCCGGCGCCGGCCCTGGAACGGGGCGCGGTGCTGTATCACTCGGGTCGCGATGGAAAGATGTACGGCAAGGAAGACGCCCTCGAACTCACGTGCTCGGCCCTGCAACTCGTCTTAGGGGAACTCGGGGCGGGGCATGTGGCCCTCTACGTGGGGGACTATAAGATCATTCACGCCGTACTGGCGGGCATTGAAGAAACCGTCTCCACGGACTTCCTGCCCGTCAAGGACCAGGCCAAGGGCATGGAGTACCTGGGAGCCAAGGTCCCCGTGGATTATCAGGACCCGGGAATATGGCCTGAGGAACGCAAGGATCAATTGGTGCTCATCGCCCGTGAGCAGGTGGGCAAAGGATATGACATCACCTTTCACCGACAGACGGGGCCGGGCTCGGGCGATTTCACCTGCGTGGGGTTCGCCGAATATGTCTACGAGCAAATGGGATATCCGTTGACTCCCATGGGCTACTACTCCGGCGGTGACGGGGGCAGGACGTATACCCAGTTGTACAATTGCATCTCCACGCTGTGGTTCGACTGGGAGGGGACCAATACGCTCGCACTGGAGGTCCGGTTCTCCCGTTTCGAGCATCCGCTGGACTGGTGTTGCGGCCGGGAACAGGACGGCGGCAAACACCTGTTCTTTCCGTACACCCAGTTTATGCAACCCACCACCGTGGAAGTGGAAACGGACATTCCGGTGACCGGCGGCGTCAACACCAAAGGGGGGTGCTTCATCCAGACGCTTCAGTGACGGATGGACCCAGGCATACCGCGGTCGCCCTGAATGCCCGGTGGAAGGCGGGCCGGAAGGAACCGGGGGACGTACATCCGGGAACCGGGGAGACCGGTCTTTACGTTGTTTGCGCCACGGTTATGCGTTGCGCGGGCCTGGCGTGCAAGCACGCGGGATGGAGTTTGCGGAGACCGGATGGATCTGCGGGCGCCCCGGGTTCTCCATGGTCCGGTATAGAGTTGACGATCCCCTGCCCCGGATGATATGGGAAAGCCCGAACGGGGCCCAACGCCCTTTTCCGAAGCGCGCCCGTAGCTCAGACGGATAGAGCGTCGGACTTCGAATCCGCAGGTCGCACGTTCGAGTCGTGCCGGGCGCGCCAATACGATTCGATAGTCAGCCGAATAAGTCCATTTCGTCTTCTCAAGTCGTTTTCTTTTGTCCCGGATATGTCCCGCTACTTCTTGATACAAGCTGCGTTCTAAGCGTTTCCCCCGGTGCGTCGCCGGTCGCCCCGCGGGCTCCCTTCAACGTACGTGACACTGTAGACGAAAGGAATGGCTTACAAATCCATCGCTTAAGTCAATGACATTGACTATAAATACTAACATCCTTCAAGTAGTTCCAGATACTCTTCTCGATCCATCTTTGCAGTTCTTAGAAGTCCGGATATAATGGTTTGTCCTACTTCATCGCAGACCGGAATAATTAGCGGACGGCTAACACCAGGCTTCCCGTAAGAGCGATGAGAACCGGATTGCCTCTTAAATATAAACCCGGCTCGGGTGAATACACATTCTAATCTCTTCCAGTGGACAGATGCTATGCGCGACATCGATCCACATGCATTTTTTGACTAATAATGAACGATAGAGGAACATTTAGCACTTCTTCGCCGGGTAAAGAAGGATTTGCCTCCTCTGCACCTGAAACGTCAGGTGAAAAACCGCATTCCTTCATAATCTCCTCGAGCGTTCCCATTTCATAGGCTGTTTGGAAGAACAGCCCGAGAGCCTCCACGATGTTTCGTCGCGCTTCTTCTTCAGTTTTCCCCTGGGAAGCAACATCAAATATTTCACAGCACGATACAATCCACTCTCCTTCCCGTTGAACCTTGATTGGCACACGGAAGGTGATTGTGATACGACTATCCATCTTTACCTCATTAAATCCGTTAGTTACCTAAGCCAGGCATCTGCTTTAATACGAGAATACACTACAGTGTTTCAGTTTGGCAACCTTTTCCCTGTGTATAGATCGGCTTCTGGCTTCTTCGGTTTAGCTGTTCTTCGCCACCAGTGCGGATGATGCAAGCCGTAATGAAGAATGTTCTACCGGCATCCTTGGCGGTCTCCACAGTCGTTTTCTTTTTCCCGGCAGTGTTTATTGGTTTTGCTCAAGGCGGTAAACGGCCCCAGGGGCTCAGTGCGGCCGTTGTCTCCCCGATGCTGGTCGGCTTCCGATACCGCAGACGCCACCCTCTCCCCATCGCCTCCTTCATTCAGCAATCCCGTTTTTTATTGCCCCAGGCGTATGTATGAGTGGTGAGGTCCGGGCAGTTTGTTCGAGCATACTGGAAATTAAGCCCGGATGCTCTTGACGGGCGTCTTGGCCGCACCCCCGCCGAGCGCGCTGGATTTCGGCAGTATCAATCCGGGTAAGGCGGGAGGTTGTTGAATCTTTTCCCTGCACGGTAGGTATTGCCCACAATATAGCCTGCGGGATCGACTCAGTTGATCTCCCCGGCCTCTGAAGCACTCATTCGAAACCCGCTCATTCAAAGCCCATCCCGGCGTTTCTCGCAGTCTCTGTCTCTATGCGTTTTCCGGCCAAGGCTCTCTCTCCTTCCGGGATGGGAGGCGGAACCGGGACTCCCGAGGTCTTCTTCACCGCGGCGAATTTGGGGGGGCAGACGTGCAGGCAGGTGCCGCACTTGATGCATTTGTCCTGGTCGATTACATGGATCCGACGTTTCCCTCCCGTAATCGCTCCCACCGGACACTTCGCCAGGCAGATCATGCAGGCCCGGCATGCTTCGGGATCGATATGGTACGAGACCGCTTCGCGAAACAACCGGTCGATTTCGTCACCTTCGTACAAGGCGTTGTAGTCTTCTTCCTTCTCCAGGCGCAACGCCAGCTTCTCCCCTTTCACCATCTTGATGTAGGGAATGAGCCGGGCAACCCCTTCCAGCCTGGACCGGCATTCCGCTTCCTTCATGCCTTCGCCTTCTCCGATGGGCCCCAACAGGCGCACCTGAGCGACAAAGTCATTCATGATCTCGGCGAAACGCATTCCTTCCGAGGCGGAAATCCATTCGATTCGCACCCGCTTCGGGTTCACCCCTATGTGCTCCAGCAATTTCCGGCACAGATGAACCAGGTTCCACGCATGATAGTTCCCCTCGGTACTATAATGACATTCGCCGGGCCGACATCCGCCGATAAACACCCCGTCGGCTTCATGGAGGAAGGCTCGAAAAATGAACGACAGGTCCATTCGGCCCGTGCACATGAGCCGAACGATCCTGATTTCCGGTGCGTATTGAAGTCTGGAAACTCCAGCCAGGTCCGCGGCGGAGTACCCTCACCAATTGCACAGAAAGCCCAATATCCTGGGTCTGAACCCGAGGCGCGCTCCCATCTTCGTATCACCCCTATTTTGCCCGGCTGTTGAAAAACGCCATCCCCCCCTCGCAGCGACGGTCACCCCTTCGGCGTGACCTGCATCGCACCGTGTTGCGCCGGCCCGTCCGAAATGCGGTTTATCAACGGGCCGCTAGGAAACCCGAAACGCCGCGTCTATCTGCCGATGGACCTCCTCGTCCGTGTAATGCTTCAGTGAGATGGCGTTTGTGGGACATTTGGCGTTACAGAGACCGTCCCCCTTGCACAGAACGGCGTTGACCCCGGCCTTTTTGCTTCCCCGTATATCCTGGAACGTTATGGCCCCGTACGCGCAAGCCGATACACACGCCCCGCAGGCGATGCACTTCTTTTCATCGACTTCGCATACGGAACCGGAAGCCGTGACGGAATCCTGTGAAAGAAGGCTGATGGCCCGGCCGGCGGCTCCGTAAGCCTGACTGATGGTCTCCGACAGGTGCTTGGGGTAGTGCGCCGCACCACACAGGAAAACGCCGTCCGCGGCGAAATCCACGGGCCGTAATTTCACGTGGGCTTCCTGGAAGAACCCATCGGGATTCAAAGGGACCTTGAATACCCGGGCAATTTCCAGACTTCCCGCCGAGGGAATCACGGCGGCGGCCAGGACGAGCGTATCGGCGTCGATGACCAGCTTTTCGCCCAAAATCGGTTCCGTCACGGTAACCCGTAACACGCGCCGCCCATCCGCCTCCGCCGCTTCCACCCGAGGCTTATCCTGGGGCTCATAGCGGATAAATCGTATATCCCGGCCCGATGCTTCCCGATAATAATCCTCCCTGAAGCCGTACGTCCTCATATCCCGAAAGAGAATGTAAATATCCATGGCCGGATTCATCTTCTTCAACTTCAAGGCGTTCTTGATGGATTGGCTGCAGCATATCCGGGAGCAATAATTTCGATCCTCCTGCCTGCACCCTACGCATTGGATCATCACCAAGCTCTGCGGCCCGTTCAGCCGCTCCTCTCCCCGGTGGATTTGCTGCTCCAATTCCAACAGAGTCAGGACCCGGTCGTCCGTTCCATACAGGTACTCGACAGGCGTATACTCCCGGGCCCCGGTAGCCAATATGGCCGCTCCGTGGCGGATCTCTTTGATCTTTCCCCTGGACTCCACCCGGGTTGTGAAGTTACCGACATAACCGGTGACCTCTGTAACGACGGCGTCCGTGAACACATGGATCAGGGGGCGCCTGTACACCTTGCGTATCGTATCCTGCAGATAGGCTTGAACATCCAGGCCTTCCAGGGTGAAAAAAAGCCTTCGAGCCATCCCGCCCAAGTCGGATTCCTTTTCCACCAGGTACACCTCGAATCCCTGGTCGGCCAGGCTCAAGGCGCAGGTCATGCCCGCCGGGCCTCCGCCCACAACCAATGCCGTCTTGTCGACGGACAGATCAAATTCCTGCAAGGGCTGTAGGAAAACGGCCCGCGCCACGGACATGCGGACCAGATCCTTGGCTTTCCGGGTGGCTTCTTCCTTTTCCCGGGAGTGGACCCAGGAGCAGTGTTCCCGGATATTGGCCATCTCGAAGAAGTACTGATTGATGCCCCCTTCCCGGAGCGTGTCCCGGAACAACGGCTCGTGCGTCTTGGGGGTGCAGGCGGCCACCACCACCCGGTTGAGTCCTTTTTCACGGATGGTCTTGGATATCTGCTCGGCGGCATCCGTGGAACACACAAAAAGACTCTCTTCGGCATGGACCACGTGATCCAGCATCAGGGAATATTCCACCACGGAAGGCACATCCACCACTCTCCCGATATTGGCCCCGCAATGACAGACAAAGACCCCCACCCGGGGTTCCTCGTTCGAGACATCCCTTTCCGGAGGATACGCCCTCTCCCGGGCCAACTTTCCCCGCCGGTACTCGAGCAGCCGGCCGCAAAGGGCTTCCGCGGCTCCGGCCGTCACCACGGACTCGGGTATGTCCATGGGCCCTTGAAAGGCCCCGCTTACAAAAATTCCCGGACGGGTCGTCTCCATAGGATTGAGCGGATGGGTCTTGCAGAAGCCGTACTCATTGAGTTCGATGCCGAACTTCGCGGCGACGCCCTGCACGTCCACGGGAGGATTCAGGCCCACGGACAGCACCACCAGTTCGAATTCCTCCTCCCTCACACCCCCTTCGGGGGCGGCGTATCGAAGGGTTATATTCCCGGTTTCCGGAATCTCTCTTCCCAGGGATACGTAACTTCGTATGAATCGAACCCCGGGAAGACGCTCCGCCCGCTGGTAGAATCGTTCAAAATCCTTGCCGTACGATCGAACATCATTGTGAAATATGGCGGCCTGCACGCCGGCGTCATGATCCTTGGCCAGAATAACCTGTTTCTGGGTATAGGAGCAGCATACCGCGGAGCAGTAACGGTTGCCTCCCGGGTTGACCTGGCGGGAACCGACGCACTGAATCCAGGCGATGCTACGTGGATGCTTCCCGTCGGAAGGCCTCCGGATCTCCCCTTCGTACGGGCCCGTGGCGCACAAAAGCCGTTCGAAATCCAGGCTGGTCACCACATTGGCCAGCTTCCCGCACCCATAGTCGCCCCTCGGCTTGGGATCGAATGTTTCGTAGCCCGGAGCCAGCACGACGGCCCCTACGTTCACTTCGATCCGTTCCGCTGCCTGGTGGAAATTTATGGCGTCGTTCTTACAAACCGCCTGACAGATCGTGCATTTCCTCTCCTTGAGATACAGGCAGTTTTCATCGATGTACGTGATCAGAGGGACCGCCTGAGAAAAGTATATATGGATGGCTTTGTTGGACGACAGGTCCTGATTGAACGGATCCTTGACGTGGACGGGGCAGTATTCCACACATACGGTGCACCCGGTGCACCTGTCTTCCATTACGTATCGGGGCTTTCGAGTCAGAGTTACCCGGAAGTCGCCGGCTTCCCCCTCAACCCGGTCCACCTCCGTGTAGGTGAGTATCTCTATATTGGGATGCCGGTCGCACTCGATAAACTTGGGAGATTCGATGCACATGGAGCAATCATTGGTCGGGAAGGTCTTATCCAACTGGGCCATCTTTCCGCCGATGGCGGGCGATTTCTCCACCAGGAAAACCTTGTACCCCGATGTGGCGAGATCGAGAGCCGCCTGGATGCCGCTGATACCCCCGCCGACAACCATGACGTCTCCGAACCGGCTGATCGAAGATCGGTTCATCTGCTGTTCCTCAAAGGGTTGTTTTTCCACGTCGCTCCATTCTCATGCTATCCCGGCGCGTTCCCTTCAGATCGTCCCACCGACCGTCGGACTTCTAAAGCACTTCCTCAATAATCTCCGTTATATCCTTGATATCAGGTAGGTTATCGTTCGCCATGGTCAACCTGCTGTCCTCGAAATGGGTGATGCAATAGGGGCAACAGGTAGCCAACACCCGGGCTCCGATCCTACCGGCTTGTTCCAGTCTGAGATCGGAAAATCGCTCCCCCTTGGGGGTCTCCATCCAGATCCTGCCTCCGCCCCCGCCGCAACACAGGCTGTTTCCCAGCGACTCGGGCATTTCTTCCAGCTCCAGTCCGGGTATCCGCTTCAAAATCTCCCGCGGTTCGTCGTAGATGCCGTTATGCCGCCCCAGATAACAGGGGTCGTGATACGTAACCTTTTTGGGGTATTCTTTCTTGAATTCAAGTCTTCCGCTACGGATAAGCTCCAGCAACAATTGGGAAATATGGATCACCTCGAAGTTCACCATAAATTCGGAGTACTCGTTCTTGAAGGTATGGTAGCAATGAGGGGAAGAAACCAGAATCTTCCGGACCCCGTTTTCGATAAAGGTCTTGATATTTTCCCGGGCCAACCGCTTGAACAATGCTTCGTCGCCGGTCTTGCGAATGCTTTCTCCACAGCAATTTTCCCTGGGACCCAGGATTCCGAAATCCACGCCCGCCCGGTGGAGAATACCCGCCGTGGCTGCGGCCACCTTTTTCAATCGGGGGTCATAGCTGAGGTAGCAGCCCGGGAAATACAGGATCTCCATGCCCTCGGCGAAGGGCTTGACGGAGAGGCCTTCCGCCCACTTCGCCCGGGCTTTGCGTTGTTCGTTCAACGGGTTCCCTTCACCGACGAGGCTTGCACCCACGGTGCGCACGGGACGGGCGGAAGGCGCAAAGACCCCGTACTCCGTGGCGATTCGGCGCAAGGAAACGCCGGATTCGATTTGCTTTACATCCCGGGGACACCGTTCGGGGCAGATACCGCAGGTGGTGCAACGCCAGAGATCTTCGCTTTCTATCTCGGTGAGGCCGAAGGTGGCCTGTCGAACCAGGCGGCGCATACTGAAGGTCCCGACTCGGTTCCACGGGCACACGGCGTCGCAGAGCCCGCATTGATAGCATAATTTGAAGGCATCCCCGCCCCTGGCCTTGATCAGGTCGATGATTTCTTTATAGTCGGCGACCGTTTCCACTGTCTTTCCTATCAGGCTGTTAAAAACGCGCCTGCCTGTGCGTGTCCGCACGCAGACAGGATCTGCTTTCACGCCTTTGGCGTGACGCTTCATCCTTCGTCATTGCGGCGTACTGGTGGTACGCCTCATTCCTCAGGATTCGCGCGCCTTGCATCGCATCATTTTTGAACAGCCTGCCCGAAATGCTGTTTGTCAACTGTGATCGGGCCGGTGAAGAACGCGACCCGCCGTCACGCCGAGGGCATAACGCTTCATGCTTCCTCGGGCCGTCAGCGCTTTTGGGCCATGGACATGCGCGCCACGGCATCCCGTATCTTTTGAAGTCCGTGCTTGTCCGCCAACGCCTCCAACCCGATTTCCATCTCCCGATGCGTTTCCTCTTCCTCTTCGATTTCCTCTTCCCTTTCTTCGTAAATCAGGGCGTCGTTCAGGCACCATTGAACGCACATGGGTTCGGGCAGAGGCGGATCGCTTTCACACAGGTCGCAGCGTAGAGGAAGCCCCGAATCCGGTTCCTTGAAAAAATCCCGGGACGGACAGGAAGCCCTGCAGAACGAACACTCGTCGTATTCCTTTCCGTCAATGACATACTTGTCTCGGGCGGCGCATTCGGCTTTCACGTACTCACCCGCATATACGGGGACATAGATGTCCCTCAGCGGCTCGTGAATCACCCGAATCCGGGATCTCGACGGGTTGTTGCCGCTGTATTTCGGCGTCGCGTGGAAGCCGGAGCAGACGACCTCGCATGCCCGACACCCGTTGCACTGGTCGATGTCGACCCGTATGGCCTTGACGATTCTTTTCTTCTTCTTCTCAGTCTTCACGGCGCACTCCCTCCACGCCCATTTCCATTATTCTTTGGAAGGAATATCCTTGGAAGGAGTACCATCCGTATCGTCGAAGATCCCCATGTTCAGGAATTCTTGAACGACGTAGTCCAAAGAAAGCTCCTCTAAAGACTCCCGGGTGGGAATCCCCTGACGGTTCCACCCCTTGAATTGGTAGTACGCATCCAACAGCTTGGACTCGAGTTCCGGAAATCGCTTTTTCCAGTGATTCTCCGGAGGCTTCTCATCCTTCCGCCTCATGCCTCTCGCGATATTGACGGATCGAACCAACGTCCTGTTTCTCTTGGCAACCTGGGATAGCGCGGCTTCGTCCATCTCGACGCCCGTCGCCGAGGAGATCAGGGCCGGCAGATTGTGTATGTGGTACGGAGGTTTCAGGGGAAACGACGACAAACCGGCGCACATGCCCAGGGTGTCGTCAATGTAGTGCATCTTTTCCTGCCAGTCGACAATCTCACAGGTGGCCTCGATGGACGGATAAAAGGGAATGGAGTTTTCTCCGCGCGGCTCCCAGTCCACGAAATATTGCTTGAATTTTTCGTTGGGAACCTGAATCCAGTCCTTTACGAACGCCTCCCGGTCTTCTCTCCTGGCAAAAGGCGCCTGGGGGAATTGTCCTTCGATTTGGGTGATGTTCATCTTTTCGCCGGTGCAATACATGAGGAAATAAATGGGATTCAGCATTCCCAGCTTGAGAGGCAGCTGCTCGTGTTTCTTGATGTTGTTGTGCGCATAGGCTTCCGCTCCCCGGCCGATGCGCCGGGCCGCCCAATACGTGCCATCGGCCAGAACATCTCCGATCCCTTCCCGCCGGACAATGCGGTCCAGCAGCCAAACAAACCGTCCCTCGTTATCGGAGGGCATTCCGGCCATGTCCTGATCGGTCAGAATGCCCGCTTCGTACAGTTCGACCGCGAACGCCATGACCTGCGGGGCCGAAAAGGCGTCCACGCCGTATTCCGTGGCGCGCTGGGCGATCTTGAAACCAAAATCGAGGTCCGTCATGGACGCCATGGTATAGGTGAGTTTCGAGTAGCACTTCATCATGTACGTTGGGAGCCCGGGCGCTTTAATGGTGGCGCCGCATTTCAGCGGGCAGTTGTAGCAGCTTATGAATCGCTTCCGCACGGATTCCAGGCTCTCCGTCCACTTCTTCTCGACTTCTTCGGTCCAATAATCTTTGAGACGGTGGCGCGCATTGCCCCAGGCGAAATTGGTGGTGTGCCATTCCTCGTCGTGGATGGCCATTTCTTGCGGTGATCCGAGCCCGGCCAGAATGGGGGGTACTCCCTGGATGGGGTTTTCCGCTCGGAATTGTATGTACTCGAGGACCTGGTTGCAGCAGTCCATAAACTGGTCCGGGCGGGCGATATGAACATCGTTGGTTCCACGAACGGCGATGGCTTTCAGCCCCTTGTCGCCCATAACGGCGCCGATTCCCCCCCGGCTGGCGCTGGATCTTCCCTGTTCGACGGAGGCGAAATACACCCTGTTT
>Ga0068714_10000934_pt1 | contig 47521 bp, 32 predicted proteins | sample MTBNYHSulfiMetaG_FD_62988 | JGI IMG/M metagenome (GOLD analysis project Ga0068714, IMG submission 62988) | Enrichment culture microbial communities from rom New York Harbor, USA that are MTBE-degrading - MTBE-NYH (New York Harbor Sulfidogenic)... | ecosystem: Environmental > Aquatic > Marine >... | reverse complement strand
TGTCCACTGGTCACGCAGCAGTGATCCCGATCCGGGTGACAGCTTGTGGTACCGTGTCGAGTGGTCATCAACGCCCGACTTCAGCGAGCTGTACAGCGTCGAGACGGCGGATACGTTCTACACCATCACTGATATGACACAACCGGTCGGTAAAAGCAGCGATGGAGTTGCAGGAAATCGTCGTGGCGGTCAAGGCGGGAAATTGTTACAGATCAGGAAGTCATCCTCCAGATCGGTTTCAACTGCGATGACTGGGAAGCGAGAATCGCAGGGTCCAACTAATCCAGAAACCCGTGGCCTGGATGAACTTCCGGACGATGGTTCAGTGTATTGGCGAGTCTATGCACTGGACACCCAGGATCATGAAGTAGTCGCATTGCCTGGAGCTGCTGGCTGGTCCTTTACTGTGACCATTCCGCAACCGCCAGAAGAGTTCAGCCTGCTGGGTCCAGCGGATGGTTCAGTCTGTGTAACAGGCGACACCACCTTGACCTGGGCTACCACCGCCGATCCCGATCCCGGTGATCACCTGTCCTATGTGGTCTGGTGGTCGACTACTGAGGATTTCAGTGACAACACTGATTCGGTCATGGTTGCCGGCACAAGCCGCAACCTTCAGAACCTGTCCGCCGATGCAACCTATTGGTGGAAAGTCCGAGCACAGGACACCAACACCTTGGGAACATGGTCGAGCGAGACGTTCTCCTTCACTGTCGATGGACCATCCCATCCGGAACCGTTCCACCTGACTGCACCAGATAGCGGAAGTGTCATCTTCACTGCCGACACACTATTGACCTGGACACCCTCTACAGATTCCGACTACGATGACTCGGTCAGGTATGTAGTCTGGTGGGCGACGGATCAGGCATTCAGCACGAATCTCGATTCATCCATGGTGAATGCTCCACAGAAGAGTCTTAACGGCCTGCTACGCGGCAATACCTATTGGTGGAAGGTTCGTGCCCAGGACACGAACACTTCAGGTACCTGGTCCACAGAAACGTGGTCGTTTGATGTCTATGCCTTCCAACCACCAGAACCCTTCAGCTTGGTCGCACCAGACAGCGGGATTGTGCTGGATACCCTTTCGTACGCCTTTGACTGGCAAGCCACAACCGATCCCGATACCGGGGACAGTCTGACCTACTGGCTGGAACTATCGTCCGGTGAAACCTTCCCAGATTCACTCACGGCGTTCTACCGGGCGGGTCCAGTAGCATCCTTCACGGTCCCTTACATGATGGATGACACTGATTTCTGGTGGCGGGTCCGCGCGGCCGATACGAATACGGATGGCACCTACTCCACCCAGACTTGGTCGTTCCACACCGCCTGGCCGCAACCTCCAGTGCCGTTCGCATTGGTCGAGCCGGAAGATGGGACGCAAGTTGGCGAGGAAGGAACATACGCCATCACTATGGGCTGGGAAGATTCGTTCGATCCCGACCCCGAAGAGATGGTTCACTATGACCTGCTTGCCAGCATGACGCTTCCTTCTGGACAGGATACAATGGTTCGCTATAGCGTTGAAGAAACAACGACTCTTGAGTTGACCCTGCCGGATTCCCTCCAACTTGGGTACTGGGACGATCCGATCACTGTCACATGGTGGGTCGAGGCGATCAGCGATCCTGATACTGTCCGCTCCAGCGAAATCCGATCCTTAGTGCTACTGCCCCATCTGAACGCTGTGCCGGACCTTTTCAGCGGCCTGCCGACTGAATATTCGATCGCGGGATTTTACCCGAACCCGTTCAACCCAACTCTGACGGTTGTGATCGGCTTGCCCCACGCATCGGATTTGAAGGTCGAAGTATACAACATCATGGGCCAGCGAGTGGCGATGTTGCAGGACGGTCATTCACAAGCAGGCTACCGTGAATACACATTCGATGGATCAAGACTGGCCAGCGGGGTGTACTTCGTTCATGCCTCTGTGCCTGGTCAGTTGAACCAGGTGAAGAAGGTGGTGTTGATGAAGTAAAAACATTCCATTGAACTGATTTTGATAATGACACCCGGTAATGATAATCGCCGGGTGTTTCTATATTAATAGGGAAGCTTCCCAAGTGCTTCCTCAGCATGTCGTGGTGCGAGATGGGCATAGTGTTTTTCCGTTACAGCGACGCTGCTGTGGCCCAGTAGCTTGCTAACGGTCCACATCTCGACGCCTGCCATAACGAGATGACTGGCGAAGGTATGGCGCAGGGTGTGTGCGCTTGCCCAGGGCATTCCCAATTTGTCCAGGTTACGGCTATTGTGGCGGGCGACCAAGAAGACGTCCCAGGGTTTCTCCGGGTCGGTTGACGAGGAGAATACGGGGCGCCCCGCTTCTGGCTTCTGGGCTTCCAGCAGTTCACGCAGGCCAGGGAGTTGGTTGAAAGGAATCTGGCGGTTCCGTTTCGACTTAGTCTGGCGTCCACGGAAATGGATGATGCCACGTTTCAGATCGATGTCCTCGCCCATCAGTTGAATTCCTTCGCGCAACCGAGCGCCCGACCGGCTGATTCCCACCCGACCGCACGCACGACGCTGGCTAACCCCATGCTCTTCCACAAGATGCACCACACCACGGTAATTTGCGGAAGGGCGCAGTAGGTATTTGACGTCAGGTCCTTCAGCGCGTCGATCTCCACCGCCTGGGTCGCCACGATCTTACGCAAACGCTGAATCTCAGACTAAAGCGCCTTCAGAGGCGTCAGACTCGAACGGTCAAGACCATCGTACTGGTTGCCCTCCGCGGCAGATCGACTGCGTGCTCACCCCATGCGCATGCGCCACAGATGCATTCGACTTCCCCGCCTTCACTTACGTCAGAATCCGGATGGTCTACGCATCCGTGTACCTCTTCTCCACAGGCCGATACCTACTTCTTCAGAATACCGGACCCGAACGTTCGAAGTGGTACTCTTTTTCGGAGGCAGGTCATCGCTGCCTGGATGGCGTCAGCATCTCCGAAACGTGGATCGGGAGGGATCGCGGGTGGCATGATCTGACGATACTGTCAATGAGCTCCCCGCACGCGTGCATCACGACGAAGTGTCCAAAACGACTGTAATCTGAGTGGTTTTCCTCGTAGCGTGAGCACAGCGGTTGAACCGAGATAGCGATTTCCGAACTGTCGAGAGGCGCACTTTTTGCAGTATCCTTGTGCGAAAGCTATATATTCGATGGTTATCACTCCAACCTGCGTAGAAAAAAGCATGAGGTGTGAAAATGATGCGCATGATAAGGATTTCTTTTCTCTCCCTTCTCCTCCTCCCACAGTTACTTTTCGCTCAGGTCTCCTTCAGCTACCTTGACCTTGGCGCCACTCTTCCGCGAAGTCCGTATGACATCCGAATGTTCAATTGTGACGAGGACGATGATCTCGAACTGCTCATCCACGAGTTTCAGAGCCCAATCGTGCTGGACCGCATTGGCGAGAACCAATATGAGACCCTCTATGCCTTCGAGGGAAGGTTCAGGACACTTGTGACTGGGGACTTGAACGGAGATGGTCTTGACGATATCCTCGGTGGTGGTGAGTGGACCACCAGTGAAATCGTTATCTTCGAAGCCACCGGAGACGGCTCCTTCATTCTGCACGAGATGGACTATGATCATAGTACTCCCGCCGAACTTGGTGACATTGACGGCGACCTCGATCTGGATATCGTCGCTCAGATTAACGGCCAGCTCGTCTGGATGGAAAACATGGGGGAATTCACGTTCCAGACTCATCTGATTGATGACACCTACTATGGGTGGATGATCCAGGCGCTGGTGCTGGCGGATTTTAACGGGGATGGAAATCTGGACATAGCTACGTACACAGGCGAATTTGACAAGTTTTTTTCCGTATCAATCAACAATGGCGACGGCACCTTCACCATCAGCGACTACAATCCTGTCGGCTTACCTATTGTTTCAGATGACATCACATTTCTCAGTTGGCAAGATCCGCAGTCCGCCCTGTGGACACTCCTCCTTATCTCAGATAGTGATCCGCCAAAGCGTTTCGCTCAGCAAATGGATGGTTCCTGGGTAATCGATGTGCTCGGTCTGGGGCATCCCATCGGGAAGGGTGATATGGGAGACATTGACGGTGACGGCCGCTATGACCTCTTGGACAACCGGCACTATTCCTCGGCAGGCTGGTATCGTCAACTTGAAGATGGGTCTTTCACGCATGTTCTCCACCCACGTCCGGCCGAGATGTGTTCTTTGATAGACTTGAATAGTGACGGCAGGCTCGATTTGATCGGTTACGGTGACGGGGGGCATCTCTGCGCTTTTATCAACAACGGCACGGTTGGCGCCCCCTCGGCGTTCTCACTGCTCGCCCCGGCAGAAGACGAAACCATCACACTGCCCGTCATCTTCCAATGGAGCAGCTCAATTGTCGAGGATAATTGGGAGCCTGTCGCGTACACGCTCAAGGTATCCCAACAACCTGATTTGACTTCCCCCGAGATCACGGTGACCTTGGAGGATACCACTTCGACCCATCCCCTGTACTGGGATGAAACCACATACTACTGGAGTGTGACAGCACGAGGTGTATCCTCTGGCCTGACCACTCCCTGCGAAGAGACGCGACCCCTGCATACTCCCGACCTGGGCCACTTCAGCCTGCTTTCACCAGCGAACAATTGGTTTGGAGACCTGAACGATGGCGTACCATTGCGCTTTGCATGGGAGACCTCGGACCTTGCGGGCGACAGTGCCACCATTCAGTACGAACTGCATCTCGTTGAGTATCCCGATAATGAGGCTGACGAAACAGTGATCAGTCCCGTGGACACAACCTTCGTGGACGTGGACATGGTCGAGCTATTCGGGCCAGATTTCATTCCCCATGATTATAGCTGGTGGGTAGTTGCCTTTAATGAAGTCCGCACGACCGAATCGCGCGAAGTGCGCCATCTGACCTACCGTCTCGCAGACGTCCCCGATGCAGGTTTCTCGGCTACTCCGGACGCTTTCACCATCTCGGCGGTCTATCCAAACCCGTTCAACCCATCGACCACGATCACCGTTTCACTTCCCAGAGTGGGTCACGTGACGGTTGAGATTTTCGATTTGCTGGGGCGTCGTGTCGCGATTCTTGCGGACAGAGTCTGCCCTGCCTCCTCTCTCTCGATCCCTTTCCATGCAGGGGAGCTACCCAGCGCCGTCTATTATGTTGTCGCCTCACTTGATGGTGACAACAGTCAGATAGCAAAGACAGTGCTGATAAAATAGAGCCGAGGGACAATTGATTTTGTCGCCGATTTCCATTTTGGGAATCGGCGGCTTCAGTTCAAGGGTCAAATCTGACTCCCGACTCTCATGGCATGGCGGTTTTTCTGCCGCAAAATCCCGGAGCAGCAATCTGCAGATCACGATTGTCGCCAGATATTCAACCTGGGTGGCGATGACCTGAGAGCTGAAACGTATTCCGCTTGGAACGGTCGTGAAGATCAAGGGAGCAGCGAGGACGGTTTGCATCGCGGGATCGTCGCGCAGGGTCTGATGGTCGTTCAACTCCTCATAGCCAAGACACAGGCCGAAGACACACTGGCGCAGCATCGCTGAAAAACCGTCAAGAATCTGGGTACACTCTGTCACGGCGAACCTCCTCTATATTATGACGTTAACACCAACAATAAAAAGGAGTTTAAAGAGGTTCGTCATGCTCGCTCGTGAAATATTAGGGCTGAAGCAAACAGCGCGTGTACGGGTAATGGGCGAGCCGGTGAGTGACCAACCTGTGCCTGAGGGTGGCCCAAGGGTCAGGAGCCTCCAGGAGGCAGGGGTGAGATACGAAAATTCAGAGCTCTCACTTGAAATCCAGGCACGATGGCCCTTTTTTCACAATGTTGATTGAACTGCTTATCCAACAACATGACATTGCCTGCTATTGAGGTTAATCATGCATACTCCTTCCTCTGCTTCTTCCAGCGCTATTCCTTTGTCGCCCCTTACGATCTGTCTTGCGCTTCCTGTGGCCCTCTTGCTGTGTTGGGCAGGTACACCACTCCACGCACAGGATCTCTCACAGGCGGTGTCGTTATCTGTGCAGATAGATGGGCTTTCCGCCAGCGGAACCATCGCGGGGTTTGACAACGATGCAACGCTGGGATATGACGACTGCCTTGACCTGCCGGAACCGCCGGACCCCATCGACAGCTATATCACGCTTGCCTTTCTGCCTATGGAAGGTGCACCCGCCTGGTTTACTCGTTTCCGCACCGATTGGCGTCCCTCCTCGATCGACCTCACCGAGACCACACAGCAATGGCCGATCCAGATCCGTTCGGATCAGACGGGCACGATCTCCTTTTCAGCCGCGATCGGCAGCAGTGTCAATGCCTCCATCCCCGTCTACCTGATCGACTCCGGCCAATACTGGAACTTGCGCGAGGATAGTGATTACCCATTTTCCTATACATCGGGATCATCACACAGCATCACCCTTGTCATCGGCACACCCGGCAGCGCGACCATTTCCTTTCTGAATCCAAGCGGCAGCCCTGTCTTCACTTCTGGAACAACGGAAATCATCACCTGGGAGGTCGACGGCGAAGTGGGGCTGAACCAGACCCTTGCCGAGGTGTCATTGGATGGTGGCGACTCCTTCACACTGTTGCTGGAGTCAGATGAGCCGGCCGGTTCGGTGGAATGGGAGGTGCCGTATCAAACGACGGAAGAAGGTTTGTTTCGAGTCACAGTGACCGATCATCTGGAACGAGACGAATCCGCGGAGGCCGGTTTTATTGTTGTGGATGAAACCGATTACCTGACGGGTGTCACCATCACGACACCAACGGCAAATCAAGGAGTGCCTGGAGGAAGCACTGTGCCGGTCACCTGGAGCTACCAGGGAGGCACCGACAACCTGTCCGGTGCGTCTGTGAGTTGGCGGATCGGTGAAGGTGAGCCTGTCGAGATCGCGACGATCAGCGGTACGGGCAGCTCAGCGAACTGGCAAGTGCCTGGCGGGATATTCACATCGCATGTCACCCTCCATGTCGCGACGACGGTTAACTACGGCACTGCTTACGAGTCCTTTGTCTATCCGGTCTCAATTCGTCCTGACGAACTTCTCAACGACAATTTTGAGATCTGGGTCGAGAACGCTCCCGAAGTCGGACCACCCGATAACTGGGATACATCAGGTGGAACCTATGGAACGAGTTACCGTGTAGTTAGCAATCATGAACAGGTAGTCGATGGTACCTACTGCGCAGAGATCAATGCCATAACCCCCGGTACCTACAACCTCTACCAGGAGATCGGGGGGATCAGCGAGGGGTTGCATTACCGTTTCCGTTGCCGTCTGTACGACAATGCTCAAGGTGTTTCTGGCTATGTGAAACTTGAATTGCTGGCAGAGGATGGCACGGTGCTGCTGAGTGCGCAGAGTGATCCTTCCGAGGACAGCAATGATTCGGCCATCCACGAGGCGGAGGCAGATGCCCCGGAGGGGACAGTTGCGGCGCGTTTCACAATCCACCTTGATGCAACCACTTCCGGGAGCATCTACGCAGATTACGCACAGCTCTTCATTTCGAGCCCTGCGCCTGCGATAGCCTTCACCTCGCCCGCCGGAGGTGAGGTACACACCCATGATGGTTCATCGACCTTCTCCATCACCTGGAGCTATGGTGGCACCGCACAGTTTGTGGAGTCTGCAACCCTTGCAGTCTCCCTCGATGCAGGAGAAACCTGGTCGGACCTGTCGAGCTTCACCGATGGTACCACAACCGGGTTTGACTGGACCGGGAGCGCGGCCTACAGCACGGATGTTCGCTTCCGCCTGACGGCGACCAACAATGAGGAGGCGAGCAACAGCGAGCTGAGCCCCTCCATCGGGTTGCGTCCCGATGCGTTGACCGATTCCTTCAGCGGCGGTTGGCATCTTTTTACACTGCCCATGACCCCGCCGGACCCGCGTGTCAGCGAGGCGATCGGTGGTGACCTGCCCGGCACACCCGCCCTGTATGACTATCACCCGGGCGATGGGTACAGCTTGAGCGACAGCCTGTTCCACGGTCACGGCTACTGGTTGGCGCTTTCCGACGACGCCACGCTGACGGTTGCTGGCGAAGCGGAAATGGTCAGCCATGAACGTGAACTGTCGGCGGGATGGAGCCTGATCGGGGCGGGTTATCCGGTAGAATACCCGGTTGCATCTTTGCAGCTGACGGATGGCAATGTCACCCTCACCTTCGATGATGCGGTCGACGAGGGGTGGGTCGGCAGCGAACTCTATGGATTCGACAACTCGACCGGCCTCTACCAGGCCAGAACGGGTGAGTCGGAATTGGAGCCCTTTGAGGGGGCATGGCTGGCTGTGCTGCAGGAATCGCTCAGCCTGGTAGTGACGGCACCCGCCCCGTCGCCATTCGGTTTCACCCCAGGAGGCGGGCTACCCGGGGAACTGGATGAGGAGGACTTGATCGCTCCGGTCCTGGTCATGACCAGCGACAGTCAAGTTGGATGGGTTGGAGTCGGCTTTTCCGATGCGGCATCGGAAGGCTACGACCCACGTCTCGACCTCCCCGCCCCGCCTGCCCAACCGCAATCTGTGCTACCGCGCCTTGTGTTGCGTCAGCCGGGTCTGCTACCGACCGGACCCAATTGGCGGCAGGATGTCCGTCCGTTCCCAACTGAAGATGAACTCGTTGACTTCGATCTACAGGTGGATGGAGTGATCCCGGAGGGTACGTCACTCGACTTCAGCGAACTTGTCGATCTGCTCGGCAACCGGTTTGTCGCAAAAATTCTTCTTGAGGGGGATGATATCGTGCTGCAGGAGCAACCGATAATCCCGATGCCTGCAGGCACAAACAGTGCGATGACACTGCAGATCAGCCTGAACGATCTCCGCATTCCATCGGACCCCGCCGCACACCCGACAACCTTCGGATTGACCGACCTCTACCCGAATCCGTTCAACTCCAGTCAGACCGTACGGTTTGCATTGCCGAGACGCACGGATCTGACTTTGCAGCTTTTTGACATCCGGGGCAGATTGGTTCTCGAGGAGCGGCATCCGGCAGTTGGGCCGGGCTACCTGACCCACACCTGGCAGGCAACTCACCTCGCCACCGGGCTATACTTCCTGCACGCCGCTACGGGTGAGGGCGGAAAAGCTGTGGCGAAGGTGGTGTACATCAAGTGAGCTTCCGTGCGACTGCCGTGGCGGCTTCTCAAGCGTATGGGAATGAGCGGCGAGAAGGTTCGTATCGGTGGAGTACCTCCAATTGCCTTCCAGCCTGAACAGGGTTATCTTTTTCGGAAACAGCCAAGTCGTCGCCTCCGGGGTACCGGGGGCTCTTCGTTTCTGGAGGACATCCACTCGGAGGGTGAGGTGGTACAGGAGCTGATCTCGATCAATCGTCTCATCACGATGGAAGGGCGCCGGTATCCAAAGGCGACAGGTGAGTTTTCAGCGCTCATGTCGGAAATTGTCCTCACGGCCAAGATCATCAATCGTGAGGTCAACAAGGCTGGTCTGATCGACATTACCGGGTTCACCGGCGGCGTGAATGTTCAGGGCGAAGAGGTTCGGAAACTGGATGAGTACGCCAATGATCTTTTCCTGCATATCCTGAAATATTCCGGGCATGTCTGTGCCATGGCTTCTGAGGAGGCGGAAGATCTGATCCAGGGGCCGACCTACACAAATTCCGGCAAATATGTCGTGCTGCTTGACCCTCTCGACGGCTCCTCGAATATCGACGCCAATGTTTCCATCGGATCAATCTTTGCGATTTACCGTCGCGTGAGCCCCGAGGGCGAATCCGGCACCCTCGAGGATTTTCTGCAACCCGGTAGAAACCTGGTAGCCGCCGGATATGTGATCTACGGTTCTTCGACCATGATGGTCTACACCACTGGTCAGGGCGTGCATGGTTTCACCTTTGATTCGAGTGTCGGCACTTTCGTGCTGAGCCATCCGAATATCAAGCTCCCGGACAAGTGCGGCATTTATTCGGTGAATGAAGGCTACTGGACACGCTGGACGGATGGTATCCGGCGGTATGTCGAACGCTGCAAGGGGATCGGCGAGGGGGCGTTGCCCAAACCGATGTCTGCACGTTACATCGGGTCGATGGTCGCGGATTTCCACCGTAACCTGCTGTATGGCGGAATCTTCCTCTATCCGGGCACGATTGACAAACCGGGCGGGAAGCTCCGCCTGATGTATGAGGCGAATCCGATGGCCTTCATTCTCGAAAATGCCGGTGGTGCAGCAAGCAATGGAACCATCGACATCCTCGATATTGCCCCGACCGAAATCCACCAGCGTACGCCCTTGTTCATCGGCAGCAAGCGCGAGGTCGAGATGATCGAGGACTACATCAAGAAATATGATCTGAAGGAAGAATTGGTGGGGTAGGTGCGACTCATCGAGCGATTTCGCATCTACGTCCTCACGATAGGCCATCAGCAGAGACATTCAGAGTTGCGGCAGGTCTTCAGAGATGCGGAGACCTGCCGACTGTTGTGATGGCTCAGACTTTCGGGAACCGCAATACCTTTGTGATACGCCGGCGCGAGTGGTGGAATTGGCAGACACGCCAGACTTAGGATCTGGTGCCTCCGGGTGTGGGAGTTCGAGTCTCCCCTCGCGCACGACTACCTGAAAGCATCTTTCCGATCTCCGCCTCTTGCGGTGAAGGGGAACCAGCCCTCAGATTATGGCCTGCCTGTTCGGCAGGTTGATTCAAGTGTGAAGCGTGGGTGGGAGGTGCGTGCATGACTGAGCAGAAATTCACGGATGTCATCAGCCTGATTGTCGTGGCGAACGAATTTCCCCGCCGTATGCTGACAGAACGCCTTCAGAAGGCGCATGGCGGCCAGTATTTCCGTGAGATCTATCTGCGTTGGCGTGACCTTTTTAAGATCCTGCCCCGTGCCGGGGCAATCCCCTGGCATGAAAAAATCGACTTTGATGATCCGGTACTTTTCTACGACACCATGCGTATGGTTGTGGAATCGGACGCCACCCCGGCTGATCTGTTCGAGGACATTGTCGCTGCAACGGACGGGCTTACCATTCGCTGGAAAGAGTTCCTTGAGTTGGTTCCCTCTGCAGCGGAGGTTGATTGGTTTGACGTCGCCGACGAGTATTCTCTGATCGACGGACGTCCCGACGAAGCAGGTGTCTGATCCACTCGAAGTGATACGTTTCCCAATCCTACCCACTGCTCCTGCCCACTTCTGGAGCACAATCCACAGTGGTCCTCTTGACCGTGCCCCGTTCCAGTCCGATACTCTTTCACAGGAAACCTGCCTTCGGGCGGTGCTCCAGTCATGAGGATCAATACCTTCCAATGAACATCGGGACAGGTTAGATTGCACCTCAGTTTGATCCAACCAGAGCGGTGAACGAAAACAGGGATCTGCCGTAAGATGTTCGGTAGACTCCGGAACGGTAAAGCGAGGGATAGTGTGAAGGTTCACGAACCCACCCGTGAGGGGGTGATTGTCAAGTTTCGGGTGGAGATGAAGGCGGAGGAGTTGGATCCTTACTTCGTCAAAGCGATCAATCAATTCCGGAAGCACGCCCGGATCGATGGATTTCGCCCTGGCAAGGTTCCGATGTCGATCATCGAAAAACGATATGGTGAATCGATTCGGTACGATTCCATTGAGGACATTATCTCCGAGATTTACCCGAAAGCTCTCGCTGAGACGACCATTGCACCCATCGCACCCGGAACCATCGAAGAGGTCGATTACAAATCCGGTGGAGATCTCACTTTTACAGCGGTTGCGGAAGTGCAGCCCGAGGTGAAGGTCGAGAATTGGAAAGGCCTGAAGGTCCAGCGTGAAGTTGTGAAAATTACCGAAGAAGATCTCGATCGGCATATTGAACACCTCAGAAGGCAGCATGCGATCATCACGCCGCGTGGCGAAGATGCTGTCGTTGAGGAAGGGGACTTGATCAAGCTCGACCTGAAGCAGACGAGGGAGGGCGACGAGACTTACGAAGAATCAGAAGTTGAGGAACGCGAATTGGAATTGGGAGACGATGAACTGGGGCATGGAAGTGATACTCAGTTTATCGGTATGAAACCGGGCGAGACACGGGAAATTAATACCCACGAACACCAGCATGACGACAATGATAATCCCATCACAGTCGATGTCGTCTACCAGGCGACACTCAAAGGGATTCAGAAAATTGAACTTCCAGAGCTGAATGATGATTTTGTCACTCAGCTCGACGAGAAGTATTCGACCTTTGAGGAGTACCGTGCGGCGCTCCGCGATCACCTGAAGGAGGTGGGAGATTTTCACGCCGGACAGCGTCTTTCGCAGATGATGATCGATGCTGTGATTGAAGCGAATCCTGTCGACTTACCCCCTTCGCTGGTTGAAGAAACGCTGAACGAGATGGTCAAACGCAAGATAGAAGAATATGGTAAACTCATTCCGGAAAATATCCTGCGAGATGTGCTGAAGAAGGATGCAGAAAACCAGTTACGCTGGTTTTACATTCAGCACAAGTTGATTGAAGATCTTCATCTTGAGGTTAGTAAAGAAGAAATAGATGAAGAGATTGTGAAGTATTCCGAGGGGCATGAAGTCAGCCTTGAAACGTTGCGAGAGCAATTCAAGGAGGAGAAAAACCACAGGTTCCTCGAAAATGAAATCCTGAGCAGCAAGCTGATGAAGGCATTGACAGAAGGAATGGATTTGGAAGATCATGAAGTGGATTTCTTGACTGTCCTTCGGAGACATTGAGTTTCACAGCGGCGCTTTCAGGCGCGATAGAACAGGAAGGAACATGACAACAAGCAACCAACTCATTCCGATGGTGATCGAGCAGACCGGCCGTGGCGAACGGGCCTTCGATATTTACAGCCGTCTGTTGAAAGAGCGCATCATCTTCATTGGCACTCCAATCGATTTTCATATCGCAAACCTCGTCATCGCTCAGCTTCTCTTCCTCGAGGCGGATGACCCGGAACGTGACATCAGCATCTACATCAACAGCCCCGGTGGATCGGTTTCAGACGGTCTCGCGATTTACGACACCATGCAGTACATCAAGCCGGATGTTCAGACCATCTGCATCGGGATGGCGGCGTCGATGGGTGCCTTGCTGCTGGCGGCTGGTTCACCTGGAAAACGCAGCTCGTTGCCGAACAGCAAAATCATGATCCATCAGCCATCGGGGGGGTATCGGGGTACGGCGGCCGATATCGAAATCCACGCTCGGGAGATCCTGAAGGAGCGTGAAAGGCTGAACAAAATCCTCGCAGGTCACACCGGTAAGTCGGTCGATGACATTGCCCGTGATGTCGAACGTGATTATTTCATGTCGCCCGACGAGGCGCTGAAGTACGGGCTGATCGACAAGATCCAGAATACCGAGCGCAAGAAGAGCGATACGAAGAAGAAATAACGGTCAGGGTTGAACGGGAAGGCTCATGAGCGATTCAGGTAAAGAGACTTCAAAAGCCAGACAACGTTGCAGTTTTTGCGGACGCACCGGCGATCAGTCCAGTGTCATGATTTCCGGGCCGAGCGGAGTGATGATCTGCGATCACTGTATACGTGCTTCCGGCCATATCATCCGTCAGAACACTGTCAAACGCCACGCCAAACCGCTGGAGTCCTTCCCGACGCCAAGCGAGATCAAGTCCAGGCTGGATGAATATGTGATCGGCCAGGACGAGGCCAAGCGGAAGATCGCCGTCGCGGTCTATAATCATTACAAACGAATCAATCATACCAGCCTCGATAACGATGTTGAGCTTGAAAAGTCCAACATTCTGATGGTGGGTCCCACAGGGACCGGAAAAACCCTGATCGCACAGACTCTTGCCCGCATGCTCCAGGTTCCTTTCGCCATTGCTGACGCCACCACCCTCACCGAGGCGGGTTATGTCGGTGAAGATGTTGAAAATGTTCTGGTCCGCCTGCTGCAGGCCGCTGACTACGATGTCCCCTCCGCTGAGATCGGGATCGTTTACATCGATGAGCTGGATAAAATTTCTCGCAAATCTGCCAACACCTCCATCACTCGTGACGTTTCCGGCGAGGGCGTCCAGCAGGCCCTGTTGAAAATGCTGGAAGGCACAATCGCCAATGTGCCGCCGGAAGGGGGGCGGAAGCATCCCGAGCAGAAGCTGATTTCGATCAACACACGCAACATCCTCTTCATCTGCGGCGGCGCGTTCGACGGCCTCGAAACGGTTGTGAAAAGGCGGGTCGGAAAGCGTGCCATGGGGTTCGGTGCGGACATCCAGAAGCTGTCCGACACCAGCACCTTCGACCTGCTTCGTCTCACACAACCGCAGGACCTCATTCAGTTCGGGTTGATCCCTGAACTGATCGGCAGGCTGCCAGTGGTCAGTGCTCTTTCCGAACTCAGCGAAGAAGCGCTGACACGGATCCTGCTCGAGCCACGCAACGCCCTGGTTAAACAGTATCAGCGTCTGTTTGCCATGGAAGAGGTCGAGTTGGTCTTCGAAAAAGAAGCGCTCACCGAGGTTGTGAAGCTCGCGCAGGAACGGAAGACCGGCGCTCGGGCTTTGCGCTCCATTCTCGAGCAGGCGATGCTCGAACCGATGTACAGCGTTCCTTCAGAGAAAAACATCCGGCGTGTAACCATCACAGCGGATGTGGTACTCGGCAAGGGCGATGCTGTCGTTGAGTATTCCAACAGCCGCAAACGAGCCTGATGGAATTATGAGCCAGGACCGCTCCCGTAGCGAGGACGACCAGTACCCCCAGGACCTGCCAGATCATCTTCCGGTATTCCCGGTCCGTGATCAGATCATTTTCCCGCGGATGGTATTCCCACTCCTTGTGGGCCGTGAGGCGACCCTTCGTGCTGTCGAAGCAGCCATGATGGGCGAACGACTCCTCCTGCTGCTGGCCCAGAAGGACGCAAGCCAGGAGGAGATCGATCTCGACGACCTCTTCCGGGTCGGTGTTGTCGCCAAAGTTGTCCAGGTGATGAAACTGCCGAACGGCCTCGTCAAGGTTCTGATCGAGGGGGTGGTCAGAGCTCGGATGACCGAGGGGGAACAGCGCGAAGGTTACCTGGTCGGTGGGCTGGTTCCCCTGCTTCCCACCAGCCGTTCGGAAACCCGGCTCGAAGGTGCCCAAAGGCACGCACTCGCTCTGTTTCGCGAATATGTCTCCCTGAATCGAGCCCTGCCGGACGAGTTGCTCTATTCTGTCGATGCCATCAAAGAGCCTGACCGGCTGTCCGACTACATCGCCGCGCAGTTGCAGGTGCCCTACACGGTGCGTCAGCGCATCCTCGAAGCGATCACTCCCTATGATCAGTTCCTCGAGCTGGCGGGCATCCTGGCCCACGAGATCGAGATCCTGCAGGTCGAAAGGTCCATCGAAAGCCAGGTTCGTGAGCGCATCAGCTCGAGCCAGCGCAACTATTTCCTGCAAGAGCAGCTACGGGCGATCAAACGTGAACTCGGCGAGGAAGCGGAGGATGATTTCGGCGATATCCTCGCTTACCAGACCAAACTCGACGAGATTCCACTCTCGAAAGCGGCACGTGAAAAGGTGGAAGAGGAGCTGGACAAGCTGAAGTCCATGCCGATGCTTTCGCCCGAGGCGACTGTGGTCCGCAACTATGTCGACTGGATTCTGTCACTGCCCTGGAAGAAGAAGACACGTGACCGTCATGACATCCTGAAAGCCGCACAAATCCTCGACGAAGATCACTATGGCCTGCAAAAGCCGAAGGAACGTATTCTCGAACATCTCGCGGTGCTCAGCCTTGTTAAACGGATGCGTGGACCGATCATCTGCCTTGTGGGTCCTCCGGGAGTTGGCAAAACAAGCTTGGGACGTTCGATCGCTCGTGCATTGAACAGGAAGTTCATCCGTGTCAGTCTTGGCGGGATGCGTGACGAGGCGGAGATTCGCGGACACCGGCGAACCTATATCGGAAGTCAGCCGGGCCGGGTCATCCAGTCGATGAAGAAAGCGGGGGTGGTCAACCCGGTTTTCCTCCTCGATGAGATCGACAAGATGGCGATCGATTTTCGTGGCGATCCGTCCGCCGCCCTTTTAGAGGTCCTCGATCCGGAACAGAACACGACCTTCTCGGACCACTACCTGGAAGTTGAGTACGATCTCTCGCAGGTGATGTTTGTAACCACGGCGAACACACGTGATGGAATACCCCTGCCGCTGCAGGATCGTATGGAAATCATCGAGTTGCCGGGCTACCTCACTGAGGAGAAACTGCAGATCGCCACAGGATTTCTCGTGCCGAAGCAAATACGTGAGCACGGCTTGAAGCCTGTGGATGTCAAATTCTCCCGCGATGCCATCCTTTCGATCATCGAAGACTACACCCGCGAAGCGGGGGTGCGTGAACTGGAGAGGATGATCGCGAAAGGTGTGCGACGTGTTGCGCGGAAACGTGTCGAAACCGGCGGAAATGGGTTGACCAGTATCACCCCTCGCTCATTAAAATCCCTGCTTGGCATTCCCTCGCACCACCGAAGCAGGCTAACCTTCGAACCAATGGTCGGCGGGGCGATCGGACTGGCCTGGACACCTGTCGGCGGGGACATTCTGAAGATCGAAGTCCGGACCATGCCCGGGAAATTTGGCTTGACCCTGACCGGACGGCTCGGTGATGTGATGAAAGAATCAGCGACCGCGAGCCTGACCTACATCCGCAGCCGTTCGGACGAGTTGAAGATCGCGCCGGAACTCTTCCGCGATCGTGAAATCCATGTCCATATCCCCGAGGGTGCCGTGCCGAAGGATGGTCCTTCCGCCGGTGTGACCCTTTCGACTGCCCTGCTCTCGGCATTGACCGGACGACAAGTGCGCGGCGATGTTGCCATGACGGGTGAAATTACCCTGCAGGGAGAAGTACTACCAGTTGGCGGGATCAACGAGAAAACGATGGCTGCCCAGCGCAGCGGTGTGAAAACGCTGATCCTGCCGGCAGAAAATCTGCCCGAATGGGAGGACCGGCCGAAGGGTGTGGGGGAGGGCCTCGAAGTCCGGTTTGTCAAATCGATCGAAGAAGTGTGGGATGTGGCGTTTCTCGATAATCCGTGACAGTTACGGGTTCTCTGCCGTTTCTCAAGCACGATATTCCTCCAGCGATTATCGGTAACTGTCACTGATTATCCTGCCCAAGCCAGGACATCCATGCGAAAGTGGGTCGTCAAGTCCGTCCGCAAAATGCCGCCGAAGTACCAGGGCACACCCCGGCCGACTGTTGCAGTGGCAGGACGGTCCAATGTGGGCAAGTCCAGCTTGATCAACGCACTCCTGCATCAGAAAATCGTACCCACCTCCAAGCAGCCCGGCAGGACTCGAGCTGTCCAACGTTTGCTCATCAACGAGAGATTTGACCTTGTCGACCTCCCGGGCTATGGCTTTGCAAAAGTGGGGGTGGACCTGCGGATGAAGTGGAGGGAGATGGTGACCAACTTCCTCTCCGGTCACGGCAACCTGCGCCAGGTGCTGGTGCTTGTCGACATCCGGCGCGGTCTCGCCGACATCGACCTCGAGATGCTTGAGTGGGCAGAGAAAGAGGGGGTCGGAGCATCTGTCATCCTGACCAAAGCGGACAAGCTCGGGCATGGCAAACAGCTCGAGATGATGAGGGCTACGGAGAAGGTTCTGGCAGGAGCGGGCAGGGTATTCCCGGTCAGCGTGGTCTCGGGCAAGGGTCTGATTGAACTTGAACAAGCCCTGGTGGAGTGGTTCTCGGTCGATCAGCCGGCTTAAAGCCTATCCAGCAGGTGCGATCAGACGGATCGAGTAACGCCCCACTTCGAACTCTGCCGGTGGGGTACCGCGGATCTCACCATCAATGGCGACTGTCGCCTCGGAGTCGGACTGGATCACGATCCGTTTCCCACGAAGTATCTCCACCTGCGGCCTGGTCACATGCCTGCCTGAATAGACCAGTGGGAAGAGCTTCAGCAGTGTGATACGTGACATTTCACGCACAAGCACAACGTCCAGCAGTTGATCATCACATCGCGCATCCGGGGCAATGCGCATTCCTCCGCCATACATGGTACCGTTTGCGACCGCCGCCATCATGTAACGACCCTCGCGAATCGTGTCATCGACTTCGACTCGTAGCGCGATCGGCTTGAATGTGATAAGCGTGCGCAGAACGGCGAGCAGGTAGCACCCGGTGCCGATCAGTTTGCATTTCGTCCGTCTCAACAGACCCACAACTTCAGAGTCGAACCCGACTCCCCCCACATTCAGGTAGGGGTTACGGTTCATGGTGGCGACATCGAGTTTACGGACGATGCCGCTGTCCAGACCACGTACCGCCTCGCGTAAGTCCTTGCTGATCCCGTGGTTGGTCGCGAAATCGTTTCCCCTGCCGCTCGGCAGCAGTCCGATGAGGATTTTCTGGCCGAGGGTGCCTTCGACAACGTCGATGAGGGTGCCGTCACCACCGAAGACCACAACAGCGTCGAATCCCGCTTTCACCGCGTCACGGGCACGTTTGACCGTCAGATCACGGTTGGCGGGTACGTCGAATTCAAAGGTGTGGGGTAGCGCTTCGCACCACTGTTTCACCTGGGGGAGTAACTGCAGGGCACGTCCTCCGGCGGCTGCGGGGTTGGCCAACAGAAGCATTTTCATGGGCAGGCCGCTCCTGATGAAGGAAAATGGCAGAGTCTTCTCTCAGCCCTGAGCCGGGCGTGAAGGGCAGCCACCGGCGAATGCCCTGACCTTGTCAATGTCTCCTCAGACAAAAAGCGCCACCAGCAGGGGTAGCAGGATCAGGAAGATACCCATCAGGCTCTCGCCCGCGATAAGTCCTGATGCGACTGGAACAGTGTAGATCGAGTCGAATTTCGGGGCACGTTTCTGCACGATATACGCCGCCAGGCCGCCGAGGAACATCGAGAAGGCGTACCAGAAGTGGAAGGTGAAAGCCAGCCCGATCCCGAGGGGGGAGGGGATGAACTTGTGGTATCGTGCGGGCATCCATTTCGGCAGGAGGACGAGCAGGATACCGACAAGCCCGCCGATGAGCAGGGCGATTTGAGCTGTCGGATGAAGCGAGTCCAGACCCTTACTCAGCAAACGCGCCACAGCCGCCCAAACCTGTGCTGCCGGGGCGGGCCACTGGTCGGTACCCAGTGAGTCGGCGGTGGGCACCAGCAGGTAGAATGAGGGAACGGTGACAGCCGTCCCGATGAAGATGCCCGAGAACTGGGCGAGGAACTGTTTGCGTGGGTTGGCACCGAGGACATACCCGCTCTTCAGGTCGATCAGGAGGTCCGATGCGCTGTCGGCGACTCCTGCGGTGATCCCGGCAGCCATCAGGTTGACATTGGTCTTTCCCGGCGCGATCGCACCGTACATCAACTGGGTCACCTTGCCCATGGCGCCAACCGGCGTAGTATCGGTTTCGCCCGCGACACGGCAGGCAACCAGCGCGAGGAAGAACGAGAGGATAATCGCAAGGATGCTCATCCAGTAGGGCATGTCAAATGCAGCGTGGGCGATGTAAACAATGCCGATTCCTCCCGCAATCGCCCCGGCGGCGAACCAGGTGGAGGGCACTTCGACACGTTCGACAAACTGCCCCAGCTCATCCACCGCCTTTTCACGGCGAGGCCGGAAGAGTGAGCCCAGTCCGCTCATCGCGCGCACAACCGATTTCCACTGCAGAGCGAAGGCGAGCAGTCCGCTGGTGACCATGCAGGCAGCGCCACCCCAGAGTGACCAGGAGACCATGGTCCGGTAATCAAGCGCTTCGATCACCCCGATGTTGTACATCCAGGGGACCAGGATGACCCAGTTCAGGATGGCGCCAATCAGGACAGATGTCGCGACACGGATTCCCATAAGCGCTCCGCCAGCCACGAGCAACAGCGATCCCTCGAGACCGACTGTGTAATTCAGGGCTTTCTGCCCGAATAACGGGTAGACCTCCTGGATCAGATGGAAGGGTTTCTTCAGGACGTTGATGTCCGCGAGCATTGAGAAGCCATCACGGAAGAAGGCGATCAACGCCCCCAGTCCGCCCGCCAGGAAAAGCCCCCTGGCTGATTTTTCGGCCTGCTCCGTGCTGCCGATTACACCTTCAAGTTCCTCCTCGCTCGCCTCCTCGTTCACCGTGGATTTGGAGTCGGCCAGGGCTATCTCATCGGCAACGGGCCTTTCCAGCGCCGGGTTGTGCGCATAGTCAGCGTGCAGGCTGCGCAGGGTCATCGCGGCGGCGATACCGGAGGGGAAGCGGAGACGTTCGATGTTGATCATCTGCCGTTTCATCGGAATCGCCAGGGTCACTCCCAGCACGGCAAGGAAAAAGATCCAGGCGGTGAGCAGGCCATACCCGATGTGATGCCCATTGATGATCAGGTATGCGGCGATCGCAGAGACGAGTGTGCCGCCTGTTGAATACCCGGCGGCACTGGCAGCGGACTGCATGGCATTGTTTTCGAGGACGGTCATGTCGCTACGTACAATCCCCACCTTGCGCAGGGATTTCCAAATGGCATAGCTGAGGACACAGGCGGTGATCGCGACTCCAAATCCCCATCCGGTTTTCAGGCCGATGTAGAGATTCGAGAGAGACATGATCGCACCGAGGAAAGAGCCCATGATCACCGCACGCCAGGAGAGTTGGCGCATCTCACCTCGGTAGTGGTTCTGGTACCAGTTCAGTTCGACCATTTCAGGGGTGAGCTTTGTGCCCTTGTCGTTCGCCATCTACCTCTCCCACATGGTTAATCGTCCGGATGGATCGGCGGTCAATATAGGATGCAGTCGCCTCTCCTACATACCCCCGGGCTCAGCAATTTCATGTTCGGCTGTAGACTGGAGAGGTCCTGCCTGATTACTGTGCCGCCACTCTCCACTCGGGAGGTCCAGGTGATCTTCAGCTTGAGTGCATGGCGCACACGGTCAGCTTGCCTGAGGTAGGCTGTGGACCTATCTTTCTCGGTCAGCTCAAATTGCGTGAACACCCTGAAACAGAAGAGAGAAGCATGAGTTCTCATGCCAGGAAACGGATCCTTTCCGGAATGCGACCCACAGGCAGACTTCACCTCGGCAACTTCGTGGGTGCCCTCGAGAATTGGGTGAGCATGCAGCATGAATACGACAATTACCACCTGGTTGCGGATTGGCACGTGCTGACAACCGATTACGAACATTCTCCCGACATTCTGCCCAACACGATTGAGATGGTCAAGGACTGGTTGGCGGCGGGGATCGATCCAATGGAAAGCCCGATGTTCCGCCAGAGCCAGTTGAAGGAGCATGCAGAGCTGCATCTGATTTTCAGCATGCTTGTGACCACAGCTCGCCTGGAGCGAAACCCCACTCTCAAGGAGCAGGTCCGGGACCTTGCGGACAAGCTGAAGTCACGGGGGTTTGACGAGGTCGAGGATGCCGGTGGTGCGCCGTTGATTTCCTACGGTCACCTCGGCTACCCGGTTTTGCAGGCGGCGGATATCCTGCTTTACAAGGGGAACGCCGTGCCGGTGGGTGAGGATCAACTGCCGCACATTGAGATCACACGTGAGATCGCGAGACGGTTCAACAACACCTTTGGTGAGGTTTTCCCAATCCCGGAGGGGGTGGTGCTGAAGGAGACCAAATTCAGTCGTTTGCCCGGTCCCGATGGCCGCCGGATGTCGAAGAGCCTCGGTAATACGATCTACCTCTCCGACAGCGAGGAAGAGACGGGAAAACGGATCATGTCGGCGATCACCGATCCGCTGAAGGTGCGTAAAAATGATCCCGGCCGACCTGAGATCTGCAATGTCTTCACCTACCATCAGAAGTTTAATCCGGAGGAAGCGCCGCAGATCGATCGTGATTGCCGAAGCGGTGCCCTCGGTTGTGTCGCCTGCAAGAAGAACTGCACAGTGAAACTGAACGACTACCTGAGACCGCTGCGCGAGAAGCGGGCGACCTACAATGAGGGTAACGTCCTCGAAATTCTTGTCGATGGTGAAAACAAGGCACGTTCGGTCGCCAGTGAAACGATGCAGCAGGTGCGTGAGGCGATGAAGATCGGGTAGCTATTCTGATTATCAGTGTGACTCGACTTGCAAGCAAATCGAGTTTATCAGGCCAGCGACAACAAACCCGACCGGAATCCAGACCAGGATAAACGAAGCGGGACCATGCCGGAGTCGATCTTCACGGTAGCCATCCCGGTCTATGAAGGGCCGATGGATTTGCTGTTGCATATCGTCCGCCAGCGACAGGTGGACCTGGTCGAACTCCCGCTCGCCCAGGTGGCGAAGGATTTTCTCGATTATGCCCGTGCTGTGGAAAACCTTGACCTGGATGTGGCTGGTGAAGTGCTTTTTATTGCGGCGTTGCTGGTGCGTATGAAGGTGAAGCAACTCCTGCCCTCGGCGGAAGAAGAGACTCTGCCGGATGCGGAAACCATCGCCGAAATGGATGAAGAGCTTGAGGAGATATACCGGGAGATTGTTGCCGCGGCGCGTGAACTGGCCCGTGGGGAAGAAGTCCAGCGCAACCACTTCCCACGTGGCGACGCCGCTGTCACTGTTGACATCGATGAGACCGAGGAGCTGTTGCGTGACCTGAGCCTGGTCACCCTTGCGGAGGCGTTCCGAGATGTCACACGGCGAATGGACAGCACGCCGATCCATCAGCTCGCACTTTTCAGGGTTTCTGTCGAAGAGCAGTCACGTATCCTGATCAATTATCTCTCGACACGGAAGCAGATTGCCTTCCATGACCTCACAGCACATTTCACAGAACGTCTTGAAGCTGTGGTCATGTTCCTCGCCATGCTCGAGTTGATTCGTTACGCCAGGATCAGGATTCGGCAGGACCGTCTGTTCGGGACGATCTGGATCACGCGTGGCCCCAAGTACGACACTCCTCATACCGCAGAGATGGAGGATTGACATGACCGGTCCACTCGAGGAACGGGGACCTTCGGTTGAAGAGCCGGAGTTCGAAGAAGCGACGCCGGAAGGGATGTCCGAGAATCCGGTCACACCTGAACAGCTGCTCGGCGTCCTCGAGGCGGTCCTATTTGCGGCGGAAGAGCCCTTGAATGAGGCGGCCATCGCCCTCTCGATCCCCGGAGTCCTTGAGTCAGGTGTCGAGTCCCTTGTCGAGCAGCTTGAGGCGGGCTATCGGCAGAATGGTCGCGGGCTGACGGTGCAACGTGTCGCGGGTGGCTGGCGCCTGGCCACACGTGCGGAATTCGCCGAGTATGTCCGTAACCACCTGCGTGGCAGATTGCGGAATCGCCTCAGCCGAGCCGCGCTTGAAACTGTCTCCATCATTGCCTACCGTCAGCCGCTCAGCCGAAGCGAAATCGAATTGATGCGTGGTGTCGATTGCTCTCCCGTACTCAGGAATCTCCTCGAACGCAACCTGATACGTATCGCCGGACGTGCCGAGGTGCCAGGCCGACCCCTCCTCTACGGCACCACCGATGCTTTCCTCGCCTATTTCGGGTTGGAATCTCTCACAAACCTTCCGAAGGCAGAAGAGATTCTCGGCGAGCCTGTGGAAGGCACGGTTAACCCTGAGCTTCCCGTACAGCGTGGCCCATTCGCTGGCCGCGACTCCGGTGTCGAGCTGGAAACCTACCGTATTACCGGCGTGGCAAGGCAGCATGCTGAATCCGAAGATGAACCCGAAACATCGATCTGGAATGCCGAGCTGCCGGAGGATGAAGAGGGGCAGGGCGGGGGCGCGGTGGAATAGCACTGCATCTCCGGTCTATGCTTGTTAACTCACAACTTACCTGAGCCAGCTGTCCCGCAGAGGTCGTGCAGTACACCGCCCTATTCGTTAACTTGTTCACGATCTAATTTGAGTGTCGTTCATCGTCAGCCAGGAGTTCGATCATGGATCTGAAGGGGAAGAAAGTACTGGTACTGGGTGGTTTTGGCCTGGTCGGAATGGCGGTTTGTCGTCAGCTTGTCCGGGAAGGTGTCGCGGAGATCGTCCTGACCTCGCTGAAAGAGGAAGAAGCTCGTTCCGCCTGCCACTCGCTTGGCGAGGAATACCCCGGAATCACTTTTACCCCGGTTTGGGGCGACATTTTCGTCCGGATGGATTTTAAGGACATTCCGCGTAAAGAACTGCTGGCGGATGCGGATCGGAGACGTGCCTACATCCGCGACCTGCTCGACCCGATAGTACCTGAGGTTTACGGTAAAATGACACTGTATCGGCACATTGTCGACCACCAGCCGAATGTGGTGATCGATTGTGTCAACACCGCGACCGGCATTGCTTACCAGGATGTATACGTGCAGTCGGAGAAGGTGCTGGACGGTCTTGATCGTGCTCACGGCAAACAGGTGACCGAAGAATTGGTGACCGTCGTGGAAGACCTCGTGGCAAGCCTGAACGCTCCCCAGCTCGTTCGTCATATCCAGATTCTGCACAACGCGTTGATCGACGGAAATGTTCGGGGTTACCTGAAAGTTGGAACCACCGGCACCGGCGGGATGGGATTGAATATCCCGTACACCCACAGCGAAGACCGTCCCAGCCGTGTACTGCTGACCAAGAACGCCATGGGAGGCGCACAGTCGCTCATGATGCTCCTGATGGGACGCACTCCTCTGCAGCAGGAAGATGGTTCGATTCGCGAGATTTTTGTCAAGGAGATCAAGCCGGCGGCGGCGATCGCGTGGAAAGGAGTGCGTGTCGGGGAAATCCGCAAGCGTGGTCAGAGTTTTTCCCGTTACGACCTCGCCCCCGACCAGGCGCTTCCCCTCGGCGACAAACTCAACACGAACCTGGAGCATGGCCCCTGGACAGAGCTTGGTGACACGCTGAAAAGTGTCTACATCGACACCGGTGAAAATGGCATTTTCTCGGAAGGCGAGTTTACCGCGATCACGGAAGTCGGGCAGATGGAGTTTGTCACCCCGGAGGAGATCGCCCAACACGTGGTCTGGGAGTTGATGGGTGGCAGCTCAGGGCATGACATCATCGGTGCGCTGGATGGCGCAGTCATGGAACCGACCTACCGGGCGGGCGTGCTTCGCGCCGTGGCACTCGATAAACTGAAGCAGGTCCAGAAACGGGCGGAAGAAGCTGGAGAGCAACTGGATGAGTCGGTCGCCTTTGAGCTGCTCGGCCCACCACGTCTGACCAAGCTGTTGCATGAGGCCAATCTCATCCGTCATGCCTACGGGACCATGCGTCGCGCCGGCAATGTCTCTGCGGAGGAGATGAGCGAAACCCTGAAGGCAACCCTCGCCGGCAAAGAGAGGCTGCGAAGTGCCATCCTTTCAGTGGGCGTACCAATCCTGCTGCCGGATGGCCGCCATTTCCTGCGTGGTCCGAAAATCCTTATCCCCCATCATGCCGTCCTGCAGGAGTTCGAAATCACCCCCGCTACCCTTGATTCCTGGTGCGAGAAGGGGTGGGTGGACTTGAGACCGTCGAACATGAAACGTTGGCTGGCCTGGTTCCAGGACCTGTTGAGGCAGAAGGACGAACGGCCCGCGGATGACACCTCCTCAAGGTTCGATTTTGACGAGGATTATTTCAATCCGGATGAGGAGATCAATCCCGGAAAAATGGCCGGCTGGATATTCATCAACGTTGACAAGGGTAAGCGGACCAAGAGGTGAAACACAGCGGCAACCGCTGACAGCGACAGTTGCTTAACGTAAACGATGTGGTTCACTCTTGCGGGGGTTCCACATGAGCAACTTTGTGTGGAATCAGTGGTCAAGTTCGCTGAGAGGCAAGCGCAGCGCGGTCTCTCAGCGCGACTTGACCGCCACAGGACAAACATCTTGAATCGACCCTCGTTTGATTGAAAACAAATGCGCTGGATGGGTTCATCCTGGAACCACCCACAAATCCCCGGAAGCAGTTGTATTCATCGACTCAGCAGATTTGTTTTCAATAAAACAAGGGCTTACCACAAGGTGTTTGCTTTTTGGTTGTCAAGACACCCCTGGAGACCTGCGGCCTCCAGACGATCTTGACAACCCGATTAGCCATAGATAGCCGTATGAACAGTTGTGAGGACTCTCTGTTTATTACTATCTGCGCTGTTGTGCCTGGGGGTTGAAACCGTTATTGTCGCTAACGCTTTTCCACGGAAGAGAGGTACGATCTTCATTTGCCCACGAGCTGTCACCCCCCATCAGCATGTGAGACCTGCCCTATGGCATTGACACTGCCGGAAACCATCATCCGATCCGCAACAGCACCCTGCCCGCACTTTCAGGACTGCGGCGGGTGCACACTTCAGGATGTCGCCTACTCCGAACAACTCCGTGCAAAAAAGCAGGTGTTGCAGGAGATGCTTCAGCGTGATGTGGTCATTCACCCCAGTCCGAGCCCGTATCACTATCGCCACCGTATGGACTACATCACGGCATTCGGCAAGGTAGGATTGCGGAAACGGGGCGATGGTAAAAGCGTGGTGAACCTTGGCGAATGTCACCTGGTGCGTGACCGGATCTCAGTATTACTGCCGCGAATCCAGGAATGGATCGAGGAGTTTGGGATTCGGGGATACAATCTCGTGACCAATCGCGGCGACCTGCGGTTTGTCACATTTCGTCACGCTTTCTCCTCCGATCAGCTGATGGTCATCCTGGTTACTTCCTCCCGTGAAACTGCGATTCAGCCGCTCTTGGAACGACTGCAAAACCATGCGGAGAGTGTCGTCTGGGCAGTGCAAAGCCGTCACGGTGACGATTCAAACGGTGAGATTCAGCAGATTTACGGGCTGGAAAGCCTCTCACAGGAGATACTCGGACTCCAGTTCGAAATCACACCAGGCTGCTTCTTCCAAAACAACCTGTTGCTGACAGATCGTCTGTTCGACGAGGTTCGCAATCATGTGAGTGGGTTGCTCTTCGACCTCTACTGCGGGACTGGAGTGATCGGTCTGATCGCTGCGGGGCAAGCGGAACGAATTGTCGGTGTGGATTCGGTGGAGGAGAATATCCGTGTCGCCCAGCGCAATGCGGAGCGGAATGGCATCACCAATGCTTCCTACCACCTTGACAACACGAACCACTTCCTCGCTTTCCATGAGGGACCGGTTCCGGATACCGTGATAGTCGATCCGCCGCGCTCCGGGCTGGCGCCCAAACTGATCCGCAAGCTCAATCGTCTCGCCGCGCCGAAGATTGTGTATGTCTCCTGCAACCCCACAACCTTCCTCGCTGACCTGGAACAATTCGAAGGTTATGAGTTGAAGCAGGCCACTGCTTTTGACATGTTTCCACAGACTCCCCATGTCGAGATGGTCACCCTGCTTGAACGGAGCTGACGCCAGGCCAGGGCAGGTACCAAACGTGATTGCCCGTCCTCAAAAACAAAATACTCTCACTCAATCTGATATTTCTTATCAGTATATTGCTTTTCGGTAGAAGATTGGTGTAGCTTACTCCCAGTCACCCCGCTATGGGAGGAGCCATGAGAACAGTTCAAGAACAGCTTGAGCAGAGCCTGCAGGCGGTGTCACGCAGGCGGAAGCTCCGTGGGGAGCGGCCCGGGGGGTGGCTTCATATCCTGAAACTGAGTGCCCTGCTGGTCCTGTTCGGCTTGATCCTCGCCGCCATCCCCGTGGTTCAGATAACATGGGTTGCGCTGAGTCCCCCCACAGAAACAGCGATGATGCGCGAAGCACGCAAGCGGCTGGAGATGAATACGTCCGGGCAATCCGGTCGACTGGACTGGATTCCCATTGAGCGTATCCCATCGGTTGTCGGCAAGGCGATGGTCCTCGCCCTGGCTGATCCACCTGAAAAACCGGAGGTACGTAGTTCGGGGCTGTTGGGACGGTTCGCATCCGGGAGCTACAGTCGTTATATCGCATGGACGAGCAGCACCGGCAGCGTGAGCAACCAGTTGGTGCGGAACCTGTGGCTCGGCAGCAAACGACCCTCAGTCATTTTCATGCTGCGCGAACGGTACTACAGTTCGCTGGTCGATCGTTTCTTCTCGGAACTGCGCATCCTCGAGCTCTATCTCAATACCCTCCCCCTCGGGCCTGCCGCATACGGCGTAGAGGCGGGATCACGCTTCCACTTCGGAATGTCCAGCAGCCAGTTGACCTTGCTCCAGGCCTGCAGGCTGGCAGCGATCAGCAAAGATCCGCAGCATCGCAGAGCCTATGAAGAGTTGGTCACAGTGCAAGCGGAGCGGCTGGCTGTCCGGTTGACGACTGTTCCGCAAAGCGGGTTGGCGGTCCTTCCTTTTGAGGAGGGAGAAGCACGTGGCGGAGCGTCGCAGATGTAGGCGAATTACCCGGTTCATAGTGCGACAGAACAAGCGATGCGGCAGGCTCTGACAGCCTGCCGCATCGTCGCTTTTTCCCCGCTTGCAATCAGGGTCACTTCACCAGCAGCAGTTTCTCTGTACGGCTTCCCATTCCGCTCTCGAGACGCAGCAGGTAGATGCCGGATGTCTGGTCGGAGGCATTCCAGGTTGCCTTGTGGTGGCCGACTGCGGTGAATCCGTCATGCAATGTGGCAACTTGTTGACCCAGCAGGTTGAAGACACTCAAACGCACGTTACGCGCTGTGGGAACCGAGTAGTTGATCGTGACCGCGGCATTGAAAGGATTTGGCCAGGCGCCGAGGGTGATCGTCTCCGGGAGAGCTGCTTCGCCCTCACTCCCAACAGATGTGGTGCCATCGAGCCAGGCCATCAGGTCGAGCAGCGCTTCGGCGGCGGTGGTTGTTTCATTCATGCCGGAGGTTGCTTCGATGTTGAAGGCGAGGTAGATCGTGTTGATCTCGTCCGTTCTGAACCCCACCCCGGCGATTTCAGTGGTCCCGATGTACTTGAAGAATGAGACCGAACCTTCGAGCGGGGTGATTGTGCTCGGCATCAGGGAGTTGCCCGCGCCGTTGACGAGGACCAGGTCCATCTCGGGGAAGGGACCATTCGGCAGTCCAAGCACGCGGACCCGTGACGCCGCAGGTGGAGCATCCAGACGATGTTGCGCGGCAAAACGGCTCTGGAACCACTCTTCGCCAGCCTCGTCCTCACCGATGTTCTCGCCGGTGAGGATCAGTTTCCCGCCAGCGTCGACATAGTTGCTGATGCTCGCAATATCTTCTTCGTCCAGCACGTCACCTTCACTGTTCGAGGTCGCCCAGATCACATATTCGTAGTCCGTCAGGTCGCTTTCGAGGGCTTCGGAAACAGCATACTCCTGTGCCGCAAAACCTGCCGCCTGGAAGATGTCGAACCAGTGCCCCGATACATCCCAGCCACCGCCGAAATCGTTGACCAGCGCGACATTCGGCGTCCCAACAAGTTGCAGAAACTGCAGCTCGGTTTCATAGCCGGAATCATCGGAAAAGTGGAGAGTGAAGGTTACATGGCGCGCAGTAATATCTTCCGGCACGGCGATCGTAAAGAGGTCTTCGCCGTTGTCAGCCTGCTCGCCCGCTTCGATGGTCGGCCACGCCCCACTCGCATCCTCGATGACAAGCGATTCATCATCACAGCTCAAGGTCGCGACAAGGTTGTTCGTGGGCTGAAATTCGAGGGAGTTGCTCAGGGTGATCTGAAGCTGGGTAGTCTCGCCGACATCGGGGCGTCCGTTCGGAATCGCCTGATCTGAGTCGATCACTTCGACCTGGACCACGTTCAGATTCGGGACATCGGTAGGCACCTCGCCGTAGGCAGCCTGTACCACTTCCTGGCTGCTCTGTACCTGCAGCCAGCAGACGAATGCAAGGTTGATCGGCGACCACCCTTCTTCCAACGTGAAGGTTTCGCTGAATTCCAACACTTCAGATCCACCCTCGGAATTGACCTCGACACCGCTCGCAGTTGGGAGCATCTGCAGCATTGAATAACGGAACTCATGGGCAACCCAGCTCGGCGAGATTTCACCGTGCTTTTCCACAAGGGCGATGTAAAGCCTGAGGCCCGCAGGTGTCGGTTCGTCGCTGGTGACAGAGACTTCCGCAGTGAGAGTGTTGCCGCTGTAAATCGGATTCACCTCGATGAGGAAGGGGGTTTCGCGCCCGAGACGTCCTGCGACAGTCGTACCAAAAGTCGGTTGGCTTGGGCGGTAACTGTTGATCAGCCCGTCGATGAAGAACATCGGAATGCTGTTCACGCCATAATATGATCGGCGAGTGGTGTTCTGGCTCGGATTGTCCATGTAGTAAGGATCGTTCCCCGGCGCCGGCCAGTTCATGTGAAAAGTGATCCCCACAACCTCGTCACGCGTGTACTGATCCAGCAAGGCATCGATGTAGGGAATCTCAGGTGCGCACGGCGGGCAGGTGGCCGAGGTGAAATCCTCGATGAAAACCCGCTGTGGGTAGGAATGCGCAGGTAGCGAGTAAGCCAACAGCACAAATGGGAGGAAAAATCTGACAATCTTCATGGGACAGAACTCCTGCGTTGTCGTTTCACGGCTCACAGTAAACTGGAGATGCGAATTGCTTAATAGACCAATACCTCCTCATGAGAAATTGTGCGTGGTATCAGCGGTCAGATTCGGTTGCAGACCTGCGGCCTCCTGGTGTTCTTGACACCCAGACCGGCCGGAGCCAGCTGCACAAATTCTTCTGAGGACCAGTGGATGAAACGGTCCACCAAATTAAATAAGCAGATGGTTCGGTACATGCAAGAGTATTGAGGTGTGACAGCGATTTTCTCAGTACCCGGATGGTGGAAAGAGCATCAGACAAGAGTTGTGGCAATAGTTGAGTCATCCCGGAAAGTCGCTGCTGATTGGCTATTCAGCGTTACGGCTGGTCGCTGCTGAAGCGGAGACCAGCCGCAAGTTGCAAAGGCTAAGACTATTGAGAAGCACCATAATTCCGTCCATATGCGAGGTTGGGTATGGTGATCCGGTCCTCAGTCCCCGGAGACGGATCCGTGTCGAATCTCCGGAGAGACTGGCATCATGGTTTTCAGCGATGTACAATGAAAAACTTGATGTGGTTGGCGGCAGATGGTCCCAGGGCCGGTGGGAAACCGTCATCCTGAACGCTTGGAACGCACGCTGGGAGATCGATGATGAGACGCATTTTTCAACTGACGGCGGCATTTCTGCTGCTTGGCTGTTTCCTGAACTTGCAGGCTGCCCCCGCCCGGCTCGATTACCTGCCCGGTAGGTTGCTGGTAAGATTTGCGCAGGACATTCACCTTGAGAAAACTGCAACGGGAGGGGTCGCAACAGGTGTTGCGGAGATTGATCGCCTGATGGACCGTTTCAGTGCAACCGGATTCCAGGGCACCTACGAACCCTACATCATTCAGAACCCCGAGTTCAGGCACTTCACACGGAATGACAAGATCCTCTTCTTCCCGGAAACGACTGACATGGAGCTGGTTGCGAAAGAGTTCGACCAGCTCTCGAGTGTCGAGGAGGCCATCCCGGACTGGCTGCTGCCCATTTTTGAGAGCTGTCCGACTAATGATCCCGATCTCGGTGCCATGTGGTGGATCAACAGGATCTCAGCAAAGGAAGCGTGGTGCTTCAACACGGGTAACACGGAGATCCTTGTCGCCGCCATCGACTCCGGCCATGACTGGAACCATCCAGATTACATGGACAATGTCTGGATCAATCGCGAAGAAGACCCCACCGGCGACATCCACGAGTACGAAAACTTCCATCCCGATTTCCTCATGAGCAACGTCGCTGAGGCGAATGATGGAGTGGACAACGACGGCAACGGCCTGATCGACGATTTTCTCGGTTGGGATTTCATTACCAGCGCTACGGGGGCAGCGCCGGGCGAAGACAACAGCAACGCCGACAACAATCCGATGGACTTTAACGGTCACGGAACCGGTGTCAGTGGTGCCATGGCCCAGGTGGGGAACAACTCGACAGGTACTGTAGGTGTTGCCTACAACGCCCGGATGATCGCCTTGCGGTGCGGTTATCAGAATAGCCAGGGTCTCGGTTTGATCGTGACCAGCGCTGCGTTGAATGGGATCGCCTATGCCGTGGACAAGGGCGCGAAGGTGATCAACATGTCCTACGGTGGCGGCGGATTCAGCAGCCAGGTCAACAGCGCGATGGTCAATGCCTGGAATAGCGGCGCACTCCTGTTCGGAGCCACCGGCAATGACGGAGTCGGCACCTTGCAGTATCCCGCCGCCTATGCAAACGTGATCGCTGTCGGCGCGACCAACCAGTCCGATGGTCGTGCAGGTTTCTCGAACTACGGCAATTGGGTGAATATTTCCGCACCGGGGACTGCCTGCAGGACCGGTTGGTTTAATGATACCTACGACACCTGGGATGGCACTTCTGTTGCAAGTCCCATCGCGGCAGGGGTTGGCGCACTGGTCATCGATGCATTTCCCGATTCCTCCAACACGTTCTGGAGGATGGTTGTCGAGTCCACAACAGATCCGATCACTACCGATCAACCCCTTGGCACAGGACGGGTCAACGCATACAAAGCCGTGACCCAGTTCAAATATCCCCAGATGAGTATCGATTCGGTCGAAGTGTTGAATGTGGGCGAAAATCAGCACCCCGACCCGGGCGAGACGTTCAATGTCTATGTCAGCCTTTCCAACGAGGCCGGCTGGATGGATGCTGAGAATGTCACCATCCATGTCTCTTTTGACATGGATGAGCTGACCGTGCCGGTGAACGATGTTGTCATCGGGACAGTTTCCAATGGCGGCACAGGCGACAACTCCGAAGTGCTGATCGAAGTGAATGTCTCCGAGGATGCTCCGGATGGGGCATTCACAACGATGTTTGTCACCGTCACTGCCGACCCGAATGATTACGTGATCGAGACCAGCCGCAGGCTACTTGTCGGCACCCCGAATGTTCTCGTGGTCGACGACGACGGCGGCGCCGCGTTCGAGACCTACATCGCCGCCGACCTCGACGCCCTGGACGAGATTTTTCACAGCTTCGATGTCTTCAAGGCAGGCGCTCCGCCAAGCCTTGACATCCTTACCGCGCAGCCGATTGTTTTCTGGATGACAGGCAATACAGAGGATCCCCTTTCGCAGCAGGAACAGGAATTGATCAGCGCACTGCTGGATGCGGGGATTTCACTCTTCTTGTTCGGCCAAACGATCGATGATCAACTCTCCGGCACGGATTTTTATGCCGACATCCTGCATGCCGAGACAGCGGATGGAACCATTGCCCTGCCCGGGTTGGATGCGATTGAGGGTGCTGGCGGTCCGATTGTAGATGGACATCGTTTACTGCTTCAGGGCGATTCTGGCGCGAACAACAGTACGGATCCGGATATCATCACGGCATTGCCGCCGGCGGTGGAATCCTACGTTTACTTCAGCTCGGGCGTTCGCCCGAATGGCGGCCTGTATATCGGTACTGACAGCTACAAACTGATCTATCTCGCTTTCGCATTTGAGGCGGTGGGTGGTGTCAACAACACGACACCGCGGCGGGATGCGGTTGCCGGGTATCTGAACTGGTTCCGTGGCGGCAGTTCCGTACCAGACGGCGGCGGTGGCTCCAGCCCGCTCCCCTCAACATTTGCCATCGAGTCGGCTTATCCAAACCCCTTCAACCCTTCAACCACTCTGCGGATTGCATTGCCGCATCATGCTCATGCCCGTCTGGTTGTCTACGATCTGCTCGGTCGTGAAACGGCAACTCTGCTCGACCGACAGATGAACGCCGGGCACCATGCCGTTACCTGGAATGCGGCGGAAGGTGCGAACGGGATATATTTTGCGGTCCTCGAAGCTGGGGGCACTCGGAGTGTTGTCAAGCTGGCTTTTGTCAAGTAGGTGATCGCCTGTGGATCGCTGCAGGCGCGCAATGGTTCAAACGAAAACGGGTCGGCGATGCCGACCCGTTTACTTGTTCAACACATTTCCTGTCAGGCGCTCTTCGACTCGATCTGGCGCAACTCGGCACGTACATGTTCCTGCATCCGGCGGCCGATCAGCACAACTTGTTCCTCATCACGGGATCGTGCGGCTTCGAGGATAAACAATCCCTCGTCGAGGAAATGCCAGTGGGGGTAGCGGGTGTTGAGCTGGTAGGCACTCCAGCCGAACTCGATCCAGGCGAGCCGATTAAAGTCTTTATGTGTGTAAAGGCGCTTCAGCCAATTATCCAGATTCCTCAAGACCTCGAACCGGATGAGATCCATCGGGTCCATAGGCGTGGTGGGGGTGTATGAACTGGTCGCCACAGAGTGAAACTCCAGCATGATCCAAACCCTTTACTGAGCTGTGCCGCACGAATTGTCAATACTGGATTTGAAAGCAAGAACCGGACCAAAGAGGGGGTAAGGCTCAGCTTCGCGGATTTGCAGATACAATATGTTGATAATGAACAGGGTGGGTTTGCCCAGGTGAAGGGGTCAGAAAACTCGCACATGTTCGATACCGATACTCAGCAGGCTGAACCATCGTCGCGAGTGTATCAATCGGGGGCGAGGCTCCCGGGGACCTGGCAGCGAAGGAACCCTGCCCTCACGACCGGGGTGTAAAGGGCAGAATGGATGCATTCCCTCAACCTCAGCATCCAACCCACTTCTGGCCCCTCCGTTTTCGTCTGCCTCCCTGGACGAGAACGGTCTCCCAAAACGGACGGGATTTTTCCTGTCCGTTTTTATCTTCCCCACATTCCGCATGATTACGATTGGAACAGGAAGGGAGTGTAAATGCATCGCTATGTCGTACTGGGGGCAGGCAGGCAGGGACGAGCTGCTGCCTATGACTTGATTCGGGGCGGCGGTGAAGTCACCATGCTGGACGCGAACCCCGACTCGCTGCTGAAGGCGCGTGAGAGTCTCGCCCTGCCCGAAGAACGAGTGAAACGTGTCGACTTCAGGAAGAAAGATCAGGTTTTCCCGTTCCTTGAAGCGGCTGAAGGGACCGTTCTTGCGGCGGATTATTCCCTGAATCTTGCCATCAGCGAGTGGGCGATCGAAGCAGGCTGTCACACGGTCGATTATGGCGGGAATCACGATGTCGTCCACGCGCAGCATGAACTACACGACCGGGCGCTTCAAGCTGGAGTGGCGCTCGTGCCGGATACGGGGCTGACGCCTGGCCTGGCGGGGATCCTGGTCGCCGGTGGAATCGCGAAACTCGACCGGGCGAAAGAGGCGCGCATACGTGTCGGCGGATTGCCCCAGCAGCCGCAACCGCCGCTCAATTATGCACTCATTTTCAGTGTACGCGGGTTGACCAATGAATACATCGAGCCGAGTGTCGTGGTCGAGAACGGTCAGAAGTCGACCCGCCCCTCTCTCACTCAGCTGGAGCATCTGCGGTTCGGCGATCGTGAATTCGAGGCGTTCCTTACCTCCGGTGGTGTGAGCACGCTGCCAGAGAGCTTCGCCGGGATGCTCGATCACCTGGACTGCAAGACCATCCGTTACCCGGGACATGCGGAACTGATCCGTTTCGCCTTCGACATCGGTTTCGGAAGCGAAGAACCTCTCGTGATTGATGGCTGCTCAATCGATCCACGACGCATCTTCGAGGAGATGCTGGTACGCTCCCTGCCGCATGACCCACCGGATGAGACGCTGTTACGTGTTACTGTTCAGGGCGAACTGAAGGGCAGGCCGCACGAAATTCTCTATGAAATGATCGACCTCTATGACCACCGCCTCGGTTTCACTTCCATGCAGAAAACCACCGCCTGGCCCGGGAGCATCATCCTGAGCATGCTTGTGGAGGGTGACATCCGTGACCGGGGAGTGCTCTACCAGGAACGATCGGTAGACGCTGAAACTGTGATCCAGCGTCTTGCTGAACGGGGTGTGGATATCCGTGTTGTGAGCCGTGATCTCTGAACCCCGGATAAAAGCCAGCGCCCGGCGGTGTCAGCCGGGCGCTAAGGCAGCAAGGGTTCGCCCACAGGCGACAGGAAGTAGAGGTGTCACTCCCCGTATATCAGCAGGATGCCGCAGCGAGTGGACATCTCACCTACTCTATCGGTATCCTTGAGCACCTCCTTCAGCTTTTCTTGCGAAGTGACTCCACTATCTCTCCAACCATGCTCGAAATTGGCTCCTCAGGAGCAGGGGATGGGACAGCGTGATCTCGCCCTCAGATCAACCGAGCAGGTGGTCATGCAGCTCTGCACCGAGCCTGATTTCGACCTCACTCGCCGCGATCAGCTCTGTGGGGGTCGGTAGGTTTTTCGACTGTTGAAGTCGGTACAATCCCTGCCAGACAGGATCTGTTTCGAGGGGTGTCAAGTGGACTTCGGGGGCGAGATTCACACCGTGGTGGAATGCGATACGATTCGCAAGATATCCGAGATAGACATGCTGATGATGCTTCACCGCCTGAAGCGGCGTGTGGTGGTAACGCACCACATGGCGGATCGTTTCGGGCAGGTTCCAGCGCTTACACAGAATTGACCCGATTCCCGGATGGGTCAGGCCGATCACTCGCTCCTCGGCCTTCAGCCAACTGACCTCCTCGGCTTCCGCGAGTTGGATAACCTCGATAAAGTCTTCCTCGAAGAATGAGGCGAGGACCAGGTAGCCGATGTCATGCAGCAACGCACCCGTAGAGGCATCCGAATAGTCGGCGATACCGAGTCGATCCGCCATGCCGCGCACCACTTCAGCGACGGTGATACTGTGCAGCCAGAAGCGTGAGTAATCAAATTGCCCGCTGACTCGGACAGAGGGGAATGTGGTCAGAAAGGTGATGGCGCGTATCAGGCGAGCGGTCTCCTCCAGACCGAGTACCACCAGCGCCGTTTTCAGTGTGGCAACCTGACGGCTCAGACCGTAATAGGCTGAATTGGCGACACGTAACACTTTGGCGGTCAGGGCGGGGTCGTTCTGAAGGATCTCTTCCAGCTCACGCACCGCCGTTTCCTGCCGGTAAGCGAGATGAAGCACCTTCATCGCCACTTCCGGGAGTGTCGGCAGATTCTGAAGGTTCTCCAGGAGGGATTCCATCTCGAGCGGATCTCTCACCGCCGCCTCACAGGTTGATGTCCTTATGTGGTGCACCTTTCGGCGGTCAAGTTACCATGGCCAAGCCTCAGGTGCAATCCGGATAAAGAGATGGGCAGGATTTTCTGACGGTTTTACTCTGCGGACAAAAGGAGATAGGCTTCGCAACTGCTGTGGGTCGAGTTCGGTGCGAGCGTTGGAACTGCTGACTATTGCCGGGGTGGTGCCGACTCCCAGAGTCGAACTGGGGACACACGGATTTTCAGTCCGTTGCTCTACCAACTGAGCTAAGTCGGCTTTTGTGTTTGCGCCGGACCGTGGTCCATTTTGCGCCCGGAAAAAGTAGGGGTGACGGGTACCATTGTCAAGTGCGGTGAAGAGGCGGACGGGGCAAAGAGACGGGACTGGCATCCTTCGCCAGTCCCGCTCTCTTCAGGTCGGTTTCCTGTCAGGAATCTTCCCCTGCCATCACCAATCCAGCTTACTCCTGCGCGGCTTTACGTTCACGCAGCAATCGGGACATCTCGTCGAGCGTCTCACGATAGGAGACCATCACCGATTTGATCACCTCGGGGTCATTCATGTCCACCCCAGCGGTTTTAAGGGCATCCATCGGGTAGACACTGCCGCCCAGTTTGAGCATGTCGAGGTAGCCCTGGACTGCTTCGTCACGGTTTCCGGCACGGAAATTGGCGGCGATCGCCTGACCGGCCGAGAAACTGGAGGCGTAGACCCATACGTAGTAGGAACGGTAGAAATGGCTGACACGCGCCCAGCCGGCACGGTACATATCATCCAGCACCAGCTCCGCACCGTAATACTCGACCCACAGCTCCTCGTAAATGTCCCCGAGCGATTCGCTGGTGACCGCCTGGCCGGATTCCGCCAGCTTGTGGGCACGGTCCTCGAATTCATGGAAGAAGACCTGGCGGAGGAAGGTGCCGGTGATGTTGTTCAGGTGCAGGTTGAGCAGGTCGAGACGTTCAGTCGGATCCTCTGTCCGCTCGAGCATGTACTCAAGGAAAAGCGCCTCACTGGCGACTGATGCTACTTCCGCGACGAACAGCGAGTAATCCGCCAGGTGGAAGGGCTGATGGGTGTTCGCCATGTAGGAATGAATCGAGTGCCCCATCTCATGGACGAGTGTGAAGACATCCTCCAGGGTCCCGCCCCAGTTCAGCAGCAGGTAGGGGACACTGTTGTAGGTTCCCCAGGAGTACGCTCCACCTCGTTTTCCCTCATTTGCGTAGACATCCACCCACCGTTCATTGAAGGCGCGATTGGCGATGGCGGCATACTCCTCGCCGTAGGTCGCCGCCCAGAAATCGAGGGCCAGTTCTTTGGCCTGCTCGAAGGTGAAGCTGCGCTGTGCCTCGGCGACAAGGGGGACATAGAGGTCATAGACATGGAACTCGTCCAGATCCAGGATTTCCTTGCGCAGTGCGGCATAGCTGTGCACCGCTTCGAGGTTCTCATGGACTGTCTCGACCAGGGTTTCCACAACACTGACCGGTACATTGGATGCAGCGAGGACACGGTCCAGCGTGCGATCATAATTTCGAGCGTTCGCGAAGAAGATGTCCTGCTGCAATTGACCGTTGTAGGTAGCCGAGAATGTGTTGGCATACTTGGAATAGGTTCCGAAGATCGCCTCGCTCGCTTCCTTGCGTACCCGGCGGTCCTGGTTCGAGACGAAAGAGTAGTAAAGCGAGGGGGTCGCGGTGACATCCGTGCCCCTGTCATCCACGATCGAAGGCCAGACAATGTCCGCTGAAGTGAGATTCGACCACGCTTCGAAACTTGCGTCCGCCATCGGTCCGGTCGCGGCGAGCAACTGCTCGACCTCGCCATTGCGAACATGGGGTTTCAATCGAGCCAGGTTGTCGATGTAGTGGTCATACTTGCCCAGCGACTCTGTCGTCCGCCATTTCGCCAGCTTCTTGTCCGGGATCGCGGTGATCTCCGGGTCGATGAAGGCGACAGCCTGGGAAAGCCGTGACGCAAGGTTCTGGACCCTGAGGTAGCGTTCGTTCGCTTTGGTGTCACGTGTGTCGAGGTCACGGATCTGTGCAGCATAAACCTGCAACTCGTAGAACTGCTCCCACAGCTTGAAGGCGGTGCTCAGGCCATTCGCGAGCTGATCTGCTGATTTACCAAGCGTGCCTTGAAACGATGCCATCTCCGGAATTCTGCCTTCCAATGCCGTGTAGGCCTCCTCGAAGGCTTCAGGCGTGGCGAAGATCAGTGTCATGTCCCAAGTCGCTTCGATCGGGATCTCGTTACGTGAACTGAAGTACGGTGCAGCCTCTTCCGAGGCGAACACTGCCGGGGGGATCATCCCTGCCGCAAAGCAGATGCTCAACAGCAGAAGCAGTGATCGACGAATCATCGGGACTTCCTTTCGTTCTGTTGTGAACCGGTTTGTGAAAATAGACTCCATCCACCTTGCAGACAAGCGTGAAACAGAAGGCGCACATCATCACGCTCTCCGCAATACTTCCAACCCGTCAATCGGGCAGATCGGCGACAGCGTGGCTCAGCAACTTGCTATTCACCTGGATTCAAGTATCGAAATAGAGTGTCTGTATTTGACATTCTACCTTCAATATTGTGTCCATTCAGGACACAATTCGACGATCGTTTTGGCACGATGGGGATCGGGAGACGAGAGTCGAATGAGCAAAAAAGGCGAAAAACTGTTGAAAGTGTTACTCGCTAATTAGTATATATGCAGGAGGCGTATCTCAAAGGTTTTCTTTTCATGCAGGGAAGTGATGGCTTTCCGGCTGCGATGGACGGCCGCCGGATCACTGTCGATGTAAAAAAGAAGTTGTGGACAACCAGAAGAAGTGGGCAAGCGAAATGGACCTGGAACATAAGGAAGTGCTCTCGACATTCGAAGTTGCCAAGATCGTCGGCGTTCATCACCAGACTGTGAACAGCTGGGTTCGCAAAGGGTGGCTCCGCGCCGCCCGCACCCCTGGCGGACACCGCAGGATACACCGTGATGAACTCGACCGCTTCCTTCGCAAACATCAACAGCGTGTCGAGATCGCTCCTGTCGCCTCCTCGGACACAAAGCAGATTCTGGTTGTGGAGGACGAACAGGCGACACGCGACTTCCTTGTCCAGGCGATGCACGAAATGTTCCCCGCCCTCGATGTGGCGTATGCCACGGACGGCTACGACGCCGGACGCAAACTCAGCAGACGTGTCCCTAACCTGGTCTTCCTCGACCTGATGATGCCCGGTCTGGATGGCTTCCACGTGTTGCGTGACATTCGCAGCGACAGCCGTCTGCGCGGCATTCATGTCATTGTCGTGACTGGGCACCATACGCGTGAAAATGGCCAGGAAGCACTCCGTTCGGGTGCGAACCTCGTGCTGACAAAACCGATCCAGCTCGATGTGATCAACAAGATCGTTCAGCACCTCGTAGTGGAGGAGCGTCCCGTCGATGCGCTGAAGGTTCCGCTCGAGTCGATTGCACCCTTCTTCGAGTAAGCTCGAGCTGATACGGGGTGGTAAAATGCGAGGCGGTCCGGACAAGGGTTCGGGTCGCCTCTCCGCTTGTCGGGGCTGGTTTGCGTTGGTAGCACCCTCCCGCTATATTCGATCCGTTTCCGCCCGTGCAGCAGCGCGAAGCGGATGGAAACGCCACCTTAGCTCAGTCGGTAGAGCAGCGCATTCGTAATGCGCAGGTCGTCGGTTCAAGTCCGACAGGTGGCTCGAAATCCTCCTGCATGGAGAGACCTCCAGCCTCGCTTGCGACTGTCACCCCACGTTTCTCCACTCCTTTTATTCATTGATTTTTCACCTGTGTAACTCGTCCAATTTTGTGCCGCATGCTCTCGAGGAGAGCCCTATTTCTTTCTGGGGGTTGCAGTTAGGTCTCGTTAACATTTTCTTACCGCCGCTCTGGACAACGACTTTGGGGTCCGATCATTTGGGGATGATCGGGCAGATGTCTTGAGCAGTCCCGTTCGAAGGAGGGCTTCGACAGGGCGAGGGGAAGGGAGGTTCCTGAAGGGGTCGTTCGTGACGATTCTTGAAGGAGCAGTACCATGCGTACCCATACGCTTGCCGTTCGTGGCGGAAGCACTCTCGATCCTCAGACAGGGGCTGTCAGCTTTCCTATCTACCAGACCTCCACGTACACCATGCCAGGTGCGGGCACTCCCCGGACCTTCCAGGGACGATCCCTCGGCTATGCACGTACGGAAAATCCCACACGTACCGCGCTTGAAACCACCCTTGCACGCCTTGAAAATGCGAAGTACGGCATCGCGTTTTCATCCGGGCTGGCGGCGATCAACAGTGTGTTGCATCTGCTGAAGAGCGGCGATCATGTGATTGTTTCGCGTGATCTCTACGCAGGTGTGTTTCAGCAGTTCACCAGGCTGATCTCGGGCTTTGGCATCGAAGTCGATTTTGTCGAGCTGACCGACCTGGAAGCGTTGCGTGCAGCGATTCAGCCGCGTACCCGAATGGTCTGGGTCGAGACTCCGTCCAATCCCACCCTGGCGATCACCGACATCGCTGAAGTCGCCGCCATCGCGAAGCAGCAAGACATGTTGACCGTGGTCGATTCCACTTTCGCGACTCCGATCCTTCAGCGTCCGCTCGAAATGGGTGCGGATGTCGTTGTGCACAGCGCGACCAAGTACATCAATGGTCACGCGGATGTGATCAGTGGAGTTGTGGCGACCAACGATTCCGGCCTTGCCGATGAGATTCGTTTCGTGCAGGACATCGCAGGTGCAGTTCCTTCGCCGATGGATTGTTTCCTTGTCGCACGCGGCCTGCAAACCCTTGCGCTTCGGATGGAGCGGCACAGTGAAAACGCGTTGAAACTGGCGATGGTCCTCGAGGCGAACGAACACGTGGCGCGAGTTCGTTATCCCGGGCTCGACAGCGATCCCGGGCATGAGGTGGCGAAAAGGCAGATGACGGGCTTCGGCGGGATGGTTTCCTTCGAGCTTAAGGGGCCGGCTTCCGATGCGATCCTGCTGCTGAACAACCTGAACCATTTCGACCTGGCGACAAGCCTGGGTGGAGTGAGGAGCATGATCTGCCATCCTGCATCCATGACCCACTCCTCGATGACTCCCGAGCAACGTTTTGATTCTGGCCTGCCGGATGGACTGATCAGGATGAGTGTCGGCCTGGAAGATGTTGAGGATCTGATCGAGGATCTGGACCAGGCGATAAAGCAAGTATATCGGAGGACTACGAGCTACGTCCACTCGCCCCTTGTGCCTTCTCCGGCAGCAGCTCGAGCAGCTTCATTGAAGCGGTTGTAACCTGGAAAGTAACGGTTGCGGCAGGCCGAAGGGCCTGCCGCAGCGTTTCACTCAGTGCAGGTTTCGCTTCCCCTCCAGCCGACTCACCAGTGCAGCTTCACCGGCAGTTTCACCACGCCCTTCTCAAATCGATCGAGGAGCAGTTCGCCGTGCTCGAGGGCGTAGCGGAAAAGGTCCCAGGTGAGCTGCACATCCTGGCGGCAATACTTCTCGATTTCGTCAATCTTCCCCTCTTTCCACCACTGCAGCGATTGAAGACCGTCGGCGGATTTGTCCGCCCCGAGGGTTGCTTTCCCGAGATCACTCAGTTTGACACGGAACCCATGCTTGCGGAACACCTCTTCGAGGAGGTCGAGGCTGCGCAGCCCGCGCAGATCATGGCCGGAGTAGGCTGACAGGACCGAGTAATCGAATCGTTTGATGTTGTACCCGACCACCAGGTCCGCCTGCTCCAGCCTTTCGATCAGCTCGGAGACGTCATCCTCCAGCCAGGTGACAAAGGCTTTGTCACGTGATTCGTAGGTCACCGCCAGGGCGACACGCATCAGGTGGCTGTTGTTCCACCCGCCAACTTCTTCGGCAGAAAGCTGGGTCTCGATGTCGAGGACGACAATGTCCTTCTCGTCTATCAGTGGCAGGCGACTGACATAGCGTTCCTCCGGGGGGGCCTTCTCAGACGGCGTAACAGGCCGTTTGCTGACAACCGCCGCAGTCTGGGCGGTTCCTTCGTGGCCGAACATGGTCAATGCCAGTTCCGGGTCGCCCTCAAGTGATTCGCCACCCGTGAGATGCTGGAGCAGCCGTTTCGCACCCCGCTTGTCGAGCGGTTGGTTGCCGTGTCCGCATTTCGGGGAGTGGATGCAGGAAGGGCAGCCATCCTCGCAGGGGCATTCATCGACGAGTTTGAGCACGGCATCGAAGAGATCGGGCAGAACTTCGTAGGCACGGTTCGCCAATCCGACTCCGCCCGGGTGACCGTCGTAGAGGAAGATCACCGCGCCCCCGGTCTCCGGGTGACGTGTGAAGGAGATTCCGCCCAGGTCATTCCTGTCACACAGTGCGAACAGGGGCAGCAGTGCCAGGGACGCGTGTTCGGTGGCGTGCAGGCTGCCCATCGGATGACGTTTCTCCTCGATCAATCCGGCGACCGCCTCCCCGGGCGGCTCGAACCAGAGGCCGATGGTTTCATAGATCACCGGAGGAAGGTCGAGGGGGTGCTCGGATATCTTTTCACGGCTGGCGGTGGAACGCTTTTCGTAGCCGACAACCATCTCGGTCACTTTCAGCTTCCCAAGCGAAACCTTGTACCTTTCCTCCTGACGGGTCTCAAACACTTCAAGGATATCGGTCTGTTTCTCGCTACGGGTCTGAGTGTAGTAGGGAACACGTGCTTTGCGTACCCAGGCCTCCTGCTTGCCCAGGTCCAGGTTATGGACCAGGTAGGTCTCGCCATGATGGAGGTAGACAGCGCCGGGATGACATTCACTGAGCGCCTGCCAACCGGTAACGCGTCCCACCAGCTTGTGCCCTGTTTCTTCGAGAATCGAGAAGGTTGACCCGGCGCTGCGGATGTCGATCCCCCGCTGAGGCTGCTTCTCTTTGGCGAAATAGACCTTTCCGCCCGCGGCTTCCAGCAGCAGTCCCTTCTCTGTCAGCTCACCGATTGCCTTTTTCAACTCGGCTTGGGGCCAGACCGGCTCATCGATTCGCAGGGGGACTTCCTGGGCGGCGCAGAGGAGATGGCTTGCCAGCAGGTAGGGATTCGCGCTGTCGACAACAGCCGACTCCACGGGTCGGCGAAAAAAATCCCCGGGGTGACGCATGAAATACTGATCCAAGGCGTCGGGCAGGGCAAGCAGGAAAACCGCGGATTCCCTCTCCTGGCGTCCCACCCGTCCTCCCCGCTGCCAGGTTGCAGCGACAGTACCCGGGTATCCCACGAGGATCGCCACATCCAGCCCCCCGATGTCGATCCCCAACTCGAGGGCTGAGGTGGCGATGACGGCATCCAGCTTGCCCTCACGCAGGCTGGTTTCGATGGCGCGGCGCTCGCTGGGCAGGTAACCGGCACGGTACGCTGAGAGCCGCCCCGCGAGCGTGGGGTTCGATTGCAGAGTCCAGCTGTGGATCAGCTCGGTGATCTTGCGTCCCTTGGTGAAGACAATCGTTTTCAAGCCGCTGTTCACTGCTTCGATCAGCAGGTAGACTGCGCTGGTGTAAAGCGATGTTGTGGGATTGATGAAGAGAAAGGTGCGTTCTGCGGTGGCTGCGCCGCTCTTTTCCACGACCTCAAATTCAAGCCCGGTCAGCTTTTGCGCCAGCCCGCCCGGGTTGGCGATGGTCGCCGACGCCGCGAGGAACTGCGGTGCGCTGTGATAGTAGGCAGAGACACGTCTGAGGCGATGCAGGATCTGCAGCACATGGCTGCCGAAAATCCCCTTGTAGCCGTGCAGTTCGTCGATCACGACAAACTGCAGATTCCGGAACAGGGTTTCCCACTGGGTGTGAAAAGGCAAAATCCCCTGGTGCAGCATGTCGGGATTGGTGAGCAGCAGATTGGGCGGATCCTTCCTCAGACGCGTACGGTCGGCGCGGCCCGTGTCGCCGTCATAAATCGCTGTGCTGATTTCCTCCATGCCCGGTCGCGCCGTCAATTCCTGGATACGTTTGAGTTGGTCCTGCGCCAGCGCTTTGATCGGAAAGAGCAGGATGGCACGTGCCTCCGGGTCGGCAGTCAGACGCTCGAGGATCGGGAGGAGGTAGTTGAGGGTTTTACCGGACGCTGTCGGAGTGACGGTGACGACATTTTTTCCGTCGCGGGCCTGCAGGATCCCCTCTACCTGGTGGCTGTAAAGTCGCTGGATCCCCTCCGCACGCAGCGCTTCCCCGATCGGTTGTGGCAGACCGGGGCTTAGTGGCTCGAAACGAGCCGGGGAGGCGGGTATGTGCTTGCTGTGCACGACCTCTTTGCCGAAACGCTCGTCACGTTCAAGGCGCGCAAGAAACTCGGCGAGGGGGGACCCTCGATGGCTGGACTGTCTCCGCAACTGGACCTTCCGGGCTCGAATCATCTTCTGAACAAATGTAAGATACGTTTTCCACGGCGGCTCTTGCCGGGAATCAACCTGAGAACTGGGGAGAGAAATTGCACACGACCAACTACTTCCAGACCTTTATCGAGGTCGCTGAGGATTGCCGGATTGATACTGCAGAGATCCCGTCAGGCAGCGAGGGGCAGCAATCCATTGCCTGGTGGCACTACACCCTGATCTCCGCTGAACCGTATTGCAGGACTTCAGATGATGTAATCTTTGAGACCTGGGCAAGGCGCCGCCAACTTCCCGAGCCAGCATGGGAGGCGGCACGAGTGGAGTTCTTCTCAAAAGGACAGGCATGCCTCCGTTCATCCCCTCTTGGGAAACGCTATGGCTGGGGGATTCACAGTGATGAACAGGGGAGGGTGGCGCTTGTGGCGCGAGAGTCGGACCTCTATGCAGTGTTCGCAAACGATCCAACGATCCGACATACACGAGCGATGCGGAGCAAACGTGCGTAGGTTCGATCCCGTACGGACCGCAGCACGAGGAAAAAGAGTGCGGACGCTCGTGTATACGGTGCTGCTCCTTGTCGGCTGCGTCACATTCATGGGACGGTTCGCCTTCGCAACCGACAGAGTGGACAGCAGCATGAATCACTATGACGGCAGTCGGTTTTTAAACCCGTGGGTTGAGGAGCATGGGTTCAGTTCATTCTGGAAATGGGCGACAAACCGCGAACGGGGTAAATGGATCGAGATGCCGGACATCCCCCCTGGACCTCCGCCACCGGAACGTGTTATGGGGGACACCCTGCGGGTGACCTTTGTCAATCATGCCACTTTTCTCTTGCAGACCGGTGGAGTGAATATCCTGACCGATCCAATCTGGTCGGATCGCTGCAGCCCGGTCCAATGGGCGGGGCCGAAAAGGTTCCGTCCTCCCGGGATTCGTTTCGAGGACCTCCCGCCGATCGACCTGGTCCTGATCAGCCACAATCACTACGACCACCTCGACCTGCCGACACTGAGAATGCTGGCGCAACGCGACGATCCGAAGGTGATCGCACCACTGAACAATGCCCATATCATCGCCAGGGCAGGCTTGCGGCAAGTCCGGGAGCTGGATTGGTGGGAGGATGTCGAGGTCGATACAGATGGGCGAAGAGTGCGAATCACTTGTGTTCCCGCTCAACATTTTTCAGCACGGACCCCTTTTGACCGGAACAAATCCCTCTGGGCAGGATTTGTGATCGACACCGCTTCCGGGCCTGTCTATTTTGCGGGTGACACAGGGTTCGGCCCCTTCTTCCAGGAGATTCGTGACCGTTTCGGGCCGATGCGTCTGTCACTCCTGCCCATTGGGGCGTATCTGCCGCGCTGGTTCATGGGACCGCAACACATCGATCCACAGCAGGCGGTCGACGTGCATCGCATCCTCGAGGCGCGACTCTCTATAGCCATGCACTACGGCACCTTCCCCCTTGCCGATGATGGTATGGAAGACCCGGTCCGCGAGCTTTCGGCGGCGTTGGATGATACCCGTGAAGAGATGCCACCCTTTCGCAGGATGCAGGAAGGCGAAGGGGTGCTTGTTGAGTAGGTGTGGAGTCGTGCATGGTGTAGAATTGGGCGCATCCTGCACTCGGCTCGCGTCTGTTAGAGAAATAGACAGAAACTTCTTGACAAAAAAATTGTCGTTTTATTATTCCAGCGAGATCATCAGCCGAGATCTCTCGGTGGCAGGCTGAAGTTGCGTCCTTAGTATTGTGCAAAGTGGGTTGCTGTTGGTGGGGCATCTCTTCCGTCCGCCGACCGGCGGACGGAAGAGATGCGGGCCACGGTGCTACTGCTGTAGGTTTGGGTAGTCGACATCCAACCGCAGCGAGTGGAGCATTCCTTGGCTCCCCACACGCAAGATGATCACAGACTGTTCGAGTTGCAAGCGGCGTTAACCGATGATCCCAACTTCCTGAAGCAAATCGTTGCCGCTACGACGCGCGAAGAAGCCGATCGACGCTGGCGGCGATGGTCGAAAATGTGGCAAGGTGGAATGGGAATCTGGCCGTGTGGCTGGAGGAGGCTGTCCCGGACGCATTGACGTTGCACGACTGGCCTGCAGGCCATCACCGCCACGTCTGGTCAACAAACATGCTGGAACGCTACCATGGCGAGCTGAAACGCCGCACACGGGTGGTGCGCATCTTCCCAAACAGGAACGCCGCGTTACGCCTGATCAGCGCACTGGCGATGGAGATGGACGACGAGTGGATCACCGGACGACGCTACGTCAACCCGGACCTATGGTCCCAACAAAACAACGAATCCGACGACGAAAGGCTACCCATAAC
>Ga0068714_10000933_pt1 | contig 47557 bp, 44 predicted proteins | sample MTBNYHSulfiMetaG_FD_62988 | JGI IMG/M metagenome (GOLD analysis project Ga0068714, IMG submission 62988) | Enrichment culture microbial communities from rom New York Harbor, USA that are MTBE-degrading - MTBE-NYH (New York Harbor Sulfidogenic)... | ecosystem: Environmental > Aquatic > Marine >... | reverse complement strand
CTTCGTAATCGCAGCCGTCAGCGTCGTCTTTCCATGATCGATATGACCAATGGTCCCCACGTTCACGTGCGGCTTCGTCCGCTCATACTTCTTCTTCGCCATCGCACTTCCTCCTCAAAACATGGTTGTCTTTTGACGGTAAAGCATATCTCTCAAAGCAAGCAGGGTTAATGCAATTCTTGCGGCCGATCCGAAGGGAACATGGTGGCTGGCCTGCCCTCTGGTGCTTGAAAACAAAATGGAGCCCACGACCGGGCTCGAACCGGTGAACCTCTTCCTTACCAAGGAAGTGCTCTACCTACTGAGCTACGTGGGCCCGACGGAGAGTAACCGTGGCAGCTGGAAAGATGCGGGGCTTGACACGGCAACCTTAAACTCTAGGCCGAACAATAAAACTTGCGTTCAAGCTCACTGCTCCTATTCACGGCATGCAGCCCCTTCACTTAGGACCTCGATGCCGTCAATTCCTCTTCTGAGCATTTGGGTGGTGGAGAGGGGAGGATTCGAACCTCCGAAGGCTTCGCCGGCAGATTTACAGTCTGCTCCCTTTGGCCGCTCGGGAACCTCTCCACAAGCATTTCACTTACTTAGGTCAAGCAAGCTTTTATTGCTACCATAACAACGAGCACAAGGCAACCTTTTTTTTCATTGTTGGAGCTGGCGATGGGATTTGAACCCGCAACCTGCTGATTACAAATCAGCTGCTCTACCGTTGAGCTACGCCAGCTGGCCGATTGAAATGAGTCATCCCTTCTAAACTTTCTTGTTGGAAGATGCAAGTATAAACTGACATCGAAGCCCTTGTGAGCCTCCCAATTCCCTTGGCAAGCGACGTTCGCGCTCCGCTACAAGGTAGTCATAGGATCGCGGTCAACGCTCACTTGAATGCGACGCAGATGCATGGAGCTCTTAGCCTGCTCTAAGATGGCTGCGGTAAACTCTTGCATATCTGCATTGGTCCAGGCTTTCGCGAAAAGCTGCCAGCGGTACCGGCGCTTGAGTTTCAGAAGGGGGGCAGGGCTGGGGCCAAGGATGGCTATTGGACGTTCCAGCTGTCGAAATTCAGCGGCTATCGTTCGACATAAGGATGCCAAATGCTGTGCCGCGTTTTGCGTCATTTCTTCCTTTGGTCCAGTAACCAGGAGCTTTGTGAGCCTGCTAAAGGGCGGATACTGAAGTTCCTTTCTGGATGTGAGCTCTTTGGTGCAGAAAAGTTCGTAATCCATCTTTATTACCGATTGAATAGTATAGTGAGCAGGATTGTAAGTCTGCAGAATCACCCGCCCGGGCAGCTCCCCTCGACCGGTGCGGCCGGCCACTTGCATAAGAAGCTGTACCGTAGTCTCACCTGCACGGAAATCGGTGATTTGTAAAGCGGTGTCGGCGTTAACGATGCCGACCAACGTAATATTCGGGAAATCGTGCCCTTTGGCAATCATCTGAGTGCCGACAAGAATATCAGCCTGGCGATTCCTGAAAGAGTTAAAGCATTTCACCAGATCTTCCGGTCGCTTGACGGTATCACGGTCAATTCGCACCGTAGCAGCAGCCGGCAGCAGCTTCTTTATCTCCTGTTCCACCCGCTCGGTGCCAAACCCGTGAAGAATCAGGCCGGCATTGCTGCAAGCTGGGCAATACTGAGGAACCGAACGAGTCAAGCCGCAATAATGACAATGCAAATTGTCTTCATGGTGGTGATAGGTGAGACTTACGCTGCAGTCTGAGCACTGGAGCACATAGCCGCACAGGTGGCACAACAAGAATGTGGCGAAGCCCCTTCGGTTCAGAAAAATGAGCGCCTGCTCACCTCTTTGAACCGTTTCCACAAGTGCCTTCTGAAGAGACATAGAGAGGATTCTGGAGCGATTACTCTCCCTTCGCATATCGACGATTTCAAGCTCGGGTAACGGCCGATCGAGGATTCGCTTACTGAGAAAAAGCCTTTTGTAACGCTTGCCGACGGAGTGATGAAAAGACTGCAACGACGGAGTCGCCGAGCCCAGGACGATTGGAATGCCCAGCATCCTTGCGCGCATCAGGGAGACATCGCGAGCATGATAACGGAGTCGATCCTCCTGTTTGTAAGATGAGTCATGCTCTTCATCGACAATAATGAGACCCAGGTTGGCAATCGGCATGAATACGGCCGACCTCACCCCCAAAACTATATCTCGCTTGCCGCATAGTACTTCACGCCATTGATCGTAGCGAGCACCAATTGCCAGACTGCTGTGCCAGACGGCCAATCGGCTCGCGAACCTTTGCCTAAAAAGAGCTTCGATTTGAGTGCTCAAGGCGATTTCCGGCACTAGGACGAGAGCACCCCTATTGAGCTTGAGTGCCTCATCGATGAGTCGAATGTATATTTCCGTCTTGCCGCTCCCTGTTACACCATGGATCAGGAATGGTTGAAAGGAGTGTTTTTTGATGTGAGGGATGATCTCCTCGAGCACGAGACCCTGTTCCTGGCTGAGATCAAGCTCCCGGCTTGGTGGCAGGTCTTGAGCAAGGTCTGACTGGCGGATCTCTTCAATTTCTTCGACCGCAACAAGACCTTTTTCCTGTAGCTTTCTCAGCCAATAATCGAAGTTCTTTATTGCTCTGCGTAGATCTCTGGCTGGAACGGGAAACCCTTCGCCACATTGCAGAATATCAAGGAACGCCTTTAGGTTGGCATTATCGCTGATTGGCTCAGCGTCGGGCGAACCGATGAGGCGGATGGCTTTGATCTTTTTGGCTCTGATCTGAGGAGGCTGCCACTCGACGCGACGCTCCACAAGACCTTCTCTTTCAAACCCTGCAAGTTTTCTGCGAATATTACCGGGTAATTCAACATCGGGCTTCTCGGTAAGGTTCATCCAGTCTTGCTGTGAGAACAATGGGGCCAGCTGTGGCTTCTCATTTGATTGGATCGCTTTTTTGCCCGCATCCGTCAGTCGATAATAAACAGCAGCTCTACTTTGAATACCGGATGGAAGTGCGCTTCTTAGTACCTCTCCCAACGGGTAAAAATAGTAGGTGGAAATCCATTGGCAAATTCTTAGTAAATCGTTCGGAACTATGGGAGCCTGATCGATAATAGACAAGACGGGTCTGACGGTGATTCTTTCGAGAGCTTGGGGTAAAGATTCACCGATTTTCAGGATCAGCCCTAGTGATTCTCGACGTCCAAGGGGCACGATGACACGCATGCCCGGTTTTGCTCTATTGCGCAATTCTCGCGGGATCAGATAATGCAGAGTCTTTTCCAGGCTCGAGAAAACAATTATTTCGGCAAAAAGCTCTCCCACCAGGATTAAATCATTCGCCTCCCTGAGATGTTTCTTGAATTTGCACAAGGCGTTTCATTCCCGAAGCGTTCAGAGAAGCCAGGTATGTATCTCTTGTAGCCTCAAAATGCGACCAGAGTGTCTTTGGGATTGATCGAGCATTGGGGAAATCCGTTTTCAGGAAATTAATAGGCTTGGAGTCTTTATAAAAACGGAAATCCAAATGGGGTCCTGTTGCCAGCCCTGTGGAGCCTACGTAACCAATTACCTGGCCCTGAGCGACTTTGCTTCCATTGCGCAGACCTTTTGCATACCCGGCCAGATGACCATAGGCGGTTTTGTAATTCTGGTCGTGGCAAATTTCGATGTAATGGCCGAATCCACCTTTGCGACCAAGAAAAGTGATGGTGCCACTCCCCAGGGCGCTCACAGGAGTCCCATGCGGAGCCGCATAATCGATTCCAAGATGGGGTCGATAGATCTTCAAAATTGGATGAAGCCGTTTTCTGGTGAAAGTTGAGCTGATTCTGCTGTAGCTCAACGGCGCTTTAAGGAAAAGCTTGCAAAGGGATTTGCCTTGAAAGTCAAAGTATCCTTCGTAGCCGTCTGGGAGCTTGTAGTGGAAAGCCTGGTAACGTTTCCCTCCGACTACCATTTCAGCTGCAAGGATGGGCCCCACTCGAATTCTTCTGCCTTCATTCGCCGCTTCTTCAAAATGTACGGCAAATGCGTCTCCTTTTCGCAAATCCGTGGTAAAATCAATATCATATGCGAAAAGATCGGCTAAATCCATTATAGATTTTGCGGGTAGTCCTGCCCTTAGGCATGAATCATAGAGATTATCGGTGATGGTGCCACTAACGGTTTCAACCAAGGAGATGAGTGGAATCCTGTCTTTGTGACATTTCCATTCATCTCCTTTTTTGCGAAAAGTGTAGGTCGAGCCGTCAATGGTGGAATATAGGAATTTGACGATCTCGTGATCGGCTCGGCGCACATAGATAGTCAGTCGGTCGTCAGGCCGTATCTCACTTAATCTACAATACTCTTTACAAGACTCCTGCCACTGGGGGACGCAGTCAATGGGCAGCCCAAGCTTCTGTAAGATCTGATGCAGCGTATCGCTGGGCTGAACGGTATAATGTGTAATGAAAAATTTCTCGAGGTATTCGGAGCGTAGTGCAAAAGAGTCCGGATAATCGAAAATGACCTTCGGTATGGGAGGCGGTACATCCGGTGGAGATAGTACATTTTTCCACATCACTGCAACAACCGCAGAGAGAAGCAACACCGCCATCATTTTGCCCCCGCCGCGTCGATTGGCTCTATGGGCGGATGGCAACTCCCTGGCTGCTAGTCTGATGGATGCTGATGAATCCTTCATTGCTCTGGCTACTAGCACAACTCAAGATAGAAGGTCAAAATCAAAATAAAGTGAATCGCCCGAGAACCTCGTGGTTTCCCGCCAAAAGCACATCCCAAGTTTAGGATTAATTAGTTCTTGCCATATCCATGCTGCTCGGTGTAATTGCTTGTTAAATGCTAAATTCGGGATCTATAGAATTCGGCCAGGAAGACGGCCGGAATTGAACGAAGATGCCTTATTCGCTTTCTACCATAGCTATGCTGATTAACGCTGACCTGCCCGTGATCGAGCCGAAAAGAGGGAAACATGAGGAACTGCTACCTTCATCGGGTCTTCTGGTTTTCACTCCGCAAGACATGGAGCTGATTCTAAAGAATCTGCCTACTCCTCCAAAGCGCTCGCACAAGCTCTATCTCGCTGACGTGTTTACCGGAATGCATGAGGGCAGGAGCATTGCCGTAGCTGGTCCGTCACTTGGTGCTCCGCAGACCATAATGATCCTTGAGAAGCTCATTGCTCTGGGCATTCGGGACGTGCTGGCATTAGGCTGGTGCGGCTCTCTCCAGCCCCATGTGGCTATCGGTGATGTGGTATTGCCGACAGGAGCAATTTCCGAAGAGGGAACTTCCGGGCACTACTTGATGGATGGTGGGCAACCCGGGCCTGCCATGGAACTGATGACATCCCTCAAGCAAGCTTTCGTGGAGAGCTCATTACCAATTCACGAAGGAAATGTCTGGACTACGGATGCACCATATCGGGAAACGGTCGGTAAGGTTCTGAAGTATAAAGCCGAAGGGATTTTGGCGGTGGAGATGGAGGTCTCCGCCCTCTTTACCGTAGCATGTTTCCGTCAAATCCGTTTGGCCGCCGCCCTGATCGTATCGGATGCGTTGCATAGCCTCAGTTGGACTCATGGGTTCAGAAACGCTGATTTCAAGCTCACTCGAAAAAAAATGGCAAAGGCAATTTTGAAGGCCGTTGGCAGCATCAGCCAGAAGGATGGCTAGTATATATGCCGGTACGGGGTAACCGCCGGATAAATGCGAAGCGTTCCTTCGGTGACGATTGAAAACAGGACAAAACATGAGGGAATATTATGGCCAGGAAGCGAATCCATGTCTGGATTAGTGGAAGAGTTCAGGGAGTTTTTTTTCGAGGCAGTGTACAAACTGAGGCCACTAGACGGGGGCTGGCGGGATGGGTGAAGAATCTCCCGGATGGCAGAGTAGAGGCGGTATTTGAAGGCGACGCCGCGCAGGTTGAAGCAATGGTCGCCTGGTGCCATTTTGGCGTCCCTATGAGTAGAGTGGACGAGGTGGAAGCCCGGGAAGAAGCACCACCTGTGGAAGAGTTGAAAGAATTTAATATACGATTCGGCCGATGGAACGATTAGAAAAAGTCTGGGAAGGTTTTGTCAGCTTACTTGCAGAATATGACAGTCACAAGATCACGGAGACATTCCGTCAGCTTGAGTGGAATGAGGTTCTGCATTACCCGCTCCTTTGGGCCGTCGGTATTTCGCTCTTGGCATACCTGGTCTGGAGGAGGCGTTTTCAAACTCTGTTGCTGACTTTTTCCCTGATTGCTTTTATCGCTTTACTCCTGAATGTGCTTCCCACCGAGGGAAATCCCATACCGCTGAGTGATATTGTGTTCTTCATCAGCGGCAGCATTGCGCTGGTTGTCGTGAACCTATACTTTTTCTTTGTAAGAGGATGAGATTTCCTCTGACGCTACCCAGCAGCTTCAGCGCTACGGCATTCTCTGCTGGGGCATCAGGTGTCTAGTCCGGTTCTCTACCATTCACTCTCTCTTTTAGCTCTTTGCCCACTTTGAAAAAGGGCAGCTTCTTTGATTTCACTTCGATGAGCTCGCCGGTCTTTGGGTTTCTCCCTTTATAGCCTTCGTAGTCTTTAACTTTGAAGCTGCCGAATCCGCGAATTTCTAACCGGTCTCCGCGGATAAGAGACTGCTCCATGCTTTGAAAAGTAACATTGACTGCTGTCTCTGCGGCCTTCAGGGTAATACCCTCGGCCTTGGCTAGCGCCTCTATAAGCTGACTTTTTGTCATTTTCATACTCCTCAGCAAGTCATCAAAGACTTCATTGCAATCTTTCTATTTTTTCGAGACTTCCCATATATGGCTGCAGTATCTGCGGGATGAGTACGCTGCCGTCCGCTTGCTGGAAATTTTCCAAAACCGCAACCAATGTTCGACCTACAGCCAAACCTGATCCGTTGAGGGTATGCACAAATTCGGTCTTTGACTTCCCTTGACGACGAAAACGAATGTTCGCCCGTCTTGCCTGAAAATCCTCGAAATTGCTGCAGGAGGAAATCTCGCGGTAAGTATTCTGCCCGGGCAGCCATACTTCAATGTCGAAGGTTTTGGCTGCAGAAAAACCGAGATCCCCCGTGCACAGGCTCACTACTCGGTAATGCAAGCCGAGCTTCTGCAGAATTGTCTCAGCATTGAAAAGCAGAGATTCGAGCTCCTCATATGAGGTTTCCGGTCGCACGAGCTTCACCAATTCCACTTTATTAAACTGATGTTGTCGAATCAGGCCTCTCGTATCTTTTCCATAAGAGCCCGCCTCAGATCGAAAACATGGCGTGTAGGCAGTATAATACTTGGGGAGGGCTTCTTCCTCCAGGACTTCGTTCATATGTATGTTGGTCACCGGAACTTCTGCCGTTGGGATAAGGTAAAAATCGCGTCCTTCCAGTTTGAACAAATCTTCTTTGAACTTCGGCAATTGTCCCGTTCCAATAAGGCTGTTGCTGTTTACCATAAAAGGAGGCAAAACTTCAGTGTAACCGTGAAGGCTGGTGTGAACGTCGAGCATAAAGTTGATCAATGCCCGCTCAAGTGCAGCTCCCACCCCCCAGTAGAGGGCAAATCTTGCGCCGGTTATTTTTGCCGCACGCTCAAAGTCGAGGATACATAGAGACTCGCCAATATCCCAGTGGTTCTTTGGCTCGAAATCAAAGACGGGGGGATTTCCCCAAATCTTTTCTACCGGATTGTCGTTTTCGTCTTGCCCGACGGCTACGGATTCGTGGGGCATATTGGGTATCAGCAACAGAATCTCATTGATTTGTTGCTCGATGGCTCCAAGCGCTTGATCCATGCCTTTGATTTGCTGTGAAACATCCTTCATCTCCTCAATCAGAGCCGAGGCATCCTGTTTTTCTCTCTTGGCCAACGAAATCTGTTCTGAGGCGACATTGCGTCGATGCTTCAGTTCTTCCACCTGGAGAAGAATGCGACGGCGGTTGTTATCCATTTCCATGAGGGAATTCAGGTCCATGTCCAGCTTGCGATTTCGCAGCATTTTTTGAGCCTGATCGATGTTTTCACGGACGAATTTGAGATCCAGCATAGATTCCTCACCCTATCTAGCAAACGACTCAGGATCCGACATTTCCTATCAGTTTCTAGGTACTTAAAAAAAATCCTTTTACCACCTAATGATTCGCTTTGTCAATTCCTTTTGTCAGTTCAATAGGTTGGCTTCCTTAGACCGAAATCAGCACTGTCTCCCTGGAATGCACTGCAACTGGAGCCAAAAGATTATCTAATCGAGCTTTGCGCTGATCACTTCGATACTGTAATCGCTTAAAGCATCCAGCTCCGGTAGGTTGTGGAAAACCAGCATGAATGCGATTCGGTTACCCGGCAGGATGTGAACGTTGGAAAGGTTTTTCCCTTCCCGATTCATCATTCTGTTCTGGATTTCGGTGATGGATAACCGTGTTAGCTCTTCCCGGACCAAGGCATTCCCGCTGAAGCAGCGTTGCGACTGTGCCACTCGATTGTCGGTACCATAGATCTTTCCTTCGAGCAAAATAAAGCTCACGGGCTTTGTCGATTCATTGGCAATTTCACCTTCAATGACAAAAATCTGGCCGGCATTGGCATTTTCCAGGAAGTAGGCCTGAGTCGTATCCAATATGGTGACCGACGGTTGTTCTTCGGCTGTTGGGGCATTTCCTTTATTGTCGCCGGACTTTGACAGAGTTAAGAAACTGTCGTACTTTGTCAGCAGAAAAATCCCCGCCCCTAAGATGATCAGAAGTGCAATGAGGCCAACCAGCAATTTGTTCTTGGTTTTTTTCTTGGATGCATACGCACCTGGCGGTCCTAGAATCGAAGGCGGCTTTGTGAGCTCTTCTTCGAAGGTTAAATCCTGTTCTGACAGGTCAACCTTAAGAAGTACTTCTTCCTGAGGTCGTTGTACGGTAAAAACATAGCCGCAGCGCGAACATCGGACCTTGCTCTTGTCACCTTTAAGTCGGCTGGGGTCGAGGCGGAATTTAGTCTTGCAAGCTTCGCAGGATACGATCATCGGTTTTCCTTCTACTTCTCATTTAATGAATTGAATCTCATAAATGCCGGGAAGGTTTCTATGTTTCTCCGAAAAATCAAGTCCGTAGCCCACCACAAACCCTTTTTCGATACGGATACATACATAGTCCAAGGGCACTTCCACCGATCGCCTTTCATATTTATCGATCAAGGCGCATATTCTGATCGAGGCGGGTTGATGAGTTTGCAGACGCTCCATATACCAGGCTAATGTAGTTCCGGTGTCGACTATGTCCTCTACAATCAATACATGACGACCCTCGATTGACAATTCGATATCTTTAGTGATTTCGATTTGGCCGCTGGTCTCACTTCTTGTTCCGTAGCTGGCCAGCCGTACGAAGTCAATTTCGACAGGAACTCTAAGGAGTCGCATCAAATCAGCGAGAAACACGAAAGAGCCTTTTAAAATCCCGATCAAGACAAGATTCTTGTCTGCATAGTCGTGGTTAATACGCTCGGCTATAGCGCTCAGATGCTTCTGCAGGTCCTGAGCTGGAATGAGAGGTGTCAGTTGGTAGTCTTCCATATTGCCCCTCCGGAGTTTCAATCATCGGTTGCATGTCCACAAATCTCAGCATGCCGCCACCTTAACGAAAAAGTATCGAAAGGTCAATGTGGATTGTAATTAACTGTTTAAAAATATTGATAATCCTGATTTAAATTGGTCGCGTGGCAAACCCAATGCCGTTAAATGAGGCTGAGAAAACGTCTTTCTTTTGATCTTCATTTGTGGCTCTACTTGTTGATGTATCGATGCTCAATATAGATACCATATGCAAAACTGCCAATCGGTGCAGGCAGGAGTCGAGCAGGTTTGCGTTGATTTAACTACAGGAACTAGTTATAAGGTCCGAAACTAATTTGAAAAGGAGCTGTAAATGCGCGAACAAGTGGAAAAGGCGTTGGAAAAAATCAGACCTATGCTGCAGCGCGATGGCGGCAGTGTGGAATTGGTTGAGCTGGATGGCTCGATCGTGAAGGTTAGACTCACTGGGGCCTGCCACGGTTGTCCCATGAGTCAGATGACGTTGAAAGCGGGAATTGAACGTATCATCAAGCAGGAAGTGCCTCAAGTATCTGAAGTCGTTGCTGTTTAGAATTGAAGCCACTTTGACCGGTGTTACTTCCACGGCCCACCGTCCCAACAATACACACGGTAAAATATCCAGCCTTGCGCTTCGAACGTTCATTTGATCAAGTCACCAAACGAGCGACCAAAGAAGGCAGGGCTGGTAAGATTTTGTGATTACACGGTGTGGATTCTCCGGCACGTTGTGTGCCGGAATCGCCGCCAGGAACCCCAGCTACTTGTGATAAGGAATCCCTTCGATGATCGTGAAGGCTCGATAGAGCTGCTCCAAAACGACAAGTCTTGCCAAGTCGTGCGGAAATGTCATCTTTGATAAAGAAATCACCGAGTCGGCACGCTCAATAACAGCCTCTGAAAGCCCCACCGGGCCGCCTATTACGGTCCACAGGCGCGGCGTGCTCTGGTTTTTCAGCCGCTCCAGGAGGCGTGCAAAAGCTATCGAGTCAAGGTTCGTTCCTCGCTGGTCCCAAACGAGAAGATGACCGCCTGCTTCCACAACTCTGAGAATCCGCTCTCCCTCGAGTTGCCGGACTTTCTGTTCGGTGGTTTTTTTGCTGATTTTTTCCGGCTTTACAATATGAACATGGGCTGGAATATAGTGGCGCAAGCGCTCCAGATAGCGCTTAATGCCCTCATCAATTTCAGGAAGGCTTGTTTTCCCTACGAAAATAAGTTCGATCCGCATAGAAATGTCATGAAATCAATTGGATTCGGTTTTTCTGGCTGCCAGCAAAAATTCTCGATTGCCTTTCGGGCCGAGTAGAGGTGAAGCAGTGGTGCCGATCACGCTGAAACTGAGAGATCGGCAGAATGCTTCGATACTTTCGCACGACAGCTTATGAAGTTGCGGATCGCGAACGACACCGCCCTTACCCACTTGACCTTTTCCGACCTCAAATTGGGGCTTGATCAATGCGATGAGAATCGCGCGTGTGTCCAGGAAGGGAAGAACCGCGGGAATGACCAATTTGAGGGAAATGAAAGAAGCGTCAACGGTCGCAACCTGGACCGGTTCAGGAACGAGCTTGCGTTCAAGATAGCGTATATTTTGCCGCTCTAAGACGACTACTCGGGAATCCTGCCGCAGCTTCCAGGCGAGTTGTCCGTATCCGACATCAACCGCATAGACTCGTCTTGCCGAGTGCTGCAAGAGGCAATCTGTGAAGCCCCCGGTGGAAGCTCCGACATCCATCGCGACCATACCGGCAACGTCGAGCTTAAAAAACTCGAGAGCGTGTTGAAGCTTGAGGCCGCCTCTACTGACATAAGGAATGTCGTCTGTGAGCAGCTCAATTCTAGAATCGGGCGTTACCTTTTGACCTGCCTTGGTGATCTTGCGACCATCCACCAGGACCTTGGCAGCCAGTATCATTGCTTGTGCACGTTCGCGGCTTGGAGCCAGGCCGTTATCGACGAGCAGCTTGTCCAATCGCACGTAGGACCTGGCCATGGCGTGCCTTAAACAACTCTTCAGCAGCGCGTTCGATTCCTTCCGCGTCTATGCCGTAAAGGTTTCTCAGAATGCTTTGAGTGCCCTGTGGAATGAAGGCGTCCGGCAGTCCCAAGCGTACAAATGCTTTGGGAAAATAAGAAGCCTGCTGGAACATCTCCAGTACGGCACTGCCAAACCCTCCCTGCAGCACATTTTCTTCAACAGTTATTATTCGACCGATCCTTTTTGCCCAATCGAAGATCAGCTCTTGATCTAGAGGTTTTATAAACCGTGCGTTCAGAACCGTGGCTTGAATACCTTTCAGCTCTAAACGTTGAGCTGCGTCCAAGGCCGACTGCACGGTAGCCCCGATCGCAATCAAGAGGATATCATCGCCTTCACGAAGAATTTCCCCTTTGCCGATAGGCAGACTGCGAAACTTCTCCTCCAACTCAACGCCGGATCCATTGCCGCGCGGATAACGCAGGGCGATCGGCCCGGAGTGATCCAGGGCGGTTCTCAGCATGTGCTGCAGTTCGTTTTCGTCCTTGGGGGCCATCAGCACCAGGTTAGGAATATGGCGGAGAAAAGAGAGATCGAACACACCGTGATGAGTGGGGCCGTCATCTCCAACAACCCCTCCCCGGTCCATGGCAAAAATAACCGGTAAATTCTGCAGACACACATCATGGACAATCTGGTCGTAAGCGCGCTGCAAAAAAGTGGAATAAACCGCCACGATCGGCTTATAACCCTCTGCGGCAAGACCCGCGGCAAAGGTAACGGAATGCTGTTCGGCTATGCCGACATCAAAGAAGCGTTCCGGAAAACGTTGTGAAAACGCATCCAGTCCGGTTCCTTGCGGCATTGCAGCAGTTATGGCCACTACTCTCGGATCCTGCTCGGCAAGGCGAACAACGGTGTCACCGAAAACCTTCGTATAAGATGGTGCGCACATCTTGCCTGCGATCTTGCAGCTCTTTCCGGTCTCGATATTAAACGATCCGACCCCGTGAAAACTGGTGGGGTCGCACTCAGCCGGCTGATAGCCTTTGCCTTTTTGCGTCATGACATGGACAAGAACCGGTCCTTCAATATGACGGGTTGCCTCAAGCGTTTCCAGCAGACGGTCCAGCCGGTGGCCTTTGATGGGACCGATATAGTGAAATTTTAAAGCGTGAAACAACATGCCTGGTGTGAAAAACGAGATGAAAGAATTCTCACTTCGTTTGAACAGCTGAAGGATGTTGGCACCTACTCCTGGAATTGATTTCAAAATATTCTCCATCTCGCGCTTGAGATAAAGAATGGTTTTGTGGGAAAGCTTGCGGCTGAGAAAAGATGATAATGCTCCCACATTTGGAGAAATGGACATTTCATTGTCATTAAGGATCACGATCAGGTTCTTGTCCAGGTCGCCGGCGTGATTGAGTGCTTCAAATGCCATTCCGCCGGTCATACTGCCATCACCGATCACCGCAATGACCTTGTTGGGGCTCGCTTTGAGCGAACCCGCGACTGCCATGCCAAGGGCCGCCGAAATCGAGGTGCTGGCATGGCCTGCTCCGAAGGCGTCGTACTTACTCTCGGATCTTTTGGGAAACCCGCTGATACCCTGATACTGTCTTAGGGTGTGGAACTGAGAGCGACGGCCGGTAAGGATTTTATGCGCATAAGCTTGGTGTCCTACGTCCCATATGATTCTATCGTGAGGCGAGTCGAAAACATAGTGAAGCGCAAGGGTCAACTCAACCACCCCGAGGTTAGGAGCGAGGTGGCCTCCATTTTCGGCAACTGTGCAAATGATGAATTGGCGGATTTCCTCAGCCAGCTGCTGCAATTGGGCTAAAGTGAGCTTTTTCAGCTGCGCCGGACTGTCGATTTTGGAAAGCAAAGTCACAGGTTCTTTTTCTTCCAAAGCAATTCCCTCCCCGGATATGGAGCGATGAATATTTTTGGTTTCAGTCGGCAAGCCATCGTATTTGTTAACAAGCCTCGAAACATCCATTATGCCTGCCGAACAAGCAGATACCGTGCTATGGCCCGCAAGGGCTCCGCCGTGTCTCCATACGGAGATAGCACTCTTAGGGCTTCATTCACATGCATTTGCGCAGATTCTCTCGATTTGGATATTCCCAACAGGGCGGGGTATGTCTTCTTATCTTTTGCAATATCCGAGCCAGGTCTTTTACCCATAAGATCCGCTTCGCCTTCAACGTCGAGGAGATCGTCGGTTATTTGAAAGGCCAGACCAAAATGCTGCCCGTACTTTGTCAGCGCGGCGATATCGGTTTGACTGCCCCCTGCTATTAAAGCCCCGAGCTCGAGGCATGCAGACAAGATAGCACCTGTTTTATGAATGTGCATGTATTCAACGGTGGCTATATCCACTTCACGGCCCTCGCACTCCATGTCAATCACCTGACCTCCGATCATCCCCCGGTAGCCGGACGCCCTGGTCATAATCCTAACTGCCTGAAGAATTTTTTCAGCGGGAATTCGGCCGTCGTCCTGCATGTCGGCAATGAGCCCGAATGCTTCCGTTAACAAAGCATCTCCCGCCAAAATGGCGATGGCCTCGCCAAACACTTTGTGATTGGTCGGCACACCTCTTCTAAAATCGTCATTATCCATGGCCGGAAGGTCGTCGTGAATCAAAGAATAAGTGTGGATCATTTCCATGGCGCAGGCCACCGGCATAACCATGTCATATGACCCTCCCACTACCTCCGCCGCCTGCACGCACAAAATCGGTCGTACTCTTTTGCCGCCTGCAAAAAGGCTGTAGCGAGCCGCTTCGACAACTTTCTTTTCAAGGCCAATAAGCGGGGGGAAGTATTCCTCCAGTTTCTTGTCGATCAGCAGCTTACGCTCGGCCAAAAATGCTTTTAGATTAAAATCTTGCATCTGTTTCTCATTGCCTGGTTGAATGTGGGCTATCTTTTATCATGCATGCAAACATCTTTCTATAATTTTTCCTTTAATCATCCGAATTGTTGACTGTAGAGGGCTCAAAAGGCACGGAAGTCCATGCGCCTTGCTGATTCTTGAGAAGCATTTGAACTTTGTTCTCTGCGTCTTCGAGCTTTTTTTGACAAAATTGGACCAGTCGAATGCCCTCAGTGAAAGCCGTCAGTGCGTCTTCCAGGGGCAAATCGCCTTTCTCAAGCTTATCGACTATTCTCTCCAGATTCTTGAGAGCGTCTTCAAACTGCTCACTTTTCTTCTTGGCCATGATAATTCCTTCCAAACGGAAAACGGCTGTTATCTTCTTCTACTCGGTCTACGGTGCATTCCAGAAGACCTCTGCCAAGTTGCACTTTTATTTGCCGCCCGCTGTCAACTTCTCCCGCTGCGCGCAGGACTTTAAGATCGGGCAGACGGTAAGTGATGGAATAACCTCTAGCCAGAACGCCGAGCGGACTTAGCGATTCCAGCTTGGATAAGAGCTTTTGCAGGTCAAATCGATTCTTATCCATGACGTTGCGCAGATGCAGTAACAGTGAGCGCGAATGCTGATTCAGCAATGCCCGATACTGAAGGATGTTTTTCTGCGGATTATAAAAGTATAATTTTTCAGCCACATGATTGTAACTGGTGCTCAGTTTTTCCAGTCGACGCACTAGGGCAAGCTGTAACCGGTCAAAACGGTCATCGACGTAGAGATGAAGGTCCTCCAAGCGCTTTCGGGGATCGATCAGGCGCTTTTGGAAAAAATTTAGCACGTGTCCGTGCGCGGCAAGTTTTTGCACCATTCTCTGATGTAGATTTTCCGTATGCTTACAGATGTTGCGTTGGAATTCTTCCAGTCGTGCAATGATCCACTCGGATGCCGCGGTAGGGGTGGGAGCCCGCAGATCGGCAACCAGATCGCTGATAGTGATGTCAATTTCATGTCCCACGGCAGAGATGACAGGAATCGAACAGTCAACTATGGCTCTGGCCACGATTTCTTCATTAAAGGGCCATAGATCTTCGATGCTGCCGCCGCCACGACTCACGATCAACAAGTCCCACTCAAAACGATCCGCCAGCTCATCTGCAGATTTGATGGCCGCGGCGATCTCTCTTGCGGCTTCCTGCCCTTGTACTCTGACCGAAAGCAAGTAGAGGTTGAGAGGATAGGGGCTGCGCTTCAAAATTCTGAGCATGTCACGAATTGCAGCTCCCGTTGCGGAAGTGATCATTGCTATGTTGTGCGGACATAGCGGTAAAGCAAGCTTGCGGGCGGGATCGAACAACCCTTCAGCGGCGAGCTTCTTTTTCAGCTGTTCAAATGCCAGTTGGAGGGCCCCTACTCCTTTGGGCTCCATGATTTCTACAATCAGCTGGTATTCCCCACGTGGCTCGTAGACACTGATGCGCCCCTGGCAAAGAACTTCGAGACCATCTTCAGGGTTGAAGCGCAGGTTGCGTTGATGGGAGCGGAAGAGTACCGCGCGGATCTGGCTTTCTTCATCTTTTAATGTGAAGTAACAATGCCCGGAAGCAGGCATGCGGAAGTTGGAGATCTCCCCTCTCACCCAGATGTAACGGTAATTTGACTCGAGCAGCGCTTTGATCTGGGTGTTCAGGTGGCTGACCGTGAAAACACGGGTTTCCTGTAAAATCGGATAAATTCCTACTTTGTCCCAGGAGTCTTTCGGCATCGGGGTTCACCTGACTTTCCCGATCGGCACGCTGTTGAATAACGCCGCCCAAACGGAAGGCTGATATCAGCGAAAAAGCTTGGGGTCCATAGCATCCCGCAGTCCTTCTCCTACCAGATTATAGGCTGTGATGCTAAGAAAAATAGCAAGGCCCGGAAAAGTCGTAAGCCACCAGGCAAATTCAATGTAGTCGCGACTCTGCGACAGGATGTCGCCCCAACTCGGGGTGGGTGGAGGAACGCCAAAACCGAGAAAGCTCAGGCTTGATTCGGTCAGTATGGCACCGGCGATTCCGAAAACAGCGGAAACCAAAACAGGGGCCATGGCATTCGGTAGCATATGGATCAGAATCAGACGAGAGTGAGATGCTCCGAGCGCTCGCGATGCTAGGACGAAATCAAGCCGTTTGAGTTTGAAAAACTCCGCCCGTACAAATCGAGCAACCCCAGTCCAGCCGGTCAATCCGATGACGACCATGATGTTGTATATGCTGGGCGGCAAAAACGCGATGATCGCGATGATCAGAAAAAATGTAGGAATGGTAATAAGAATCTCTATCAAACGACTGATCAGATGATCTGCCCAACCTCCGAAATAACCCGCCAAAGCACCGAGAAAAACTCCAATGAACACCGCGATACCGACGGCCACAAAGCCGACGGAAAGAGAAATTCGCGCGCCGTAGATCATTCTACTCAGCACATCTCTGCCGCGGTCGTCGGTACCGAACCAGTGTTTGCCGCTTGGAGGCGTCAGGCTCTCCAGAAGATTATATTCCGTCGCCGAATACGGCACCAGCGGCCATATAGCGAGATCTCCAGGCTCTCCTATGTTCGTTTGAAAGATGCCGGGTTTTTTTTTCTTAAGCTCGCTCCATTCGTAAGGACCCACTTTTTCTATGGCCGAGAGCAACGGCCAATACCAGTTGCCGGCATAGCGAACCGCAATCGGTCGATCATTCGCCAGCAGCGGGGCAAGAATGGCAACACTGAAAAGAAACAGAGTGACTCCCAGCCCAGCCACGGCAAGATGCCTTTTTTTGAAGTGATGCCAAACCATCTGCCAGTAAGTATGCGGAGCTTGCGTCTTCTTTGCCATGGCCGTGTGTGCAAGTCGTAGAGTTAAATTTCCACCAGATGAGAGCGAAACCTATCTGCCATTATTGAGCTAGTCCAATTTTATTCTTGGATCCATTACAGCATACAGAATATCGGACAAAAGCAATCCGATCAGAGTGAGTAGCGCCGATATGGTTGTGATGGCCATGATGACCGGATAATCCCGGCTCAAGACGGCCTCAAAGCCTAATTGGCCCATCCCGGGTATGGAGAAAATGCTCTCAATGATGACGCTTCCGCCAAACATAGCCGGAAGCAGGAAAGCAAGCAGCGTAATGATCGGCAGCAGAGCGTTTCGCAATGCGTGCCTGAAGATCACTGCCCGTTCGCTCAATCCCTTTGCCCGCGCAGTGCGAATGTAATCTTCACGTATTACTTCAAGCATTTCTGCACGAGTCAGACGGGAGAGGTAGGCCAGCCCTCCATAGGTAAGGCATGTGACCGGCAGTATCAGGTGCCACAGCCTGTCAATCAGCCAGAAGAGGAAAGGACGGGATTCGGCACCAATAGACGAAATGCCGTAAACAGGAAAAACGTCCCAGAAATCTCCTCCGCCAAAAAACATGATGAGCAGCACTGCCACCCAAAAACTGGGCAGCGAGTAAAGCAGAAAGAAGAATAAGGTGAGTAGCCGATCGGTTGTCGAATCGACATGGGTTGCGGAATAGACCCCAAAAGGAACGGCAATCAGGTAAACGAGAAAGATCGATATGGCGTTCAACTGAATTGTAATGGGCAGCCGCTCCAAGATCTTGTCCGAAACAGGTCGATGATCTTTGAACGAAGTTCCAAAATCAAAGGTGAATACCCTCTTGACCCACAGCAGGTACTGCACCGGCAACGGCTTATCCAGGCCATAGAGCTTCTTGGTTTGCTCGATGATCTCTGCAGCCATGCCGCTTTGTCCCATTTCGCCTTGACCGGCCATCTGCAATCTGAGAGTAGCCGGATTGCCCGGCGCAAGCTGGATGATCAGAAACGTTATCAGAGTGATCCCAAGCAGGGTTGGTATGACCTGCAGGAGTCGCTTGACGAGGTAGTTCGTCATGCTGATTCTAATCCTCCATTAAGCTGGGCAGGTTACTGTTTTGGATGCCTGCTATTCTGTTTGTTCCTCGGTGGCCCACCATTCGCGAGGTGCCAAGCCCATACGATAAACCTGAACATTTTGGAAACGACGATTTACTGCAACCAGCGCTTCAGTGGTGAATAAGAAGGTATATGGCTGCTCTTGGTGGATAATCTGGTGAAACCGGCGGTAGAGGCGGTTGCGTTTTTCCGGGTCAAATTCCTGCCTGGCAGTTTCAATGATTCGATCTGCTTCTTCATTCTTGAACCCTACGAAATTAGATCCTTTCTCAGCTTGCGATGAATGCCACAGCTGAAAAGGGTCCGCCTCCCACGAAAGGCTCCATGCCAGAGTGCATGCATCGAATTCGTGCTGCTGAATATTTTGTATGAAAACTGCCCATTCAAGCTTGCGGATATTCATCCGGATTCCCGCTTGCTTCAAGTTTTCCTGAAGAATAGTCGCCAATTGCTCGGCGAACTTAGACCCGGCCGATATTAGAAATTCAAAGGAGAAGGGAACGCCGTCTTTATCCAGAATCCCATCCTGATCCCGATCTTCCCAGCCAACCTCTTTCAACAATGAAACCGCGCGGGCGGGATCGTAATGAAAAGGCTTGATGCTATGATCATAAGCGGGACTGTTGATATAGAAATTCCCAGTGACGATGGTGCCCAGATCAAACAACAGCTCCTTGAGAATCGCTTCACGGTTGAGCAGCATGGTCATGGCCTGTCGAGCTCTATAATCGCTGAATAAAGGCCTGCGCATATTCCATCCAATGTAACTGTAGCTCGGCAGATAGTACTTGAGCTTCGTGAAATTCTTGTTGAAGCGTTCGCTGTTGGTTTGTTTAACCCATTGTATGGGACGCAAGCTCATCAGATCGAGCCCGCCCTTTTTCAGCACCTGCAGTGCCACCGTGGAGTCGGTGATTATTTTGAAAACGATACGCTCGAGGTGAGGCTTTTCTCCCCAATAATCTTCATTTCGCACCAGAACGATCTCTTTGCCCGTATCCCAGTGCAGGAAACGAAACGGGCCGGTTCCCAACGGCCGGCGTCCGATTGGGCTTCGGTTGAAATCCTCGTCTTGCGAGAACAGGTGAGAGGGAACTATGGGAATTCCTCCACAGAATTCCAGCGCCCGAAAGTATGGGATGCGGTAGTGATAGCGAACCGTATAATCGTCGATTATCTCCAGTTCTTCGATGTCTTGATAATAATTGCGCAGATGAGCCGAATCAACTTTTGGGTCACGGATTCGTTCAAAGGAGAAAAGGATGTCCTTCGCCGTGAAAGGATGACCGTCATGCCAATGGATGTTTTTTTTCAGGTGAAATGTGTATGTGAGATGATCGTCTGCGATTTCCCACGAATCCGCCAGCACCGGAACGAGCTCCATGGTCTTTTCATCCCGTTTGAGCAAAGATTCATAGATGTAATCATTGATGGTGGAAGCATACGCATCCGTTGAAGTGATGGGGTTGAGCGTGGATGGCTCGGCGCTTAGATGGTTGATCAACCAGTCTTTGTTTATCGGTGAGCCGGCCTTGTAGCCGGTGCAGGCAAGAGGAACGATCACCAGCAGACACAACGCTCTCCGCAACAGCAAACCTGCCAAAGCCGAAAAGCTAAACATCCTCTGCTGCCTTTTGCTCGGTGCTGGTAATCGGTGCGGCAGCTTGTCTGCGGTTTATGCTTTTATGTGACCAGTAATGAATGATAGCGAAGCCGCCCACCAGGAGTACGATGAATAAAACGGAAAGGATATTAAGATATGATTGCACAAATGCTGCAATAGGCTTTCCAAAAAAGAAGAAAAGCAGAGCAACCAGAAAAAAGCGTCCGCTTCTGCCAAGCAATGAAGCGAGCATGAAGCGCTTGAAATCCAGAAGAAAGACACCCGCGGTGACGGTGAATACTTTGTAGGGTATGGGAGTAAAAGCGGCAATGCCGACCGCCCATACATCATAGTGATGGTAATAGCTTTCGACCAGTTGAATCTTTGCCTCCGAAAACATGCGCTTAAGCAACGGTCGTCCGCCGTACCGACCGAGACCGTAGCCAAAGCCGCCCCCTACCACTGAGCCAATCGAGCAGATGAGAGCGTAGAACAGGGCTCCGGTAGGATTGAGGAGGCATAACGCAATGAGCAGTACGTCCGGCGGGATAGGGAAAAAGGATGATTCGGCAAAAGCGAGTAAGCCCAGCGCGATTGCACCATACGGGGTATCAGCCCAAGAAATGACCCAGATACTCAGTTCATGCAAACTTTCCAGCATCAGCCCTCGAACCTCCATGAGCTTTTGAGTTTCAACAGTTCAGCCTCGCTCCACCAACGACCAGACCAGTCCAAACAATCCCAACAACCAGCAGTAAGGGGCGAACACGAAGAAATTACCGTTTCGCAACACTCTCAGTAGGATACGCAACGCGATATATCCAGACAACGCCGCCGTAAAAACCCCGATGACGGTCTGCAGAATCTCGACATTTTGCATTTTGACGTGGGAACCTTCCAAAATCAATGCTCCCAGTACCGCCGGCACAAAGAGAAGAAATGAGTACCGGCCTGCCCAATCGCGATCCAACCCATTAAATAGCCCGGCCGATATAGTGATTCCCGACCTCGATATGCCCGGAGCCAGTGCTAATGCCTGCGCCAGTCCTATCCACAGCGCATTCCGGCCGCGAGTGAGAGCGGGCGGCTTTCTCACCAGGGGCTTTGCATAGCGCGTAAGCCACAAAAAAGTACCCGTTAACAACAAGTTGGCCGAAACCGCCGGAATTGAATGAAAAATACTTTCCAGCCAGTGGCGGGCAAACAGTCCTGCCAGGACCGTGGGAACCGTTCCTATCACCACCAGAAGGAAGATATTTTCCTGAACGTCTAGCTTGCCGGTTTTTTGTGACCCGAATGGTCTCTCAAACAGCAGCCGAATCCCTCCTCGGACGAGATCCCATACATCTTTGTGGAAGACGATCAGAACCGCTGCAAAAGTTCCGATGTGCAGGCAGACGTCAAAGAAAATCGCTGGCTCCTTCCAGCCAAGGAGGTGCTGTGCGATGACCAGGTGACCCGAGCTGCTGATTGGCAGAAATTCTGTTACACCTTGTACAATACCGAGCAAAAGCGCCGAAAGAAGGCTCATTAAGACCTCTTAAAATTAGTCGGGGGATTGGTCGATGCTTCTAACATAATATCGCGTGCGGCAACAAGGTGAATTTAGAGATTAGCCTTCCCGACAGGACATAAAAAAACCCCTCTCTCTTAATGAAAGGGGTCGGGATCTTGGTATTAAGGGACAGCCCGGATTACAGATTCTTCACGTCAATGTTGCGAATGAATGCCTTCACTTCTTCCATCCACAATGCCAGTTTCATCTCCCGTTCCTCAGCAGCAGGATCGCGCTCGGCTTTTTCGGTAGCTGCCAGACTGTGTGCAGGTGCAACGAACTGGCTTTCCGCTCGAGCTGTCGCCTCGATAGATTCGGTTGAAACCCCTTGTCCTCTATACCACTCAGCATGTTCTGCTGCATTTTTCAACAATCTCATCATGTCCTCCTTTTACGATCTTTGTTTACCACTGGGTAAATGCTAACCATAGTTGTATGGAAAGTAAAGGACCAGCTTCACTATGATAAACCGGCTCGCAATAAACTTCCGAACCCGGCTCGGAAGGTGTGCCGTCACCGGTCAAGAATCGTCTTCAATTCTATACAGCAAAACATGGTCGCCGGTGCGAACTTTCAAAATCTCTGCTGCGTTTGCCCCATTGATCGCAATCTCCAGACGTCCGCTGCTCCCAAATAGCGCCACCGCGGTGCGCGGTTCCACATGACCGTAACTCTTCTCGAACTGAGTTATGATTTGTGAACCGATGGTGACGGTCCAAGACATTCCCGCGGAAAATTCCGCAACGTCTGTCGTCCGCAGGTTAGTGATGATGTTTCCGAAATGATCGATGTGGATTACTTCCCCTTTCAGCTCGTGCTTGCTGCGATGCACCGAGCTCCACTGCGGGAGTATCGGAGTGCAGGGCGGACCCAGAAGGTTGAAAGCTATACCACTTGCCAAATGGGCGGCAACCGGGGCGAAAATATCGCGACCGTGGAAGGTGTTGCTGATTTCCGAGCGCCAGTATAGAGGATTTTCCAGGCTGCGCGCTTCAAAGTCGGGTTGCTCTTCAACGGCCATAGAAAAAAGCCCATTGTCGGGTCCTACAAGAAAATGACCGCCGGCTTTTATCGCCAGGGCGCGCCGTTGCGTTCCGACTCCCGGGTCCACTACGGCAAGATGGATCGTCCCTGGAGGGAAATCTGTATAGACCGTAGCGATCAGAAAAGCAGCAGAACGTACGTCCTGGGGCGCAATCAGGTGGGATATATCCACTAATGATGCCTTTGGGCAGATCCCGAGAATCACCCCTTTCATGCTGGCGACATAGCCATCCTTCAGACCGAAATCAGTCGATAGAGTGATGATCGAAGTCATATCCGGCAGCCGTGGTTGATGTGGGCTGTGGAGCCTGCGTACGCGCTCTTATGAAGCTTGGCGCCTTGTCGTCGAATTCCTGACGCAGCTGCAAAACAATGACGGAGGCGATCACCAGTGTCCCCCCCAAAAGCTGCAGCGGTTGCATAGTCTCATTAAGGAATAAGTACGAGACCACGCCGGCCAGAATCGGTTCCAAAGTGGCGGTTATGCTTGCGCGAGTGGAACGAATCAAACTGATTCCTTCAAAATAAAGTCCGAAGGGAACCGCTGTTCCAAACACCACAATGTAAAAGATCCAGGTCCATTGAACGACCGAGTATCCCTGGCGAAAAGAAGAAAAGGGGGGCGGTGCTCCGCTCCAGGCAAAATGGGCAAGGTTCCAAAACAAGGCGGCGGCAAACAAAGCATAAAACAAGACAGTCCACGGACTGTATCGGCGCATCCCGCGCTCGCCGTAAATGGAATAGAAGGCAAATGAGAGGGCGGCGCAGAGACCGCCTATGACGCCCATTTTATTGAGTGAAAAGAGATCAAGACTGTAGGCACCGACCACTAGATAGCAGCCCGCGGTGGCGCCGATAATCGCTATTAACGTGAGCCGGGTGAGCTTTTCGCGGGCTATCACAACCGAATAGAGGGCGATTAAGGTAGGAGCCAGATATTGGAGGAGGATGGCTGCGGCTACTTTGATTTTGCTAATGGCGAAAAAATAGGTGAATTGCACCATCGCCATGCCAAGCACGCCCAAGACAGCAAAATAGAGAATGTCTTTCGAGGAAATGATCAGCAAAGAACGATGTCTCAAAAACAGCCATAGAAAAAGCAGAGTGCTGGCCAAAGTCACCCGTAGTTGTACAAGCTGATGGGGTGTCATGCCGTGCTGAAACAGGAATTTTCCTGCCGGACCGGAAACCGCCCACATCAAAGCAGCCAAAATTACGCAGAAATACCCCCGACGAGTGCTGGACGGTGACAAAGCCATTAGTGATGAAAGCCTCCAGATTGGTTTAGGTTAAACCTCAATCGGAGTTCTTCATAACCGAATTCAAATAAAATAGAAAGGTAACCGCTACAAACAACAGCTGAACCTGACTTACCGCCTTAAAGTCTCCTTTACAAGTAACTGCGAACAAGTTAGTTTTGTTGCGAGTTTTCATCTTTTACCACATTGAGAGCGGGAGGTGATGATGTGAGGCAGGGAAAATGCCCTAAATGCGGTTCGGAAGAAGTCTATTCGGGGGTGAATGTCGCCCCCAAAAATGGCCCCTTCGGATGCAATTCGATTCCTGTAACGCTTTTGTCTCTTGCTGCCTTGGATAACTACGTGTGTGCTGATTGTGGATACATGGAAAGTTTTGTGGCAGACGCTGCCAAGCTCAAAGAAATTTCTCAAAGATGGCCGAAAGTCAATAAACCTAGTTCTTAATACCTCAAATTACATTTAGTGCAAGGGCGTCGCACTTCAATGAAATTCTTTAGGGGCCGGTATAGTGTGGCTGGGCTGAGAAGGTTCGGAGTCATCAGTCGGGTGCTGCTCAAACACGGATTCGGGGATGTGGCCGAACGCCTTTTTGGCAGAGCCGCGGAAAAGTCCGATGAATTGAAAGGTAAGGAAATCCTTCTTCGGTCCGGTTTCCCCTCTCCCCGGCGTATCCGCATGGTTCTTGAAGAGCTCGGTCCGAGCTTTATCAAATTGGGCCAATTGATGAGCACGAGGGCTGATGTTTTCCCCCCAGAATATATTGACGAGCTCAAGAAGCTGCAGGATCAGGTGCCCGCCGTGCCCTTCGGAGAAATCCGGGATATCATCGAGAAAGAGCTAAAAAAGCCGCTGGCGGAAATCTTTGCTGAATTCAATGCTGAATCCGTTGCGGCAGCTTCAGTTGCCCAGGTTCATTTGGCCAGGCTTTTCTCGGGGGAATGGGTTGCTGTGAAGGTCATCCGACCCGGCATCGCCCGAAAGATCCGCGAAGATGTCCGTCTCATGTATCTCCTTGCCGACAAGATAGAAAAAACTTTCGAGTTCGGTCGAATCATCGGAGCGACCAATCTGGTCAGAGAATTCGAGCGCACCATTTTTAAAGAGCTGGATATGCTTGTGGAAGCGGGGAGCATCGAGAAGTTTGCTCTCAATTTTAAAGATATCGAAGAGATCTACATCCCGAAAGTGTACTGGGACTATACCACCAAATCCATTCTCGTGATGGAGCGCATCGAGGGCATTAAGATGGACCAGGTCGATGCCATTCGAGAGATGGGCATTGATCCTAAAGAAATTGCCATGATCGGGCTGCGCTCCTTTTCTCGTCAATTAATGGAATTCGGCTTCTTCCATGCAGATCCACACCCTGGCAATACGATTGTCATGAACGACGGCCGTGTCAGCCTGGTCGACTTCGGTATAACAGGCTATCTAGATGAAGAAATGATGCGGCAGATCGCCAATCTCTTTCTGGGTTACGCAGAGCATGACTACGATATGGTCATGGAAGCTCTAGAGGATGCCGGATTGATAGAGGAAGAGCGCACTGACCTGCAAAGCTTCAGGATTGACCTGAAGGATGTGAGTGAGTCCTTTTACGGTCGATCGCTGCAAACAATTTCGGTGCGAGACGTATACGATCAGGTCATGCAGCTTGTCTTGAAATATCAGATCCGGCTACCGCGAAATCTGCTGCTGCTTCTCAAGACATTCATCCAGACTGAAGCATTAGGTAAAATCCTGGGCAGCGATGCCAGTATTCTGGAAGTGACCAAGCCTTATGCAAAGAAATTGCTCCAGCAAGGTTATGACGCCAGGAAATTATACAAAAACATCGGCAGAGATGCCCGTGTTATGGGTACCTATTTGAAGATGGCACCCAAGTATGTTCATGACATTTTGCGGCAAACCGCCGGCGGCAAGCAGCGCATCGAAATCTTTCATAGCGGCTTCCAACAGACCAACGCCCAATTCGAAAAAGGGGTAAACCGTCTGACTATCGGACTGGTCATCGCCGCCTCCATTATCGCCGCTGCTCTAATCCTCAATTCTTCACAAAAAGTGCTGGAGTTCACGTTCGAGTTTTTTGGCTTGCAGACACTTTCCATAACGGCTCTGTTGGGTGTGATCGGCTACATAATTGCGACCGTTCTGGGGGTATGGCTCATTATCTCCATACTGCGATCAGGAAAATTGTAAACTCAAACATCGGTTTTCCACCGTCGATCAAGCTAATCGTGCCCATGCAATCCGGATATGCTTGGTAAGCTGTTGTTGCCGTAAAATTCGAGCGGGCGGCAACGAGTACTTTTACAGGAGGCTTGGATGGCTGGACTGTTGATTCGATGGTTGATTCTTACTGCTTCAATAATGATTGCATCGTACATAATCAGTGGTATTCACGTAAGCAGTTTCTTTTCGGCTTTTTTTGCGGCGGCGATCTTAGGAATATTAAATGCCTTTTTCCGCCCCCTTCTTATCGTGCTCACGTTGCCGATAAACATTATCACTTTTGGCCTTTTTACTTTTGTGATCAATGCCCTCATGTTGAAAATGGCATCAGGAGTCATCCCCGGTTTTTATGTGTACGGCTTCTGGTCGGCTGTGTTCGGTTCTCTCATCATAAGCATCGTCAACTGGTTGCTGACATCTTTCGTCACCGATCAGGGGCGACTCCGAAGCGGTGATTACATCGATTTGCAGCGCAAAGACGGCGACCGATGGGAATAAAGTTATGAGTTTTCTTAAGATGATAACTGCACTTGGCTGCGATCTGCACAGCGGACCCCGGTTAGGATCTTTGGCAGATCGCAAGCCATTTTCACCCCAATTGTGCCGTTAGTAAATTCGTCTGATCGGGTTGTTTCTCTTATTAAAGATCATCTGATCATTCCGTTGCAGTTGCCGCTCCAGGCGGTTGATTTCGGCCGGATTGAGTCCTCCGCGAGCCGACAGCCTCGAATGTTCAGCCTTAATCCAGTTCAGATTATCTTGAATGATTGCAGCTTCACGACGAGTGAGCTGGCCTGATCTTAGTCCCTGGTTAATTCTCGCTTGCTGATTGGCTATTTGGGCAGCAATGTTGGCGCTTGGTGGCGCCGGCGGTGCAGGCGTGACCTGGGGAGGAGGCGCTGCGGGTGCTGGTGGAGGACCCGGTGGTGGACCGGGTGGAGGAGGTACGTAGCATGACGCCAATCCCAATAAAACCATCAATACCACTATTCCACTTGCGGTTCTTCTAAGCATCATAAATTCTCCTTCGTCAGCAAAGCTACAAATAACAATTAGAGTGGACAAAAATTTATCGGAAAGTAATCAGCGCAGCAGCAAGCAACAATCGCTGCATGCCCATTTTTATTGATATCGTCCTAAATTGCCCAAAGTCCGCATCGAAGTCAAAAGGAAAAGAGCCGCTTTTGTGAGCGATCGTCTGCCATGGCAGGTCTCTCGATTTAAACGAGAAATTTCACACTGCTTCGATGGTTTTGAGGTACGCAGTTGCTTGCGGGTTCTTTTCCTGTTCCCTAAATGCGGATACAATGACTTCGATTCAAAGACGCAGGGGCTGCAGGGATGAATCGAATCCTGTTGCGCTTTGTGCATTGGAAACATTGTCTGCTTTCTTCTCAATGGCAAGTTCGGAATCGTTTTCACCAGGAGGCTGAAGAATCGATGCGGCAATCCATGCCTTTGGTGCTTGTGGTGGATGATGATCAAGCGCACCGTCTAATGTTGAAAACCATGCTGGAGAACTGGAGCTACCGGGTGGAAGAGGCTGCGGACGGCCTTGAGTCTTTGGCTTTTATCCAAAAAGGCCCTGTTGATTTGGTTCTTATGGATATGCGCATGCCGAACATGGGTGGCATAGAAGCCACGACGAAAATCAACAGCTACAATCCCGCCATTCCCATCATCATCATGACCGCTTATTCCTCCATTCCTTCGGCTGTAGAAGCGCTCAAATCGGGAGCTTACGATTATCTAACCAAGCCGCTTGACTTCGAAGCCATGCGAATGGTGATGGAGCGTGCGCTTGAGCATACCCATCTACAGCAGGAAAATGCATCGCTACGCCAACAGCTCGCGCAACTCCGCGTAACGGAAGTGTTCGGCCGCAGCACCGCTATGCAGAAGCTTCTGGAAACTGTCGCTTTGGTTGCACCCACCGACGCGACGGTGCTTATTACCGGTGAGAGCGGTACCGGTAAGGGCTTAATTGCGCGTGCAATTCATGCAAACAGTTTGCGAAAACTGAGACCATTGGTTGAAGTCAATTGTGCCGCCATTCCGGAGACTCTGGTGGAGTCGGAGTTGTTCGGGCATGAAAAGGGATCTTTCACAGGAGCCAGCCGCCAGCGCATGGGGCGTTTCGCTCAGGCACACGGTGGTACGATATTCCTTGATGAAATTGGCGATCTGAGCCCTTCCGTCCAGGCTAAATTGTTGCGCGTGCTGCAGGAGGGAGACATCCAGCGCGTCGGAAGCGATGCCTCCATCCCGGTTGATGTGCGGGTATTGGCAGCCACCAACCGGAGCCTGCAGGATATGGTCGGCGATGGAGGTTTTCGAGAAGACCTTTATTACCGTCTCAATGTAGTGGCGCTGGAAGTTCCGGTTTTGCGCGAACGAATCGAAGATATTCCAATTCTGGCAAAACATTTCTGGGAAGGGTTTGCCGAAAAGAACCGCAAGAGAGTCAAGGGCATCGTCCCAAGGGCCATGGATCTGCTGCTCAAGTATGATTGGCCGGGCAACGTCAGAGAACTGGAAAACGCCATGGAACGGGCTGTGATCCTCCTCAGGGGGGAGTACATTTCAGAGGAGGAGCTGCCCCTCAGCATTCAAAGATATGATCGGCAGGAAAATACAGGCGAAGATCAGAAAGATTTAGTGCGATTTGCCAAAGAGGGTGTGACTCTGGAGGAAGTAGAAAGATTAGTCATTTTGCAGGCCTTGGACGAAATGGACGGGAACAAAAGCGAAACGGCTCGAAAGCTGGGAATCACGCGACGGACTCTACAACTGAAATTAAAGAAGTATGCCGGCAAGGAATGAGGTCGAGCTGTTCGTCGGAGCGATAGCTGACTCGGGCGGGCTGGTAGCCCGCCCAGACAAGTGTTAACTGCATGTAACCCCGCTCTGTTTGCTGCAAATGCATCTTTTTCCTCTACCGGCCTCAATTATTGAGCTAAAAGCTGAAGAAAACTTTCTGCAGCACCTTTGGAGTTATTCCCACCAAGTCGAGATACATGGTTAGGCCGCCCATGAAGAAAGGCCATCCGGCCCCCATGATCATGGCAAGATCAACATCCCTGGAGCTTGCCACCACTTTTTCCTTCAGAATGGAATCCACTTCGCGAGCGAGGTTGCTTAAAATCCTCTCCTGTATCTCTTCCGGATGAAATTCCGCTTTGCCCTTCTTTATCCAGAGGCTTTCCACCTCCGGATCGACTCGTTTTACTTTGCTGTTTGGAACATAAAATGAGGATTTTTTTGCCTCCACCATTCTTCGAAAATTGTCGCTGAGTGGAAAGTGCTCCGATCCGAACGCACGGTTGAGGGTTTCATTGACGTGATACGCGACCGGCGGCCCGACCAGTGCCAGCAATTCAAAAGGAGCCATGGGCAGGCCAAGTGCTAGCAGCGCATCGTCGACTTGTTGAAAAGTTGCTCCTTCGTCCACCATGCTCAGGCAATCGACCAGCATGCGAGTGAGAATGCGGTTGACCAGGAAGGCCGGCGCGTCTTTTACTAATATGCCGGTTTTTTTAAGGCTTCTAGCCAATTCGAAGGCTGTCGCCAGGGCGGCTTCACCGGTCTTTTCCGCTTTAACAATCTCTACCAGGGGCAGGACTGCCACCGGATTGAAGAAATGGAAGCCCACCACCCGCTCGGGATGCTTCAGGCTGGATGCCATTTCGGTTACGCTGAGAGAAGATGTGTTCGTAGCCAGTAGGGCCGTGGGCTTGACAAAGGATTCTGCTTCCGCAAAGACTTGTTGCTTGATCTTCATCTGCTCGAAAACCGCCTCGATCACAAAATCGCAATCGGCAAAGTCCTGATAATCCAGGGTGCCCTTGAGAAGACTGGTCAAATAGACGCCCTGAGCTTCGTTCAATTTTCCTTTTTCGACCATTTTTTGAAATTCTTGGGTGACATAAGCACAACCTTTGTCCACAAACTCCTGCTTGATGTCTTTCATCACCACGGGCACACCAAGGCGGTAGATGAAAAGTTGAGCGAGCTGCGAAGCCATCAGGCCGGCACCGATGATGCCGATCTTGCTAACGGGCTGAGGTTTTGCTTCCGGCTTCCCCTTTGGCTTCTTGGAGTATCGGTTAACCAGATCGAAAGAGTAGATGGAGGCTTTGCACTGACGCGTTTTGATCAGGTCGCCGAGGGCCTTGTTCTCCTCTTCAAATCCTTTCTCAATGTCCCACTTGCATGCTCCCTCGATGAGCTCCAACGCCCGATACGGGGCCGGCGCAGCACCATGCACCCTACCGTCTATAAAAGCTTTGGCCTTTCCAAGGAGGCTTTTGACATTTCCGATTTGCACTGCCGGGCGCTCCAGCTCAACATTGCCGGCAATGATGTGCAGCAGAAACTGCAATGATTCATCGAGGAATTCGGTTCCATCGAAGAGGCGATCGGCGAGTCCCATTTGAAATGCTTGTGGACCATTCATCATCCGGTTCTGATTCAAGGCATTGAAGACGATGAGCTCAATGGCTTTCTCGGGTCCCAGCAGTTTAGTGCCGAGCGTGCAGCCGCCCCAGCCTGGAATAAGACCGAGAAAGCATTCGGGGAAACCTATTCCTTGGGCGCTTTTGGCTATCGTGCGGTATTTGCAGTAGAGAGCAATCTCCAGCCCCCCGCCCAATGCCACACCATTTATGGCAGCCACAGTGGGTATAGGAAGATCCATGATGCGTTTCATACTGGCATGCCCGAATTGTCCGATCTGATAACCCTGCTCGAAGGTCGTGACGAAAGGTACTTCGGTCAAGTCAGCTCCGGCCGCAAAAATATAGGGTTTTCCCGTGAGCAGCAAACCCTTCACTTGACCGTTCTGGATAATCTCATCAAGGGCTTTGTTAAGAGACCGCAGGGCGGATTCGCTGAATGTATTGGGCTTTCTGTAGTCGTGACCGTTATCCATGGTCATGACAGCAATTTTACCCACGGGAGATTCGTAGAAGCGATTATAAAATCGGGTCACCGGTTCGGCCATGGCTTACCCCCTCTGTTATGCTTTCTTGGTTTTCTGTTCGCTGATTTGCAGATTTTCCCAAATTGCCGATGCTCCCTGCCCAAGTCCCACGCATAGGGTTGTCAGGCCGAAACGGGCTTCAGGTTGTTCTGCGAAAAGGTTGGCCAGATGTGTCACCAGTCGAGGTCCGGAACCGGCCAAAGGATGACCGAATGCAATCGCTCCTCCAAACGGGTTGAGGCGCTCGTCATCAGGGACCTTCAAGCCGAATTCGCGCATAAAGACGATACACTGAACGGCGAAGGCTTCATTCATTTCGATGAGATCGATGTCCTCCATGGACATGCCGGTATTTGCGAACAGCTTCTTAGTGGCAGGTACCGGCCCGTAACCCATGATCTCTGGCCGAACTCCTGCATAGGCATACCCGACCAGCCGCATTTTCGGGACGACACCCAACTGCTCGGCCTTCTCAGCCGACATAAGCAGTACTCCGCAGGCACCGTCATTGAGCCCGGAAGCATTGCCTGCGGTCACTTTGCCCTGCACCCGAAAAGGAGTCTTCAGATCCCTCAAGCCTTCCATGGTGGTCTCGGGACGAGGCTGTTGATCCCGATCGGCGACCACCCATCCTTCTTTGGTATAAACGGTCATGGGAACAATCATTTTTTGGATCTTGCCTTCTTTGCATGCCTTGGCCGTTTTCATCTGTGAATGGTAGGCATACTCATCCGCCATTTCCTTGGTGATGTCGGGAAACATGTCGTGCAGATTCTCTGCCGTCTTCCCCATCACCAGAGCGTCTTCGGATACAAGTTTTTCCGTCAGAAAGCGTGGGCTTGGATCAGCCGACGCTCCCATGGGATGGTGCCCCATGTGCTCGACTCCGCCGGCTATTGCCACATCACAAGCGCCCAATGCTATTTCGGAGGCAGCGCTGGTGATGGCCGTGAGTCCGCCGGCACACATGCGATCCACCGAGAAGCCGGAACAAGACTCCGGAAGACCGGCCAAAATTGCCGAGGTGCGCCCCAGGGTCAGCCCCTGATCGCCTTCCTGGGTAGTGGCGCCCCAAACGTTCTCTTCAATCATACCGGGCTTCACTGCAGGATTGCGTCGCAACAATTCACGAATGACTTTGACCACCATATCATCGGCCCTCGTCAGCCAAAAAAAGCCCTTTTCTCCAGCTCTTCCAAAGGCTGTTCGGATACCGTCGACTACAACCACATCTCTCGCTTTCATGAGAGCGTCCTCCTTGCGATAAGATTAACTGAGAGCAAATCCATCCACGGGTATCTCCAGGGCGGATTTGTCATTATTCATGATTGCCTTGGCTTTACCGCTCGCCTGCGTTAATACCTGGTTCATGAAAAATTGTGCCGAGGCAATCTTGCCGAAGTAAAATGCCGCGCTGCGGTTTTCCTCAAGCAGCTTCTTCCTGGCTGTTTCGTCTTTGATATTATGATCGCGGTAAATTTCCTGAAGTCTTCGATCCGCTAGATAAGCCTGCCACAGAAGCATAAAACCCATGATCACATCGCCGAACAGGTCTAGGTAGGGTTTTGCATAGAGAACCGGAACATGAAATTCGTCCGTCATGCTTTTGAGGGCAAAAAACTTGGTCACCTGTACCAGATTTTCCTGCGCTTCCTCATAAATCTGCACCAGGTCCCGCAAACGAAAATTCATGCGAATTTTGGCCAGCATTTCACTCGAGGTCTTAAGTGCATTTTTGAATAACTGCCCTCGTTTCAAAGTCAGTTTGCGGCCTATCAGGTCGAGTGCCTGAATGCCGTTGGTGCCTTCATAAAGAGAGGCGATTTTGCAGTCGCGCATGAATTGCTCGACCGGGTACTCACTGACGAATCCATATCCTCCGTATATCTGAATGGCCGTCTCACAGACTCTGAAGCCGAGATCGCTTCCAACCGATTTGCAGATGGGAATCAGCAGATCGACATGACCTTGGAACAGCTCTCGTTCTTCTTCTGTTGGCGCCGCCCGTTCCCGGTCGATGCAGTAAGCGGCCAAATGCAGCATGGCACGCATGCCCTCGGTGCTGCTCTTCATGAACATGAGCATCCGCCTTACGTCGGGATGATCGATGATCGGGACCCGTGGTGCATTGGCGTCCTTCATTCTTTCGACAGGGGCTCCCTGAATGCGCTCCCTGGCATACTGGAGAGCATGCAGATAAGCGGCGTTGGCATGGCCGAGGCCCTGCATGCCGACAAACAGGCGAGCTTCGTTCATCATGTCGAACATGATTCGCATACCCTTGTTTTCTTCGCCCATGAGGTAGCCGATGCAGGTGCCGCTCTCTCCAAAGTTCAGCGAGCAGGTCGCCGAGCCGTGAATTCCCATTTTGTGCTCGATGCCGGAGCAGGCTACATCGTTGTCAACCAGATTACCGCTTTCATCGGCGCGCAATCGCGGCACCAGAAAGATCGAAATGCCCCTCGTTCCCTTGGGGGCGCCATCGATTCTAGCCAGCACCATATGGACGATGTTATCGGTCAGATCATGCATTCCGGATGAGATAAAAATCTTTTGGCCCTGGATGTTGAATGCTCCATCCGGTCTGCGGGTGGCCCGAGTGCGCAGGTTGCCCACATCGCTGCCAGCCCCTGGTTCGGTCAGGCACATGGTGCCGCCCCATTCGCCGGAAAACATTTTGTACATGTAAACATCCTGCAGGTCCGACGTGCCGTATTTTTGCAGAAGACGAGCCGCTCCATGAGTCAACCCCGGGTACATTATCAAAGCCCAATTGGCTGCACTGAAGAACTCTAAAGCGGCATTGGCAATAACAAAAGGAAGCCCCTGGCCGCCCACCTCCGGCGGATCGCTTATGGCGATCCAGCCTCCCTCGCAGTAGAGCTTGTAGGCTTTGTGGAAGGCTTCCGGTACGTTAACGATGCCGTTGTCAAACCGGCATCCTTCCCGGTCGCCGATCTTGTTGATCGGATATAGCTCCTTTTCCGCCAGTTTCTCTGCCTGTTCGATCACCATATCGAACAGTTCTTCAGAAAATTCCGAGTACTTGGGATGTTTACACAATTCCTGCACACGCAGTTGCTCGTAAAGCACAAACTTGAGGTCTCGTTCATCAGCAAGCAATTTCATATTGGTCTCCTATTGGTGGGGTTTCGTCAGCTTCTTACCTGTCTCGTTGGATTGCTTTTGGATGCCATGCAAAAACAAGTCGATAATGGGCTCCGCCATGGATTCCAAAGTATAGCGCCTGCCTGCCAGCACCCAGGTCGAAACCACTTCATCCAAAGTTCCAAAAATGAGGCGCTTGATGAGCCCTTTGGGCAAGTCCTCTCGGAAGTTGCCTTCTATTTGTCCTTGCTGGACGATCTCTCCGATCAGGTCCAAATATCTTTTCAGTTCTATTTTGTCGGACTCTCGCATGAATCTGCTGCTCTGGCGCAGTTCGACCTGAAACACTGCAGCCAGATCCGGATTTGCCTGGAATTCTGCCAAATGCATTTTGATCAGGCGGTCCAATTTCGAGACAGGGTCGCTTTGCTCGTCAATTGCGGCACGGAACCGGGAGATGACTTCCTGCATTTTGACTTCAAAGATAGAAATCAGAAGATCATCTTTGTTCTTGAAATAGAGATAGATCGTGCCGTCGGCGACGCCGGCTTCTTTGGCAATCTCAGAGACTTTGGACTGGAAGAAGCCTTTCTGGGCAAATACTTTAACGGCTGCATCCAAAATACGCTTATGTTTGTCTGAGCTCTTGTTCCGCATTGATCGCACATTCCGGTTAGAGTTTCAATCATGAATGAATAATCATTCATTTACGCTCCGTTTCTTTTCTTGTCAAGTAAAAAGCGTTGTGAAAATATGCTGCCGAAGTTGGATTTTAAACATTATTGAACCATGGAGGGGGTTATGCAGGTCACATGCTTCGGGGCAGCCGGCTGTGTTACGGGCTCTTGCTTTCTAATCGACAACGGCAAGAAATACCTTGTCGACTGCGGTCTTTTCCAGGGCGGTAAGCGCATGGAGGAAATGAACCGCCTCCCCTGGGGCTTTGATCCGCAGGAGATCTCAGCTTTGTTTCTGACCCACGCACACATCGATCACAGCGGTCGCATACCCAAGCTGGCGAGGGACGGCTTCAGGGGCAAGATCTACACAACTTTACCTTCCGCCGAGCTCTGCAAGATCCTGCTGTTTGATTCTGCTCATATTCAAGAGTCTGAGGCCGAGTGGCAGTCACGAAAAAATCGAAGGCGAGGAAAGCCCGACGTTGAACCTCTCTATAACGCAGCCAATGTTGAGACTTGCCTGCCTCTCTTTGAGGCGGTAGCTACGAATCAGGTCATTGAGGTCGATTCCGGCTTTAAGATTCGCTTTCGCAATGCCGGCCATATTTTGGGCTCTGCAATTCTGGAGTGCTGGAATGAATCGTCGGCCAGATCCAGCAAACTGGTATTTTCGGGTGATCTCGGTCAAAAAGATCAGCTGATCGTGCACGACCCTCATTCCGTTTTTGATGCAGATGTGCTTTTCATCGAATCAACTTATGGAAATCGAAACCACAGGTCTTTCGATGAAAGTAAAAAAGAGCTCCTGGAGGCGATCCGTTTCAGCTATGAACATGGGGAAAAGGTGTTGATCCCTGCCTTTGCGGTGGAGCGTACCCAAGAGATCCTGTATGTCTTAGGTGAATTTTTCCGGGCCCAACTCATTCCTTTCATGCCCGTCTACCTGGACAGTCCCCTGGCAATCGCCGCTACCGAGATCTTTCGACGGATGAAGACGTTTTACGACGAAGATGCCATCGCTATTGTGAATGAAGGGCATGATCCTTTTGATTTTCCTCAATTGATTCTCTCCCGTTCAGCAGAGGACTCAATTGCCATCAATAAAAGCGCCGGTCCTGCCATAGTTATTGCAGGCAACGGCATGTGCACGGCAGGGCGGATAAAGCATCACCTAAAACACAATTTATGGCGGAAGGGGTGCTCGCTGGTGGTTGTTGGCTTTCAAGCAAATGGCAGCGTCGGGCGACGCATCATAGAAGGGGCCAAATCGATTAAGCTGTTCGGTGAATCAGTTGTGGTGCGGGCGAAGGTTTTTACCATTGGGGGGTTTTCAGCTCATGCCGGCCAAGCCGATTTGCTCGAGTGGCTGGGGCAATTTCGGAATGCGCTGATGCAGGTTTACGTAACCCACGGAGAACGAACCGTGAGCGAAGAGTTTGCGAAAATACTCCGGGCTAAATTTGGCTACACGACTTTCGTCCCGGAAATAGGGGAAACCATCGTGGTCCCACGTGTGGAGCGAGCTCCTGAGAAACCGGAAGCGATCAAATGGCGACAGGATTTATCGAGGCTAATGGAAACGGTGGGGGCGATCGGCAAAATTCGAGAAGAGGCTCCCGAGGTTTTGCCGCTTGAGCTGCTGCAAGAGATCGAGGCGGAGTTTTCGCTGGCGGAAGACCGTCTCGAGGCCGTTTTACAGCGGGCACGTGCCGCCAGACTCAAGCAGCACCCCGTCAGTGAGAAATAACGTTGCTTCGAGATCTGCTGTGGATAAAGATTCTTGTTTGTTACTGCCTCTTCAAGTACATCTGAATCGCAGAATGCGCACCCTGAGGCGCCGCCAGCAAGTGCTCCTCAATTTTTTGACCGTCCAGATATTCGTTTAAGAAAAAATCGGATCCATCCATTTTGCAGATTTTGCCGCCGGCAGCCTTAAGGATGATCTGTGCTGCCGCCAAATCCTGATAGGAAACATTGGCAATTAGGGCGGCCTCAGCGCGACCGTGGGCGACATAGCACAAATGGGCGGCGGTGCAGCCGAGATTTCTGATCTTTCCGGGGAACGTGGAACGGTAATGGTTGTGAAACCTCGAATAGGTTAAGAGAAGGCTTTCGTTGCTCATCTCGCTAGATTCAGGGACATGAATCTCGGTTTGCTTGAATTTTGCCTTTTTCCCGGCTTGAGCACTGTAGAGGTCACCGGTCACCGGCATGTAAAATACGCCGAAGATGGGCCAAAAATTCTCAAGCAGGGCGATAGAAGTCCCCCAAACTGGAATTCCTGCCTGAAAATTGGCGACCCCGTCAAGGGTATCGTATATCCAGAGGCATCCTTTTTCCCCGTGCACATAATCCTGGATGGGCATGCCGTCTCCAAAGATTCTGTGCTCCGGAAACTGTGCCTTTAACTGGCTCTTGAACAAGTCTGCGAGACGCAGTTCGGCTTCGGTGACCAGATTCGAATCGAACCTTACGGTGGGATCGCCCTTGCCGTAAAAACGCAGAGCCTCTTCACCAACCATGCGAATCACCTCCGTTGCAAAGCGGATCAAATCCTCGAAATCTGGAATCCCTGAGTGCTCCATTTTGCCTCCTCTTTTTTGTTTATTGGATCCAGTGCGTCACGCTATTCCATCATTTTTCTGGTGCCTGCTTTGCTGATTCGGCTCGATCTTGAATCCTTTTCCGGCAAGTCCCAAAAAAGGCTGTTTATACTTTTTCTTAAAGGAATCGGTGGATTTTTGCAATTGTTCTTTTCCCTGCCAGGCGATACACTTTTTCGGACGGAATGCCAAATTTGTTCTCTGTGCAGATGAGGGCCATCGATTTTGACGGATTGTCAAACCATCGCCTGAATGCCCGTTTTGGAGCATGCGACTCGGGATCAGAACAGAGCCGGTCAGACTTAGTACTGAAGGAGTAAGATGCGGAATGGGAGCGAAGATTCTTGCCATATATGGCAGTCCACGCCGCAAGGGCAATACCGCGACCTTGCTTAAACGAGCGGTTCAGGGAGCCTGCGATGCTGGCGCAGAAGTTGATGAAGTGTTGCTTCGAGACCTCAAGATGTCTCCCTGCCTTGAAATCTATGGTTGCAAGGAAACCGGAAGGTGCGTCATCCAGGACGATTTCCAAAAAATATCCGAACAGCTTCTGACATGCCGGGGGTTAATGCTGGCATCACCTATTTTCTTCTATACGGTCAGCGCGCATACGAAAATCCTCATGGATCGATGTCAATCACTGTGGGTGAAGAAATATTGGATCGATAAGGTTCCTTTCGGGAGGCGCGAGCTCTCACGCAAAGGGCTGTTCATTTCGGTCGGCGCCACCAAGGGGAAGAAGCTCTTTGACGGAACCCTTCACACGGTCCGATATTTCTTTGATGTCTTGGATATGCAGCTGTGGCGAAGCCTGCTCTATCGAGAATTGGATTTCGAGGGAGATATACTCAAGCATCCAGAATATTTGCAGGAAGCCTATGATGCCGGTAAAGACCTGGTCCAGGCGGTGGGTGATTTGATGACTGACAGGGTGCTTTAGTGAAAGGAAGGTCTCCCAACGACGGTAAGCGAGACAGTTCTTCAAGGAGTAATCGAGGCGAGGGCGTCAATCCGTGGACCGCGGTTGATGTCATTGTGCCGTATATCAAACGCTATACCTACCGACTAATATTCGGTTTCCTCGCTCTTATTTCTGTTGATTTTCTGCAGCTTTGGATTCCGATGGTCATAAAAAACGCCGTCGATGACCTGCAGCAGGGTATCGCAACATCCAGCGGCTTGCTGATTTATGGTGGCTACATCGTCCTCATTGCAATAGCCATTGCAGTGCTGCGCTTTATTTGGCGTAAACTGCTGCTCGGCTTTTCGCGTCTACTGGAAATGCATCTAAGAAACCGCATGATTTCGCATATACTGACCCTTGATAAAGCTTTTTTCCAGCGCAGGACCACCGGAGAGATCATGGCTCTGGCGACCAACGATCTTTCTTCGGTGCAGCTGGCAACCGGCATGGGCTTGGTGGCCGCAGTGGATGCCCTGTTTATGGGGCTTGCAGCCGTCGGGTTCATGGCTTATATCGATGTGCGGTTGACACTGCTAGCCATCGCTCCAATGCCTTTTTTGGCCTTCTTTACCCGGTACTTGTCTTCACGGTTGCATCGTCGCTTTAAGAGTGTGCAAGAACAATTTTCGGTGCTCACCGAGTACGTCCGTTCCACTTTCAGTTCAATCAGACTGATCAAAGCGTACAATCAGGAAGAGCCGCAAGCTGGTAGGTTCATGGAGCTGGGAGAGACCTATGTGCGGAATAACTTAAAGCTGGCGACTGTCTATGGAACCCTGTTTCCACTGTCCGGTTTGATCGGAAACCTGAGTCTTCTGCTGGTCCTTTTTTTCGGCGGGCAAATGACTATCAACGGGGCCATCAGTGCTGGAGATTTTGTGGCTTTCATCACCTATCTGTTCATGATGACCTGGCCCATGATGGCTCTTGGGTGGGTTTCTGATCTCTTTCAACGGGGCATAACCTCGCTTGACCGAATAGACAACCTGCTGCAGGAACAGCCAAGGCTCAAAGCGCTTGAAAAGCCGACACCGGCCGCGCGGTTCACCGGATCCATTCGCGTTAAGGATCTCTCTTTTGCCTATCTCAACCAGCAAAGACTCGTCCTTCGAGATATTTCTCTGGATATCCGACCGGGTCAGTTTCTAGGCATCGTAGGACGGACGGGAGCCGGTAAAAGCACCCTTTGTCACCTCCTGGCCAGGCTCTACCCGGTGCCTGACGGAACCATTTTTTTCGACGGCATGGATGTGAACGAACTTTCTCTCGAGAGTGTACGGGGCGCAATAGCTTATGTCCCCCAAGAAGTAGTCCTGTTTTCTGAAAGTGTGGCCTTCAATATCACCATGGGAAAAAAGGATGCCGACCCCGAGGAGATCGAAGCAGCGGCAAAAGCGGCAGCTATTCACGATGAAATAATGGCGATGGCCGATGGGTATCAAACCCGGATAGGCGAACGGGGTGTCAAACTGTCCGGAGGCCAGCGGCAGCGCCTGGCCATTGCAAGAGCCTTGTTGCTCGATCGGCCGATCATCGTCATCGATGACGGGCTCTCCGCTGTGGATATGGAGACCGAGCACGCCATCGTACGATCGATCGCCTCTTACCTGAAGAATCATACCTGTATTATTGTTTCCCACAGAATAGCCCCGCTGGCCGATGCTGAAGAAATCGTGGTTATGGATGACGGCCGCATCATAGAACAGGGAACCCATTCTCAGCTCCTGGTCAAGAGCAGCTTTTATGCCACCATTTACCGGCAGCAGACAAATGCTCCGGCTTCCCTAGCGAGTCAGGACGATGCAACATAGTTACGGCTATTTTGAAGAGGACCATCTCGGTCAATACGGCAATGTAAGACTTTGGCGCCGCATCTTCGCTCTCATTGGGCCCTATTGGAAGTGGGTGCTTTTGGCCGTGCTGCTCTCTTTGCTCGTCACCGTTACCAGTCTTGCTCTGCCTCGGCTCATCCAATTGGGGATGGATGATTACATCCTCAAAGTCGAGCTGCCATCAGACCAGCGCACGGCCGGGCTGTCCTATCTTTCCCTGGTGTTTTGCGGAGTGATCCTGCTGGGCTTTATCACCAATTTTCTTCAGGTTGTTGTGCTGGAGTGGGTGGGCCAAAGGATAATGCACTCCCTGCGTCAAAGCCTCTTCACCCATCTGCAGAATCTGGATTTGTCGTTTTTCAATACGCATCCGGTCGGAAAACTTGTCACCCGTGTCACCAACGATGTTCAAAATATGTACGAGATGTTCACATCCGTTATCGTGACGCTGTTCAATGATGGATTGAAGCTTATCGGCATCATGGCGATTCTTTTTTGGATGAACTGGCGTCTCATGCTGCTATTGAGCATTATGCTGCCGGTAATGTTGATCACAACCCTCTGGTTTGGGCGGCTGGCAAGGGATGCTTTTCGAGAGATCCGCACTCATCTTGCCAGAATCAACGCATTTATCCAGGAAGCCGTTTCCGGTATTTCCATCATCCAGTTGTTTCTTCGAGAAAAAGACACCTTCGACAGATTTGCCGATTTGAATCGCGTCTACTACCGATCTACCATCCATCAGATCAACATCTTCGGGTTCTTCATACCCTTGATAGAGGTAATGAGCTCGCTCTCCATGGCCCTCATCATCTGGTATGGGGGACGAGAGATTTTGCAGGAACACATGACTTTGGGGATTCTCACCGCCTTCATCTCTTATATGAGGCTCTTCTTTCAGCCCATTAGAGAGCTGTCGCAGAAATACTCAATTGTACAATCGGCGATGGCTTCCGCTGAAAGGATCTTCGAGCTGCTGGAGACACGCAACGCCCTGCCGGCTTCGAAGGCCCCGGTCGTTTTGAGAGAAATAAGAGGGGCCATTGAGTTTAGCGACGTTTCTTTTGGGTACGAGTCTGATCAGATGGTGATCAATATGCTCTCTTTTCGCGTGGCACCCGGCGAAACGCTGGCTATCGTCGGCGCGACCGGTTCAGGAAAAACGACTCTCATCAATCTGCTGGAGCGGTTTTACGATCCTTGTGCGGGCATGATTCGAGTGGATGGCATTGATCTGCGGGATCTTGATATGCATTGGCTAAGAGATCAGATAGGGCTCGTCATGCAGGATGTTTTCATCGTACCCGGCAGTATAAGGGAAAACATCCTTTTGGACCTGCAGATTAGTGAAGAGCAGATCGAAAAGCTTGTCCGCTTGTCACAATTATCGGCACTGGTCGACAATCTTGCTGACGGTGTTGAAACCAGGATCGGCGAAGGTGGGATGGATCTATCGGCTGGGCAGAAGCAGCTGTTGGCGTTTGCCCGAGTTCTGGCGAGAGATCCAGCTATCTTGGTGCTGGATGAGGCGACCGCCAATGTGGACAGTGAAACTGAAATGCTGATCGAGCAGGCTATACAGGCGGCTTTGGCCAACAGGACCAGCATCGTGATCGCCCACCGTCTTTCCACCATCAAGCGGGCGGATCGGATTTTGGTCATGGATCATGGCGTCATAGTCGAACAAGGGAGCCACGAAGATCTCATGGCACGCGCGGGGATGTACTATCATATGCAGGCGCTGCAAAACGACGTGCGCCGCAATGCTTAAGCACAATCAAGAATATCGTCCACCCAAAGGGAGCGGCATTTGAGGGACTGCTCTAAAATAACCTTTACAGCAAGGTTCGCCAGTAAGCTCGCCCCTCCTCCGGCGAAACGCCTGGGAGCCTGTCCGAGAGCTCGTTTCTGCTGTGCAGCCCTTTACGGCTGCCACATCAGGCAGGGCTGAAGCCCTGTGCTACGAGCTCTCGGACAAGCTCATAGACCGAGTGTAGGAGCGAGCTTGCTTGTGAAGAGCAGAGCTTTTAGGTTCGATATTCCTTATCAGCAGTTGATCGAATCGCCGCTCGGCTACTTCAGCGCAAAAAGGCCCCAATCTTGCCGGCAGCATCAAGATCAGCGCGCACCTCCTCACTGCGAATCTCTTCCACCGACCCCCCCATGTTGAGAACTCGCTCCAGAGCAAGCCAGACCATATCAGATCGTTCTTCCAACTGCTTGGAACAATACGGACACAGGAGATTTTCAGGAGCGTGATCGAGCAATACGTCACACGAGGCGCACCGGTAGCCCGCCATTTTCAGTCCGCTCGAATAGATGAGCCGATAAACCCGTCCCTGATTGATGGTGCTGAGGACGGAACTGAATCCCAGAACCGCCTTATCGGCCGACTTGGTTTTTCTCGCCATGGTGATCAAATCATCTACGATATAGCGTTCGCGGTCTTTTTCTACCTGCATGATGACAGGGTAGGAGAGCTCCAGGACTTCCTTGACCTTGGCATTGGCAGGCATCCGCAGCCTCTCCATCACCCGGGAGGCTACGCTCTTAGGCAGCAATCGCTGCAATTCAGCCGTTATCTCCTCGGGACCGGCCAGAAGGATTCTGTCGATATCGTATTCTTGACTGATATCATGTAACGTGTCGGATACATCTTTAAGAAACCAGTTGCTCCAGGTAGCTGCCCGACGCTGCAGGGTCATTTGGGAGCGCATATGGTCGGAGCCCGCGGTGGAGCGGTGTCTGAAAGGCGGCGACTGGAAAATGTCGGAGACTTCCTCAATATCTCCTATTGTGATCACGAAAAATCGGGCCCTTTCTCGGTCCGCCAGAACTACGCCGTATCTTTCGTGTTCATCCCTTGCCTGCAACAAAGGTCGAACATAGGGCGTCTCTCCGAACCAAGCCTGACTGGCCATCGGAATTGGAAGATCTTCCTGCAGAAAGAAACTCTCCGATACGTCACAGAATAGGGCTAAGCTTTTTCCCTTGGGCAAATGCAATTCCACTTTCTGCCGGGCCCAGTTGGCGTCCTCTTGGAAGTGACGAAATTTCTCCTCATCCTCGATTTGAGCTTCCACCTCTCTTAGCATCTTATCCAGCACTAACTTGTATCCGCCTCGTCGATTGGCCGCATCGGCAGGATCAAGGTTTAAATAAACACTCAAGATATGAGAGCCTTCCTGGATCTGCTGGGTCATTAAATTCTGAATCGTCTGGTGCTGAAGCAAACTCATGTAAGCCTCCTTTGTTAATATTTCAGGTGACCTGTTAGTTTACTCGCTGATTTCGGCTGCAGGGAAAACCCCTCTAACTTTGAGCTCATCCCGAGATTTGTCTTAGTTCAAAACAAGAGTTTAAGCATTGGAATAAGAACAATAATCAAAGGTGCAAGAACGAGCGCTGGAAGAAAATTTGCCAGTCGCATCTCTTTTAAGTTAAGCAGCTTGAGCCCGATGCCAACGATGATGAGACCTCCTGTTGCAGTCATTTCGATGATCATGGGCTCGGTCAGTATTCTGTCGAAGAGTCCTGCAAATAAAGTGATGCCGCCCTGGTAAAGCAATATTGAAAAAGCCGAAAAAGATACTCCCCAGCCGAGGCTGGCTGAGAAGGCTATGGAGGCAAAACCGTCCAGCATGGACTTCACGGTCAATAAGGAATAATCTCCTGACAGTCCGTCCTGTATGGACCCGAGAATGGCCATGGGGCCAACGCAGAAAACCAGACTGGCTGTTACAAAAGCTTCACTGAATTTGCTGGCATGCCCTTTTGACAACATCGACTGCAGAAAATTACCCAGGCCCTCAATCGTATCACTGATTCTGAGGAGCTCACCGACCAGCCCCCCACAGACCATCGCGGCCAAGAGTACCAGGATGTTTTGAGTTTGCAGCGCCATTTGCAGGCCAATCAAGCTGGTTACCAAACCGAGCCCATGAACTACAGTATTGCGCAAATTTTGCGGAAGCCTCGAACCCAGGGAAATTCCCAGGAGACTACCTGCCAGAATCGCTGCAACATTTATGAGAGTTCCGGTCATCATTTCGCCTCGCGCAAAGGGAGGGAAGAGCCGTCACCAAAGTTGTTGTTTTCCATGTTCTTGACCCTTTCAGCCAATGGAGGATGCGAATAGTGGAATTTCACATAGAGCGGGTGCGGATTAAGATTGGCCAGGTTGTCTGTCGCCATTCGCTTGAAGGCTGCCGCGAGTGGCTGCGGATCTTTCATCATTTTGGCAGCGAAGCTGTCAGCCTGACGCTCAAAGCGTCTCGATAGGGTCAGGTAAAGAGGCCTGAAGAAAAAACCGCTCTTTTGCCAGAAGATGGCGATAAAAAACAAACCATTGTAGGGATTCGAAGACTCGAAGCCAAAAGTGGAATACAAGAGGGGCCAGTTCATGAGGTGGTAGGTTAGAATAAAACCAACCAGAAATGCAATTTCGAAAAGCAGCAACTGTTTTAGAATATGCGATTTTTTATAATGCCCTGCCTCATGAGCCAGCACCGCCAATATTTCTTCGCTTGGGTGTGACTGGAGTAGAGTGTCAAAGAGCACGATTTGTTTGGTTTTGCCGAGACCGGTAAAATAAGCGTTGGTGTGCCTGCTTCGCAATCCCGCATCCATCTGCAATATTCTTTTCACCCTGATGTCGTTTTCTTCCATCAGGTGCATGATTTTGTCCGCCAGCGACTCGTTTTCCAACGGAATGAATTTGTTGAAAACAGGAGCGATCATAATCGGGTAGAGTATTGCCAGCGTAATCTGTACCAACGACACGAGTAAAAAAGTCCATAGCCACCAGTAAACTGGAGAAACCGCGATGGTCCAAAAAATGAGGAGAAGAAGCGTACTGGATATCCCGACCGAAATCGATCCCGATTTGAGGTGGTCAGTTGTCCAAATCTTTCGTGTGGCTCGGTTAAAGCCGAATTTTTGCTCAATGATGAAGGTCTCGTAATAATCGAAGGGCAAGTCCACGAGGTACAGAATAACACCTGGAACGAGAAAAAACAGCAAGCCCGCGACAAGATGGGGAACTGATTTGTTCAGAAACGATGCCAATGCAGGCATTGAACCTGAGAGTATCAACAACAGCAAAACACCGTCAGCCACGAGCGATCGGACAGTGTGCATACGGCTTCTGGACGCGGTGTATGCGTTTATTTCGGCCAATTTTGCACCGTCGACAACCCCGATAAACGCGGGAGGAACATGATTTCCTTGTTGCAGCAAGTATCGGATGTTTAGCCGCTCGAGGCAAAACTGGAAGCAGGTCTGAAAGAGAAAGACCGACACAAAGCCCACTAATAGTATATTGACCTGAATCACGTTCTATTAAGATTCCCATTGTTTGACGAGCGTACCGTACCGTAGATGCCGGTTCCATCAAATTAACTGACATTATAATTCAAGGAGATAGCAAGGGAAACGGGGGGCAAAAAAACCCGATGCAGTGAAAACTGATCGGCCAGACATTGATTTCCGGCTATTCCGAAGCTATATTGAGACATCTAAAAGAAGCCTCCGACATGTAGATTAACAAAAGGATTGCCATCTGGGAAGGAGTGTAACCATGCCTGTATGGAAGTGTAATACCTGTGGAAATACAATTGAGGTCGCTTCACCGCCCGAAATCTGTCCTTCTTGTAAAGAAAAATGCGAGTTTGTTGACGTTTCTTGCTATATCCCCGAATGCGGCGGTCCAGAAGCGGGTACAATTAACCCTCAAGTTTATCAAGAAAGTTATAAAGCGGACAAAAAGTGAGTCGTTGTTCCAATCGCATCTTTTATCAAACCAACATGGTGACTTTCGAAGCGCAGAGAACGCAGAGCATATGTCTGCTTTCTCTGCAAACCTCCTTTCAGCATTTCCGGACCAGCTCATACGAGCTTTTGCCAATGCCTCAAGTTATTGATTGGACTTGCTTGTCACATCTTCCTTTCATGCTTAAAGATCACATATGTAAATAGCGGTCCATATATCATTCGTAAAGGAGGTGCAAGTGATGAAAGATAAACGCAGCATGCATTTAAAAGTTCAGGAGCTGTGCGATTGCTTCGCAACTACAGACCCGCTGGGAGAGATGGCTCGAGTTGAAAAAGAGCCCGATAAAGAAGAAGGCGCCTTGAAGTGGGTGGCATTAGCGGTTTTGCATGGTATCAACGATAATGCAAAAAAGATCACCCTGTCCAGAGGCAAGGACGGGAAGATATACGTCGATGCGAAATATCGCAGATCCGAGCTTCCCTCCCCCGGTTCGGAAGTCGGCGGGAAAGTCTTCGAGGTAGTTAAGGGCATAACCCATATGGAAGGTGAAGGTGGTAAAACACCTTTGGCTTTAGGTATTAGGGACAGCAGCATAGAGGTGAAGATAAAGGTAGAAAGTAAGGGTGATGCTGAATCCGTGACCATAAAATTCCCTAAAGGATAGCTGATCATCATTATGAGTATGCCTTGAAAGTTGAAATGTGCTAAGTTAAATACACATTTCAGGTGCCGGATGTTTGCCACTCGTGCCGATTCGTCTCTTAGCTGGTTCACTACCTTTGAGGCCGGAACGGACGGATCGGCGATAAGAACATGAAGATGTGAGATTCTAATGAAGAGATTTCTCAATGTTTGGCTATTTGCTCTGATCACAGGGGGGCTGCTGCTTCCACCCATTGTTGCGGCTGAAGTGCCGCGTCAAGTCGCCGGCTTTGCCCTGGAATCCGACATATCACATTACAAGGATAAAATTGAAAAGAATACCGCTTTGCCGGTCCGGGATATGGAATACCTTACGGAAGTGGATGTGGTGGCTCCGCCCGGATTCAAGAGCGGTCAATTAACCTACGGGAACTGCGCGCATCCGGGTCGCATCGTCAAGGTCAGCATGAAGTATGGTAATGCAAATAAAGACTTTTTTGATCAAATGTTGGCCCGTCTGAAGAAGCAGTACGGCGATCCGTTGGAATGGCGAGGTGACCCTTTCCATGTGTATGTGGCGTGGAAATGGTCTTTTGTGGACAAGAACAACAATAGAATCAGTATGATCCTGCAGCATTACAGCGGTGATGAGGACGTTTATAAAAACGGAAATTCAGTGAAGCTCTCGATGTTTGGACTCGTTGAGGAAGAACAGAAATGCTACGAGGAAAAGCACGGGATACCTGAGAAGGCTCCTAGAAAAGAGCCAAAGAATCAGACCGAGGTAGATTTTGAAGAGCTTGTTCCAAAACCCTAGGAGCTTGTCCGAGAACTGTCATTTCGAGCCGAAGGCGAGAAATCTTGTGCTTGCAAGTGACTGATTTTACAGATTT